>Ga0315296_10005550_pt1 | contig 10082 bp, 9 predicted proteins | sample YL17G14_18_MG_FD_203921 | JGI IMG/M metagenome (GOLD analysis project Ga0315296, IMG submission 203921) | Sediment microbial communities from Yellowstone Lake, YNP, Wyoming, USA - YL17G14_18 | ecosystem: Environmental > Aquatic > Freshwater > Lake > Sediment | place: USA: Wyoming | collected... | reverse complement strand
AAAAGGTGTTTTGCGCAGCTTCTTGTATGACAACTACGCGGCTAAGAAAGAAGGCAAAGAAAGCACTGGAAACGCCTCAAGAGCTGGATACTTGTCAACGCCCGACATAGACGCTACAAACTTCCATGTAATGCCAGGGAACAAAACGTCAGACCAGCTTATGGATGAAGTGGACGATGGTTTGATAATCTACTACTTGCAAGGCGCCCACAGCAGCAACCCTGTCAGCGGCGAGTTCTCGGTTGTCGCCACTCCTGCATGGAAAATCAGGAAGGGCGAAATAGTGCACTCCAGCCGAGGAGTGATGTTGGCGGGCAACATCTTTGAAGTGTTGAAAAACGTTAGCGCAATAGCCAGTAATGACAGGAAAATGGGGCAGCTAATCTCGCCTTGGCTTCTGGTCGAAAACGTTAAAGTCATCGGAAAATGAAAACGATCATGATTCCTTTGAAACCAAGCGAGGCTTAAGCCCAACACTGTCAGTTACTTGTGATAACCCAAGCACGATTCAAGCATATTCTAAGACAATCCCAAAACAATATACGCAAAAAGACTTGCGCTGTCACAAATAAATCTCCAACAGGTGGGTTTTCGAAGAGATAGACATCTATTCTTCCAGCACTCAAGCACCTGATTCACATTCTATTTAAACCAGTATCCTCCAACCCCAAATTGCTAAAAAACTACGGGTTCCAATTCTAACGCCCACACCAAAGCACAACACACACGGTGCTTTCTGTTAATTTTGTTCTAGTCTTTCTGCAGCATTATCCATGAGCCTGTACCAATTCTGATAAATTGGTTCGTGTATCTTCTTATTCTCAGTTTCCGTTAGCCTTACCAAATGGAAGGCATCTGTGTAGCCTAACTTTCTTAACTTATCTTCACGTTTTTTTATCCCATCCATGGAGTTATCCGTTTCAAAAATTATCAAAAAAATTTTCGATGCAAAGTTTCTGAGACAGTTCAACTCTTCTTGGTGGTCATCATAAGAATAAAATCTTCGCTTAACTTCAAAAATAGATTGAACTTGTTCTCTAGGAACAATGACATATCCTATGTCTTTCCATCGATAAAGTGGTTTGCCTAAGTACGTGAAAATATCAATTTCGCCTGATAAATGGTCGTTTCCATCGAGCACTTGACCCCAGCCAACATGCATTCCATATGGAACTTCTAGTCGAATTTCATCCATAAGCGACGCAGATAATAATAATCCAGAGACGTACGGGTTGAGAGCACCCTTCTGGCTCTTTATTTCCGTCAACTCTGAAAGCTGTAGAGACTCGATGAGTCTATGGAATCTTATGTTAAGGATTGCTTGTGTTCTTGTTTTCAAGAAGCACCCTTCTTGAGGTTCATTTGTCATTTTCTCCTTAAATCACTTGTTACCGTATGGTGCAAAGTTTTTAATTGAGGATTTTGTCATTTTCACCAGTGTCTCATTACATAGTACGTTATTGAAAAGTCTTTTTAAATTAAATCGACCCATTAGTATGGGAGCTACAGTAAGAAGTGGTTGAATTCCCCAATCCGCAAGAAATGAGAAAAAGAGAAACCGAACGAGCCTTTTCTAAAATCAAAAGTAAGGATAAAGCATGCATAAATTGCCTACATGCTGAACCTTTTCCCTATCCTATGTGCCAATTAGTCATTACTTGCATGAGAAAACCGCCTAAAAAGACAAAAGATTGGCGAAAATTACGCTTTTATTCCGCGATGGTCAGATTCCAAGATGCAAGTGCAGATGCCTGCGGAAAATTCAAACTTAGAGAAAAACCAGAATGCTTTTTGCGAAAACTTGTGTGGATAAAACGCTTCGTTTGGTTTCTTCATGTAAAGACGGAAAACAAGTGGACAACCTATCCAGAATACGATCGAGTAGTTAATGAAGTATTTCACCAAAAATCACTTTCTTAACTCATAGGTCTATATTTTCCACACTTTAGTAGCAAGTTGACACGCTACTCGTAGGCTGCTACAATCTGCGAGTAGTTTGTTCTTCTTCCAGATGATCTTTATGGGCATCACAAAAATAACGATTACACTTCGGGCATTTCCAATTTAGCTGCTGCTTATTGCAACCTAGGACGCCGCAAAAGTTTCCATCTATTGACTCCTGCGCCCATTCTTTTCTGATTTTTTGAGTAATCACAGCCACCTTAATGAGCGAGCTACGATCAGCTGTAAACGATATCCTTGGGGCTGAGGGAGGTAAGAGAAACCTTACTTCTATTAGATAACTTCCCAGTTTATCTTCTGGAGGAATCTGGGCTTTTGCGGTCGGAGTAACTGCGCCATTAGCGGGTATGATGAAGAAGTAAGGTTCAATTTCAGTCTTCCAACCAGCGGGGGCATGTACACGAAGAGTTGCGTTCTCAACTTCAAAACTTGTAGGGTTATTAAATGTAGTACTTATTGTGAAGTTTATACCTGAAGGAACTAGTTGGAAGCCTTCTTTTTTGAGTTCAACGATTTCGTTGAATGTTCTATCCTGAATCTGTCTGTTGATGGTTGCTCGCGATACAGCATGGTCAACATTTTCATTCTGCTTGAACAGACTCTTTAGCCTCCATATGTTGGAGGCTCCCAAGGAGCCCCAGCAATACCAGTCTGCGTGTTCCTTGTATTCATTTATGAATCCTTCGACTTGACTGTTGAAATTTGCCTTGGCTCTCCAAACATCCCATTTGCTAGAAAGAATTGAGAACCTAGTTCTAAGGTTAACTAGCATTGTTCTTAGAGCACTGCCGTGTTTTTTCTTGAGGTTTTCTCTTTTTTCAAGCAGTCCCTGTTCTACCAGTTGAAAACGGGAAAGGGAGTCATAGAAATAGCCTTCTAACTCATTGGGAGGCGATCTGACCGAGAGTTCTTTGCTGTTAGCCCAAGGAATCAATAGGTTTAATGCTTTCATTAATTCGTTCGGAGGAGTTGTCATTGATCGAACAGACATGCCGATCCCGAGGCAAATTCTGAAAGCAATATTGAAATCGATATCAGGAGATGAATAAGCTGTTTGGTTTGTGCGCGGGCGGTTCCAGTAAGCATATTTCAAGGTGCCGTTTTTGCTTCTCGGCGCACTACGTAATTCTTCTGACATTGCACGGTATTGCTGTTGTATATCTGGATGAGGCAAGAGGTTCAAACTGAGAATCTGGTCAAGGTCGCTCACGTTGCATTTGTCTATTTTTTTTTCCCATGCAGCGTGTTCAACGACGGAGCCGGAAAAGAGCGTCCATTTGTCTGCGACATAGTGAAAAGCTATGCCTAGGCATTCAAGATGCGCGTTTATGTTGCTTTGTATGAAGTATCTTCTTGATTTTAGTATGTACTCCCTTATTTTGTGATCTACTGCATGATGGTGTGGATAATCTTTCCACTTATCAGGCTCTATGGAACCTCCCCTTAAATAAGCACACTCGTTGCTGTCTAATCTTATGCCTAACTCCTTTGCCACGAGATTCGCCAGTCTAATATGAGTAGAAGTTTTCACTGATGGTGCCTGATACTTGAATACTGCATGCATTTGATTAATTTTATTATACTGCGTTGTTGATCCAACAAGGAAAACGGGTTGCCCATTTGTCGAAGGTTTTGGACCCAAAATTTTAGAGAATGCAATATTCTGGGCTTGGGTTTCAATAGTGATTAGGAGGTTCAACCTATATTTCAGTCTTTATATAAGGGGGCTATAGTCTGCAGAGAACGCTAGAGAACACACCCGCCATAATCATACAACTTAGCAGCATCCTTAAGCCCAAAAACTCTTTGAGTATTCGCCCAAAACGGCTTCATATATCCGCTTTGTCTGCTGTGCTATTTTGTCCCAGTCAAACTTTTCTTGAACCTTTTTGTACGCGTTTTCTCTGATACGGTTCCTGTAGTTTTCATCCAGCAAAATCTTCGTGATTCCCCACGCGAGCGAATCAGGATTGTTCGGGTAAACCTTGACCCCTGTTGAATCATGCTCAACAATTTCCGACAAACCACCAGTGTCGGATACTACAACAGGGCTTTTCGCTGCCATCGCCTCTAAAGCGACTATCCCGAAGGGTTCAAAGAGAGACGGCACGACAGAGACATCCGCGCATTTTTGAAGTTTAAGCAAAGTTTCATCCTCCACGAACCCTGCGAAAAGCACTTTGCGCTCCAATCCCATGCTTCTAACTATGTTCGAGAGCTGCTCCTTCATGTAACCGCTGCCCACAATTACGAATTTAGCGTCAATTTTTTCCAAGACTTTTGGAATAGCATTAATCAGCACGTGAGCTCCCTTCTCGTAAACCAGTCTTCCAACAAAAAGCACAATTTTTTCTTCAGGCAACGCGAACTTGCTTCGAAATGACTTCAAATCTTGTTTTCCAACATTTTCGTAAACATGTGTGTTCACGCCGTTCGGAACCATCACCAACTTGTCGTCAGGAAGTCCAAACGCCCATTTGACATGCGAAACCATATACTCGCTACAGCAGATTACCTTCCAAGCCTCATATGTAAACCAAGCTTCTGTTTCGTGAACCATCTTTTCGGTGCTCGTATGGATTCCTTCTCTTCGCCCAATCTCAGTCGAGTGCATTGTAACCAAAAGTGGTTTTCTAAAAATATGCTTTAATCCTATGCCTGCAGTTGCTACAAGCCAGTCATGAGCGTGGAAAACATCAATTTTATCCGCCAATTGGCCTGCAAGGGCGGCAGCTTCTTTTTGCATGTTTACATTCATTAAGTAAACCCACGTGGCAAAATCTGGAGATGGGTTTCTATATGAATCTACTCGGTAAACTTCCACGGAATCAATAATCTCATGCGCGGGCGCGCCGGGAAAATCGCATGTCACCACGTACACTTTTACGCCATTCTTCGCTAAGCTTTTGGATAGGAAAAAAACGTGCGGAGAGATTCCTCCTATAACTCTAGGCGGGAACTCCCAAGTGAGCATCATGACGCTTAGTGTGCGTTTCATCTGTTTCTTAAGCCTCCCGCGGCAGCGTTGTATAACTCCAAGACTTCCTTTATCCAAGAACTTGTGTTCGGCAAAACAACCTTTATCTTCTCTATTGGAACACCATGTATCCTAACAATCTCGTCCCGCATCCACTCTGATTTTACACTCACTTTTTCCGCTTCATAAAAACCCAGCCATTCGATACTCTTGATAGCCATGTTGAAAGGCGAACTCGCCGCAGGAGAACGATGATCTTCCAGACTTTCAACCGAGTAAACAAACGGTATATTGAGAGCGTTTTTTAAAGTCACCGCGGCAGGTATGAAGTGCCAGTCATAAACGTCTATGAGGTCAATCTGCTTATTCGCTTGATAGTAAATGTTTGCCGCGGCTCTCTCCACCTCTTGATTCAGAGTTAAAACCCAGGTCAAAACACCTATGTGCATGCGAACGGGATTTGTCACCCTGACGGTTTTTACTCCGCTCGCTTCTTCAACCGCGCCGGTCAAAAAGTCATGATAGGTGACAATGTGCGTTTCAACTTTATTCTTAACCAATTGCGTTGCCAGCGCGCTTATATACGCTGCAAGTTGACCAACTATTCGAGGCGGATACTCCCACGAGAAAACTATAACCCGCATCATCCTTCACTACGTAAAAAGCGAACAGACCTTAATTATTCCCATTCCAGTAAGATAATACCGCTTTTTAGCTTCGTTATCAGTGAAGCTCTCTACGAATCCCTCTGATTTGTACGTATCAAGAATGTTCTCTATCTCTCCTGGATCATGCTGCAGAATTCGCGCGACCTCTTCTCCTCTTCTAGCCAAATCAGCCGCAGTTGAACACAGGTTATGCAGTGTTTGTAAAACTTTTTCTGGAAACGGAAGCTCTTCTCTCATTTCATTTGCACCTTAACTGTCCAATGGATATTGTAGGCTTCTCTTATAAACGCATACGCATTTACTTTTTTCAAAAAAGTTTGGTTGCCATTTGCACTTGGTTGCTCAATTCGTTAAACCTTTTTTCTGCAACGCTGATTATTGCCTTTCTGAGGGCTTCTCCCTTCAACTTTGTGGCTCTTGTTTTTTTCAGTTGCCGCGAAAAAGCCTCATCTTGCAGTGAATGTTCTGCCCAACTCTCAAAGTCCCCCCGGCGATTATGAAATTCTACTGCTTTTACGTCAACTGTTTGAAGCGCCTTTATGAATCCCTTTAAACTCCACGACATCATGCCTGTGAAGTTTCCTTCTCCCATGCCCGTGTAGAATAAGAAGGGTTCATTCGCGGTCAAAGTTGCCATTCTCAGTCTATTTTCGAAGTCAAACATCAATGTTTGAGCTGCCACGAAGGCGTCCATGGGCGATTCGAAGGGGCTAAAATAGGAATGAACTTCTCCTGGTCCTCCACCCGCAGTAAACATGTAATAGAGGTGGTCGCTCGTTTGGAAATAACGCCATAACTTAAGAAACTCTTCATCATCAGCCTCTTTGATAATAGGTTCAAGTCTCCGCAAGCTTGTGTAATACGCCCATTGCATGGCGTTCCCGAGCCACCCGCTCGAATCCCTTTCAAGATCAGCCCAAGAAACGGTTCCGCCAGTTTCGGGAACATCAATCTCGCCTAAAGACGTGTGTTTTTCGACAACTTCTGAAGGCGTGGCCATCTGCAAGTGTTCCCATTTCAAGATTTCTTCGGGCAAGTGTTTCAGAAAGCTGTGGATGCCTGTTTCTGGCCAGTGGTGTTCGCCGAAGGTTTCATAATCCGGGAAGATGTTGATGCACTGTCCCTGCGTGGCGGCTAGCCACTTTGCGTATTTGTCTGCTGTCAGCGGCCACTCGCTCCACCATCTTGCTGAAAACCTGAAGCCTATGTCGTCTGTCAACTTGTAATTGCGCAGTAGCACCCTGATTTTGCTGCAGCCTCGTGGCGTGTAGAGGTAGTTCGGCGACTTTTCATGCAGAATTTTTTCCACTCCTTCCGTGAAGATTCCTTTGTAACCCAACTCTTCAATTATCCCTGCTATGGTGTTATTGTAAAGCAATTCGGTGTTCTCAAAAACATTAGGGGCAAAACCAAGCAAATCCTTCACTGCCTGCCTGTGCATTTTCACCTGTTCAATAAACTCGCCTTTCTCGGGATAAAGGCTTGAAATCGAGTGATAATACGTCTGGTTCAGAAACTCAACGCAACCAGTCTCTGCGAGTTGTCTAAAGGTTTCCAGAAGATCTTTGTCGAACATTTCGCACTGTTCCAAGAAAACGCCGGACACGCTAAATGAAACCTTAACCTGCCTTTTCTCCTTCCTATGCCTGTCAATCAAGTCAAGTAATATCTGGTTAGAAGGAAAATAGCACTTCCTAGCGGCTCTTTTGAAGATCTCCCTATCAACGTCATTATCAAAATAGTAACAAAATAGTTCTTTTTTCTTCAAGCGTTTGAAGACCTTGTTTTCCCAAAACAAATTCCGCCTCAACCTGTGCGGTTGGTGAACTTCAAATACGAACACTATATCCGTCATGGTGTTCCGCCTCTGCGTATTCATATCAGACAGTGCGTTTATTTCTAATTTGCCATTGTGGGAAGTTTAAGAATGAAGACCAAAAGGGTTTCTTTCAAAAATCAATAAAAAATTGAGAAAAAAGGGATAGTTTAGGCCTTTCTGGCTGCTGCCGCTTCCAAGGCTACAACACCTGGCAATTTTTTGCCCATGAGAAATTCTATTAGCGCTCCGCCAGCTGTGCTCACGTAAGAGATTTTGCTGGATAACCCGAATTCCTGTAGCGCTGAGATGGTGTGTCCTCCGCCAGCAAGGCTGAACGCTTTGGACTTGGCGATTTCCTCAAATACCTTCTTCGTCCCAACGGCGAATTCTTTGTTTTCGTAGACTCCCATGGGTCCGCTGAAAACGATTGATTTTGCTGAAGCTACGAGTTTGCCGTAGCTCGCGATAGTTTTGGCTCCGATGTCGAAAATCGAATGTTCCGTGGGTAGCTTGTCAACGGAGATTTCTTTTCTCTTGCCGTTCACTTCTATGCCAAGATCATCAGGAGTCATGATCTTCTTAGGGTACTTCTGCATCAACTCTTTGATTCCAGGAACCAGCTCCATCAGTTCTTTCTTCTCCAAGAAAGCCATGTTCTGCTTGCCCAAATTGTAGCCTTTTGCAACAAGAAAAACCTGCGAAACAACACCACCCGTGAGCACGTAATCGGCTATGTTGTTGCTTAGGACATATTTTGAGATTTCAAGGGAATCGTCTGCTTTGGCTCCGCCGAGTATGAAGAGACAGGGTTTTTCTGGTTTTTCCAGGATTCTGCTCAGGGATTTCAGTTCTCTTTCCATTATGCGGCCTGCAACGCTCGGCAGTTTAGCTGTGAAACCTATGATCGACACGTGAGCCCTATGGGCTGCCGCGAAAGCGTCGTTAACAAACAAGTCTGCCAGTGGCGCAAGGTTCTGGACAAGCTCCGTTTTCGCGTGGTCTGCGGGTGTTCCTTCTTTAGTTTCTCCAGCAAAAGCCCTGACGTTGTCTAAAACGAGAATTTCACCGCTCTTCAGGTTTTTGATCGCTTTTTTTGCCTTTTCGCCGAACACATCATCAACGTATTGGACTGGTTTGCCGAGGACTTTACTGAGAATTTCAGCGTGCTGCTTCAGGGGGATGAAGTCTGGGTCACCTTTCCTTCCCTGATGCGCTAGAATTACGACTTTGGCGCCCTTTTCCGCCAGTTCCTTTATTGTTGTTTCTCCGTGCGCTCTGATGCGTACGTCGCTTGTGACCTTTTTGGTTTCAGGATCCACTTCTGAGTTGAAGTCCACCCTGACCAGAACAACTTTGTCTTTGACTTTAACATCGTCTAGTGTTAGATACTTCGCCAAACTTTCACGCTCTCAAAAAGAAAAAGGGATGGAAGGTTTTTAAAGTTTAGTGCCCAGCGGGTTTAGAAGCCTGCTTTTTTGCCGATTAGCTCGATCAGCTCTACCATTCTGCAGGAGAAGCCCCATTCGTTGTCATACCACGCGAGGACCTTGACCATGTTTTCAGCTCCGACCATCGTGCAGAGTCCGTCAACAGTTGCCGACTGAGTAGTATGGTTAATATCCACTGAAACTATCGGCTCTTCAGTGTACACCAGTATTCCCTTTAATGGTCCTTCAGCTGCCTTCTTGAAAGCAGCGTTTATTTCTTCCTTGGTCGCGCTTTTTTCTAGCACAGCGGTTAAGTCCACTATCGAAACGTTTGGAACTGGAACCCTCAAGGCGATTCCGTCCATTCTTCCAGCGAGTTCAGGCAAAACCAGCGTTACCGCCACAGCTGCGCCCGTGGTCGTGGGAATAATGTTCAATGCGCCTGCTCTTGCTCGGCGCAAGTCTTTGTGCACCAAATCCTGTATCCGCTGATCGTTTGTGTAAGCGTGCGCGGTTGTCATAAGCGCTGTTTTCACTCCAAAGTTTTCATGCAGCACTTTTGTCACCGGCGCGACACAATTGGTTGTGCAAGAGGCGTTCGAAAGAATGTTGTGTTTTTCGTTGTCGTATTCATTGTCGTTAACTCCTAAAACCACGGTTATGTCGGGTTTTTTGGCTGGTGCTGAGATGAGCACTTTTTTTGCTCCTGCTTGCAGGTGTTTAGCTGCGGCTTCGCGGTCGGTGAACAGCCCTGTGGACTCCACGGCGAGATATACGTCGAGGTCTTTCCATGGAAGCATGGCTGGGTCCTTCTGCATCAAGACTTTCAGTTCTTTTCCGTTGACGATTATCTTGTCGCCTTTTGCTTCAACTGTTCCGTCGAATCTCCCATGCACTGAATCGTACTTCAACAAGTGTGCCAGCGTGTTGGCGTCTGCAATGTCGTTTATCGCCACGAAGTCTATGTTGGCTTTCCTTTCTATTGCTGCCCTGTAGAGCAGTCTGCCGATTCTTCCAAATCCGTTTATTGCTACTTTTATCGCCATCTACAATCACCCATCTTTATGCAGAGTAATCACCTATTTTATCCTAATTAATTTTTCGACGAAAAACAAGAAAAAGGAAAAAAGGGTTTTTAGCGGAGTTTCATCAAGACCATTTCTGCAGCCAAAACCATGGGTTCCCACGTTTCGCTCAGAGGCGGAGCATAAGCAGTGTCCGCTTTAGCC
>Ga0315296_10005549_pt1 | contig 10083 bp, 4 predicted proteins | sample YL17G14_18_MG_FD_203921 | JGI IMG/M metagenome (GOLD analysis project Ga0315296, IMG submission 203921) | Sediment microbial communities from Yellowstone Lake, YNP, Wyoming, USA - YL17G14_18 | ecosystem: Environmental > Aquatic > Freshwater > Lake > Sediment | place: USA: Wyoming | collected... | reverse complement strand
TCTGATAATCCTTTGCCGACGGGATCTCCTGGGCGGCGGCCGAGGATACCCCGGCCAAGAGGAGAGCGGCGAAAAGAACCAGGCCTAGCTTTCGTGAAAGGCCGAGACGTATCATCGTGACCTCCTAGTTATGGGGACATGAACCGAATTTCTGAATTCGGTATCGTGTCACCATATTTCATGTCCCCAAATTCTAATCCCCAAAGGGTCTATCGATGGCTGTTGCCTCCAGGCCGCCCAGGGTCCGGCCGCCGTCCTCGGTGACGACCATGCAGTCCTCGAGGCGGACGCCGAATTCATCGTAAATGTAGATCCCCGGCTCGTTGCTGAAGGTCATTCCCGGCTGGAGCTTCAGCGTATTCCCGCGGACGAGGTACGGATACTCATGCCCTTCCAGGCCGATGCCGTGGCCGAGACGGTGGGCGAAGTATTTATAATCCGGACCGAAACCGGCATCCTCGATCACCAGGCGCGCCGCCCGGTCAACGGACTCGCAGGTTGCCCCCGGCCTGACCGCCTTAAGGGCAGCCGTCTGGGCCTTCTTGACAGCTTCCCAGACCTTGCGCTGCCTGTCGGTCGGCCGGTCGAAAAAGACCGTCCGGGTGATGTCCGATCGATAGCCTTCGACGGCACAGCCTCCGTCAACGATGACGGCATCGCCCTTCTGGAGGTTACGGACGACGACAGAGCCGTGCGGAAAAGCCGTGTTCGGTCCGAACTGGGGGCCGCCGCCGCCGGAGACGCCCATCTCTTGGTGGGCGGCGCTGACTGCCGCAGCCAGGTCGCGGGGACTCATCCCTTCGCGGATCTGTTTGAAGGCTTCACGGTAGGCCAGCTTTGTGATCTTGTTCGCCAGGTCCATGTAGCCGACCTCTTTGGCCGTTTTGACGCTCCGGCAGCCTTCGGTGACCACGGCCCCGTCGGTAAGCTCGAGGCCCGCCGCATCCCGGCGAAGGCCGTAGTAGATAAAATGCCTCATCGAAGGATCGAGGCCCAGGCGTCCGCCGCCGGCGCCGAAGTCCTTCATGATGCCCGCGATCAGAGCATACGGGCTCTCGTGCTCCTCCCAGGTCCGGATCTCCTGGCCTTTAGAAATGAGTTCTTCGGCCCTGTTCCGTTCGAATGCCGGGCAGACCCAGATCGGATCCCGTTTTTGGCTGTATACGGCGCCGAAGGTCCTCTCGCTCCGCCACCAGTTGACGTTCGAAAAATACAGAAGGTTCGTCCCGCCCTCGAGGAAGAGGCCATCGAGTCTGTTCTCGGCCATGAGCCGGCGGGCCTTTTCGAGGCGGGCGGCATAGTCTTCGGCCGTCAGCGGGTTGACGCCCGCAACCAAATCCTGAAGCGGCGGCGTCTGCGCTTGGCTGGAACCCGCAAGGACCCTTGATACCCATCCCGAGGCCGCGACGCTCAGTCCTCCGATCTTCAAAAAATGGCGCCGTGTGATCATGGTTCGGCTCCTTTACAGTTCATGTGTTTAGCGGCTTGATTTTAAGATAGGTCGTCGAGCGAATTATCATGGCGGGATGAAAGAAAGAACGTATACCACCCCGGCTACGCAATGTCAACGGAAAGGCTCACTTCCGGTTGCCGCGGGCCAGGGAAGCGAAGACGCCGGCGAAGCAGAGCGCGGCGAAGATGACAAACCCCGTCCTTACCCCCTGCAGGAAGCTCCCCTGATTGGCCACCGTAATCTGGACACGGCCGACCAGGGCTCCGAATATCATCATGGCGATGCCCATGCTGAGGGTCTGCCCGACGAGGCGCATGGTGCCCAAAGTGGCCGAGGCGACGCCGTAGAATTTCTTCTCCACCGAGCTCATCACGGCGTTTGTGTTGGGCGAGGAGAAGAGGGCGAATCCGAACCCGAGTACGGCCAGGCTGGAGATGACAAAAGCCAGCGCAGAGTCGGCCCTAAGGAAGGCTAAGAGGAGGAGGCCCAGGCTGGAGATGGCCATCCCGAGGGAGGCCACGATGCGGGGTTCGATTCTATCCGATGCACGGCCGGCAAACGGCGAAAAAATTGTCATGACAACCGGCTGGGCGATCAGGACGAGCCCGGCACCCCGCGGACTCATGCCCTTTAGATATTGAAGATAGAGGCTGACGAAAAAACCGACGGCGAAGGTGGCGCTATAGTTGATAAGGGCGGCCAGGTTGGAAAAGGCGAAGACCCTGTTTTCCCGGAAAAGCTCGATCTTGAGGAGAGGGTTGTTCGTTTTCATCTCCCGAAGGACGAACCCGGCGGCCAGGACTATACCCGCCGCAAAAAGCAAAAACCCGCTCTTATGCGGGAGGCGGGAAAAGCCGAGCATGATCCCGATGAGGGTGAGGCCGTAAAAAGCCGCTCCGAAGAAATCAAACCGCTCGCCCTTCGCCTCGGCCCATTCTCCCTTGAGCATGGCCAGCACGAAAGCGATGATGATCGCGCCGAGGGGGAGGTTGACAAAAAAAATGCTCCGCCAGCCGAATTGCTGCGTCAGCAAGCCGCCTAGAACCGGGCCCAGGGAAAGACCGAGATAAGTCGAGGCGGTGTTTATGCCCAAAGCCTTTCCTCTCTTACCCGGCGGAAAGACCGAGGTCAAGATGGCGACGCTCGTCCCAAAAATCAGGGCGGCCCCGATCCCCTGGAGGATCCGGAACCCGATCAGGACCCAGGTCGAAGCGGCCAGGGCGCAGAGCACGGAAGCGGCCGTGTAGACGAAGATCCCTGAGAGAAAGATCCTTTTCCGGCCGTGGATGTCGGCGAGTTTACCGAAGGGAACAAGAAAGACGGCGGCGGCCAAAATATAGGCCGTGGCCACCCAGCCCAACATCACCGCGTCGGCCTTGAACTCCCGGCCGATCGAGGGAAGGGCGATGTTGACGGATGCGCCCATGAAGGGGGCAAGGAACGCGGCCAGGCCGGCGACGATCGAAGCGGAGAGCTGAGCCTTTTTTTCCATCGATAAGCGATATATATAATCGGAACTGCCGGTTTTTACAAATCCCCTTCCCCCATCTTTCTCCCAGGATGGGAAGGGCGAAATGAGTGTAAGTCCAGAAAATAGGACCGTCCCCATTTTTCAGACTGGCGACATATATCATATGGCCGGCCTCTCCTTGACAACGATCAGCCCTCGGTGATATGTTTCCGGTGCGGAATATCCCCCGGGGTTCCAAATGGAGGCTGGCCTGAAAAAACCAACGCTGTTCTCGCTTGTTTTGCTCGTCTTGGCCAACTGTTCTTCCCAACAACAGATAATCGAAAAAACAACGGATGAAAGCGTTGAAGTCATCCTCAACCATCTCGAGCCCTATATGATCAAGGGTGTTCCCTCCCGGCTCGTCTTGGAGAAGGAATTCTCCATAGACACGGAGAATGAGAAGACCGCCCAAATCGGCCTGACGGAAATGGAAACATTCGATGTCGATCCCGACGGGAACATCTATATCATCCGCTGGCAGAGCAATGAAAATTACATCTTCAAGTTCGATGGAGCCGGGAATTTCCTTACGTCATTCTTAAGGAGGGGCCAGGGACCGGCCGAGCTCGAATGGGGCGGGACGGTTTTTCTCGACCACGAGGGGCACCTTCTGGCCAAAGATCCTTCCAAACCCAAATTCGCGATCTATGACCGGAATGGTCAGTTCATCAAAGAGGTCCTCTTGAAAAAACTGATCGAACCCGTCGGACCGCTGAGCAATAGCCAATATTTTTACTTTGAGCAGATACAAAACCCGGATAAGCTCCAGAATTATCTCGGCATCTGTGATTCTACCTTTGATTTATTTCAACAAATTTACCAGAAAGACACTCCCAACCCGTTTAGGTCATCCGAAGCCAGAGTCTTAATCTCGGGCCGGTCTCTTATCTATCAAGCCGGAAAAGACAAGCTCTATATCGGCGACACCGACAGAGGCTATGAGATACGGGTTTATGACCTCGAGGGAAAACTGCTGAGGAAGATCCGGAAGGAGTACAAGCCCGTCTCCGTATCGGAAGAATTTAAACAGGACTTCTTGGCCCGCTTCCCGGAAGGAGATCCTTTCCGTGGCCGATTTGACTTCCCCGATGCCTGGCCGCCCTTCTTGTCTTTTATCGAAGACAAAGAGGGACGGCTCCTCGTCAGGACGTATGAGAAAGGCTTGAACCCGGACGAGAATATGTTTGATATTTTCAACCCGGAAGGAGTTTTCATCGGCCGGGCGAGTTTCGCCAACCGCGACGTGCAAAGAGAGCAGAATCCGCTTCCCTGTCTTTGTCGAGGCGGCCGGCTTTACTCCATCCATGATAAGGAGAGCGGCTACCGGGAGCTTTCGGTTTATCGCATGCGCTGGGAATAGAGCTTCAGGGAAGGATGGGGGGCACCTATTTCAGCTTGAGAACTATCTCCTGTCGGAAGAACCGCCTCGCGTTTGCGGCTGGGAACTGGACAGTCAACTGGTTTCCCTGGAGCGTTCCCCCAGATACTCCCTGAACCAGCTCTCCATGCGTAATCCGCAGCGTATAGCTCTGCCCGGCCAATCCCTCGACAACCGCCTTTAGGCCTTTGCCGGCAAGCTCCAGCTTGATGATTTTTATTCCTTTATCAAAATCTCCGACCTGAGATTCAGTCAGCGGTGGAAGAATCTCGACGGTGGGCTCTAACTCAATTTCTATCACGTCCCGTCCAGAAAGGCCGAAGGGTAATAAAGCGGGCTGTTCTGCCTGCCGGAAAGCCAGCGGAATCGGACTTGGCGCATGCTCGACCGGATACCCGTTGACCGAAGCGCGGCGAATTTTCGCTCCCAAACCGAGCGCGGGAGAAAAATGGAGTTGGAAAGAGCACCCCGGACGTGAGACAACCTCGAGCCGGATCTTGGTATCGTCCCGCTGATACTGGAAATCGAATGTCTCTGAACCGAGGCGGAAGTTTTCGACAGCCGCTTCCTTCCAATCCGCGGGGAAGCAAGGCTTGAAGACAACTTCTTTTTTAACGGCATCGCCTCTCAGCCCCAGCATGCCCCGGACGAACGGCAGGACGAACCCGCCGGTTGAGAATCCCTGATGGGCCACAGCCTCCTGCGGCCAGATGTGCTGGGCGCCGGAGAAGAGCTCGGTGGCGCAGCCCAGGGCGTTATCGAACAGATGCTCGGCATTGGCCGCCACCAGCGCATAGCCTTGGAGAGCGTGGCCGTGCTGATAGAGAGCGGTGGCCACATATCCCGTCAGAAAGGGCCAGACGGCGCCGTAGTTATAGTTGAGCGGATCGTAAAGGGAGCTTGTATTGGTGAGTATCCTGACCCCCCAATCTGTCGTGAGGGCCGAGGAGTTCATCTTTTCGAGAGTCTGAGCGGCCCGGTCGGGGCTTCCGACTCTCTCCATGAGCGGCACGGCGCACCAAGGGGTGAGCTCCTTGACCTGGCCGCCTTTGACGTTGAAAGCGTAGGAATATTGGCCGGTCTCTTCATCCCAGAATCTGGCCTCAAAAGCGGCCAGCGCTTTTCCCTGAGCGGCGGCGGCGTTTACGGCCAGCTTCTCCTCCCCCAAGACACGGGCGAGCTGCTCCATACTCTGAGTGGCCCGCAGCCAAACGGCTGCAAGGTAGATGTCCGTCTGGATTCCGATGAGCGACCCGAACTCCAGGGCGCCGAGCCCGGCCTTGGAGTTATCCATCAGGCCGTCCCCGTCGGCATCCGTTGTCAGGCACCAGTCGTAAGCGCGCCGGAGCGACGGCCAGCTCTGTTTGATAAAATCTCTGTCTCCGCTTTTCAAATAATAATCATACATGGCCGCGATGTAGTACGGTGTCGTATCACCGTGAATATAGCCATAGGGAAAATTCTTGAACCAGTCGATGTAGCCGGCTGCCTGACTGAGCTCGTGGGCCATCTTTCCATCTTCCCGCTGCCATTTTTGGGTGAAAGCGAGGGCTTCCTTGGCGGCCTCAAAATCACCATAGCTCAAGAGGCTGAGCGAGTTGAGATAGGCGTCGGTCCCGAAGAACCAGCCGAATCCCGGACGGCCGCCGGTGCCCGATAGGCCGAGCCCGGCCACTAGCCCTCGGCCGAGGTCGGGGTTATCGACTCGGAGGTTGTCGTAGGAAACCTTGGCCCATTCAAGGGCCAGGTTGAGCTTCGACACGGGCGTGCGCACCCGCAGTGTGTTTTGCCGGAGGTTCCGGTAGTACTCGAGGGCGACAAAATAGACAGATTTAGGGTCGGCGGCCAGCTTTCCATAGACCTTTCGGATGTCCTCGCGCTTTCCCTTGCCGCCGGTCATGATGATGGGGACGAACTTCCCCCGGATCTCCTCGGGATTGTCGATGATCATGGTAAACTCGTTGGGGGTGTCGGAAAGCATATGGGCGGGAGTGTAGGATATCCCCTGCCCGACCGGCGACCCGACAAAGCCGTGGTTCTTCCGGGTCGGCTCCGAGATGAGATAGGCCTTGAGCTTATCGTCCCAATAGGCATATTGCCCGCCGATCCCGGCCGGCCACATCGGCTGGAGGACCGGCAGGAATCCGGCCACGATAGTCAGCGGCTCGGTCGAATCGATGTCGAGCAGGATGACGGCTCCGGGATCCTCGATAGCGGTCACATAGGTCGCCTTCACGGTAAAAGACTGGTATGTATAGGTCAGCGTCGTGGCCGCCGGCGTTACCTCGATAAACCGGACGATGTCCTTGGCCAATATAGGCCGCGTGCTGTTCTTGAGCAGGAACGAAAATTCGAAGTTTCGGAAGAGTTTCAAAGGATAGGCCCAGGCCTCGAGCATGCCACTCTCCAGGCCGAGGATGGCGAACCTGCGTCCGGCCTTGTCGAAAAAGGCATTGGGTTGGGCCAGCCGCCCGAGGATTAGGCCATTCCGCTCGATCGGGAAGGCCGGGATGAGACCTTCTTGGGCTGTGGAAAGCGAAGGATAAAGGAACAAGAAAGCCAAGCCGATCCAAAGAACGCACTGAAGAGTCCGGTCTCTCTTTCTCATGATCTCCCCTTGATGAGCATTCGGGAATTATAGCACAATTCCCGGGGCAAAAAATCCGTTGACAGACCGATTCATATTGTGATAATAAGCAATCAGCCCTGGGGAGAGGGCGGGAAGGAAGAGTGCGGGGCGCATTCTTGTACCTGGTATCATATGATAGCCGTCGTGTCTTCTTTTTCCCGATAGGCTTCTTTCTTTTTTAAAGCGCTCACCCCCTCCCAGCCCGGATATGTCCCCAGTCTAATCGGCTTTCTAGGAGGGAAAAGATGTCTTCCCGCCGTTTCTTCCACATTTTCGGGTTGGCTGTCGCCATCTGCATGGCATCCGGGCTTCCGACAAGATCTCAAGACGATAGGGCGACTACTCAGGCCGGAGCGGTCCTCAAGGCCGGACGAAATGTCAACATGGTCTCAGGGACCACTCTGCCCAACGGAGACCCCTGGCTTCAGCGGCAGAACGAACCGTCCATAGCGGTTTCCACCCGCAACACCCTCCATCTTTTCGCCGGCGCCAACGACTACCGGACCGTCGACATGCCCATGGAGGGCGTCGGAGGAGAACTCCCTGGGAAAGATGGAAAGCTTCAGGCGCCCCATGACGCCTGGCTGGGATTGTTCAAGTCCTTCGACGGCGGACAGTCCTGGATAAGCACCCTGCTTCACGGTTTCCCTCAGGATAAAACGGCGGAGGGGACGAGCTCTCCGCTCAAGGGGTTCCGGGCCGCGGCCGACCCTGTGGTCCGGGCCGGCACCAACGGCCTCTTCTACTACTGCGGCATCGCCTTCAACCGCGAAAAAATACCGGACCGGAGGAACAGCGTCCTTTTTATCGCCCGGTTCATCGACAACAACAACGTAGAGGGCGGCGATTCCATCAAGTATCTCGACACCAAGATCATCGCCGATGACGGAATGCAGGGGTCGATTTCGGTCGATAAGCCGTGGATCGCCGTGGACGCGCCAACCAACTACTCGAAGAACGTCACGATCGACGGGCAGAAAATCCCGGCGGCCAATGTCTATGTAGCCTACAGCGTTTTCAAAGAAATAGGGAATGTCATCACCAGCGAAATCCGATTCCTGCGCTCCACCGACTGCGGCGAGACCTGGGAGAAGCCCATCGTCCTGAGCAAGGCCCACATCCTCAATCAAGGCGCGGTAATCGCCATCGACCCGAGAGAAAACGGGCATGTCTATGTAGCCTGGCGCCGGTTTAATTCGGGGACGCAAGGAAGCGCGATCATCGTCGCCAAATCGACCAACTACGGGAAGACTTTTGCCAGCGTCATCAACGTCGCCTCTCTCCCCCAATTCCCCGGGGGGCCGTTCGACCAGCCCTCAAGGGCCGATGCACCGGGGACATCCTTCCGCACTAACAGCTATCCGACCATGGCGCTCGACAGAAAGGGCATGGTCTATCTGGCCTGGGCCCAGCGGGGATATGGCCCGGCCGGAGCGACACGGGTCGTCCTCACGACCTCTAAAGACGGCTTCGCCTGGACAACTCCCGCGACTATCGATAATCCATCCGATGTCCTCGGGCATCAGTTCATGCCATCCCTTGTCGTGGCTTCGGGCAAGGTCACCATGGTCTGGTACGACCAACGGGAGGACTATGCCGGGAATAATATGGGATTCTCGGACTTCATTTGCGACAACCTGCGCTATCGCCACACCATAGATGTCAGGGTCGCTCAGGCCTCCACGGCCGATTATCCCTATTTGAAATGGACGAGCGCCCAGGTCTCCCGCTATCTTTTCAGCCTGGAAAAAGACCCCGCCAATCCGGATGAATACTGGGCCTATCAAGCCCAGTTCAACCCGCCCAACTATCCTCTCTTTCAGTCGGGGACACTGCCGTTCCACGGAGACTACATTGATATTTCACCATCGCCCTGGTTCGTCCGGGATTCGAAAGGGCGCTGGCGCTTCAACACCAATCCTTCGGACAATCCTCTGTTCCACGCCGTTTGGACGGATAACCGGGACGTCCGCCCGCCATTGACCTATGATTGGGTGAGCTACACACCGCCCACCTCGCCGCAAGATTCTGAGTATATCTCCGCCGGCCAGCCTTCTTGCGCCGGCGGGCAGCAGCCGGGAATGCGGAACCAGAATATCTACACTTCCCGTATAACGACGGGGATTGAAACCGGTTCGCCCGCCAACTCCAAAGCCCTGAACCTGGACGTTCCCCGTGCCTTCGTCATCTTCGTTAAGAACAACACGGATGTCCTAAGAAGCTTTCGGCTGACGATCGCTAATCAGCCCCTGAACGGGACGGCCTCTTTTCTGCAGTTTGAAACCCTGGATTTCCTGGATGTCAGCATCGCTCCTTTTTCCACCATCTCGCGGCAGGTCTTCGTCGGTTCCACTGACCTCTATGCCTCCGTCAGGATCAATATTGACGAAATCGATTTGCCGGGAGGGACGATTGTCCCGAACGGCCTAAGAAGTTCGATCCTTTTGAACGGGGACCCGACCAGCCCGGCAGTCTCGGCAGGAGAAGAGACCCACCAGCCTGAAATCGGCAACCCGAATATCCGGAACTGGTATGTCAACCCCAATGTCGTCAACCCCAACATCCGCAACGCCGACATCATCAACGACGACATCGTCAACCCCAACATCCGCAACATCGACCTGCAGAACCCCGACATCGTCAACCCGAATGTCGTCAGCGCCGACCTCTTCAACCCCAACATCCGCAACATCGACCTGCAGAACCCCGACATCGTCAACCCGAATATCCGCAACCCGAACATCAGAAACGATAGCCCGGAGGCCATCACCGCAATTGATGTGGAATGGCCGGTTACGAATACGGGCAATACGGCCTCTTCTTTCACCTTCAAAGTCATCGCCAAGGAAGCCCTTCCCGCGGGTCTTTACGCCCAGCTCATCGTTTATAAGGTCCATTATACGCCGGCTGTGGCGGGCGAAGAGCTTCAGGCTACCGGCGTCGATGGCTGCCAACTCAAGAAAGAACCCCACCACGAAGTCCTGCTGAATGTCATCAACCCGAATATGATCGACCCCGACGTTGTCAACCCGAACATCCGCAACCCGAATATCCGCAACGCCGCCATCGAAAACGCCACCTTCGTTCTGGGGCCGGGTGAAGAAGCCATC
>Ga0315296_10005548_pt1 | contig 10083 bp, 10 predicted proteins | sample YL17G14_18_MG_FD_203921 | JGI IMG/M metagenome (GOLD analysis project Ga0315296, IMG submission 203921) | Sediment microbial communities from Yellowstone Lake, YNP, Wyoming, USA - YL17G14_18 | ecosystem: Environmental > Aquatic > Freshwater > Lake > Sediment | place: USA: Wyoming | collected... | reverse complement strand
CTGACGGCATTCGCCGGCCGCTCGAGTTTAAAGGGGAGATTGACACTCCGCGCCTCGAGTTGGTGGACGAATGGCAGCGGGTGAAGATCTCCCTCGACGCCGACCCGCGCCCGCTCTGGTGGATCGTTCCTGTGGAGACCATCTCGCAGTCGGAGACCGGCTTCGAGCGCGTGTACCAGGGCTCGGCCATCCTGGCGGTGTGGAAAATTGATCCCCCGTCCCGACGCGAGATTACCAGCACGTTGCGTGCGGAAATCACTTCTCTCGGCCCCCGGCCAATCGCCGCAGGAGAGTTGTGAATTCGCGCGGCGGCGCTTGAATTCGCGCTGAGCGTCTGTTAGATTCCAAACGCTTAGTGACGTGGAGCAGAGCCATGGCTATTAGCCAGGAACTGTTGGATATTTTGGTTTGTCCCCTCTGCAAGACCCCGGTCAAACTCACGGCGGACGGCCAAGGGCTCAAGTGTGGCCAGTGCCGGCGCGTCTATCCCATCAGGGATGACATCCCCGTCATGCTGCTGGACGAGGCCAAGGTCGACACGGAGTAACGCCGGTGCTCCGGCATGAAACCGCCGCTTCACTCCTCCCTTCTCTTCCCGTAGGCGCTCGCCTCCTGGTAATCCGCCTGCGCTCGATCGGCGATATCGTGTTGCTGACTCCGGCGCTTCGGCTCCTGAAGGCGTGGCGGCCTGACCTGCGCGTTTCCGTGGTCGTCGAGTCCCGCTTTCGCGAACTGCTGGAAGGTAACCCGGACGTGGATGAAACCTTGGACCCCGGGGGAGGTTCGGGCTGGGCCAAGGTTGCGTCGCGGGCCCGTGCCGTGCGGGAAATCCGCGCGAGGAAGTTCGCGCTGTGCCTGAATCTGCACGGAGGCCCCGCCAGCACCCTGCTCGCGGGCTTAAGCGGCGCGCCATGGAAAGCCGGCTTCGAGCACTTTCGCCGGCGCGGAATCTACCAGGTCTTGGTTCCCGATGCCCGAACGATTCTGGGCCAGCCGAACATCCATACAGCCGAACACCAAGCTTCCGCGTTTTTCCATTTAGGCCTGCCGCGGCAGGAAATCCCTCCGGCGCAACTGGTGGTGACCGCGGCAAACGAAGCTTGGTGGCGGGAGAAACGCGCCAGCCTTGGCATTCCGCGGGAGCGTGAATACGCGCTGCTACACCCTGCGGCACTTTACAGCACCAAGCAGTGGGCGCCGGAAAATTTCGCCGAGCTGGGTGCGTGGCTCGAACGCGAGACGCAACTTCAGGTGGTTTACTCCTGCGGGCCGGGTGAGTCCTCGGTTCTCGACGCCGTGGAACGCGCTGCCGGCAGTCCAACCCGCCGCCTGGAAGGCATGGGTCTGGGCCAGTTCGCGGCGGCGCTCGCCGGCGCTCGGCTTTTCGTGGGCAATGACAGCGGCCCGGCGCACATGGCGGCCGCGCTGGGACGACCGGGCGTGGTAATCTTTGGATCGTCCAGTTCCCGGATTTGGGGGCCGTGGCGTCCGCAGGGCGCCTGGCGCATCGTCCAGAATCCTTACGACTGCAGTCCTTGTCCGGGCGACCGGTGCTACCGCTTCCAGCGTCCAGAGTGTATCCTGTCCGTGACGTTTGAGCAGGTTCGTTCGGCGGTCGAGGCCGTGCTGGCCCACACCGCGCACACTTCTGCTTAGAGGGATAGGGAAATGCAACGACATCATGCACGCCTGGTGCGCATTGTCCGCGGCTTCCGTGGTCGAACGATCGGCGTGCTGGGCGACTTCATGTTGGATGAGCTGCTGCGGGGGGAAGCCACGCGCATCTCCCCGGAGGCGCCCGTCCCGGTCGTGCTGATCAGCGACCCTCAGGCGGCCGAAGGATACTATCCCGGTGGCGCCGGCAACGTGGCTGCTAACCTCGCCGCCCTGGGCGGCCGGCCGATACCGTTCGGAGCCATTGGCAAAGATGAGAGCGGGAAGCGCCTGCGGGAACTCTTTCGCAGCCGACGGATCCCTTGCGCTGCCCTAGTGCAGGAACCAGGACGCCTGACCCCGCGCAAAGTCCGCGTTGCCGCCCACCAACATCAGCTACTGCGCCTGGACTTTGAAAAACCCGCGCGAATTTCCGACCGGACGGCCAGGTTGCTGGCCCGCCGCTGTGCACACTGGATGGGCCACCTCAATGCCCTGATTGTCTCGGACTACCAGAAAGGCACGGTGACGACGGAATTGTGTCAGCAGGTGACGATGCTGGCGCGCCAGCGGCGGGTTCCGGTATTTGTCGATCCTAAGCCGGAGCATCCGGAAATCTGCCGCGACGCCACCGTGGTCACGCCCAACCTGCGCGAGGCGGAATTGATGGCCGGCGTACCGCTGCGGGACCGGCGCCAGCTCGAGATCGGCGGACGACGCCTGCTCGCCGAACTCGGCTGCGCCTATCTGCTCATCACGCGGGGCGCGGGGGGCATGACGCTGTTTGAATCGGGCGGGGACATCCACGACATCCCCAGCCTGCCCCGCCCCGTCTATGACGTGACGGGAGCCGGAGACACCGTTATCGCTGTGCTGACCCTGGCCTACTGTGCCGGCGCCACGATGCAAGAGGCCGCGCAGTTGGCTAACCTGGCCGGCAGCCACGTGGTGCTGAAATTCGGAACGGCTGAGATCTCCGCGCAGGAATTGCTGGAGGCGGTTGCCCGCAACTTCAAAGATTCGTAGCCCGCAAGTAACCGAAACTGGAAATCCGAAACTCAGCAGGCGCAGCTTTCTCGGGACAACTGACAACCGACCACTGGCAGCAGACATCGCAAAGGATTTTCCATGCCCCATCGAAGCGTTTCTCGCGGCCGGTGTTTCGCGCTGGCCGCTGTGCTTGTTATTGGCTTCGGCTTGGGTTCGCAGCCCCCAACCGCGCAGCAGGTTCCCTCTGGCCAACCGTTGTTCCCCCGCAATGAGGCCGCGGCGAAGACCATGCTCTCCAGGATCTAGGACGAGTTGTACCGAGTCGTTTAGAAAATCGAGTAGGCGAGTCCCTGGGTCTTGCGGTCCACCAAGAGATGTAAGGGCGGCTCCACGTTGTTGATGCGGACCGTTACGATGACGGTGTTCGATCCTTTGGATTCCGAACCGAGAATCTCGAATTTGCGGATCTTGCCGTAGTCACCCTTCTCACCCCAACCGCCCAGGAAATCCGCGAAAGTATAAGAGGGACTGGGCTGCCAGAGTTGATAAGCCTCGCGGTAATTCCCCTGCTGAAGCGTGGTCAAGAAACGCGCCACGGCTCGCTCCTCGGGATAGTTGCGGAACTCAAGGCACAGGAAACCTCCGAGCACAAGGAGGAAGGCAATCACGAAGGGAAGGTACCTGCGCCACATGCTAGATGGCTGGGGGACCTTCGCGTCGAGAAGTGTCATTTCTTTTGACCCCGAACGAGTTTCGCGCGCCCAACACCGCTCGACTTCCTCGGGAGCTTCGCCGGGCCGCTGCCGCGCTGCGCCCCTCTAGCGTACCACGCTCCTCTCCCTCGCTTCAAAGCGTCCGGCGGAAGAGCGCAGTGGCCAGGGCCATCATGACGACCGTGAAGACGAAGAGGAATGTAAGATCCCCGGCAATCGCCACCAGGCTGGTATTCTTCAGCAGCAAGGTCTTGAAAGCGTGCACGGCGTAAGTGAACGGGTCGGCCGTGGAAATCACCTTCATCCAGGTAGGGAATCCATTGATGGGGTAAACCGCGCCACTCGGGAAAAAGAGCAGCGTATTCAGCGCCCCAAAGATGGCGCGCGGCACCAGCGGGTCGCTCACCCTCACCATCAACAGGAACATCATGCTGATCAGCGCCAGGGCGGTGGTCACGATCACCAGAAGAAGCCGGATCAGCCGCAGGGGATCGAGCGGGTCTTGAGGCTCCCCTCTGCCTCTTGCACCTGCGCGGCGGCGCCCTCTTCGGCGTGAGCATAAAACGCCTTGTCCGCCCGCAGCTCTTCGGGCTCGATCACCGCCACCAGTTGCCCGGCTTTGACCGCGTCGCCTTCCTTCACCAGAAGCTGCGCCAATTGCCCTTGAATCTGAGAGCTGAGGATGACGTCGTTGGTGGTGACAATTCCCGTGAGCACCAGATTGCGCGAACGGGTCGTGGCCTTGTAATAGACGATGGTGGCGGCTACCACCGCCAGCACAAACAGCGGAACAATCATCTTGCGAATCATAGATCGGTGTCCTCGGGGTTTCTGAAGAGCGCATACCGGACGAACTTCAGGACTTCCTGTTTCCTTTGCGCCACCTGCCGGTCCCGATAGGGATCGATCGGAGCGGTGACGCGCACAATGGGGGAGGCGAAATAGAAAACCGTAAGCGCCACCAGCGAGACGACGGTGTGGCCGCTGTGTACCGGGCGGAACTCACCCGCGCGCACGCCGCGTTCAATCAATTCCATCAGCCGGCGCCTCAGCGGAATGAAGTACTTCCGCGCCAACTGCTGGAGCGGGCGCCCACCCGCCATGATGAGCCGTTGAAACAGCCGTGGATAGTGCGGACGGGCGCTCATGAAATCAAAATGCATGCTCACGTAGCGGAGCAGGATGGCCCGCGCGGAGCCCGAAGAGGAAAACACTTCCAGCGCCCGCCGCCGCAACTCCTTCAAGTGCTCTTCCAGCACCGCCCGGTAGAGCCTGTCCTTGCTCTGGAAGTAGTAATAGAGGAGCGCCTTGTTGACGCCCGCCGCGGCGGCAATAGCCTCCGTGCGCGCCCCTGCCAGCCCCTCCTCGGCGAAAATGCGCTCCGCCGCCGCCAGGATGGCGGCGCGCGTTGCCGCGCTGTCGTGGTGATGCCGTCGATTCAAGCTGGGCTTGACTTTTCGCCGTCTCATGTCGATTTAACTAACCAGATAGTTAAATTACCATGACCCGCCAACCGAGTCAAGGCTTGGGAGTAAGAGAAAGGTGAGAGCTAGCGTCCCGGCTGGTAACGGAATCGCGTGCGGCTTTTCTCCTGCTGGCGTTCGCAGGCTAGTTCAATCAGCCGGTCCACCAGCTTGGGGTAAGGAATCCCGCTCGCTTCCCACATTTTGGGATACATGCTGATGGGCGTGAAGCCAGGAATAGTGTTGATCTCGTTGACGAAGACCTTCCCCGTCTTGCGGTCGAGGAGGAAATCTACCCGCGCCATCCCCGCGCCATCAATCGCCTGGAAAGCGCGGATGGAAAATTCCCGCACCTGCTTCGTCTGGCGCGGCGTGAGCTTTGCCGGGATAATCAGTTCCGAGCCTTCCTTGATGTATTTCGCCTCGTAATCGTAGAACTCGTTGACGGGAATCACCTCGCCGGGCACGGAGGCCTGCGGGCGGTCGTTGCCAAGGACTGAACACTCAATCTCCCGCGCGTCCACAGCCTTCTCCACCAGGATCTTGCGGTCGTACTCGGCCGCGAGGTCGAGCGCCGCCGCCAGCTTCCGCGCCTGTGCCACCCTACTGATGCCGACTGAAGAACCCAGATTGGCCGGTTTGACGAACAACGGATAGCCAATTTCCCGCTCAATCTGTCGCCGCACGCGCGCGGGCTCGCGCTCCCATTCGCCGCGCAACGCTAACACCCACGGGACCACCGGCAGCCCGGCGTCGCGGAAGAGCCGCTTCATCACGTCCTTATCCATGCCCGCGGCGGAGCCCAGCACGCCGGCGCCCACATAGGGAATGCCCGCCAACTCGAGCACTCCTTGCACGGTCCCGTCTTCCCCGAACGTGCCGTGCAGGACGGGAAAGATGACATCCACCACATTGCCACCCGACCCTGCGGACGATGAAGGCGAATCAAGCGGCACGAGTCCCGGGTGGCTGGGGTCCACAGAAGGCGTCACGGGTTTGCCCTGGTCGAGCACGTCCCGCAAGGCTTTGGCGTCCGCCTCTCCGGCGGGCGCACCCCACCGCCACCCGCCGTCGCGCGTGATACCAATAAGTACGACTTCGTATTTGTCCGGATCGAGCGCTTTCAATACCGACGTCGCAGAGGTCAGCGAAACCTCGTGCTCGCCGGAGCGCCCACCGAAGAGTATGCCCACGCGGAGCTTCTTCTTCACAGGATCTTCTTCCCCAGCGCTGAGCTGATCAGACCCACGCCCAGGATCGCCGTCTTGTTCAGGATATCGATGATGGGATTGATTTCGACCAGCTCCATGGCCAGCATCTTCCTGCTATCCGCCACCATTTCCATGGCCAGGTGCGCTTCGCGGAAGGTAATGCCGCCGCGCACCGGCGTCCCCACGCCCGGCGCTTCGTCCGGGTCCACGGCGTCCATATCAAAAGAAACAACGAATCCCGCGGTGCCCTCGGTGGCGAGTGCCAGGCTTTTCTCCATCACCGTCCGCATCCCGAGTTCGTCAATCGCCCGCATGGTGAAGACGTTGATGCCCGAGTCTTTCACCAGCCGGCGCTCGCGGGAATCCAGGGCGCGCGCCCCAATCAGAACACAATTCTTCGGCTGGATTTTCGGCGCATAGCCAAAGATCTTTGCCAGCGCTTCCGGCCCCAGGCCCAGGGTAGCGGCGAAGGGCATCCCGTGGACATTGCCGCTGGAACTGGTCTCCGGCGTATTCATGTCGGCGTGGGCGTCGAGCCAGATGCAGCCGATGGCTTGCTCGCGGTCGCGGTAGAACTTCGCCACCCCGGCCTGCGTACCGATGGCCACCGAGTGGTCGCCGCCCAGCGAGATGGGGAAGTATCCGGCTTCCAGCGTCTGGTAGATGCGATGCGCCACTTCCTGACACGTCTCGGCAATCTCATTCAGGTACTTCGCACGCCGGTCTCCGAAGGGCTGCATCTCGGGAATCTTGACGTGGAGGTTGCCGAGGTCTTCCACTTGGTGTCCCAGACTCTTGAGGGCGGAATTCAGGCCCGCGGCGCGCACGGCCGACGGCCCCATATCCACGCCGCGCCGCTCCTGCCCGAGGTCGAGTGGTACGCCGAGAATCCGAATCTTCAGCACGTTGCCCCCAAGCCCGACAGTCCACCAGCCAGACTGATATCGTACCACGAGCCTCAGCACCTAACGAGATGCGCCGCCCGGAGCTCGGTGTGCCCGGGCCGGGGCCGGCAGGACCCTCCCCTCCCTCAACCAGGGAAGGTCGAAGCCCGCTGCTATCTCAATAGGAACTGTTCCAGGAACATCGCCATGGCGTAATAGAGATAGTCGGCGTTCTGTTTCTTGGCGAAGCCGTGCCCTTCGTCCTTGGCAAGGAGATACCAGACCTGGCCCCCATTGGCGCGCACCTGCTTCGTAATCTGCTCCGACTCGCCCACGGGCACGCGCGGGTCGTTCTGGCCCTGCGCGACGAGTATAGGCACGCGGATCTTTCCCGCGCTGGTCAGCGGCGAGATCGCCAGAAGGAACTCGCGCATCTTCGGCTCGCGCTCGTCTCCGTATTCAACGCGCCGCAGATCGCGCCGGTAATCCTTGGTGCTCTCGAGGAAGGTCACAAAGTTCGAGATCCCCACGATATCGATGCCGCAGCGCAGCCGGTCGCTGAAGTGCGTCATCAATGCCAGGGACATGTACCCGCCGTAGGAGCCGCCCACGACAGCCACCCGATTCTTGTCCAAGTCGGGCTGCTGGGCGACCCAGTCGAGCAGCGCGTCAATATCCTTGACGGAATCCTCACGCAGAAACCCATTGTCGAGCTTGGTGAAGGACTTGCCGTAACCCGTCGAGCCCCGCACGTTCGGTTCAAGCAGTGCAATTCCCATTTCATTCAGGAAGTAGTTGCGGCGGCCCTGGAACCCGGGCCGGGTCTGCCCCTCGGGCCCGCCGTGAATGTCGATCAGCACCGAATACGGCGGCTTGAAGTTGGCGGGCGGCCGCGTCAGGAAGGCGGCCAGCATCCGCGCCTTGCCCGCCACCTGATCGAACGTCGGGAAATGCACCAACTGGGCCTCTTGAAAACCTGCCGCATTCAGCCCGCCCGTCTCGCTGAAGGTCCAGCGGTCCAGCTTCCGGGCCTGCAAATCGTAGGAGTACACATCGCTAGGCGACTTGGCCGAGGCGATGGTCAGCGCGAGTTCGTTGCGCTGGCGATGAAACTTCGGGTTGAAGACCTGCCCCTGCGGCAGCTCCGGCGCGGCCAACTCGCGCCGCGTGCGTGTGTCAAGCAGGTGGAGGCGGGCGATCCCATCTTCGTTGGCCGTGAACGCCAGGACACGGCCGTCAGGAGAAAGGTCGAACCCTTCGATGTCCCAAGGAAGGTGGTCGGTGAGCGACGTGAATTTCTTCGTGCCGAGGTCGTAGTAGAACAGCCGCTGAAATTCCGACCCACGGTCGCTAATCACGTAAAAGCCTTGGCCGTCCTTGGCCCACACCGCGTTGCCGTAAGCTACTTTCTCCGGGCCGGGGGGCGTGAGGTTCTCGAGGCGGCCGCTGGAGAAATCGTACAGGTGGATATAGCTCTCGTTAACGGAGATCTCTTCATGGAGCAACAGGCGCTTGTCATCGGGCGACCAGTCAAGCGGCGCCCATTGCCCTTTCAGTTCCACGACCCGCCGGTCCGAGGCGGGATTCTCCGGATCGGAGGTGTAAAGGTCGAAGTCCCGGCCGTTGCGCCGCGTGCTGACGTAGGCCGCCAGCGTGCCCTCGTGATTGAAGAGCGACCGCTCATTCCGCGATTTCCCGTCGGTCAGCAGGCGGTAGCTGCCATCCGCAAGGTCGAAGCGATAGAACTGAAAGAACTCCGACCCACCCGTATCCATGCTGAAGATGAAATAGTCCTTGCCCGCGCGCGGCGCGAAACGCGCCCCGCGCACGTAGTCGGGGAAAAAAGTGAGCTGCTGACGATAAGACGCAGGAGCTTTCAGGAAATGCACCTGCGCGGTATCAGCGAACCGGGTCAGGACGAGCATCGAGCGCTCGGTGGGATGCCAGTCGGCGAAGATGGCCGACCGCATGTTCAGATACTGGTTCATGCGCCCCCGCAGTTCGGCGGGCATGGCCGGCACCCCTTCTGCCACAATGCTAGGCGGCGGGCCTTGCGCTTCCACCCACACCGCCATCAGCAGGACGGCGAGCAAGGCAGTCTTCCCATGACGCGAGGAAATCATCGTCGTGCCTCCCCCTACACCTAGTCGGGTAGATCGCAGCCTAGGTCTTCAGGTTTGTAGCTTCGGAAGTAATCTTCGAACATCCCGCAGCGACCGCGCTCCCGCCGCGCTGCTCCCGCAGGGCTACGGAGTCAGGCGATAGAGCATACGAGGAAAGGGAATAGTTTCGCGGACGTGCTCGAGCCCACAAATCCACGCCACGACGCGCTCGATACCCATGCCGAAACCCGCATGCGGCACCGTGCCGTAACGTCGCAAGTCCAGATACCACTCAAAGGCCTGGCGCGGCAGTTTGGCCTCCTCGATGCGGCGCAGGAGCAGGTCGAAGTCGGCCAGGCGCTCCCCGCCCCCGATGATTTCCCCGTAGCCTTCCGGGGCCAGCATGTCCACGCACAGCGCCACTTCCGGGCGTGCCGGGTCAGGCGCCATGTAGAACGCCTTCACCTGCGCAGGATACCGGTGGACGAGGACCGGTTTGTCGAAGCTCTCGGAGAGGACGGTCTCATCGCCTCCGCCAAAGTCCCCGCCCCACTGAATCTCACTGCCCTTCTCCTGGAGCATCTTCACCGCGTCGTCATAGCTCAGGCGCGGAAAGGGCGGCGTGCACTTTTCCAGGGGAGCAACCTTCCGCTCCAGGGTCTGCAATTCGGTGCGCCGCCGTTCGAGCACGCGCCGGACCACGAAGGCCACCAGTTCTTCGCCGAGCACCATGGCATCGTCGAGGTGGGCAAAGGCCACCTCGGGCTCAATCATCCAGAACTCAGTCAGATGGCGGCGGGTCTTCGACTTCTCTGCCCGGAAGGTTGGGCCGAAGCAGTAGGTCTTGCCCACGGCCGCCGCGGTCGCCTCGTTGTAGAGCTGACCCGACTGCGTCAGATATGCCTTGTCCTCAAAGTAGTCCACTTCGAAGAGCGTCGTAGTGCCTTCGCAGGCGGCGGGGGTAAAAATGGGCGTATCAACCAGAATGAAGCCGCGGTCATCGAAGAAATCGCGGCAGGCCTTGATGATTTCGTGGCGCACGCCCAGGATCGCTCGCTGGCGGGAGG
>Ga0315296_10005547_pt1 | contig 10083 bp, 9 predicted proteins | sample YL17G14_18_MG_FD_203921 | JGI IMG/M metagenome (GOLD analysis project Ga0315296, IMG submission 203921) | Sediment microbial communities from Yellowstone Lake, YNP, Wyoming, USA - YL17G14_18 | ecosystem: Environmental > Aquatic > Freshwater > Lake > Sediment | place: USA: Wyoming | collected... | reverse complement strand
GCAAGATCTCCGCTGTCTGAAGATACAAACGTAGGGCCATTGTCTCTGATCCATGCGTCGTCAAGCGGGAGTTCGATGACTGGGATCTCCTTGGCCAAGACCTGGCGTGCCTCGTGCGTCGTCGATGGGTCTGAAAGGACGAAAACAGGCTCAAACTGGCTTATCGCACCGATGACCTCAGAATATGCGCGCTTTGCCTGTTTCACAAAGCCGCACCATGTCTCTTCTTTGCATGGCCAGGATACAAGGCAGCCTGCGTGCGGAGTCCACTCTGCGGGCATGGAGAATCCATCTTCGACCGGAGTTGCTCGGTTCTTCATTTTGCCTCAGGACCTTCTTATGGCAATCCCATTTCCTCTGTGGCGGAGGTCACTTCGATTGCCGCACGGCCTCCGGCTATAGATTCAGCATTCCTATGATTCTTTTGCTAAGCGTCGACAGAATTGAAGTGAGCGTGGGAAGGACGGATTTGAACTAGACCCGAGACGGGCACCTTTTCTTAAAGGTCCAACAAAATCAATAATGTGTCGAAGGGCCTTCGACCGCTCGGAGCTAGGGTGGGAATCCTTCGGAACTTGAGTTCGTGGAGACGATTGGCTGCTCCTCGGGAATCACATCGAGCCTCAGCAGGTATGTTTATTACGCTTGCAGGGAAATGACGCGTGGAGTGGGGTCCCCTGTCCAGCAATGCATCCGCAAGATTCAGAATCGTTCTCGTTCAAATGCGGTGCTCGCCGAGGCCTGAGGCGAATATCGTCGCTGCGAAGAGTGCGATAGCCGCCTCATCTGCGAAAGATGTGGACCTTTGGATACTGCCAGAACTGTTCTCCAACCGTTACGTTGGCCAGTTCGAAGATCGCGAAGCTCAGACAGCGCGTTTGCCGGATCACATGAGTCTCTTGGCTGAATTCAAAGAGGTCTCGAGAGAGGCAGGTGCCGCGGTGGCATTGCCATTTGCAGAGGTCGTGGACTCGAGGACGTGTTACAACTCGCTCGCGCTGATAGACAAGAGCGGGAAGGTGACAGCCTCATATCGGAAGATCCACATTCCAGATTCTGAGGGGTACAGAGAGGATCTCTACTTCAAGCCAGGAAACCTGGGGTACGTTGTCGCCCGTCTAGGCGCTGTCAAGATCGGCCTTGGGATATGTTGGGACCAATGGTTCCCGGAGGTGTCCAGGACCTTGGCCCTCAAGGGCGCCGAGATCCTGATTTACCCCAGTGCAATAGGCTCCGAGCTGGTGAGGCCAGATTTCGACTCCCGTCCCCAGTGGGAACTTGTGATGAGGGCACAGGCGGTAATGAATCGGGTATTCGTTGCTGCCGTGAATCGCGTCGGCCAGGAAGAGAAGATCAGGTTCTATGGAGGCAGCTTCGTTGCTGACCCGTGGGGCAAGGTCCTCAGGCGCGCATCCACGAACCGTCCGGAGATGGCGTTTGTGGAGCTGGACCTGTCGCAGATCCGAGATGCCCGTTCATTCTTCGGATTCCTCGACACGCGCCAGCCGCATACCTACGGAGACCTGACAAAGGCGAGGAGGTCAAGGCTTGTCCGCGAGAAGCGCTAGCGAGGAAGCACGGCAGACGCCCGCAGAGGGTGGATTCTCAATGCCGGCGGAATGGGGCCCGCACGCTGGATGTTTCATCTCCTGGCCATGTAGGGAACTAACCTGGCGAGGACACTTCGAGGACGCGAAGAAGGCCTACTCCGCTGTCATCAAGACAATTGGCCGCTTCGATCCCGTGACGGTTATCGTTGATCCCAAGACCGCTCAGGAGGCGCGAAGAAGACTCGGTCCAGAAGCGAGGCTCTTCGAGGCGGCGCTTGATGATTCGTGGGCAAGAGATAACGGTCCGCTCTTCGTCCGGAGGGAAGACAACAGGCTTGCGCTCGTCAATTTCAGATTCAACGGTTGGGGCAACAAGTGCCCGTGGGAGAAGGATGACAGGCTTCCAGTCCTCCTGGCAGAGCGATTAAGGATCAGGCGTTACGACGCCCCTATGGTCCTCGAGGGAGGTGCGATAAGCGTTGACGGCGACGGTACACTGCTCACGACCGAGCAATGCCTGCTCAATGCCAACCGCAACCCCAGCATGTCGCGGGAGGGTATCGAGCAGGTCCTCGCCAGCTATTTGGGCATACGAAAGGTAGTCTGGCTCGCCAGAGGAGTCGAGGATGACATGACTGATGGACACGTTGACGGTGTCGCCGGGTTCGCAATGCCCCATGTCGTGCTGGCTGCCCACACAAGTGATGACTCTGATCCGAACTATCGGAACTTGGAGGAGAACTTGGCTCGGCTGGAATCCGCCACTGATGCCAAAGGACGACCCCTGGAGGTGGTGAGAATGGTCCAGCCAAAGCCGATGTTGGTTGGAGGTGTCTCCATAACGCCCAGCTATGTCAACCTCTACTCCGCCAATGGCGCTGTGGTCTTCCCGACCTATGGAATTCGAGAAGACAATTTCGCCCGTGAGACCCTCGCCTCTCTGTTTCCCGAGCGCGAGATCGTTGGTGTCAGGTGCGAGCACATCAGTATTGGAGGAGGGGATGCGCACTGCATCACCCAGCAGCTGCCTGCGGGCGAGCCTCTGTACCCTTGATGCAATCTGGCAGCATCGCGGGCGGTCATGCGCTCTCAAGCGACAGCGTCGTCACGTGAGGAACGGGACAGGAAGACCTGCTGTACGACACCATGCTGGTTTCTGCCCATCCCTATCCTACGACGCTGGCATATCCGAATATTGGAACCGCATGTGGGTCGGGCGAGCACTTAACTTGCCAACGCCAGGCATTCATCACTTCGATCCAATTAATGCGATATTGCATCAGGGCGTCCGAAAAACCCTTTTCCTATTCCTGCCTACAGGGCAGGCCTCAACATGCACGTATCCCTGTCTACGATGGCCCCTCCTTTCCTACCCTTACATACTACAAACAATGGAAACATTGATAAACATGTAAGGGTAATAGAATGCCGTGGTCACGATCAGGAAGAGACTAATCGGAACACGGGAATACTTCTACCTTCAGCATACCCTCAGAACCTCCAAAGGAGTCCAGACCCGAGAGAAGTATCTGGGGGCAAGACTGCCAGCCAACATCGAAGAGGTCAAGCGAGACTTCCTCACCGAGATCTACAAGGAGCGTTGGTATCCTCTTTTGGATGGGGTCCGCTCCAACTACGTGAAAGAGCAACGAAGAATGCCACGGAGCGCGTTTCAGAAGCAGGCCCGCTCTTTCTCAGTCAGGTTCACCTATGACACGAACCGCATTGAGGGTTCGAAGCTCACATACCGAGAAACGTCTGATCTGCTGGAGAGAGGACTCAGCCCGCGCGCGAAACCGCTTGGGGACATAAAGGAGGCCGAAGCCCACGACAAGGTCCTTCGCGAAGTCCTGGAATACAAGAAGGATCTTTCGCCCCAGATTGTCCTGCTCTGGCACAAGAGGCTGTTCGAAGGAACAAAGCCCGATATCGCTGGAAGGATCAGAGAACACCAGGTCGCCATCTCAGGGAGCCGGTTCATGCCTCCTCGCCCGGTCGAGGTCCAGCCATTGCTCAGGGAGTTCTTTCGCTGGTACGACCGGAACAAGCCCTCGCTTCATCCTGTTGAACTTGCTGCGGCCGTTCACTTGAGATTCGTGACGGTCCACCCGTTCGCCGACGGGAATGGCAGGATTAGCCGGCTCCTGATGAACTTCGTGCTGCAGAAGCACGGGTTTCCTCTCCTGAACATCCCGTACGAGGATCGGAGAAGCTACTACAATGCGCTCGAGCGTTCGCAGGTGAAGAAGGTGGACAGCATCTTCATCCAGTGGTTCTTCAAGAGATACCTCAAGGAGCACTCGGCCTATGCGAAAGTCGGGAAATGAGATGTATCGTTCTCAGGACTCCTTTTCATCCCACGAACTTGCCATAATTCGGGCAAGGAATCTGATATCCTGAGAACTCGTGAGTGTGGACCGGGCGAGATTTGAACTCGCGACCTCCCGCATGCCAAGCGGGCGATCTGCCGCTGATCTACCGGCCCATGTAGAGTGCGATGTATAGGATAGACATAGTTAAAACTTGCCGAGGATCGTTCAGTCGCGGCGGATGGCTCATACGAACGAATCCAGCTTCTTCTGGTATCTGACCTTCTCACCAGCAACAGACATCGGATACTCTTCCGTCAGGCAGCCGAGGCAGAGATCGTTCGCAGGATGCCCGATCGCGTCCACGAGCCCTTCCACCGAGATGTACCCGAGACTGTCGGCCGTGATCATCTTGCCGATCTCCTCGACCGTCCTCCCCGTGGCCGCGAACTGCTCCCTCGTCTTCATGTCGATGCCGAAGAAGCACGGGGCCCTGATCGGCGGAGATCCAATTCTCACATGGACCTCCTTCGCCCCAGCGTTCCTCACGATCTGCACTATCTGCCGGATGGTGTTGCCTCTGACAATCGAGTCGTCCACGAGGACGACTCTCTTGTCCTTGATGACGCTCTTTAGAGGGTTCAGCTTGAGCATGACGTTCGTGACACGGTCCGACTGCTCCGGCATGATGAAAGTCCTTTCGACATACCTGTTCTTCATCAGCCCCTCAGAGTAGCGGATGCCCGACTCCTCTGAGTATCCGATCGCATGCGATCTCCCGGAGTCAGGGATCGGGACGACTACGTCAGCATCGACCGGCTGCTCCTTTGCTAGGCGCTGGCCTATCCTGGTCCTGACCTCATAGACCAGCTTGCCATCGATGCACGAATCCGCCCTTGCGATGTAGACCCATTCGAACATGCAGTGGGCCTTTCCCTTGGACAGGCCTGTCTTGATCGACCTTATCTCGCCCGGGAGCATCTCGACGATCTCTCCAGGCTCGACATCTCTTATGAATTCCCCGCCCAGGGTGTCGAACACAACGCTCTCGGAAGCAGCTGCGAATCCAGACTTCGTTCTCCCGACGCACAGCGGGCGGAAGCCAAGCGGGTCTCTAATCGCGAAGACCCGGTTGTCGATTATGATCGTCATTGAGTACGAACCCTGCAGCATGGACATGAGGTTCTTCAGGGATCTCACGGGATCGCCGGTGTTCGCGATGTCGTTCGCGAGAAGCCTGACGGCGATCTCAGAATCGGAAGATGTGATGAACGCCCAGCCCTTCTTCTTCAACTCGTCCATGATCTTCTCGGCGTTCACTATCTCCCCGTTGTGCGCGAGCGCAATGTCGCCGTAGTTCGTGGAGACCACTATGGGCTGCGCGTTCTCCAGGTTGGACGATCCCACGGTTGAGTACCTGACATGACCTATTCCCAGCTGTCCCTTCAGGTTGTTCACGTCGTCAGTCTTGAGCGCCTGATGGGCTAGGCCCATGCCCTTGATGGCCTTGATCCCGTTGTTGTAGACCGCGATCCCGGCCGATTCCTGACCCCTGTGCTGGAGCACTCTGAGGGCATAGAAGATGTCAATTGAGACGTTCGCGACGGAAGCTATTGCGAAAATACCGCACTCTTCCTGTGGGTGATCAGGCTCCATTGATCTCTACCCCCCTCTCTGGAATGTGCACATCAATGCTGTTTCGCCCAATTGTAGTGTCTCAGCTTAGCTGTTGCCCCGAAACCGCACGAAGCACAAACCTTGTGTCTCACGTGATATGCGCGCTTGCCGCACCGTCGGCAGACTATGTGGGTCTTCTTGCTACTACGCTTACCCATCGATGGAGTGCCCTTCGTCATTCGACCCTACCTCACGGTGAAATGTATATTACGTTGTCTCCGCGGACTATCGTGGACTCCATCTTACGCACGACATTGTTCTCGTAGGTCTCCTCGACGTTCCTCAGGACCAGGTTCATGTGCGGGTCGTAGCCGTCGAGTACGCCGCGGTATCCTCTCTTCCCCTTCAGCTCGACGATGACCTGCTGACTAATCGACTTGTTCAGAACAGCCAGGGGTTTGATCAAATTAACACACCTGTCTCGTGATAACGGGTACTGTACTTAAAGCTTTTCGGTTTGACATCGGCATGGATTGCGACTGCTGGCTGACCCGTTTTGCATCGATTCTCACTCAAAGCTGGACCGTCGCGTCTTCCTTCAGACGCTCGAGTATCAGGTACGTATTGCTCCTCTCGACCTCTTCGATCTTGATGAAGGCGTCCACGATTTCCTTCAGCTCCTCCCTTGAGGACGCTCTAAGAAGGACCGCGAAATCGATGTTCCCGAGCAGGAAGTAGACCGCCCATACACCCTGTATCTTGGCGATTCTCTCCCCGATCTTCTTGGAGTAGTCCGGACCGTATCTTCCAGTCACCAGAGAGATGGCTAGTATCTCCTTTCCGACCTTCAGAGGGTCAACGCACGCCTTGAACCCAGTGATGACCCCTTCCTCGATCAGTCTGTTGACTCTGTAGTGGACGGTTGACGATGACAGACCGGTCTTCTCCCCTATCTTCTTCAGGCTGATATTGCAGTCTTCCTGAAGCATTTTCAGAATGATCTTGTCGCTTTTGTCTAGAGTAACGGCCGTTTGTTTCTCGGTCAAGAGCTTCCTCCCCGAAAATATTCGAAAAGAGTACAACGATTTCGTATTCATAACGCTTTCGATGCCATCGGTTCGAACAGAGTAGAATCCATGGGGTGTTCAGTACGAAAACCGTGGAACGAGCCCCGATTCGATTTCCGGAATACGGCGATTCCGTCGGAATTTGTATATGAATTGAGGCCAGGTTCGGTTCTGTTGCACTATCGGGTGATGACATCTAAGTCACCCCGACAATGCCACTCGTTCCATTCGGCTCCGACCGTGCGGCCATCGCTGGCTCGTATAGGATCATCATCACGTCATGCTGGAACGCGCCGGGGTTGAACCATAAACCCCCTGCCACCCCCTTAGAGATGGCTGTTTTCAGCAGGTTGATGCTGGCATTGACATGCTTGTCGAGGTGCCAGCCACATTCGCATTTGAACTCAGTGCCCATTCGGGAATATTGTATCCTCCCACATATCGGGCACGTTCCGCTGCTGTTTCTTGGGTCGACCTTGACCACTGGGATGCCTTTCCATCGTGCTTTGTACTCGATGATTTGATGGAGCTTCCTCCTCGGCCACATGCTGAGGCGCCGATTCAGTTCCTTGCTCCTTTTCGATCTGAATCCTTTCAGGTCCTCGAGAACGATTGCGGATTTCCGCTCCTCCGCGAACCTCAGGATCGAGTTCGCCACCTGGTGGAGCCTGTGGTCGATCCGGTGGTGCTCCCTCGTTCCCTCCTTTCTGCACAGGTTCTTCGATGTTCGGCGGTCGTGCGCTTTCTTCTTCTGGAGCCTCTTGCGCCTGTCGTGATGCCGCTGCTGGATTATTGCGATGTCTGGGAACTCCGCTTTGACAGCCTTGGCGACATCGCCTTCGACGAACAAGCCGTCAAGGCTCCTCTCGTTCGTGTCGAGCGAGAGAGCAGATTCGGGCACAAACAGCTTCGGCGCATCCTTCCTGAACGCCACTATGACTCGATCCGGAAGAACGGTCAGCGACCCGAGGGTGAGGGCCGCGTCATCCAGATACTTCTGATGATACTGGCTCACAATGAGCTTCAATTGCACATGGCAGCCAGCCCTGATCGGAAGATCGACGACTCCTGACTTCCGATCGAGCTTGTACGCCTGGTTCTCTGCCTTCATCATCAGACGCTTGACATAGGGGATCCTGCAGGTGACACCTTTCCGAACTCGCCTGCGATGGTTCTTCAGGGCGCTCCCAGCCACTTCGAACGCCGATACTAGATGCTTTGCATACATCCTTGGATGTTGTTCGCGGAAATCCTTGTACGCGAGCCTGCACAGGGCGTTCCTCGATGTGACTCGCGCGTGAAGGCCTGTTCGGATCGAGCAGTTGACTGCCAATCTGAAGTCTTCGAGAAGTGACTTTGCATCGAATGGAAGCTCCGAGTCCAGGTAGAAGACGACTCCCCTAACCAGCATCTCGTCCTTGACGATGACCGGTATATTACGCTTCTCCGACTACATGTAGCTCCTAGAAGTCGACATTCGTGTCTCCCAGCGGCTCCACCACCCGAATTGTTACTGAATCACGTGGACGCAACCATCAAATACACACTATGTTCGTAGCTTACAACGGTGGTCTAATGGGCTTTCTCGATAAGATGAAATCCGTAGGGAGCGCCATGACGGGTGGCGCTGCGAAAGTGAGCATCGAATACCCTCATCAGGTAATGAAGCCGGGTGATTCAATGCCTGTAAAGGTGACAGTCGTCTCGATGGGCAAGGAGGTCAAATCCGGCGGGGTCTTCGTTGACGTGTATGCAGAGGAGAACGGCAAGGTCAAATGCAAGACCTGCGGGCACGAGGCCGATCTCCGCCGTGAGACAGTGAAGCAAGCGATCCCGGTCGGTCCTGCGTTCGTGCTGCAGCCGAGCGAGACCAAGGTCTTCGACGCAACGATCCAGGTCCCCTCTGGCCAGCCGACATACAACGGGCAGGTCAGTCATCAGTGGAAGATCAGAGGAAGGCTCGATGCCTTTGGGAACGATCCAGATTCAGGATTCCAGGTGCTTGAGATAAGGTAGACCAATCAAGGGCTGGTTCCGTTCTGCGCCCTCCGGCCCTTGAGCATCAGTTTTTCTATCGTTTCCCGCAGACTAGATGAAAGCTCCGATCGTCGGCAGGTCCATGAGGTCCATATCGAAGAATATGATGCCCTCTCGGATCTCGTGGGCATCTAGCTCGTTTTTCCTGTTCAGCTTCGCCAAGAACGATGCTCTCCACCAGAGGTCGAGAGCGTTGTTCGCGAGCGCGCCAAGATACACCTGCGCGAAGTTGTACTCGTAACCCTCCATGTCGCAGAGATATGCAGCGTGTCCCAGGAAGCAGTCTCGTGCGTTCACGATCGCCATGTAGTCCTTGAACGCGTCTCGCCCAGAAGCAGTGATGGGCAGAAGCTCAACTTCCGAGGGTTTGGTCCTTGAGAACTCTTCAGTCCTTCCGTCTTCAGATAGAGAGTATCCAAGTATTTCCTTCCCGACCAGGCGGAATATCTTCCAGTCGTTCTTGTCATCAATGTAGATTGGAAGGAGCGAGAGATCTGGCAGGTCGAACAGTTCAGTCCCGTCTATCAGAGCTCTCTCCTCGAGGTCGGCATCCGGCTCGGTTCTTCGTACTATCTTTGCGATCTCGTTTGCAGGGGCGTTCTGTTTCGTCCTTCCGTGCTCTGCGTATGCAAGGACCCTGCTCAGGCCAAGTTCGTCGACCAGCTCGCCTGAGAGCGAGTGTCCAGCTCCTCTGACGGATGAGAAGGATTGGGCGACCCATGTATCCCTCGTATTCTTGACGAATTCCGTGAAGACTCTCTTCGCGCTTTCCAACTCCGAACTCAACCTTCTCTCGCCGTAATCCGTTATGATTGCGCGCGAAACGCCGCCCAGGCTCTCTCCTTCCAGTCCGATACCTCTGCAGGACAGGTTGATATTCAATTGGATCCTCCAGCCGACGAATACGTTGATCGGGAACAATCGGCAGTAGTGAGGGCGATCGTTGTAGATTCGGCATCGCTTGTCCGTCAGGAAGTAGCACGCTCCATGAGCGCCCTTCAACTTCAGTGCAGCGCCAGTCACATCAGGGGATATGTGTCGGTCAGCTATCGCGTCAGCGAATCGAGGATCTTTCCTGAATCTCTCCTCTTCGGTGGGAAGGAGTTCGGGTTGACACAGGCAGCACAGCGCGCACCCATCGATGCATCTATATGATTTCCCGTCTACCTCGGAGTAGTCGATCTCGAGGGGCATGTTGGGGTTAGCCAACAACGTCCCTTCCTGCCCTTTCGCCGACCTGGCCGCCGTTCTCGATCATCAGCTGTCCTCTGAGGAACACTGCCTGCGGAAATATCCCCGACACGCCCTCAAAGGCCGTCCATCCGCATTTGGAGTGGAGGTTGTCTGCTCTGATGATAGTGCCAGCGGAGGCATCAACGACCATCAAGTCTGCGTCGTATCCTACAGCTATCTTTCCCTTGCGGATACCGTAGATCTCGCCTGGTCTCTCGCAGAGCATCCGTACAAATCCAGAAAGCTCGAGATGCTTGTCCTTCACATGCT
>Ga0315296_10005546_pt1 | contig 10084 bp, 13 predicted proteins | sample YL17G14_18_MG_FD_203921 | JGI IMG/M metagenome (GOLD analysis project Ga0315296, IMG submission 203921) | Sediment microbial communities from Yellowstone Lake, YNP, Wyoming, USA - YL17G14_18 | ecosystem: Environmental > Aquatic > Freshwater > Lake > Sediment | place: USA: Wyoming | collected... | reverse complement strand
AAACTGGCGATTACATTCCAGGCGTGTACGGTCAAGGGTTCACTGCTGCACATTGGTTTCTACCTGAGGAACTGCACAGGTTGTTTGAGAAGCAGAACGTTCAAGTTCTAGAAATGGCTGGTCTGGAAGGCTTATCTTCTCTTCACAGGAGAGAAACCAACAAGCTGTACAAGGACCAAGAGAAATGGCGAATGTGGATAGAAATAATCATGGAAACGTGCACACATCCTTCCGTCGTCGGCAACACTGAACATTTCTTACTCGTGGCCAAGAAAAAAAGCTAAACTTCATCGCTTTCGCGCTTGCTAAAATATGTAATATCCTCATGCTCAACATAACCGCATGACCTAAACAGTTTCTTTGACGCCACATTAGAGTCATCAATCAACGCACAGAACAACCGAAGACCATGCTTTTGCATCACCCTCTCACACTCCTGAACCAGCACCTTGGCAATGCCCCTGCGCCTGAAACCCGGGTCCACAGCCAGCCGATTTATCCACCCTCTCCTCAAATCACTACTCATCACAGCCACACCCACCATACGACCGCCCTCAAAGGCTCCAACAAAAAAATCAGGCTCAGCATTCATCTGCGCCGCAACATTCTCCCAGCTGTCTCTGCCACCAGACTTGAAAGGCAACCCAGCCCTCCTCCACAAATCAACCATCCCACCATAATCATCCAAAACCAAACCACGAAGCTCCAACCAACCGCACCCAAACACACCAAACAACAAAACAATATAAAAACGCAACTAAACAAAACCCAAAACCAAACCAAATCATAGCTTCAGTTTGACTGGTCAGTAGAAATTTATTTTGACCACTCAAGTGAGACCTCAGTCCCCTCACTAAAGCGATTTTGACAACTCAGTAGAAATTTATTTTGACCACTCAAGTGAGAGGCCAGTAGCCATATCCAACAGGATTGACTAGTCAGTAGAAATTTTTTTTGACTAGTCAAGTGAGAGCCCAGTCAAACAACTGGGAGTTAACCATTTTCGATCAAGCTTAACGCAGCAGACTCAGCTGAAACGTTCACTAATCAAACCCCAAATCTTGCTGGCACATTCTTCAGGCGAAAGTTTCGTCGTGTCCAGAACCAGCTCAGGCTTCAAAGGCGCCTCATATGGTTGTCCAACCCCCGGAACGTTCGACGCTTTGCCCTTCAAAGCATGAGCATAGATTTGCCTCGGAGCAGAAAAAGCGTCACGGCGACTCGCCTCGCGCTCCATACAAACATTCAAAGGACACGTCAAGTAAACTTCAGCAAACCGTCCGATCTGCTTCCTAGCATTCTCCCGGTAACGACGCAGATTACCAGTCGCATCAATAATCACGTTCACACCATTCTCCGTCAGCAGCCAAGCAACATAAACAAGCGTTCCATACACCACGTCACGTTCTTGCAGCGAATAACACGGCTTAGGAGTCACAACTCTTCGCAATACATCTGAAGACAGCAACTGAACACGGACACCCTTCTCACCCAGAAACTTCACCAAAGCTCCAGAAACCACAGATTTACCGCTCCCAGACAACCCCGTAACCCAGACACACCAGCCCCCACGCTTCACCTAACATGCACCCCCAGCAGGCTCCAACCGGAACTCATGCATAAACTCCCTCAAAAACCCGCAACCACTAATCTTGAACAAGTGACTCCTGCAACCACAATCTGAACAGCCGAAACCAGCCACAGGCACACCCTTTCCACACAGAAACCCAGCAACACGACACTCCTCACTCCTTCCACCTCTCCGCCAAAACACGCCAACAACCCTAGCAGCCTCCGAACTAAGCAAATAATCAATATGCCAGAACCTTTTCTTAGCACGTCTCAAATGCCGCTCAACACGCTTCTCCAACCCAACCTGACCAGAACCGACATACGCGTACAACCCACTCTCAAAAAACAAGCTGCCCAACGCGCCAACCGCAACGCAAACGTCATCAGCAACAGAGACTACGAGAACGTAAACGCCCTTCATGCCCTTCTATCAGAACTACCCCGTTCATACCACTTCAAAATCTCGCTAGCCGCCCTCTCAGAATAGCCAATCTCCTTGAGCATCCTCTTCAAATCACCAACAGACTCAACATCCAACCAGACACGCCTCCACACGCAAATAGGCAAGAACCCTATTTAATGTTTAATCTCGGCCCCGACACACGCCGCCCCGAATGACAAGCACAAGACATCCAATCTCTATTTCAAATAGGACTGCGCATCTTCAAAATCAAACTTCTTCGCCTTAAGAACCTTAGAAGCAAAACGGAAAATCATCGCACGCGCTTTCAAGGGCAAGTTCGGATACCACAAAGGCGAGGCTATCACCAAGCTACGCCACGCGTAAAAGGGCTGAATCACCGTGAGAACTTCCTCGTCACAAGTCTTGTCCAAATAGTTCCTCCAAAACAACAAAAACAACCTCAAAAACGGTTCCTCCAACTCGCCCAGCATCTGCAAAGAATAGAACAAATAGTTAATCGTCATCGCGCTCACATCATCGGCAGGCTCACCCCACTCTCCCCTGCTACGATCAAGAACCGTGAAATCCAAACCTTGCCTGAACAGGACATTCCACGGATGAAAATCACCATGCACTTGCGAAAGCCTATGCGTTTTCTGCCTAAGCTTCCACCTCCACTCCACACACGCCTTCTCAAAATCCACAAAAAACTTCTCACCAACATAACTCAACCCCCCAGGATAGCTATCAGTCAACCCGAAAATCCCTTCACCATGGCCCAACAAATCCCGCACACGCCTAACGTAAAGGTCAGGAGCATCTTTCTTCTTGACCGAATGAATCTCTGCCAAATAATCCGACAACGCTAAGCACCGCTCCTCATCCAACCCAGAAACCTCACCAGCATCCATAATATGGTCCAAATCAAGATGATACAAACTGCCGTCAACAAACTCTGTCAAAATAAAGAACTCACAGCAATCCCCCAAAGACCGCAAAGTCTCACAGTCACTCGCAAACGAGCCCACATCCACAGACGGCACGTGCCTAGGCAATTTGTTGAACGAAGAATACTGCTCAAGAAGAACCGCAGCCCTGTCAGAAAAATGATCATGCCCAAAACCCCCACGCCGCAACGTCTCCAAAACCACACGCTTCAACTCGCCATCGACGTTGAACTCGACAAAATACGGCAGACCATACCCAAACCCCTTCAGCTCCGTGTCCACCGACGCGCCCAAAAGAGCGACCCGCAAAACCTTCACCTTAGTCTTATACACGGTTGAAAGATACTCTTCAAGCCGCTCAACCTTCAACTCAAACAAGAACCTACCCTCCGACACGGAAAAATAGCAACCTGCAAGTTAAAAAACTAACGATGCCCACTCACATTCATGCAATCTTAAATAGCGAATGATTGAAAGAAATAAGAAACCTGGAGAACCCCCTAATGAAAAAGAGCAAAATCAAAGACCCAAAACTCGCATCACAAGGGCACCTACAAATCGAATGGGCACAGAACCACATGCCCGTCCTGACCCAGATCAAAGAAAGATTCGCCAAAGAGAACCCCTTCGAAAGCATAACCCTAGGAGCATGCTTACACGTCACAAAAGAAACTGGCGTACTGGTCGAAACCTTCCTTGCTGGCGGCGCAAAAGTCGCGCTTTGCGGCTCAAACCCACTCTCTACCCAAGACGACGTAGCCGCAGCCCTAGCCGAAAGAGGCGCCAATGTCTATGCTTGGCGCGAACAAACAACAGAACAATACTACTGGTGTGTCGAAAGAACACTGGACTTCAAACCTCTCATAACCCTAGACGACGGCGCCGACCTAGTAAGCACACTGCACAACAAAAGACCAGAAACCCTCCATAAAATCAAAGGCGGAACGGAAGAAACCACAACAGGCGTCCAACGGTTAAGAGCCATGGAGAAAACGGGCGCCCTAAAATATCCAATAGTAGCCGTAAATGACGCCTACACCAAACACTTGTTCGACAACAGATACGGAACAGGCCAAAGCACTCTCGACGGCATCCTAAGAGCAACAAACATACTACTGGCAGGCAAAAGCTTCGTCGTTTGTGGATACGGCTGGTGCGGCAGAGGAATAGCGATGCGAGCACAGGGAATGGGAGCAAACGTCATCGTTACGGAAATCAACCCCACAAAGGCACTAGAAGCCGCAATGACAGGCTACCTAGTAATGCCCCTAACCAAAGCCGCTGAAATAGGCGACATATTCGTAACCGCGACAGGCAACACAAGCATAATCAGAAAAGAACACATTCAAAAAATGAAAGACGGAGCCATACTCGCAAACAGCGGCCACTTCAACGTCGAAATAAACACAAAACACCTAGAACAAGCCGCCACGTCAAAAAGAACCATAAGACCAAACCTCGAAGAGTACACCCTCAAAAATGGAAAGAGACTGTACCTCCTCGCGGAAGGCAGACTAGTGAACCTTGCAGCTGCCGAGGGACATCCATCAGAAGTTATGGACATGTCGTTCGCAAACCAAGCCCTATGCGTAGAGCATTTGGCCAAAACAAAGAAACTGCCCCCCAAAGTCTATGCAGTGCCCAAAGAAATAGACCAAGCGATAGCAAGACTGAAGCTGAACGCGATGAGAATACAAGTAGACACCCTGACAACTGAACAGAAACGGTACTTGGAGACATGGGAAGAAGGAACTACTTAGCAATAGGCAAAGTCCACGGCAAACTTTAAAAGGATTGAAAGAGTAAAAAAACCCTATAATGTGGTGAAAATTAGTGACAAGTAAAGATCAAGCTATCGGCGGAGCAATCTGCCTAGTCTGCGTCGTGGTAGGCGTACTATACACTGTCGGCTTATTCTACTTTGGCGGATCTCCACTTGACTGGGGCCTCAGCTTCTGGCTCGTCGCAATTCCCGTGTTCATTGCTTTCGTCGCCATCATGGGCATAGGCGCATGGATCGGCTGGACAATGGCCACAACACCGCCACCTAAACCAATCGAAGAAATCACGAGCGAAATAGAGACAGAACAAAAGGCCACTGAAGAAAAGCCAGCAACAGAAGAAACTCCACCCCCGCCGGAAGAAAAGAAGCCAGAAAAGAAACGCAAGATCGAATAGACTTGTAGACTTTTTGTCTTACAAGCATCTTTTTCCTTCAATACCCTACTTCATCAACTCTCTAGAACCGCACGCTATTGACCTTTAATGGACCTTAACATACATTTGACGATTTGCCCACACACCATACACTCTTCAGGAATTCCTTCCCTGCTCGAACGCTCACTCAGATAACCCAAATGATAAGCACAGTCACCCCTCTGTGCTGCCAAAGTCTTCTCGGCCTTTTCCAGCCCCTTTGCAACACCAGGAGCATTCTCCTTCGTATTATCTATGAACGACTCCACGGCCTGAGAACGCTGGTCGGACACAATTTCCCCCAAACAATGCGGGCAAGCAAGATAAGGTTGAGGCTTCTTCAACCTCAGATCCACAACTTTCAGCGGAACAGAAAACCTCCTGCCACAACACGGATTAGGACAAGTGTAACTCTGTCCAGCACTTCTATTCCTAGCCATAAAAACCACTCCAAAACACCCAACGAAACCCCAACACTATAGCATTATGAACCACCAATCAATAGTCTTAAGTCGCCTTATCCCAAGGCAGAGGTTCACCAAAGCATGAAGCGCCAATCAAACCACCCCGACGCAATAATCAAGAATCTTAATTCAGAATTCATAATCGTTTTATCATCAAAACTCACTGCTGTTTCAGCCCAAATGGTGAAGAGATTGTTCGGTGTCTGGATAAAGATCGACAAGGACCTGCCATGGATCGAGCTCCCTGGAACCTACGAACCACGAAAAGACGCAAGAAGGACTGCTCAAATTTTCTTGAATAGCATACAACTCAAGATTGTGCCGATGCCAGAAAAGAAGAGAAAAATGAAGGCCCTAATCACGGTACAAGCCTGCGAGAAATAGTGCCGATCTACCAAGCAAAATCGTTTTGTGAACTCATTCGCAAATATCTGGAAGGTACATTCGAGTAGTGCGAGCCCTACGTATTCAAGGAACAGAGTGCCAACAATTTCGTGGCGCCGGGGAAGGGACTCGAACCCCTGCGAGCCAAAGGCCCACTGGCTTACTTGTCCATCAATTCTGAGCCCCCGTGGACGTATCGATCTCGAGGCCAGCGCGATAACCACTCCGCCACCCCGGCACTACTTTAAACCTTCTGAAAAGGCGCTTTTAGCTTTATCCAACAGAAGGGCACAGCGAAACATAAAAGAAGCCATCAAACTACGTTGCCTCACTAGAATACCAAAACCAAGATTAGGCATATCAGCATAACCGTAACAATCACCGCAAAGAGGAGCAACTCTTGTCGAACGACCGGAGACGGACAAAATACGACATCTACGCCGACATAATAGAGATAATCGCCAGAAAAGGACTGTGTTCCCTAACGAGGGTTTCCTACGGAGCCAACATGCCCGTAGACAGAACAAAGAAAGAACTCAACTTCTTAATTTCGCACGGTTTTATTAACGAAATCAATTTTGATAACACGAAGAAGTACAGAACAACAAAATGGGGCCTGGAATATTTGGAAACCTTCAAACGCATGCGAAAGTTCTTCGCAGCACTGGAAGAACAACCTGGCAATAACAAATTGTGAACACAAGCTGCGTCCGCATTATGTCCGTCGCCCTTTAAGGGTTCCAACGCCTAACATGTGAATGGCGACCTGCGTTACTCAAACACGTTGAGAATGGACAAAGGAGTCTCATTGGCCAGAACACCTCAAAGAACAGAAAAGCTTCAGTGATGAACTTCAATTAAGGTTCTTTTTGGAACCGTTAAGTCCGCAATGTCGACACTATGCTCGTATATCTGCCTAAGAAAAGAAGCGACGGCCAAGATCTGCGGAACGACTGCAGGTTCCTGTCCCTCGGCGACCGCCTCTATTTTGGCGAACTCTTCTTCAACTTTTCTTCGCATCGCTCGCACTTTTTCAGCGAGATCTATGTCGCTTGTAAGAAAGGCGGTTAGAGCGTTTTCATGAGCATCAAAACAGATCAAATGGAAAGTATTGAGCATTTTCCTAAGCTCCTTCTGGAATTTAGCACCTTTCGATTCGATCGTCTTCACCGAAATCCGGACACATTCATCGCCGATAGCCTCCACAAGACTTGCCACTAGGCGATAATCCAAGCATTCAATCGGGCTGACGCCTAGACTTTCGCTGATGTGTGGATTCTGAATTATAGTGCGCAAAATACGTACAAGAAGAAAGTAAAGTCTGTTCCCTTCATCATCACGAGCCATGATACTCTTAGCCAACAAAACATCTCCCTCCACAAACGCGGTAATGACGTCCCGATGCATGCCAGCAGCAATGGCATATCCACGGCGAAGGATTTTCTCTGGTGGAAAACCTGAAGGCTCCAACAAACACTGCAACACTATGGTCGAGTAGTTTTCCTCTACAATCTCCAATCCCACTAATCTGCTAACTGTGTTCTTCACAATCTCCTGCACATCAAAACCAATACGACCTTTCCCCTCGACACGAATAATATCAAAGCCAAGCAGGTAAGTCCCAATTATTTCCCGGCCCAAAAATGATCCAGGATGCAGTGAAACGACGCGGGGGGACTGTTCTGAACCATATTCCGCGTCGACCACAAGCTTACCATTGCTCGTTTGGCTGAGCGCCAAGAATGATCCTTTCTGCAAACCATGCGTCTCTGCCCATGGTTTCGGCAGGCAAACGAAGAAAGTGCCACCCGGAGTACGTTGCACTTTTCGCAATTCACTCATCCGATTCACCTTCATGCATGGAACCTTAGAAGACACCTTAACAAAAGTCGGATCCTCAGATTAAGATATCGATACGACCGATCCAACACAGCCTCCTTGTTCAAAAAAAGTAGACATAACAGTTTTCCTCGTAACTCCAAGACTGAACAGCTTAATATTGTTGGACAGAGCAAAACTGTAACGGATGCTCGAATTAACTCGACAACAGAATCTCCTTACAACAAGCAAACCTGGATAAATCCAGCCGCTGATCATACGAAAGAGGCCTTTGATAGATGAATGAAAACAAAAAACTGCAGGAAGCCGTTCACTTGGCAATGACAGCAGGCTACCAAATCAAAAGAGAAGCTTTCGAATTCCTCACTCTTCTAGCCACTACTGAAGATCCATCAAAACTTATGACCAAAGCGATAGAACAGCTCAACAGTCTAAATGAAAAATCCTTGTTCATAGAAAAGCAGATGCTAGAACAAGTTGCAGAACCAAAAGAACCCGCGAAGGAGATCGCCAGCCAAGAACCAGAGAACGTGTCTAGCGAAAAATCATTGGCAACAGGGTCCCAAGTGACCGAAGGTAAAGCACCCTTTCATCCTTATGCAAAAGAAATCGACGCAAGTATAAATGTAATTGACAACCCATGTGCGAAACAGACTTCGAGTGGCACAGTCGAAGATTTTCTGGGATATTTCCAGGACAGGTTTCACAGGATTGAAAGGCTTCTTCGCCAAAGGATAGACGTGAAGAGTGCCGCATCAGTGTTGGACGCGCTCAGAGCAGCTCCAAACACAAGAATCAAAACGATTTGCATGATAACAGAAAAGAGGGATGTAAACCAGAAAACCATACTTACCGTCGAGGATCTAAAGGGAAGCGCCACCGTACTTGTCCCCCAAAACGCATCGCAAGACCTTCAGAGAAAAGCAAAACTCCTCATAAAGGACCAAGTCATTTGCTTGGCCGTTCTTAAAACGAGAAGCAGCTTACTAATAGCAGAAGACATCATTTTTCCCGAAATAGCGCAAAGAACACAGCACAGAGCTCCAATACCTGTCTATGCGGTCCTCACGTCAGACATGCATGTGGGAAGCGCGAAGTTCACCAAGGAAGCCTTCAGCCGTTTTATACTATGGCTCAACGGGAAGTATGGGAACGCAAGAATGAGAGAAATAGCCAGCCATGTCAAGTATATTCTCGTCGCCGGTGACATCGTCGACGGAGTGGGCGTCTACCCCAACCAGATAAAGGAACTCGCTGTCAAAGACGTCCAAAAACAGTATAGACTCGCAGCCAAATACCTTGAACAGATCCCAGACTATATTGAAGTAGTAGTCACCCCTGGCAATCATGACACCTCCAGAAAGGCATTACCACAACCGGCAATAGCCGACAGTTTCTTGGAGACACTCCAAGACTCCCGAAAAGTTCTCTCTCTCGGTAGTCCATGTACAATTGACATAAATGGCGTGGAAATACTTATGTTCCATGGCCGAAGCCTCGACGACATAATATCAAACATCCCTGAAATGTCCTATACCCATCCAGAAAAAGCAATGAGGGTACTGCTTCAAAGCCGGCATCTTGCGCCATTGTACGGCGGAAAGACTCCCCTATCACCTGAGACCAAAGACTCACTCGTCATAGAGAGAGTCCCAGATATTTTCCACGCCGGCCACGTGCACTCAATGGAGTACAACAACTACCGAGGAGTTCTTATCGTAAACTCCGGCTGTTGGCAGACTCAAACAGATTACATGCTCAGAAACGGATTCTCCCCAACACCGGCCAAAATACCGGTAATAAACCTTCACACAATGGAAGTTGAAGTTATCCCGTTTGACTGAGGATAGAATTAGATGGTCATACCACCACGAGGTTCACCAAACTAAGCTTTCAGCTAGACTTTCCTAATTCGCAGGTTTGGTCAAACATTTCGGTTCATAATCCACAAGACGACCCAGCCGCGTATCACCAGAGAACACATCTTTTATGATTGTACGTGTGACCTCCAACCTAATCTTCTTTGTGCGCCCATATCTTCCCATGCTAACCAATTTAGCATTTAGGATCCCCATCGCATCAAGTTCACTTACCAAAGCACTAAGCCTACGTTGCGTCAAGGGGGTGACACCCAAATCCATGCTAAGCTCGCCATAAACCTCAGAGATCTCTCCCGTAATCGCGCCCGGAAGACTCGTCCTGCAAAGGTGATAAACACTAAGAACGACAAGCTTCGAATGAAGAGTCAAATTCTGAAGAGCTTCGAAGACTCGATTATG
>Ga0315296_10005545_pt1 | contig 10086 bp, 15 predicted proteins | sample YL17G14_18_MG_FD_203921 | JGI IMG/M metagenome (GOLD analysis project Ga0315296, IMG submission 203921) | Sediment microbial communities from Yellowstone Lake, YNP, Wyoming, USA - YL17G14_18 | ecosystem: Environmental > Aquatic > Freshwater > Lake > Sediment | place: USA: Wyoming | collected... | reverse complement strand
GAAACGCTTCACCGCTACCATTCAAGAAACTGTAATCTCCTGTTCACGCAGACCCCTTCTGCGATTGACTCCACGAAACGTAGCCGAGGTATGTCCAATGACCATGTATGCCACCCGCACATTTCTTACAAACCCGTTCAGGCAAGATGACGGTAGCGTTACACTCACACCTCGGATATTGGCATTCACAAATCCAACGAATGCCGTTCATGTTGTTGCAGACCCCTGTAGTTTTTCTTCGAGAGATAATCGCCTAGTCATTTTTACAATAACTCCCGCTTGCCTTACAATACTCTTTTCCATTCAGCATGCAATGCTGATGCTCTGAAGGATAATACGGACAACTAGGAACAGTCATGTTCTCCGGAGGAGACTTCATATTTTTACCACTTCGTTTTTCGACCCGCAGTAAGGGCAGAAATCTAAGTCCTTGTAGATTGTTTCGTAGGGTCCGGTGTCGGTTCTGAAAGCTATTTTCTGTGTTTTGTAGTGGATGGTTACGTTTTGTGCTCCCCACTGTTCAGCTATGCCAGTACAGCAGAAGGCTACATTTTCTATCTTCGGTCCCAACGCATACTCTTTGAATGTTGCTTTCATTTCATGGTCTCCTTAGAGATTATGTGTGTATAACCTCTCATTTGGTTTCGCCCCTCAGAAATTTGTCTAGCTCACGCACCGCCACATCGTATCCCCAATACTTGTCGAAGTCCCCGTAGGGATGGACGAGCGTTGCAAGTCTTGGAGACAATCAAGTTCTTTGGTGCTGTCCATTTGTGAGCTAGATCTGCGTTGTGAGTATTGTGGTCTTGATTGGGCTTTGATGGATATAGGTTTGCGAGTACTCCTCGTATAGTGTGTGTGTGCGCACCATGAGACCCACCCACCCACCCCAGAAAACTATAGCAAATGGGCAACCATAATACAGAACGCGACTCAATCAAGAGACCATAATGGGCCATCCTGATCGAATCATCCCTGTCAGCAAACTACCAGAAGGGTTGCGTCTATGCGCACAGAACGTAAGAGACTTCGTTGTCGATGCTGAAAATGCAATGTCGAAGGGACATGGTTGGCACGCTATTGCTCTAGCAATCTTTGCCTTCGAGGAATTAGGAAAGTATTACGAACTGAAGAGATTGGGAGAGGAAGCCCGCAAGAACGGTTTGAGCGATCTAATGGTGAAGGACAACCTCTTTCGCTCTCACACGACCAAACAGATCGTCGCCAGGAAACTCGTGCCTAGTCATGCGATAATTCTGCTTCCGGAATCCTTTGATAAGCAATACTTTGATTCCAAGTCCTTCCAAACAGAGCCGGTGACTGTGTCTCCCAATCTGAGACTTGAATGCGCCTTTGTTGACTGGTTGGACGGAGCTTGGACATTGGGGGCACCGCACGACACAGAACGGATAAAGACCTTTCTGAACTCGATAATGGATGCATTGAACAACTTAACCGCAAAAACCTGAGTACCAAAGGATTTTCGACACCCATTCACTCGGTCTTAAATCTGTCAAAGCGCACACGGTAGCATATGGCTGGTAATCAAACAGGACTACTGGACTCGCTTCTCGGCGTCTTTTACTACGTTCTCTCGGGCCTTGCGGATTGCATCGTGATCCATTGGTTATGGTTCGCCTGGTGCGTATGCTCTCGGAAACAAGAGAGGGAAGACTTTCATTGTTAGACGCTTCGGTCGCTCTGATACCGACATCAATGCTCGATTGAAGGAATACATCGGCAAATACGACTCGTTCAAATTTGAATACCTCGATTCTCCAGAGGCTGCCTTCACTAAGGAATGCGAATTGTACCATGCTTTTCGTGGCCCTGAAGGTAGACTTGATAATACGAACCATCCTGATAGGTCGCAAGGCACGATGTGGCAATGCCCCAAGTGTAACGTGTTTGGTTCGGAAGGTGCTGCCCAAGCTAAGAATTAATTCTGCGTGAACTGCGGTTCTAGAATCCCCATCGACTCTTCGTAAAGTCACGTAATGCGGATCTCCGTCGTTCAACGTGTTCAAGAAGTCAATTTCGCTCAGAGTGTAAGTCCATCCATTCACATCCGCAACGCGTCCCATGCGGCCTCGGTACTTCTTCTGCGCGAGTGAGCCGAAGATGTCTTGTACGTCGATGTTGGTCGGCTCCTTGACATGAACGGCAAGAACCCAGTCTCCTAGGAGAGGCCTACCCCTTTCCCAATTTCGGCCAGAATTTCTTACAAGTGCAGGACGGAAGGGTGCAGACTTGGTTTTTCCCAAAATGAGAGAGCCGATGATGACTACAAAGGCAGATGTTTCCGGTTTTCTGGTGTTGGCGGGGCACCAAGAGCCCACTTGTTCCAATCCAAGATATCCATATCGCGTACATCAGCCTTCACGTTTCCCCAGTCATATTCCGGTGCTACCTCATGGCCGATGCCATGCCAAAACACGTCTTCCCATACGGGTGCAGCGTAGTCAAGTATCTCCTCACGCGTCAAGTCCTGAAGCGATTCGCTAGGCGTGCATTCCTCAATGAATATTCCAGGTTCAGCTTTCCCTAGCTTGATGAGTTCCGCTTCACTGAACAATTTGTTACTATGCCAACCTACCTTGTCAGCGTGTGTTCTGTGGAAAATATCTAAGGCTCTTGGCATTCTGAATCACATCATTCAGGGTTTTGGCCTGAATTTCCCGCAGGTACAAGATTGTAAGGAACAGCTTTCGCGGCCGCCTTTTCCGTAGTGAGTGTATCGTGAATGCTCGCATTGGCAGGTATCCTCATAGGTTGGGTGAGAGTCAACAGTTTTCATTCGGGTTCCACGATGTCACCTTGTCATCGGAAGAGTCCTACTGCTTCGAGGTTTCGCCAAGGGCCTCCCGTTGCAGTTCGCTGAACCATTCGACGAGGGATTCTAACTCTTTGGTTTCTGTGCTGGTAAGTTCCTCAGACGGTTTCTCTGTGAGTTCGCGGAATCTTAAGACGCGTGGGCGAGTTCAGGCCAGACCCTATCTCGCAAGGCATCATTAGCGATTACACGTTTCATTACTATGCCGTGAGCGATCTCTGTCAGTCGCCCGCTAACCTTCGTCCATTCCTCAGCCTCTCCCGGAGCTCTTCGCCCCGCCAACCAGTTCTCATAAAGGACGTCCTGGCGTTCCTTCAATGTCGAATACTCTTGAGCTTCCTCGGGGCTGTGGTTAAGTTGAATCCAGAACTCTCGGACGGTGTTCGCGTCTTCCGTTGTAAGCATGGGCTCCTGGCTTTCGTTCAGTTGGTTGACTCGTTCCTCTAAGTGCTCTATTTCCGTCTTCGTCAATCCTGCTCATCCTCTTCAGTGAGACCCTCACGTCTGGCAAGGTCCTTGTCTCGCTTCAGCTCCTCAGCCCTCAGGTCGATCTCTTCATCAATCGTAAGAGGCATCTCCGGATACTTGGCGCGCATTCTCCGAACGAAGTCGCGTCGAGCTGGATGCCAAGGCGTCCTAGCATGAACTAGGGCAAGGTATTCGAGCTTCTCCGCCACATCAGCACACTCTAGCCAGCGGGGAACCTCAGGATCCTCCGCAAGTCTTTCAACCCTCTGGCATAGACGTCGGACCTCTGCTTTCGTCAATTCGTCTTCGCCTCTTCGCGATATTCCTCATTCTCATGATGTTCGTAGTCGTGAATCAAATGCGCCAAAGCAAGTTGCTCATCCGGGGTAAGCTGGTTCACATAGTCGTTCGCCTTCAGATAGTTCCCAACCTCAGCTTTTCGTATGGCCTCAAGGATGCTGCTGTGATAGTTCCTTCCATACGGATCCGTCAAGAAGCCTGAACCGCGGGTCCTGATCAGCGATTCCAGGGCCTCTTTCATTTCTGAGGCTAGTCGTCGAGATGAGAAGTCATCTTGCTGGGGCGGTCCCTTCAGGTTGTCGACGCGTTCGACTAGGTTCTTGATTCTTCCATTTGTCAATTCGTCTTTCCCTCTAGTTTAGCTTGCTCACGTGCGTAGGCAATGATTTGATTCCTCAGTTCGGCTGGAAGCTGATTGATGAAGCCCACGATAATCTCCTCCTGGCTTGGAGGCGGCGGGTTGGATTCTCCTATTCGACGGACACGTTCAGAAAGTTGCTTGATATCTGGTTTCGTCAATTCGGTTTAACCCTCTTACTGACCTCTAAGGCCTCGACGCGTTCCTCCAATTCCTGCAACCGATCATAATCCAAAAGGCACTTGCAGGCGGTGGTTATGGCGCTGCTCTGCCGGGTCCCAATCTGCCCCGACAACGTGTACGGGATCAGGATTTGACGCATGAACCGCAAGATCTCATCAGTAGTCCGAAGCTTCAACCAACCAGGCAGAACAATCCCTTTCTTGGCGTTGCCATTTCCCGGCTGACCGCCCTCCCGCCTAGTTGATTTGTGTACCACAGCATCCGCAGACCCAACATGAGACCTAGAAGTTGAGTTCTTGCTTGTTTTCAAGTGGTTGTGGTCTCCTTCAGGGTTTGGATATGTGGGATCGGTGTGGGGGGGAGGGGGGATACCCCCAGATGTTTCCCACATTGTTTCGTTCCATTTTGGGTTGTTTTTTACCACCATTACCACCATTTTGCGTAACCTGTAGTGCATACAAATCGGCTAAGAACATAAGATGGGAAAAACCTGGTAATCCTGGTAATGGTGGTCTTTGTCATAATGTTTCAGCCTTGAGTCGGATGCCTTTGAAGAAGCGGTGGTGGCCGGTGGTGTCGTTTACTCTGCATTCAGTGATTTGGTCGCCTGCTTTGTCTCGGAACTTCTTAAAGAACCGTTTCTGCGTCCATGTTCGGCCGTAGTGGCGTTGCTGGCAATAGGCCTGGAACTGTTCGAATAGGACTTGCTTGTTGGTTGAGCCGTTCGGATCGAACAGTATTTGCTCGTCAAGGAAGGATTGCGCTGGGTCGGCTAGCTTAGTGTAGAAGTCCCGTTTCTCCGCTGTGGTTGCGCCTTCACCTGTGAACGTTCCGCGTGTCTGCATTTCCTTGTACGCTTGAATTGCCTTGTTGAAGAAGCCGCTTAACTCTCCGGGCGTAATCAACGTGCTGAGAACGTCAGGTTTTTTCTTGTCGCCTGTGAACACGTTCTCGAATTGGACTATGACCCAACGTTTGTGATAGGCTTCGGAATCATCGTAGCTCTCAGGCAAAACGTTACAACTGAACATGAGTATAGCTCGGTTGACGAAATCATAGAAGTCCTTGAATTTGTGTTCGGCTGAGATTCGGTCGCCGCCTGTTAGCGCCTTGAACATTGCTGTCTTGTACAGGGACCGGTCGCCAATGTCCGCTACGACATTTGACAGCTTGTGATCCAGCGCGGCGGGTGCAAACCGGTTCTCGACCAGCGCTTGTAACGTCTGTTGGGACACGTTCTCCTTGCCTAAGAAGTTCGTTACAAGATTCAGGAATGTAGATTTCCCATTGTCGCCGGGACCAATACACATGAAGGCCCGCTGCCACTTGTTAGGCACTGATTCAGCGACGGCGTACCCTGCCATTTCATATGCGATCTGCTTCTTGTCGCCTAGAACCTCTTCAAGGAAGATGTCAATTGCTGGGCAAGTTGCTTTCTCGTCATATTTGATTGGGCTTCGATGGAAGAAATGGTTTTCCTGACTGTGCGGTTCAAGCTTGCCCGTTGCATAATCGTAAAGACCATTCAGTAGTGGAATCTTCCCGGGTGGAGACTTGAACGTTTCACGGTCCACGTAAGTCTTCCATTGAATTTGAGCCTCAACTTCAAGCATGACGAAACGGGTCAGTTGCTGCTTCAGGTCCTTGCCGCAGACCTCAACAACGTCGCTTACGACCTGTTCAATTTCCTTCGCGCCGTCCAGACTCCAAACCCCATTATCCATGATCCTATTGTACGTGACAACATCCTTGTTGTCTTTGAAGGTGAGAATTTCAAGCAGTGAACCCGCGTTTAGTAGGAAGTCTGTGATTCTTGCTGGAACCAGGACCCATGCGCCTTTCTCCATCTTCGCAAGCGCGTCTTTCAGGAGTCTTACGCGTTCACTTTCATCTATCTCTGTTGTCCCAACAGAGGTTTGAGATGGATCCTTAAACTTCCAATGGTAAGGTTTCTCCAATCGGAATGCGCTCTCAATTTTCTGTTGCAGGTTTCTAGTAGAGAGTGGTGGATGATTCCGATCATTCCATTCGACCATTTTGCTAAACGTGGCTTGCTGGTCGAACCCTTTCATCCGGTAGTAGGTGCTAAGCCTGATCGCGGCGTTATCGCGGCCTCCTTCCTCAACGCCTCTAAGAAGCTCGTCAGGGTCCACGAGTTCACCGTTCGGTGAGCCGCCCAGTTTTTCAACAAGAACCTGAAACATGTCTTGAATTAATTCAACCTTCACCAATTCGGGACTGGGTGTCCCGTCCGTCGGATACATCCGGCAATAGTTCCCGAACCCTAACAGTTCAAGGCCAATGTCATGATTTTTCTTTCCCCGCGTATTATTCAGGGTCCAGTAAAGGAAATGCGTGCCGCCGCGTGGTGTCGATTCCCGACATGTTTCCGGCAGAAACCTAGCGACTGTCTCGCAATGTTCCGGTTTATCCAGGTCAATTGCGCAAAGGTAATGGTCGTTGTGGCCTCGCGTGCCAGTGACAATACCCCAGCCTTCCGCGTTCGCCCAAGGCAGTGCCTCAAATTCTTGGAGGGTTTGCGGTTCAGTTTGCCACTTCGCCCAATCAGTCAAAGGTTTCTTGTCACGAGCAGTGACAAGGATCGGAATGCCTTGCCCGAACCAGTATCTTGCAGCATCAGGTATTTCCATTGTTTGCTTTCACCGATGATTTTGCCGCGAAGGGGGGAGAGTGAGACAAAAGGAAATGAACGTGGGGCAGAACGCCCGCGGTGAATCGCACCATTGTTCTCACTGAGATCGATGGGGCCAAGCAAGGTGGGAGCGTGCGGTCGCGCTGAACGGTAACATCGTCAGATGTGACAAAATAGGCCACTTCGGCTTGCCGCTGAATCTTATCGAAAGCCCCTGAACTGTGCGGGTTGATTCGCAGAAGCTTCGCCCATGCGAGAAGTTCCTTGATACGTCTTTCACGTTGGCTAGCTCGATCTCGCGCCAACTCATGCAGCCTCAGGTTTCGCATGCTTCACGAGAAGGATCCGGTTCGGGTCGTTCCGATCCTCCTGAATGGATATCTCGTCGCCGACTTTCAGATGCAGCGTTTTGACGATGAAGTCAGCTAGGTCCTTTTTGCTGAAGGATTCAGACAGCCTTCGTCTTCCTCCTCTTCAACAGCAGTTCAGTGCCCATCCGGGCTGTGCTACCGCGTAGGAGCGTGTTAACTCTGAGCGCCTCCTCGTCCTTATTCATTCATCTCGGCTCTCCCGTTCAGCCGGAAACTGAACTGGCTCAAGGTGCTTGAGAAGGATCATCTCCACATAGCGAGACCTAGGGATCGGCCCCCTCGCTGCGTCGATCAATCGCAACGCCTCGGCTGACATGGAAAGAGTAACTGTTAGCCTCGTAGTCATCGGTGATCTCTCTGGGCATACAGTTAATTGTATTCCATAGTTTTAAATGGTTCCATTAATTGTATTATATCCACTTAGGAGGCAACCGTACATGGGTGCGGGAAGACCGACTTACGATCGAGAAAGGGATTTGCTTAACATAGTATTCAGTCTGCTCCCAACTGATGGACAACCTGTGCGCTGGACTGAGTTGCTCCATGGAGCTAGAGCAAAGCGACTAAGTCCAACTACGCTTGGCAAGAAATTGTCTGAGCTTGAAGCTGCTGGCGCAGTGAATAGGGAGATTGACCAAAGTAAGAAACCCCCAGCAGTTACATACAGGTGCGCCAGGAAAGAGCGTCAGTTCGACATGAGGGCTGAGCCATCACGAGTCGAAAAGATGCTGCGATGGCTGAAAGAAGAACGACTTGACATTGACCGTTTCATCTTTGCAACAACTCTAGTCCACCTGAGCGCGCTGATGCTCTATGTAACAATGGCCCTGTATGAGGCATTCTATATCCGGGAACCCGAGCTTTTGCTGCAGGGAGACACAACCAAAGCCTTCGCGCCAGCTTCCGAAAGGACACACCCACCTCAATGGATAGTTGACCGAGTAATTGACATCTACACACGCCCTCGCATGCAGGGCCTAATTACATTCTTAAAGACGAAGGACCCGAGGACAGGTAAGCCCATTCATGAAAGCCTCGAAGTCTGGAAAGCGGTGAGGGAAGCAGAAAGTTTGGTGGGCACTTCATTACCGCCAGAAACCGAAAGTGAGTTTCTGGGGTCGCTTTACGAAAGATACTCCTCAGAGAAGAAACGCTTGAAGTAGTTTCTAGGGATCATAATTCTCACATTGCTTCTCCTAGGAGTCTTGACTCAAAGTCGTACACGTCACGGTTCCTTGCTGCTGCTTCGGACACGAACTTTTCGGCTTCAGACGGAGAGTTCCACCTACAAGAGAGCAAGCACAGGGAAAACTGGCTTGTTGTCCTACGACAAGATCATGATATTTCGAATATGGCCAAAAAAGAGATAGAACTGCGAATCCAAAACGGAAAGAGTGACTTCCGAATTTACGAGAATTGGCACGATTACTTTGAAGGCGAACGACAGGTTCCTCCGGTGACAGGACCAATAAATCGAGGTCAGCTATGGCAAGAATTCAAGGGAATTGTTCGCTATATACAAACGCAGGCATTGGACGAGAATAAGCCGCCGCCAACGGAAGATGAGATAACCTCAAATCCGAAACTCATCTACGATTAGATAGTTACAGTTCGAATCATTGGAATTTTGTCTTCAGTATGGTCTCGAATTGGCCTTGAAGCGTCTTGACCTGCTCTTGCATTTGCCTTAAGCTCTCACGTAATTCCTGGTTCTCCTCACTGCTTTTCGCTAGAAGCTTCCCCGCAAGTTCAGTTGCCACACCAGTTTCCAGGTAGCTTCGAACTTTTCCCCATTGTTCAGCGACCTTACCCTCTTCCTGGATCATCCGCAAATAGCCGTGCTCGTTAGCGATAGAGTGCCCCATCAGAAAGTTCGCAGTTTCACCGGCGATTTCAACCCGCCAACACAACGTTCTGAATAGGTCCCTCAAATCGTGAATCCTAAACCGCTTCGTGATCCCCGCCCGTTTCTTCGCAAACTTCCAACTGGTTTCAAGGTCAGGTCCCGAAACTGGTGTGCCGCGACCTGTCCGGAATGGTTCCGTTGGAACATCAATGAATGGTTCGAGCAGTCGCTTGGGGATGAAGGTGAAGTATTCTTTCTCGTTCAGTTTTCGGTGTGAGAACCTTAAGGTGACAGGGTCGCTCCCAGCTTTGACCTGGTCCCGTATTTCAGGCCACAACTCATTGAGCAGGATGAGTTCGCCCTGCCCCAGCCCGGCAAACATCGCGCACGCGAACAATGTCCGATAGGGGTCCTTAGTGGCGCCGATGATTGCCCGCGCGTCCTGAACCTGGACCTGTTCTAGGGTCCCGTTTACTCGACTCTTCTCCTTAATCTTGAAGTTTGGATCTCGCGGCAGCGGGAGGCGGTTGTGTGAGTAGAAGCTGCGGATCGCCGCGTTGAATAGCTGCCTGTTGGCCTTACCTGTCTCGGAAATCTTAATCTGTCTGCCTCGCCCCCTGATAGAGTCGTCGTTGATTATGCCTTGGAGTAGAAATTTATGAACGAGATCATCGAGAACTTTGAATTCGGTGTCAGGTCCCCCAATCTTAGCCTGCCTTTGCAGTTCAAGAAGCTCGGCGGGAGATTTCCCCGCCCACTTACAGAAGTGGTAGAGAATTCGGCCGTAGTTCCCCTTTGTGGCTGTAGAGTCGAATATGCCAAGCCACTTTGCAACGGTAGGATTCTCGGCTACGAATTTCTGAGCAACCTCGGATTTAATCCACTGGGTACCCATCAGGTCATGCTTCCAACTGCCCCGTATGGGGCTATTAACCATATAAATTGTTGGGAGCAATCTCTTTTAACCAGCCAACCAGTCCTAGCGCTAGGCAGTTCCTTGCCAGAGCCCTAGTGTCCGCCGTTGAGCGAACAAGTCCCAGTAAGCAAGCTACAAGATTGGCTCCGAAAATCATT
>Ga0315296_10005543_pt1 | contig 10086 bp, 10 predicted proteins | sample YL17G14_18_MG_FD_203921 | JGI IMG/M metagenome (GOLD analysis project Ga0315296, IMG submission 203921) | Sediment microbial communities from Yellowstone Lake, YNP, Wyoming, USA - YL17G14_18 | ecosystem: Environmental > Aquatic > Freshwater > Lake > Sediment | place: USA: Wyoming | collected... | reverse complement strand
TTTTAACTGGTTTGAAGAGGTGTTCCATGAGTGCTTGATTTATTGCTTCTGAAATTTTTCTTCTCCCAAATTTTTTAATCAGGTATTCGTAAATTTCATCTTTTAGCGTGACTGTCGTTTTCACAGGCATTTCTTCACCGTAGATGTATTACATCTATGTAATATTTATACATTCTCTAAAATCTTTAAATGATACATTTGGAACTTTGTATGCTCCCCCTTTTTCACGTTTCTGCCTCTTTCTTCATTCTGTTTAATCCTTCTGTTATGTTTAGTGGTTTTGTTTTTAGTTGTTTTTGTATTTTGTCTGTGTTTAAGGAGGAGTCTTTCGGTCTTTTTGCTATCCAAGCAGCTAGCTGTCTCATTTTTATTGGTTTGATTAGGTTTGGGTCTAGGTTGAAGGTTTTGGCGATTTGCTGGGCGAATTCGTAGCGGCTTATTCTCTCGCTTCCTGACACGTGATATAATCCTTGAAGGTCTTCTTGTACGGCTTCGATGGTTATTTCTGCTAGGTTATCTGCCAATGTTGGCGTGTTGTAGTGGTCTTTGACTATTGTTATTTCTTTGTTTTGTTTTAGCATGCTGATGATCCATGTGGCGAAGTTTTGCTTCCAAGGATGCCAACCATATAAGACGCTTGTGCGCAGTATGGCATAGTTTTTGCAGTGCTGGATGACTTGGTTTTCGCCTTCAAGCTTTGTAACGCCGTAATAGTTTATTGGGTTTGGCTTGTCTTCTTCATTGTAGTTGCCTTTTTCGCCGTCGAAGACGTAGTCCGTGGATATGTAGACGAGTTTTGCGCCTATTTTGCTGCAGGCAAGGGCTATGTTGCGTGTTCCTTCAACGTTTATTTTCCAAGCGTGTTCTTTTTCGGTTTCGCATTTATCTACATTCGTCTCGGAAGCTGTGTGGATTACCACATTTGGTTTAAGCTTACTGAAGAGGTTTGAAACTTCGATTGCGTCTGTGATGTCTAGTTTTAAAGAGTTTGAATGTAGCGGTTTGGTATGGTGAAGAGGTGTAACTGTATAATCCTTCTTAGCAAGCTTAACTGTTTTATTACCTAACAACCCGCTTGCGCCGGTAACCAATAATCTTCTCTTACACATGTCCAATGTTCTTTATCCAGCTGCTAACTCTGATTGTCTTTTGGACAATAGATAGTTAAAATGTTTAATAATCCTTTCTTTATATGAAACTCATGAAAATTTTAGAGATGAGTAGAATGGAAAAGCAAAGAATAAGGAGAAAAATTCACGACAGTTTGAGAGAATTTTATAAAACAAATCAGAATAAAAAATTCGTACCTGGAGTAACGAGAATACAATATGCCGGATCGATATTTGATGAATGTGAAGCAATAGCAATGATCGACGCGTTTCTGGATGGGTGGCTTGGTCTGGGTAAGACGGCTAGAGAATTCGAATCATTGTTCTCTAAATATTTAGGGGTTGCGAGAACAGTTCTCACAAATTCAGGGTCTTCTGCAAGCTTATTAGTGTTAGCAGCATTGACTGCGCCAGATTTTAAAGACCATCTGGAAAAGGGAGGTGAGGTGATAACGCCTGCCATGACTTTTCCAACGACTTTTAATTCAATATTTCAAAATCATCTAACTCCTGTGGTTTTAGATGTTGAATTAGGTAGTTATAACGTAAATCCAGATAACCTGAAAAACGCATTATCTGAGAGGACAAGAGCAATATTTTTACCTCATGCATTTGGCATACCAAATGAGATGAATGCTATCATGGAGTTTGCTGAAGACCATAATCTATACGTGATTGAAGATAATTGTGATGCGCTTGGTTCAGTTTATGATGGTAAGAAAACGGGATCTTTTGGTACGCTTTCTACATGCTCATTTTTTCCGGCACATCATATCACGATGGGTGAAGGTGGTACTGTTTCCATAAGAGATAACGACATAGAACTTTATCGAATTTTAAAATCTCTTAGAGACTGGGGGAGGGCATGTTATTGTGAACATGATGAAACCAACCCAAATGGCGCATGTGGCAGAAGGTTTGATTTCAAAATTAGTGGAATACCTTATGATCATAGGTATATGTATACTCACATAGGTTATAATTTAAAACCAATAGAATTTCAGGCAGCGATAGGCATTGAGCAATTAAAAAAATTGCCGCATTTTATTGAGAGAAGGAAAGAAAATTTTAAAATTTTGTATGACAAGTTTCAGAAGTACGAAGAATATTTCATTCTACCTTCTTGGCCTGCCAAATCGCACCCCTCTTGGTTCTGCTTTCCGCTTACTATACGTGATGATGCACCATTTTCCAGAAAGGAAATAGTGTCCTTCTTAGAAAAAAAGGGTATTCAAACACGCCTTTTCTTTGCAGGTAACATTATTCGGCAGCCAGCATATAAAAATGTAAAATGTAGAATAGTCGATAAGTTAAGTAACTGTGATAAAATTATGAAAGATTCTTTTTTCATAGGCGTGTATCCTGGAATTGATAAAGAAAGAATGGATTACATCCTCAGTGAAATTGACGAATTTATGAAGAGATGGTGAAATGACACGCATACTAATTTTAGGTGGGCTGGGTTTCGTTGGAAGTAACTTAGCTATAGATTTAGTCAAGAAGGGTCATGATATAACTCTTGTATCAAGAAGCGATAGTAAAATACAAAATATCAGCGATATCGTAGATAAGGTCAAAATCGAGTATGCGGATATTACTAATTTCAGTTTGATGGAAAAAATAGTATTAAAATATGAACCAGATGTTATATTTCATTTGGCAGGTCAACTAACCACCTATGAGTCTTTCGAAAAACCTCTATATGACGTTGATGTCAACTCAAAATCTACTTTAGTTTTGTTAGAAACCATTAGAAGATTGAATAAATCTTGCAGATTCATATTGGGCAGCACTTTTTGGGTGGTTGGAAGACCGAAATCGCTACCCATCAACGAAGAAACTCCATGTAATCCATTAAATATCTACGCGGCTGATCGGTTAGCCAGCGAAAACTATTGCAAAATTTATCACAGAGTTTATGATGTAGACGCTCTTGTAATGCGGCTTACAAACACTTTTGGCATCAAAGAGCAGTATGATAACCCGAGGAAGGCGGCACTAAACTATTTAATTTATAGAGGATATAAGGGTCAGACTATACCCATTTATGACAAAGGCAGATTTTTCAGGGATTATATCTATGTTTCAGACGTAGTTTCTGCAGCGGAGACGATTATGGAAAAGGGCAAATCCGGAGAATGCTATTTTGTCGGAACTGGGGTTAAGACGTGGTTTTATGAAATCGGTAAATGGCTCGAAGAGTTGACACATGGAAAAGTTGTTTACGTAGAGTCTCCAGAATTTCATAAAAGAATCAATGTTGGAAACATAATCATCAATAATACACGGGTCAAAAGTTTAGGGTGGAATTGGAAAGTTTCGGCAAAAGAAGGAATACAAAAAGTTTTAGACTATTACAGGGAAATAAATGCATAAAAAACAACAAGAGTCCACCTTGATGTTGGTTTCTGTTATTACAGTTAAAATAAACTTTTAATATCATGCTTTGTTGCATACTTTATACGCGAGTAACATATCAGAAAATGCGGGCATCACGTAAGAAAATTTTGACAGATAGAAAGATAAGTATTTTACGTGCCGTCCAAAGGGCACGAAATCTCCAACTCCTTTAACCTTGTAACCACGTTTAATGAAGTCCTTAACCGACCAACTGCTGAGATGCCTTTGGAAAGGATTGTTGTCATAGTCGCGTTGTGAGAACGGAACATTTGGTGTTGTTATAATAATCATCTTAGCTATCCTTTCAAGTTCATTTAACAAATTAATTCCTTTATTTTTAGGAAGATGTTCAATCACTTCTATGCACGTGGCAGCTTCAAATTCTTTGTTATTAAAGGGGAGGGGGATTTGCTTTAAGTCATATTCATATAACTCATCATAAAAGTTCATTTGACGACAAAAATCTAGGTTTTTCTTGAAAATTTCGATTCCAACCAACCTCTTTGCGTTGCGATAAATACGAACAAGAGCACCTATTATTCCTCTACCACAACCAACGTCTATTAGAGACTCTACATGAATAGGAATATTGTTTAAAATCTCATGTAAACATCCATGAGTCCAAGTTATTTCAGACGCTGGCAAAAGCCCTCCGCGTGTGCTCATGATGATGCCTTCAGATATTCCGGCAGGTAATCCCATATCAAACCACTTATAGCCTTGTTCCTTGGTTTTAACTCAGATATAGGCACCGATTCTGACTTTAGCTATATTTTTTAATTATGAATTCAGAATCAATATTAAGATTACGGTTTGAAACCTGTCTTAAGCTTCACAAAGACGTGTTATTAACATTAAAGAAAGAGCGTGTGGCAATTTTCAGTGCAATATTTATGAAACCAATTGCCTATTAAATATTAAACGCATAAAAGTCCCTCTGTGTAAAAAGTTTAATGCATTAGGGTGAAATAGAAATGATCTATCCCATGGTCTCTGTGATCATTCTAAATTACAATGGGAGAAAAAACTTGGGTGTGCTCCTTGAAAAGTGTTTAGAATCTGTGCTTAAGACTGATTATCCAAATTTCGAAGTCCTCTTCGTGGACAACGCATCGACTGACAATAGTGCTGAGTTCGTCAAAAGAAAATTTGGGCAAAACCAAAAGTTAAGGATAATTCGGAATAAAAGGAATTTCGGCTTCGCTGAAGGAAACAACATAGGCATAAGAAACGCCCAAGGAGAATACATCGCCTTACTAGGCAGTGACATTCGAGTCGATCCTAAATGGCTAAAGGAACTGGCTAAAGCCATTCAATTACCTGAAATTGGGGCCGCCCAAAGCAAACTATTACGAATGGATGAACCTCATTTATTTGATTGCGCAGGAGGCTTCATAGACTACTACGGATACTCCAATGACAGAGGGCATGGGGAAGAAGATAGAGGACAATACAATTTTTTCGACGAGATATTTTATGCCAAAGGGGCTGCGTGTATACTTAAGCGCAAGGTTCTAAAGGAAGTAGGTTTGTTTGATCAAGAATTTTTCATATATTACGAAGATGCGGATTTATGTTGGCGGATGAGGCTTAGAGGTTATAAAATTATCTTTGTTCCCACATCAATAGTTTATCATACCACAGGAAAGACCATATCAAAACTGCAAAAATCAATCCAAAGATACTTTTTTACAAGAAACCTTATGTTTACATTACTAAAAAACTATAACCGCAGAAACTTTTGTAAATATTCGATAATACTTTCTATTCTAGAACTCCGCAACGCGCTTCTGTTCACCATCAGAGGCGCCGCTTTTACAGGTATAGCTATAGTTAAAGCATTATTATGGAATTTTCTTAATCTAAGACGCAACTTGAGAAAGAGAGGAACAGTTCAGCTATTAATAAGGAGATTGCCCGACGAGATGATTAAAAAAGTAATGAATAAACCCTATCCTCCTTTTCCGCAATGCCTTATTCCAAGATCTTACTTTTTAAAAAGGCGTTTGTATTTTAGATAATTAAGCTCAATGAATGTCACGTTGCGTTTGCTTGACCCTTTTTAAAAGGTAGCTATTGTTTGTCGAAAAATGCTCTCCATATTCTCAGCGTATTTCTTCCATGATAAATTGTTTTTGACATACTCATAAGCATTCTCTCCGAGCCTTTTACGTAACTTCGGATTGTTCATCAGCAATTTTACCTGCTTGGCCATTTCTTCAGGTTTCGCGTGGTCAACAACTATGCCGTTCACGCCGCTCTGAATAATCTCGGATGCTCCAGCTTCCCTTGAAACTACCACAGGCTTTGCAGCAGCCATCGCTTCGGTTACCGCTAGGCCCCATGTTATCTGGGAAGGAAAAACAAACACGTCACAAGCTGCGTATACTTCAGCTAGGTCTTCATCACAAAAACTCTGCAGAAACAACACCTTGTCTCTGACGCCCAATTTTTCGCTAAGCCTCACCAGTTCATCTCGTGCACCAGAGCCATCCAGGATTAACTTAACATTATCATAGTCTCTAGATAAACAATAAACCGCCTTAATAGAATCGAATTGCCGCCTAAATGGGTCAAAATTGCCAACATGCAATAAAATAAAATCGTTTTCAAGACCATACTTCTTTCTCACATCTTCACCAGATGCATTACGAAAAAATTCAACATCTACACCGCTCCTCACCACCTTGGAGGACCTATTGTAGATTTTCTTAACCCGACGAGCAGCAATACTAGATAAGACCACAATATCATCAATGTATTTCACAGCAATTCTATCTAAGACCTCAAAAAGTGGCCAGTTTATCTTACGTAGCTGCTTCCTATTTTCTGGAAGAAAAAACCAGAATGGAGGTTCGTTACACATCCACACGACTGGAACTTTTAACCTCCTCTTCGCAAGTAACGCAGCCCATTCCGTGGGATAATTATGAATATTAATAATATCAAATCCTCCAGGCAGCTTTCTCCCTAAATTAATCATAGATAAAAACTCAGACGTGTAAAACTGTCGCCCTACGATTTTCCGTGACCACATTCGTAAACACGAAGTCTCTCCAGCCTCTCTGCTTCCTGAACTGCGAGGAAACCTAAATGAGGGTAACGGATGCAAAACAACATTTACCGACACCTTCTTCAGCATGTCAGGATAACATTTTTCTTCATCAGCAAAACTTGTAAAGACCTCTACTTCATGGTTGGCTTTTTGTAATTCAATAGCGAGTCTTAAGATCTGTCTTTCTCCGCCGCCACGTCCAGTCAATGGAGTGTGAATCATCGCGATTCTCATGGCACATGTCACTCGGTCACGTTGAACTTAATTTTTAAGTGTTTATATACTTACTTATTTCATAAATGACAAAATGGCTCAAAGGGGTATGTAAACGTGAAAACAAAGACTCAAACAGCCGTTATCCTAGTTGGTGGAGCAGGATTACGCATGGGCCCTCTCACAGAAGACATGCCAAAATGCATGATACTATTACATGGTAAACCTTTAATACGCTGGACTTTAACTTGGCTAAAAAACTATGGTTTTAAGCATATCGTCCTAGGAGTCGCATACCGGAAAGAAATAATAACGAACTATATTAGGAAAAATCCTATAGGGATAAACGTAGATTTTAGCGAACATACACTAGAAGGCGAAACGGGAGAAGGATTCCGACTCGCCATTGAAAGATATGTAAATGACGAGAATTTCTTAGCCATGAACGGAGACGAATTCACTAATCTAAATCTTCAAAAATTTGCGGAGTTTCACCTAAAACAAAAACCAGTCGCAACAATAGCTGTTTCACCCATGAAATCGCCTTTTGGAATATTAGAAATTGACGGAAACAACATAGTTGGGTTTAAAGAAAAGCCTATTCTTGAAGATAAACTTGTCAGCATAGGCATATATATGTTTAACCGAGCGATTTTAGATTACCTACCGAAGAGAGGGTCTATAGAGAAAACAGCATTTCCGTTGCTCGCAAAAAATAGACTCCTTAAAGCCTACAAACTCGGCGCGAACGAACGATGGTTAACTATTAATAGTATCAAAGATTTATCTATTGCAGAAAAGGAGTTTGCACTCATAAGAGGATCGTAAATGGCGAAAGTGTTGATAACTGGCATATTGGGGTTCATAGGAAGCCATCTGGCAGAAAAATTAGTTGACGAAGGATGCGAAGTTTATGGAGTTGTCCGCCGAGTCGCAAACAGAAACTTAGAAGTCATAAAGAGAATTTTAAAAGACATAACGTTGGTCACAGGAGACATCACCGATTACGCATCTATTCGCAATGCATTAAAGACCGCAAATCCAGATATTATTGTTCACTTGGCGGCGCTTACACCTGTTCGCGACTCATTTGAACGCCCATTCGAATACCAGCAAGCAAATCTTCTGGGTACAATGAACGTCGCGCATGCGATGCTAGAGCTTCCAGACCCGCAAACTAGGAAATTGGTTGCTGCATCAACGGCAGAGGTATATGGTTTACAAGAAAGAGAGCCGCTGAAAGAGGCCCTCACCTTAAGACCTACTAGTCCATATGCTGTTAGTAAGGCTGCAGCAGACCTTTATCTACAAATGATGTTCCACACATACAGCTTAAATGGCACTGTATTAAGACCTGCAAACACCTACGGAAGGAAATTCGATACCAGCTTCATTATTGAATATTTAGTTACCGAGATGCTGAAGGGCGAGAAGGTTTACGTTGGCGCACCGAATTCCGTTAGAGATTATACGTATGTGGATGATCACGTTAATGCCGACTTGCTAGCCATGAAAAACGACAAAGCAAAGGGTCAGGTTTATAACGTTGGAACTGGAGTTGGTATAAGCAATAAAGAATTGGCTGAAAGGATAGCTGAAAAAATTGGATATGACAAAAAAAGAATCGTGTTTGGTTCGTATCCTCTTGGCTACCCGTATCGCCCACCAATTTCTGATCAACCATCCATAGTTTTAGACTCAACGAAGATCAGGAGAGAACTAAACTGGGCACCCAAGGTCTCTCTTGGTGAAGGCATCGATAAGGTCATCTCCTATTTCAAAACTAGATGCTAGAAATGGAAAATGACGTCGATAACATTATAGACTTAATACAAAGGCGAGTCCGTAAGCTTTCTGGACAGAAAAATTAGATCATAGTAAAATTGTTACTATTTTATTTCTTTGAGCCCGTAAACAAAGTTCTTTATTATTGCTCTTTCAAATCCTCTTCTGTATAGGAGTCTTCGAAATACATAGGTATCGTCTCTCTTTTTAGTTTTAATGAATTGTCTGCGGTATGCTTCGTAACGATGAAAACTAAGGAAGAAGCCTAATACTCCCTTTATCATGCCGAATGTGTTTAATAGTTGACGTCGACGAACTATTAGTCTTACAGCTAGATACAACACGCGAACAAGAAATATTCTAGCGAAGTTTTTCGGCGCAAACAACTTGTAGTAAGTTAATAGAAGATTTCGTTCCGCCAAATATGACATTCTTGTGGAAGGAAACTTTGCGCCACCAATGTAATAGTATATTCGGCTGTCCCTAACATATCCTATTCGACCCCCCAACAAAATCGTTCTTAAAGACAGCTCTATGTCTTCAGCGGAACAAAAATATTAGGGGTCGAAAAGATACCCGAGCCTGTTCAGCCACTTTCTTTTAACAAGGAAGCACGCACCACTAGCAAATATAGAGTCCGTTATCGGGGAGTTGCTTTCGTAAGGGCTCGGCATTGCGTCGCCAAAAACGTTTACCGTTCTGATTCTGTTCTTTTCTTGGCTTGGAAGCTGTATGCTACACAAAATCTGATATTCCGGATGCTCATCAGCAGCCTTTACAAGATTCTTAAGCCATCCATCCTCCGCTCTAGTATCCATATTAACGAAAACAAGGTAATCGCCTTGAGCAAACTTATCGCCACGATTATTTCCCTCCGCGAAGCCATAATTTTTGTCGCGCGCGCAGCAGTCCAGAGTGTTCTATCCAAGGCGTGCTATATAGGTTATCAAATACAAGGGTAGATGCCAGAAAGAAAAAATGAGGTTGAAGTGATATTATATACCTCTTCTGAGCTCTTCTTGACATACCCCACATTTACTTCTTATATAATACCGTTTATTTTTGTATATTATTAAAAAACCAGTGTGGTATGACATTGATTGATAAAGTTGATTTGGTTATGTGGACCAAAAATGGCGCTGACAATTTATCTCTCGTCTTAAAACGGATTGGCGAAGTCATACCCAGCGAGTTTGTTAATAGGCGAGTAATCGTAGATGACCGAAGCACAGATGATACTAGGGAGATAGCGGAATCTTTCGGCTGGAATGTTGTTTTAAACGAAGGAAAAGGCATAAGTGATGGAGCAAACACGGCCCTGAAACATGTTACCACAAACTGCTTCATTAGTTTCGAACAAGACATCATGCTTACACGTGATTGGTGGGAAAACGTTGCACCGCTCATCAATGTCAAAAATGGCATCGTTGTTGCATCGGGGATCAGAGTTGCAGATAAACCTGAATCCGTAAGGCGCTTACAGGAATACAGCTTCGAAAAGTATCGAATAGAAGCTGAGAAGTC
>Ga0315296_10005542_pt1 | contig 10087 bp, 15 predicted proteins | sample YL17G14_18_MG_FD_203921 | JGI IMG/M metagenome (GOLD analysis project Ga0315296, IMG submission 203921) | Sediment microbial communities from Yellowstone Lake, YNP, Wyoming, USA - YL17G14_18 | ecosystem: Environmental > Aquatic > Freshwater > Lake > Sediment | place: USA: Wyoming | collected... | reverse complement strand
GCTTTATTGCCCCAAGAAACAAATTATGCTAATATGATTCAAACAACTCGGGGTGTAGCGCAGTCTGGTAGCGCACCTGAATGGGGTTCAGGTGGTCGTCGGTTCAAATCCGACCACCCCGACCATAGATAGGAAATCCGGTGGCTAGACCACCTGAACCGCCAGAAAAGCCAATGGTGGCTAAATCTGGTCTAGACCACCTGAACCGGCAGAAATTGAGGCGGGTCCGCAAAATGAGCAATGGTTATATATATCAAGAGTCAGGCACCATTAGGAACATCCCTCAGTTCCCTTATAGAAGGGTTTGTGCTGACGAAGCAAACCGAGGGCAAAAGCCCAAGAACGGTCGAGTACTACCAAGAGAACCTCAGGCGTTTTCTTTGGTATGCCAAAGAGCAGGGCTGGTCTGATGATATTCGGCTGCTTACTGAATGGCAAATCAGGCAGTTTCTAGGTTATGTAGCCAATGAGACGCACCGGTGGGGACTCGTAGGTAAAGGCTCTGAGACCTCACGGCGCAAGGTTTGTTACTCAACTGCTCACCATTACTTCGTTGTCCTTTCGTGCTTCTTTAGCTGGCTAATTGAGGAAGGATTCGCAAGCGAGAATCCTATGGCCCATATAAAAATGGCTAAGCCAAAGCTAAAAGTTATTGTTCCCTACACTCCCGAGGAAATCAGGAAAATGCTAGCCGTGTGTGATTACGACTATCAGCACAATGCTAAGTTCCTAGCCAGCAGAAATCAAGCCATAGTTCTCATCCTAGTAGATACCGGCGTTAGACTTTCAGAACTTACCGGCATTACGCTCCATAGCCTGGACAAAGAAAGGGGTCGCATAAAGATTCATGGGAAGGGTGGTAAAGAGAGAATTGTTAGAATAGGGCAAGCTGCTCAAAGAGCCCTTTGGCGCTATCTGGTTTATCGGCCTCAGAATGGTAGGCCAGAGCTCTGGCTAACTGAGGAAGGAAAATCGTTGGCGAGTAGTGGCGTTCAGTCATTAATTAAGCGCCTTAAGCACAGAGCAGGGGTAACTAGGGAAGGAAATACGCATAAGTTCCGGCACAGCTTTGCCCTGAGCTTCCTGAAGGCGGATGGGAACGTCTTTAACTTGCAGTATCTGCTTGGCCACTCGGACTTGGACATGGTTAGGCGCTACACAGCCACCCTAGGCATGGAGGACGCTCTCAAGGCTCACGAGAAGGCAAGTCCAGCAGATAGTCTAAGATTGCGTTAGGAGAAGCACATGCCAAAACTGAGCCATCCCAAGATAACCAAGGGGCATGCTGTAGATGCCCTCTTGAACCTATATAGGGACGACCGAGAATTCGTTCGGGAGCTGGATAAAATACGCGACCCTTATTTAGATTTAATTATCCAGTGTGCCTTAGACTCTTTCGATTCTGGAAGAAAATCGGAGCTTTCACCCAAGGAATATTTCGAAACTGCAATTGAACACGCCAAAAATGTGCAACAGGGGTCTCCTTTCTTCCCGGAAGCATCTGTTTATGCAGCTCAGTTACAACCCTATTTTGATGCTCTCAACAAATTAGCCTATAAGTGGAAATTGAGAGCGCCTTGGGCTGTTCCTATGTTGATTATTTATGATATGTTTGATGTGTTGAGAATTAAGGGTTTGATACCGGGCGAAATTGACATGCCGCTAGAAGAATTTGATTCCTTATATCCGTGGGAACCACCCCTGCTCCCCTTGGAAATAAAGGTTTCGGCCTGGGCCATTATTTTACAGGGGCGAGAAAAGGTTCTGACAGAGATCGGCAAAAAACTTCATAAATACGAGAATAAGATCAAAGCAGCTGGTCTATCAGAATACCCAAGCTCTCTTCAAAAACACGCCAAATGGTGGTATGCATACTCCGTCCAACATCGAACTTGGCGACAAATAGCCGACGAAGTAGCCGAGGTAGACCCCGAAGGAGGCCCACAACCCGAAAATATTAGGAAGGCGGTGACTCGATTCTCAAAATTGATAGGTGTTTCACCTGAGGACAAGTAAGATGGTGGTTTTAGTGCTTCCGTAAAATCAACTGACAACTTTTGAGCTTTCTGATTCAATAAAAGCTGGCTATAGATAGCCAGCTTTTATTGTTTTTCAAAGGTTATGGTTGTAATCACAGTCATTCAAGCAGGACAGCTTGGTGGACAGAGCACCTTTCGCAAATACGGCCGAGAGTTTTTTGGCAAAATTGGTGCCAGAGGTCAAGAAGCCATGCGTCAAAAGTATCCCGGTATGGCCTCAGAATGGGGAAGGAAGGGAGGCAGACCAAGAAAACCGAAGTTAAATGAAATTGTGGGGCAGGCAGAGTAATTTTAACGAAAGGAGGTCGCGGACCCGCCTTTGGTTATGCTTTCCTGCCCCTCCCGATTATAGCATAAGCCAAATACACCAAAGTGGAGAATATTTGACTATGGCAAAGGATATCTGGCAAACCATTAGGCAAACTACATGGTAAGCACTATGGTAAACGACATGGTAATCCAGAGGAGACGAGCACATGGCGAAGACTATAAAAAAGAAGAGAGCCCCTTCCAGAGTGAGGTATGAGCAAGCCCATCCCACCGTTAGCTGCCGGGTTGCTAAGGAGCTTTATGACAGGCTCCAGGCAGTAAAGCAGGCTGAAGGCAAGAGCTTCACCGACATTCTTAAAATAGGCCTGGGGGTTCTCGAAGTGCAGGTTAAGAAAGAGGCAGAGGTTAAGAAAAAAGCCCATGCCGAGGGATATAGGAATGGTTACGATGAGGCTGAGCGTCTTTACAAGGTTACTTATCCCTGCATTGTATGTAGACAAACGGTGACGGTAAAGACAGAAGATGAAAAGGAAGCAATCAAAAAATATATGCAAGAACATAGGTGGGTGCACACAGCATGTCAGGAAAGAAAGCAGTAAAACCGGTGCCGAGCACTGATGAAACTACCACGAGAGCTAAGGCTTACCTGGTGGCTGACGAAGTGGAGAGTCTGGAGAAGGCGGCAACCTGCCTGCGTGACAAACTACTTGTGAGGGTGCTTTTCCACTCAGGCTGCCGCATCAGTGAGGCCCTTAATCTTCAAGTCAAGGACATAGACTTCTCCGAGGGTACGATTACTATTCTGCACCTGAAGGCTAGGTCTAGACTATTTTGCCCTCACTGCAAAGCTAGGTTGGGAAGAAGTCATACTTTTTGCGCGGGATGCGGTACAAAGGTGAATGAGGCTGTGGTGGAGGAAAGACAGCACCGGCGGCTGAGGACACTGCCTGTAGATGAAGGAACTTTACAACTGCTCAAAGAGTATGTCAGGCGTGGAGGGCCAGTGACCCGCGATGGGAAACAGCTCATCTTTGGCATCAACAGGCACAGGGCATGGCAGATAGTGAAGAATTGTGCCGATAGGGCAGGACTTGATAACTTGGTTAATCCAGAGAGCGGTAAGCTGCATACTGTAAGCCCACACAGGTTGAGGGATGCTTTTGCTGTCATGGCAGTTCAGCGGGATGATTCTACTGACAGTGTCAGGATGCTTCAGGAACAGCTTGGACACGTGAGTATTGCCACCACAATGCGCTACAGAAAAGTTGCCGGGCAGGAGTTGAGACAGTGGTACCATAAGCTCTGGGAGAAGCGAAATGGTACTTGAACCTTTAAGACCGACCAGGGGAGGCTTTCTCAGGCCATTTGGCTGCGGTCAATTTATCAAAGAGTTCCTGTTGGGTAACGGCCCGCATGGCTCTCCGGTGATTGAGCCAGAGGTAGGAGCTCCGCAAGCAGACATCTTTTATCACTATAAACAGGCATTAAGGCGGGCTACAGCCGAGGATAGGGCGGTAAGGCAGGAGGAGAAGTGTGCCAGAAAAGCAAAACGCCTTATCAATCCGGATAACATAGAGACCTTGGCTAAAAAATACCTTGAGAGACTGCCTTACAAATCAAGGGGCTGCCGCTATCATTCCTTCGTCAACTATTTTTCCACGATTCAGAAGCTGGGGTGGGTGGAACCGTCCGGTATTGTTGAACCCTCTGCCTTCCAGGGGAACTATCCTCAGGGTAAACCGCGTATCTACTTTCGGCTCACCCAAAGTGGTAGGTCCGCATCAGACAAACAGTGGGCCGACCCCCGAAAAGCGCTCTACGGCCATTAGACCAGTCTGGATCTCAACTCAAGAGTTAGCCTCAAGCACTAGAACGATATTTTAAGCCTCTTTTTACCCAAATGGGAATAATCCATTTGCCTCCCTGACGGTTAAACAATTGCCCTGCCTGATAACAAAAAGTGCAGTGCCTTGTCCTATCAGAGAGGCTGTAGTGCTCGTAGAGCCTTTAGCCCGTCGGAAGCCTTATCACAAATTGTTTAATCCGCCTTGAAAGTTCCAACTAATGACTTCACCCGTAGATAAAAAAGCTCGTAAATATAGGTTCATTCTGAAATTTAACTTTAGTTCCTTTTGTTGGATGATATAGCTGGAAAATCAAACGCACCTTAACAATTGAATATAGCAAAGCTTTGACCTGAACGCTTGCCCTAATCAAAAAAGAAAGGGGGGAAGCGTGCTAACAGGACATTGTAGTCACTGCGGTAAAATCTGGACGCTAGAAAAGAGGCAAGGCGTGTGTCAATGGTGCGGTCAAACTGCCGTCTGCCAAAACCAAAGAGCACAAGCCTTGCGCAGTATTAAGTCTAGGTCAAACAGTAGAAAAAGGCAAGCCGACACTAACGGTAATGGCTATGCACAGCTAGAGGGCGAATGGCTTACCTACTATAAGGTAGCCGACAAATACGCCAACAGGGCAAGGGCACAGGATAGAGAGGACTTGCTACACGATATAATCATCACCCTTGCCGATGTAGCTAGGAATAACGGACACAAGCCCATTACCGAGATAGCTATGTATCGGGTAGCAAGCGTTACCGTTACCCACTATTGGCGCACTCAATACAAGCTCACTAACGGACTGGAGTGCGGTAGTTGTAGCAAGGCGCAAAGGCAAAAATGCCGGGCAAAATGGCTATACTCCGAGTGCCCAAAGGCTATCAAGTTGGAAAGCCTAGACAAGCCTATTGTTGACAATGACGGTAACCTAACCGAGCTCGGAGAGCTGATAGCCGATGATAGAGCAATTGACCTTGACGCTTGGCTAGACGCTAAAACCTTTTTAAGCGGTTGCCCACAAAGGCTTATAGCCATAGCCCATAAGAGGCTTAACGGCATACCGCTAGACAATGCCGATATGATTTACCTTTGCCGATATAGGCAAAAAGAGCAAAAAAGGCTAATTGAGTGAAAGGTTTTAGCCCCAAATCCCCATATATATAGTGGCAGCACCGTTTAGGCTAGCGGGTGGCAGCTAGACGGTAGCTGACTACTAGGCAAAGCCGATAGCCTTGCCCACTATCGGATAGCCAAAAGGGGGGTTGTTTTGGAACAACTTAATATCGTGGGCAAGCGTTCGGGTGATGGCTTTGTAGCTCATAAGCCTATGCTGGTAAGTGCCCTGTCCAGAGCATTAGCCGAGAGGGTGATGCTGATGGACTTTACCATTGGGCGCAAAGGCTTACTCGGTTACCTTAAGGCTTTGGCAGGCTCAAACATTGTCAAGGTAGTGCCTGCCAGCGGTAGTGCTAGCGAGACGCAGACTAACGGACACAAAAGGCTTAAGGTTCTGTGTGGAGCTAATATCAGCTACCTTGAGGACTTGGCTTGGATTAACACGGAAGGCAAGCGCCTAACGCCTCTTACCCTTTGTGAGGTTAGGGTTAGCCCTAATAACACTGTAACGCCTAATATCGGAGCTATTGAGCTAGCCGAGGCACTAAATAGAGTGCTACCGTTTACCGCCTTTGGCGATGACCGTCCTGTTTTAACCTGTGTCCTCTTTACCGCTAAAGATGGCAAGCTCACTCTGGTTAGTGCCGATGGCTTTAGGCTAGCGGTGGTTACCCTTGACTGTGATGGTGAAGGGCAAGCCCTAGTCAATCGTGAAGAGTTAAGAGGCATAGCCAATGCCTTAAGGCGTGCCAAGAGGGCAAGGATTAGCTTTGAGCCAAGCGGAGAGAGCCTTGACGGTATGAGCCTGATACTGGACACCGAGCTAATCCGCTATAAGTGGACTAGCTATCAAGGCAACTTTCCTGATTGGCAAAAGCTGATACCTACCGAGTTTAACACCCTAGCCCATTTTGACACGGTAGAGGCAATCAAGGCAACCTACTCACTTAAAGCCCTGTCCGATAATCCTAAAGCCTACCCGATAGACTTGACGATTGGTGATGGCAAGGTAGTAATGGCTAATCCTGATAGCACAGGTCAAGCCGATATTCCAGCCGATACCGATGGTCAAGGCTTTGTGAGGGTAGACGGTAAATACCTCACGCAAGCCCTAAAGGCTTGTGGTGGTATGGTGGACTTTAAGCTATCAAGCCCAGTGTTGCCGATGCTATTCACTACCGACGGTTATCAATTGGTAGTAATGCCGATGCTAACCGAGAAGGCACAGGCACAGGCAAAGGCTAAAGCCGAGCCGACAGCCGAGCCAGAGGCTACCGAGCCGAAAGGCAAGCGTAGCCGAGCTAAACAGCCAGTAACAGCCTAAAACGCTTATAGCCCAAACAGAACGCCACGCAAAGAAGCGGGAGAGTATCCCGCTTTTTTGCTTTTTTCAGGGGGTATTGCTCCCCAAGCGTGGGAGTGATACCCCTCTTTTTGTGGCTGGAAAGGGGGAATATGGACATAGTTTACCGCCTTCCCAATAGGCGCAAGTGCTACTGGCTTTGTCAAGACTGCCTCAAGGGACATAGCCACTGCTTAGCCAGGTGTCCTGATTACCTGTCCATAGCCAGAGCCGAAAGAATAAAAAGGGACAAACTGAATAGCTGAAAAGAGAGGCAATAACGAAGGGGTAACTATACCCGAAAGGAGGTGATACCGGTGGAGAAGCGCAAAGAGTATGCCGAAGGCGACATTAAGACCTGCCCCAAGTGCGACAGCGATGATGTAGATTACGAAGAAGCTCCAAGCCGAGCAAAGTGTCAGTCCTGTGGACTAGAGTTTGAAATCAGAACTGTAGCCATCTGGAATGAGTAGACAACTGAATAGCTGAAAAGAGGGGCTTCCGCCCCTCTCACAAAGGCAGGGGGTCGGGAAGCCTAGAACTACCGGCCCCCTCTTTTTGCCAAACTCAGCCAGAAGGGAGGTGATTGAGTGATTAGAGCTAGGGAGGTAGTTTTTCTCTTGACTAGGGAGGATGTTATCGCTTGTGCCAAAGAGATGGGGATACCCAAAGAGGCAATAACCGATGACGTTTTCTACAAGGTCAAGAAGGGCATGGAATCGGCCTGGGAAGGCTGGCCAGAAGTAGTTAAGGGAGCTATTAGCGAAGCTCTCAAAGACTAACCGAGATATCCGGTATTTGAAAGGGTAACTATGCCCAGAAAGGAGGTAAACCTATGCCTATCAAGTGGAGTGCGGCCAAAGTAAGTGAGGCGATGGACATGGTGGAGCTTCAACTAAGTTGTGCCCAGCCGTTCATTGACCAGGCACTGGCGACAGTCCAGGAAGCCAGGCGGATACCTAACCTTGCTGGCTATATGGACGACCGCCTTGGCCGTGTGGAGTACGACATAAAGGAGAAGTTCAACCGCATCAAAGTGGGGGTGGAGTCCGTCCGCAATGCTATCCCTGAGGGAGCGATAGAGGAGGAGCGGGCAAGGCTCAAGCACGGCAGCACACAGTCGCTAATGTAAAGTGCCTCAAAGTGCATTACTCTGAAAGGGTAACTATAGCCAAAATCAGGACAGAAAGGAGGTGATAAATTGACAACTGAAAAGCAACTCGAGAAAGGCATCTCCGAAATCGTAGGTGCTCTGACTGACCCTATCATTGTCTTTCCCGGGGGCTGGGGAGATACCCTTCCCGAATGGCTAAAGAACGCTATTACCCTGGAGAGACTAGCTTTGAACATGAAGGCGCTCAAGGGAGAGGAGACGACCGGGACCAATACCGAGGCTTGTGCCTATCTCTATACTGCCAGCCTCACCGCACCCCTAGACCACGACTGGACTCAAATCTATCTCTACATAGCCAATAAGGTCTACAAGGCCCGCCGCCAGGGAGAAGTTCCTGAAGATATCAGGGTGGAGTCGCTCAGTAAAGACCAAGAGGTAGACCTTCAGCGTCTAAAGGACTGGCTCTACTGGAAGCGAACTCAGATAAGGCTGGAGCACGACCGAGCCGAGAGGCGGCAGAAGAGAGAGGAAGAGGCGGCCCAGAGAAAGGCGGAGCAACCGGCACTGTTTGAGTTCTAATCAAGTCAACTACAACAACGCGGGGGCTGGGGAATTCTCCCCAGCCCCCTTTTTATTTGCCATTGCACATTCCAAGCAAATGTTCAGTGAGCCTATTGTATCGTTAACCGTAGAGTAACCCCTCGGCCCGGATATGCGTAACGCTATTCCCTACCGGCTAATGTAAAACTAAACTTACAGTCAGCACCATGAGAACGAAGAGGGTAATCAACACGTACTTGGCGTTTTTCTCCCGGGCAAAATAGAGGGCGGACATGATAACCCTGACGTAAGGAGTTAGCATTAGCACCACGACGCCAGCAACCATAAACAAGACCGCACTACTAACTTGGTTCCCGTGAAACTGGTCTAAGATGAAACTAAAGAAATTACGCCCCCGAATAAACACGGACTGGTCTTGTGAAATGGCCAGGTGGCCGCTGGAATGAAAGAAAAGAACTATGCCCGTCAGCTCCAGCAGCAGACTGGAAACAACTCCAATTATGAGTACGTAACTGATAGCGTTTTCCAGTCTCCACTTGCCATCAGAGAGTCCAGCACGTTTCATATTGAGGTTACTCCCTTGTACAACATTTGTGCAATGAGAAAAATCACTACCAAGAGAAAGAGAATCTTAAGGTATTTATCACTAATCCTGTTCAATACCCTGCCGCCGGCGATGGCACCGATAGTCGCACCAATAACCATCGGTGCCATTAGCGTCAAATTCAGCAAACCCGAAAAAAGATAAACACTGACTCCGGCCAATGCGGTCATGCCAATGATAAAGTTACTGGTAGTGCTGGAGACCTTCGGTGGCATTTGAAGGATATTCTCCTGCACCGTTACCTTGAAGGCGCCAGCGCCTATGCCGAGCATCCCAGCAGCTAATCCAGCTATCAGCATTCCTATTCCACCCAGGACGGCATGGTTAACCCGGTAGTCAATCTGTTGTTTGGTTGCTTCGTCAAAGTAGCTCCCACTAAGCCCAAGCCATCGTGAAAATCGGTCCTGGCTCTTGGCTGGTGTAAACCCCTTATTGACCGACGTAAACTTAATGAACGAAGTGAGCAGAAAGGCAACAAAGAAAAAATAGAGATAGACGGGGGCAATAATAGTCGTGACAGTAGCACCAATTATCGCTCCAGTAATAGTGAACATCTCCAAGTACATAGCTACTCTAATATTGGTAATTCGCTCTTTCACATAAGAGGCCGCCGAACCGCTGGAAGTTGCGATAATGCTCACCATTGCCGATGCTATTGCTTCCTTGACTGGTATTCCCAGGAGGACCAGGAGAGGTACGAGGATGCTGGCACCGCCCAAACCAGTCAGCGAACCCAGAAAACCTACGAACACAGATATGACACCTAAAGTCACCATATTTAACATTACCGACGCTCCATGGGTGCATTCAGTACCGCTCAACGGTGAGACGAGCCATTTCTGTTAGTACCGTTCCTAAGGGGGCCATTGACGAACAATATCAGAGTATCAATGGTTGCAAAGCTTTGAATGTGGGCGGTGTTTTCTGCCCCCTATTAGTGTTATCTTATCACAATGAGTTGATAGCCAGCCAAATTGCTCAACCTTGAATATGAGATAAGCAGTTCCTGCAAAGCCGGTATTAGCTGTTTCTTCTCAAAGGAAAGTTCGGGAACTGTCCAGTAAGGTCCACCATAGAGGTAATGATATTACCCTAGTTCAGATACGGATAATTGTTTGTTCGGCATTCCTTGACTGTCTCTCCGCCTCAATCTCTGGTATTTGAATTACCTCATCCCCTGATATGTATCCCTTGCGGATTATC
>Ga0315296_10005541_pt1 | contig 10089 bp, 11 predicted proteins | sample YL17G14_18_MG_FD_203921 | JGI IMG/M metagenome (GOLD analysis project Ga0315296, IMG submission 203921) | Sediment microbial communities from Yellowstone Lake, YNP, Wyoming, USA - YL17G14_18 | ecosystem: Environmental > Aquatic > Freshwater > Lake > Sediment | place: USA: Wyoming | collected... | reverse complement strand
CTCGCCTGCGTCCAAGAAAGAACTGGCTCTATACAAGACACTTTCGCACCCTAACATCATCCCCATTCTCGATTCGGGTGTAGACCCCATAGATGGGACAACGTGGTTCGATATGCCGATGTATACACCCCTCCGTGACATGACCGACATCTCGGATGAGCAAGCCGACAGGATACTGGCGGGTATCGAGTCGGCCCTCCACTACCTACATGCGGGAGGCATAGCCCATCGTGACGTGTGCCCATCGAACGTGGTCGTGGATGACGAGGGGCACCCCTACTTGGTGGACTTCGAGTGGGCAGCGCAGTGTGAGGGCGAACCTTGTGTCGATTTCGAGCCGTGGGCAGCGATGGAGAACGCCGCACCACTCGTCCAGCGAGAGGGCGGGGAGAGGGGATTCCATACCATCGTTGCTTACCTCAAGGGCAAAGAGGCGGCTGACCTCCTGCGACAGTCCTCCTCAAGCGGACTCGCCAAGGATGGCGTTCCCTACCAGCCAGTCGAGGGCTTGGGGCCTTCTGAGCGCGACTGTAGCGACCGCTGGGACATTCTAGGCTTGGACGTGAAGGGCAAGAGGCTTCTCGACATAGGCTGCAACGCGGGGTGGTTTGTGCGTAAGGCGCTGGAAGAGGGCGCGGCCCAGGCAGTAGGCGTAGACAGCGACGTAGCAATTATCAAACTCGCCAAGAGTCTAGGGGACGGCGACTATTACACAATGCCAGCTCCTGGGGTTAACGGGCAACTGGGAACCTTCGACATCGTGCTCTTGCTCTCAGTGCTACAGCACATCGAGAAGCCAGAGGAAGTCTTGGCTACGGTCAAGGAGATCGGCAAGGAGGTCTATGTAGAAATCCCCCATCGTTTCATTACGCCCGCTTTAGCAGAGCAGTTAGAAGGGGCGGAGAGTATCGGCGAGAGCGAACGGGGTAGACCCATATTCAAGGTAGGTGCCAAGTGACCGAAATCATAATCCGCAAGCCTCGCTCCTACCCCATGTTTGCGGGTTCCCTGCCCTCTACCAAAGGCGGTAGGCGCTCCACTGTTCTTGCTGGCGTAGACCAAGACGGCAAGTGGGACATCCAGAAAGAGGACATGGGGCCTGAGAACGGGCTGGACGAACCCATCCTGTTCGTACCCTTCGGCGCTGTCGATTACGCCCTGAGCATATCCGACCTCAAGGAGATGCTGGGAGGGATGCGCGAGAAGCACCTGAAATGGCGTGAGCAGCGGGCTCCAGTACCCGACCTGTCAACAGCCTTGAAAGAGTTTTACAGCGCCCTTCTCCACTATCAGAAGGGCAGACAGCAGTTCTACATGGGAGGGAAATAATGGTTAGTAATGCCACACAAGTCTTTGAAGACGTGATATCGGAGATACAGGCCACCGAGCCAGAGATCGTCCAGGGGGGGAACACTCAGATCACCTTCCCCTTCCAACACAACCTGCGTCTCTCGAACTTCGTGCGCTTCTATCACCCTGACGGCACCCACTCTGACATCGCTGCACCGACTTACAATGCAGCAAGGCCAACGCCCTACCGTGAACGGTTCCTGGCTCACTATCTGAGGAAGCGTGGGCCAGATGGCATGAGGTTGTTCTTCCTCTCACCACAAGCGCCGGAGCCAGAGTTGCCCATCCGCTGCTTCGTCGCACCCGGCGGCAGGCAGTGTACCAGACGGGTGAGTTCGCTTCCCGACCTCTACATGCACGTCATGGGCAGGCACGGCGAGGAATCCAAACTCTACGCCGATGTCCTAGCGGCCATGAAGCTGAAGATGCAGGCGCAGATTGACCCTGAGACGCTAAGGCTTCTTGGTCTAGGCCAGACGTCCACCGAGGCTAAGGAAGGGCCTGCGACCTTCTACTGTCGCGTGGATGGGTGTCCAAGGTTCTTCGACCTGGAGAAGGCCAGGGATATGCACGAGAAGGTGCAGCACAAGGAGGGGAAGTAATGCCGATAGTAGGGCCAATAAGTCAGGAGACATTGGACGTAGGCGCGACGGCTGTGGGCCTCACGGCTGCTACCGCTAAGGGAGTTGTGCCAGCCGCAGCCTACATGACCGTCGAGGAAGCTGCTGTCCGCTACTGCATGGACGGGACAACGGCGACAGCCGACGTGGGTCAACTTGCCCTGGTGGGCAGCACCATTGAGTTGAGGAATCGGGGCGAGGTGGCGGCCTTCTCAGCGATTCGTGATACCGAAGCGAACGGCAGACTTAACGTGACGTTAGCTACAGACTGGAAGCCATAGGGGGTATGCGTATGAAGTGAGACTGGCATCGGCCTGTTAGTTTGTTCCCGTCAGTTAAAAGTCCCTGTTAAGGGCTACGGGAGAAAGGAAATAAGATGTCTCACACATATATCCTCGGACAGCAGAACAGCCCTAGTGCTGTATCGGATGCAGTAGACCTCAAGTTGCGTGGCACCCGTGATGGTGCTGCTTTTACTGCTCCCTGGATACAGGCTCTCGTGCTTGAGGGTCGGGTATTCGGCTCAGGGAACGGTGCGACTGCGCTTGGCGTTGCGGCGGGAACCTTTTCAGACGGTGCTCTCGACACCGACGAGTTCGACTACCTTCAGACCATTCCCGCAACCGTAGCGGTCATTCCAGTCTACATCAGGCTATGCATTGTTACGGTTGGCACGGCCCTAGAGACTGGCTTCCATGCCTTCTGGGGTGGTTCTGGTGTGGCCCATGCCACCAATGTTGCCGTAACTCCGCACAACCTTCGACCTGGATCCAGCAATGTTAGTGCCTGCACGGTTGTTACCATCGCCGACACCGGCGGTACTGCGTTCGTTCCTGCGGGCCTGATAGCGCGTGACGTGGCTATGATGCTGACCCCAGCAGCTAACCAAGCCACCGCCTTCATCCCACAGTGGTCTTGTGCCCAGGCTGGCTATGCGCCTGTTATCGAAGGAGGGGTAAGCCCAACGAAGCAGATTGCGATCTTCGTGACTGGTCAAGCAGAGACTGGCTACCTTCACCACGTCTGGGTGGAGTTGCCGATAGCTCGCGTCACGTAAATGCCGATATACCTGTACGACTGTGGCTGCGGGCACACGGTAGAGCGGCGGGCACCGATGTCCGCCGAAATCCAGACGTGCCCTGAGTGTGGAGGGGCGGCTCGCCGCCGCCCCTTCTACTCAGAGTTCTTCCTTCACGTCGTCGGCGGGACGATTCCACCTAGTGGGACACAAGATCGAAACGAATACGACAAGAAGGCCCTGAAGCGGCGCGGTTGGGACTACGAACGCTCAGTCGAGCACATCCGCTCACACCTAGTAGAGACTGAGCAAGGCAAGGTTCTGGACGTGGCGGCGGCCAACGCGGACGTGTAGATGGCAGTAACCAGTAGGGCATCACTGAAAAACTCGGTGCCGACGAAATACATCGGGAGGAGGAAGCGTGCCCGCAAAGTCAAAGAAACAACAGCAGTTCATGGGAGCCGAACTCGCCCGCAGAAGGGCAGGTAAGAAGACTAGGACGGGCATGACGGAAACCCAACTGCACGAGTTCGCCTCAACGAAGCGGAAGGGGCTGCCAGCTAGGAAGAAACACACGAAGAAGGGGAAGTAGGATGGCCAAGAAAAAGCTCTGGATCGCGGGGGCCATAAAGGAGCCAGGTTCATTCACCCGCCAGGCCAAACGTGCTGGCAAATCAGTGGCCGCGTTCGCCCAGGAGAAGAAAGGTGCATCTGGCAAGACTGGTCATCGAGCGCGCCTGGCGATCACTCTCAAGAAGCTAGGAAAGAGGAAGTAGAGATGGCAACGAAGAAAGGAATCTTTAAAGGCGACACGCCTCCCGTGGGCTTCCCCAAGCCAAGCGTCTTTGTACCACTACCCGCCAAGCCAGCACCACGCGGGAAGGGAAAGTCACGCGGCAGGCCAACACCACGCAATAGGCCAGCACCACGCCGAAGGGGCAACAGGCGCTAGGAGTTAGGCAATGGCATCTAGGACACAATACCGTCAGGAGACGGCGAGGCTTCTTTCTGGGGCGGACTTCCTTGAGTCTACTGCGTCCACGAACACCACCGCCACCGAGGTTATCCTTGCGGACTACACATCTTCTATCATTCAGGATAAGCATTTCATCGGCTTCGTCATGTACGTCTCCTACGACGCGGGCGGGCTGCACGCTGCCCCCGAAGGCGAATACAAGCGGATAGTGGATTACGACGCCTCTGCGGGCAAGTTCACTGTGGAGTCTGCGTTCACCGCCGCCGTCACCGCCAACGACAAGGTGGAGATTCACCGCGTCATTCACCCGACACTGATCCACGAGGCCATCGACCGGTCCCTACGCAAGATGCTCTACGTCACCTTGGCGGTGCCGTCAGCAATGAACGATGCCGACATGGAAGCCTCTACTAGCGGCTGGACGGCAGGGACGGGATGCACCCTGACTCGCACCACGACCGCGGGCGAGTTCTTCAGGGGCACGCAGGCCAGCAAGGTTCTCAACACGGGAGCCGCCACTTCCTACGCCTACCAGCGCGTGAACGCCGTAGCGGGCGACACAGGCTATGTGGTGGCAATCTGTCGCAACAACGCGATCACAACCTCGTGCAAACTCGTGGTCTATGACTACACGAACAGCGCCGAGATTGATTCCGAGACGAGTGCTGAGTTCGACTGGCAAAGTCTGGGTATCCAGTTCACCGTGCCGACAGACTGCCACCAGATCGAGTTCCGCCTTCAAACCGTTACCGCTACTGCAAATGCCTACTCCATGTGGGATCAGGTGCAACTCTTCTGGGGTGGTCAGCGACGCTACGCAATGCCGTCGTGGGTGACGGAGACCTGGCAGGTAGGCAGAACGGTTTACCAGATGGAAGGGTCTAACTTCGTCAACGATGGCCACATGACCGACCGTACCGCTCCGACGCGCTGGCAGCACATTCGGGCCAAGAAGGAACTGGCGACCGTCTACATCGCGCCCGACCCTCCGTTCAGGAACAACGCCCCCGTCTACGTCGAGTGCCTACGCCCCTATGCGGCACTGTCCTCAGACGCCAGCACGAGCGACGCTGACCTGGACTGGGTAGCGACCAAGGCCAAGTATGAATGCCTGCGGATGCTGGCCGCGCCTATGGTGCCCGCTGCGGAGCGTGACGAGTTCAAGAAGGCACTGACGGAGGCCAAGATGGAGGCGGCGGCGGCAGACGCACGGTTCCAGCCAAAAATAGAACAATCGTGGGGGTTTTCTGACGAAGAGTTGTTCAGGTTGCAGCAGGTCTGATGATGGTTGCACCCACGACAAAGTTGCTAACACCCGACCTCTTCATAATCAACAATGGCACGAAAGAACTCTCCTACCCCATCGCCCGGAACCGCAACAAAGTCCGCCAGTGGCGCAAGACCAAAGTCCGTATCCAGCCTGGCGAAGGGGAGTTGGTCAAGCACTGGGACTCCTTTCACGCTGGCATGGGCTGGTCGCGTGATGAGAGCAGGGACGCCCAGTATGCGTCGCCAGTATACGAGAGCGGGACGGGCGTGGCCTGCCGTCGGGGGTATCTCTACCCTGCGTTCAAGGTGAACACGATCTCGCTTAGTGGCACACCCACGTCTGTAGACCGCATCACGGAGATAGGCGATTACGTTTATGCTTTCAGCACCGTAAGCACCAACATCCGAATGCACGAGATCGATCCTGCTGATGATAGCCTGAGATTCCAAACTACAGTCTCTGGCTGGACGGCACCTGCGGGGCAGCCTGCCGAATTTGGCGGCTATCTTTACACCCCAGGGGCAGGCAGCGCTTTTCAGGAACGCAGAGAAACAACCGTCGTAATCGCGGCGACCGCCGACGATGGCTGGCTGGGTAAAACCTCAGCCGTCTCTTACGCTGCCGCCCGCGCCGCAGCCGCTACCGCTACTACCGTTGCCGCCTCATTCTCTATCGGGCAACTATACGGTGCTGCACAATGGGGTGTTTTCCGGGGTTACTTGCGCTTCGACACGTCCGTCATCGCCGCTACTGATACTGTTGTTGGAGCGAAACTAAGGCTATACCTAGTGTTGGACAATTCCGCCACAAACTTCACCCTGCGCGTCCGCAAATCTGCCGCTGATTGGACACCACTAGACGCTACTGACTGGGTGGCAGCGCCTAGTGGTGATACGTCGATGGGGACTATCGCCACGAGCGCAAGCACCTGGCCAGCCATTAACAACTGGGTTGAGATTGACCTTGATCCAACCGCCATAACAACGGGTGCGGCTGCAATCACGGCCATGTATCTGCTAAGTGACCGCGATGACGACGATCCTGGCACTGCACCTACTGGTTATGAGTATGCCAACTTTGAAGACCTTACGGCTGCGAGTGGTCACCCAGCGGAGTTGCTTCTCACCGTCCTCACTACTGGTGCCTCTACCCGCAAAGCCTGGCACCTGGGTACAGCGGGGAAACTCCTCTGGCGCGTGGGCGATGCATCTGCTACACCCAAACACCACGTCATCAACTCCTGCGCTACCGCGAGTTCTGGCGGCTCAGGTGGCCCGCTGACTGCTGGCAACTGGTCGGACACCGCTGACTACGTGATCGGCAAGCCTGGCCGCAACATCAACTCCCTGGCCGAGATGGGCCGCTGGCTCCACGTCGGCAAGGAGGAGGGGCTTTACGCTTCGGATACTGAGGGCAACCAGACCAACGCCCTGGATTTCGTGCGTAACCTCATCGCGTCCACCAACTGCAGCGACATGATCCGCTGGCTGGGGACGCTGGTAGTCTGCCACAAGACGGGAATCTGGCAATACACGGGCGTCTCAGCGCGGCCTTTTGGGATTGAGACTCTGCAGAACAACAATTCGAGTATCAAGGGCGGACGCTACACGGCGCTGGCGACCGCAGGAGAGTGGCTCTACGCAGCCTATCTCGTCGGCACCACGACCTATCTTCTTGCGGTTCGACCTGGACATGAGGACGAGCCGTCTTACGTTTGGCATCATCTCTACACGTTTACTTCAACCACCATCAACACAATGCACGTATCGGGGCTAACCACGAACCCAAGGCTGTACCTGGGTATAACTGCTAGCACCTGCTCCGTCGCCTACATCGTGCTAGCGCAGGACGGCTCGCCTGACCCGACCGACGCCAACGTTACCTTCCAGGCCCAGACGAACAACTTTGACCTGCCTGCCGTTGACTGGGGCGCTCCTGGAACGTTGAAGCGCGGGCACATGGTAGAGATCGTGACGAGCCAAGCCATAGGCACTGGCGGCACCGTCCAGGTTCAGGGCAGATGGGACGGTGGCACCTACGCCAACATCGGGGCGGCGATAACAACCGCTGGCAAGGCCCAACGCTTCTGGACGGCGGGGACTTCCGACTCAGGCTATCGGCCCCAACTTCGGATACAGGTTGATGGTCATGCCTCGAACGTCCTGCGGGTCGAGAAGGTGTCCCTCTACTGTGCTGCCCTGCCTCGCAAGGAACCCATCATCACAGTCGTTGTCCGCTGCGGCGACAACCTGGACAGACTGCGTGACGCCAAGACAGCGTACGACGACCTGGAAGCCCTGGAGAACGCAGGCGTCTACACCGTGCGCGACCCCGATGATCCAGCAAGTGGAACCTTCAAGGTCATCGTCGAGAACGTGGACGAATACAAGGGAGAACAGATCGCCGACGTGACTGGCGAGAGGTTAGTCGCCGTCACGCTCAGAGTTGTGGAGTATGCATAGTGGCTTTCTGGAATAGACGCGGCAGAACCAGGCAGGAGGAAATCGAGGAAGAGCAGCGGTTTGCGGTTCTGGAGCAGGATCGCACCCTGGCTGGCGCTAGGGTGAAGGACATCGCTACTGGCCTGGTGGAACATGGTAACGAGAAGCATACGCCAGACATGGTAGCCGTGACGGGCGACCAGACGGTTGCTGGCGTCAAGACCTTCTCTTCCTTCCCAGTCACACCGTCGGCAGCACCCACCACCAACTATCAGGCTGCCAACAAGAAATATGTAGATGACAGTGCTGGTGCTGGTGTCGCTACCGATGCCATCTGGGATGCTCTGGGCGACCTCATTTATGGCACGGGGGCGGACACAGGCGTGAAGTTGACGGGCAACACCACGACCACAAAGAAGTTCCTGACGCAGACGGGCGACGGAGCAGTTTCGGCGGCCCCAGCCTGGGGCACGATAATCGACGCCGACATCCCCGCAGCCATAGCGCGAGATGCTGAGATCGTCCCCGCCGTCGAAGCCGAAGCCACCCTTGACCTGACGGGCGCTGTGACCATTGCGGCGGGGAAGTCGCTGGCTACTGACACCATCGCTGAGAAGACTGCGGCCACTGGCGTCACGATAGACGGCTCCACGATCAAGGACTTCGTATTCTATCCCGACCCGACAGGTCACCCCGCCGCAACTGTGGGCTGTGTGGGGGCTAACTTCTACTTCTCCTACGATGGAAATAACTACATCATCCTTTTCGGTGCTACGCCTAAATGGTCGATGGCAGTTGGTGGGAATGCCATCCTTGAACTCCTGGCAACGACAATCGACGCTAAGACACACAAGATCGTCAACCTAGCGGCGGCAACGGCTAATGGCGACGCGATGCGGTTTGATGAGACGCCCAAACTCGCGGGCGATCTGGAAGGCACTGTCGCCGCACCCACCGTCAAGGCGGCCTCTCTGACCGTTGCGGGCAAGGTGGAAATCGCTACTGCCGCCGAGACGACGACGGGCACCGACGCAGGGCGGGCCGTGTCACCCGATGGCCTGGCGGGTTCGGACTATGGCAAGCGCATCATGTATATCTATGAGGTTGTTCCAGCCGCTACAGCCCTCACAACTGGCGACAGCAAAGTGACTTTTGCGATCCCGATAGAGATAACGGGCTGGAACCTCGTTCGGGCTGAGGCGAGAGTCCACACAGTCGGTACTGGGGCTACGCTCATAGCTATTCAGATTCGGAACGCGACGGACGGCCACGATATGCTGTCCACCAAGATCACCATCGACGCCAGCGAGTTGACTTCCTACACCGCTGCTACGCCGTCCGTGGTTGACACGAACGAGGATGATGTTGTGACTGCCGACATAATCGCCATCGACATCGACGCGATAAACAACACCGTCGTCGCTCTGGGGTTAGATGTGATTCTGACCTGGCAACTGCCATGAACATAACCGTCGTTCGACTGCACACACTCTTGGAGACCGCCAAGGCCAACGTCGGCGCGGCCCTACGCAGCGAGATATTCGACGAGAAGTCCGACTGGGTTTGCCAGAGGCTACAGAAGGCAGGGTTTTGGAATGACGCCACGATCCAGCGCATCGCTGAGGCCGACGCTACGACCAAGGAGTTCAAGCATCGGGCGTGGGTAGCGCTTATCGGATCCTGGCCAGTGGGCTTCTGCCTCATCAACGTCATGGGCGAAGACCGCCAGCTTGCCCTCTACGTCGTGGCTACAAACTTTACGCAGGCACAGCAGTGGGAGATAGCGGATGCCATCGCCCTACAGAGCATCAAGGAGATGTTGGCCGACGATTGCCCTGCTAAGAGGAACTTCTGGGGCTATTTTCCTAAAACTGGCTGGGCTGCTAAGTACGCCATGCGCTGCGGCTTCACAGCCAAGGAGATGGGGAAGCCGATGATCCCAGACCCCAACCCGATCCTATTGTGGACTGTCGGGATCGGGGAATTGCTGGCCAATATCCAGGGCCTTCAGAAGGTGGCACATGGCTAGCACGACGATCATGATGACCGCAGGGTGTGACCTGTCCGAGATGACCCCGGATACGAACTTCGATGGCGGTTCTAAGCCTCCTTGGCACTACTGGGGTATGCTAACGAAGACGGTCGAATGTGACCCCATGCTGCGCTGCGACCTCTCTGGCATCCCCGCAGGATCGACGATAGATGCTGCCAGCTTGTGGATTGACGTTACGCAGCTCCATGAGAGCGCTGGTTATGATCTCACGACCACCCAGTTTCAAATCTACCGTTGCCGCCGCGATGGGGTGGAGAGTGCCGCGTGGGTGACTAACCAGGCCACATTCAACATCTACAAGACGGGGAGCGCCTGGGGTACGGCAGGCTGCAAGAACGCCACGACCGACCGTGATACAGGC
>Ga0315296_10005540_pt1 | contig 10090 bp, 9 predicted proteins | sample YL17G14_18_MG_FD_203921 | JGI IMG/M metagenome (GOLD analysis project Ga0315296, IMG submission 203921) | Sediment microbial communities from Yellowstone Lake, YNP, Wyoming, USA - YL17G14_18 | ecosystem: Environmental > Aquatic > Freshwater > Lake > Sediment | place: USA: Wyoming | collected... | reverse complement strand
GAGGTTCGAGGAAGACGTTGAGAAATACTGGGGTCGGAAATGGGGCGTCAACACAGAGGTTGGCAGGCTCCGCTTGGTCCTCCTCCACAAGCCAGGCGAAGAGATCAACTCCATCTCACCACCCTACGAGAGGTGGAGGTACACCTACAAGCCCAGCCTAGAGGAGATGCAGAAGGATTACGAAAGCCTTGCTGAGGCATTCAAGCAAGAGGGCGTCGAGGTCGTGGAACGGCTGCCTGAGACATCTAAGCCCCCGCGCCTCGTCAAGTCGATCTACACTAGGGACCCTTCCTTCGCTGTTCCCGGCGGTGTCATCATCGGTCGGATGTATGACGACCTCCGCAGGGGAGAGGAGCTCTACACGATGCAAACCCTGGCGAGCTTAGGGTGTCCCATCCTGAGAACCGTGAACGGCAGTGGAACCATAGAGGGTGGAAGCGTCATGTGGCTCAGCCCGAGGAATCTAGCCATTGGGCTGTCCTTCAGGGTGAACGAGGAGGGTGCGAGACAGGTGGCGGAGGTGGTTCGGGCGATCGGCTCGGAGATAGAGGTGAAGGTGACGCCCATCTTCGGCAGCCACATCGACGAGTCTATCTGCATGGTGGACCGCCGTACGGCGGTTGTGCTCAGGGAACGCCTCATCTGGTCCTTCTGGGAGTACCTCAGAGACGAGCTGAAGCTCAATGTCATCGAGCGCCAGGAGGATGTCTACATAGCCGGCGTAGCCCTCCGCCCGGGGAGAGTGCTTGTAGCCTCAGGCGAGGACAAGAGGGCGGGCATCAAGATCCTGGAGCGCGAGGGGGTCGAAGTCGTGGAGGTGAGCATAGACTCCCTGGTGGAGCCTCGGAACACTGGTTCGATACACTGCCTTACGATGCCGATCCTCAGAGACCAAGAGCCGGTGGAATAGTTTTCCCTCAGCCTTCCTCTGCCTTGAAGTTGCGCAGGGTCTCGTAGATGGGACCCCTCGGCGTCAGAGTGCTCTTCTTCAGCTGGAAGCTATCAACAAGGATCTCCCCGAAGGGTTCGTCCGAGAAAGCCATGATCTGCTGGACCAGCCGATCCCTGTTCTTACCCGACCCAACTCGGGCTAGGGTGAGGTGAGGATGAAACGGGTTGCTGTCAGGTCTGATTCCTAGGCTCCTCACCCTGGGCTCGATCCTCTGGAAGAGGTCCTCCAGCTCCTCTCCGCCCTTCTTGAAGCCCGCCCAGACAACTCTGGGGCGACTCAGCGCCGGAAAGACCCCGATCCCCCTTATTTCGGCTCTGAAGGGCTTGAACTCCACCGTTGAGAGCTCTTCTGTGAGCCTGTCGATGTCCCCCTTTGGAACGTTGTCTAGGAACCTGAGGGTGACGTGAATGTTCTCCTCCTCAACCAGCTTCAGGTCTGCACCAGCCCTGCTCAGAAGCCCCTGGGCGGCTACGAGCTTTCTCCTTATGCCCTCGTCCCCAAGGTCCACAGCAATGAAACTCCTAATGTTACTCATGACCGACCACCAAGATACGACTCCATGAATAGAACGTTTCTTAGCAAGTTAAAATCTTCTTCGCGCTGCTAAACAGTTTTATTGAGGTTTCGACGATGAAGATGATAGAAGCAGGCTCCTTGTCTTGGGGGTAGGGCGTTGAGGATCGGCGGAATCGTGGAAGTCTCCACAGTTGACTGGTACGGGAACGTCACCTTCATGGTCTTCGCGGCTGGATGCAACTTCAGATGCCAATACTGCCAGAACTCAAGCCTCCTACCTATGAACTCGGGGCAGGAAGCCAGCTTAGACCTCATCGAGGAACGAATCAAGCAGAACATCCTGCTGGTCGAGGCGTTGGGCGTCACAGGTGGGGAGCCGACGCTTCAGCCTGAAGCCCTACGAGAGGTCTACGCCTTGGCCAGGAGATGGAAGCTGAGGACGCTCCTAGACACCAACGGTTCGAGGCCCGACGTGATAGAGAGCCTTCTCTCCGAAGGCTTGGTCGACCACGTAGCTTTGGATATAAAGGCGCCGCTGAATCCTGAGGATCACCGTAGGGTAATAGGGATGAAGAACTGCGAGGAGATTGTGAAAAGTGTGGCGAGGTCTCTGGAGGTCTGCGTTGAGCACGGCGTATCCCTGGAGATCAGGACCACGGTGGTTCCAGGCCTCTCCGATGGAGAGGAGTTCATCAAGGACATAGCGAGAACGATCAAGGGGAAGTACAACCTCTTCTTCCTCCAACAGTTCAATCCCTCAGGCGACATCCTCGTGCCGGAGCTGAAGGCACGGGGCTTCATGAGCAGGGAGAGGCTTCTCACCCTCGCCCAGGTCGCCTTGAGAGAAGGCTTGGAGGAGGTCTACATCAAGACCCAGGAGAATGGGCTGGAGAAGGTGGAGTGAGATGGAAGCCGAGACGCTGCTCCTGCTCATCACGGGGATGCCGGGCGCGGGAAAAAGCACCGTCCTCTCCGTCATCGCCGAGCAGGGCTATCCTGTCCTATTCATGGGCGACGTGGTCAGGGAGGAGGTGGAGAGGCTTGGACTCAGCCTGACCCCCGAGAACGTCGGACGCGTTGCAGTGGAGCTCAGACGCATGGAGGGAGCCAGCGCCGTGGCGGAGAGGTGTATCCTCAAGCTGAGGAAGCTCCGCTCCAAGAGCCGCATCGTCGTCGTGGACGGGGTGAGGTCCCTCGAGGAGGTGGAGGCCTTCAGGGAGGAGTTTCCGAACATCCTCCTCGTGGCTGTCCACGCCTCGCCTCAGACGCGGTTCCGACGCTTCCTCGCTAGAAACAGGAGCGACGACCCTGAGAGCTGGGCGGTCTTCCGAGAACGGGACATGAGGGAACTCGGCTTCGGCATAGGCGGAGCCATCGCCATAGCGGACCACGTGATCGTGAACGAATTCAGCATAGAGGACCTGGAGGCTGAGGCGAGAAAACTTCTGAGGGAGAGGCTGGGAAGATGGAGCGGGCTAAGGTAAGGATCGAGGCACGCGTCTACTCCACCGAGGACGAGGAGAAGGTGTCCAGAGCCATCAAAAACGTTGTGGGCGAGGTGGAGTTGAAGGCGATCCCCCTAGGGCGGGGGCTCCTCCTCCGAGCCCAGGGAGAAGGTCTTGAGATCCTCTTCTTTCTCAAGAGGAAGCTGGAGAGGGAGCGGATCAGGGACGCGGCGAGGGCTCGCCTCCTGAGGAGCATCGAGGATAAGAGAATCGTCTTCGGTCTGAACAAGCAGGCTGCCAGCGCCGAACACGTATCCTTCTCCATAGCCAGCGAGACCCCCCTCGGACCGATAACCGTTATTATAGAATGCGATGACCCTAAGGCGCTGGTGGAGTGGCTGACCGGGAAAGAGGAGCAGAGAGGGGGCAGAGGCTCATCTAGGGATACCGATGGAGGCGATAAGAGCTAGCTTCGTCAAAACAATCCTAAAGGTTCTCGAAAGTCCGCAAGAAAAATAAGAAGGATCTAGGTTATGACCCCTTCCTTCCTTAGTTGCTCTACTTCCTCGGGCTTGTAGCGGAGGATCTTGGTCAGGATCTCCTCGTTGTGCTGTCCCAGCGCAGGGGCGGGTCCGTAGACCTTTCCGGGGGACTCAGAGAACTTCATAGGGAAGTTAAGAACTTTGATCTTGCCCAGCGTCGGGTGCTCAACCTCGATGAACATGTCTCTAGATATGAACTGCTCGTTCTTAACCACGTCCTCGGGCTTCAGGACTGGTGCCGCCGGCACATCTAGTTTCGCCATGATCTCGCATATCTCGTTCGTCGTTCTCTGCGAAACCCATTCCTGGAAGACCTCCCTCGTCACTTCCTTCATGTTCAGCAGCTTGGCTATGGCGTCCATGGAGGCTCCGCCTCCTGCGAGGACCGCGACCCATCCGTCTGAGGCCTTCAGGAATCCTCCTACGCCGGGTCCCCTCATCCTCGGGAACTTCTTCTCCCTCTCCTCCTCATTCATGCCCGTGATGGTGTAGTTCACGATGGGTGGCGCTGTGAGGGCTAACATAGTGTCCGCCTGAGAAACGTCGATCCATTGTCCAGTACCTGTCTTCTCCTTGAAGTAGATCGCTGTGACGATGGCAAAGGCTGCCCACAGTGCGGGACCCAAGTCACCGTAGGCTACAGGGCTGCCTCTGGGAGGACCATTTGGGTCAGCCCCCCTGCCTGCCAGATAGGCTTGACCGCTTATAGCCTCGGCGATGGAGAAGTAGGATGGCCTCGGCGAGTAGGGTCCTGTCTGTCCGAAGCCCGAGAGCGATGCATAGATGATGTCGGGCTTCACCTTCTTCACCTCCTCGTAGCTCAGCCCGAGCTTATCCATCGTCCCAGGGCTGAAGTTCTCCACGACGACATCGGATATCTTCACCAGATCCTTGAAGATTTGGACGCCTTTCTGTTCCTTCAGGTTCAGGGTCATCCCCTTCTTCCCTAGGTTTAGAGCTTGGAAGGTGGGACTCTCCTTGTTATAGAGAGGTGCGAACATCCTGTTTCGGTCTCCCCATGGTGGCTCGATCTTGATGACCTCTGCTCCCATCTCGTCGAGAAGCATTGTGCAAAACGGGCCGAACCATACGTGGCTGAGATCCAGAATCCTTATGCCTTCAAGAGCCGTCTTCATCTTCTTCAATCACCCTTTGTTGATCTCACAATGAACTCTCAACACCTTTTAAAAATTTTATGTTAGAAGTCCTTTTCCCCGCTGAAGAGGTTCCGCACGATGAATAAACGGATTGTGAGGCCGGAGGAGGAACCCACTGACCTGAGAAAGACAGGTTTACAATGTTCTCTTACCCAAAACGGAATTGGAGGAAGAGTTAGATTTTCTTCTACCTTACTGACGAGGAAGTGATTGGCTAAGGACCCTGTTTGTGGAATGAATATAGATGAGAAGACAGCGAAGTGGAAGACCACCCACCAGGGAGAGACCTACTACTTCTGCTCCCAGGGATGCATGAAGGCATTCCAGGCGAACCCCCAGAGACATCTTAAGCATAGCCTTAGAAGTAAACCTGAGATGCGACTTCCCCCCTCTTCTTAGGAAACTTGAAAAGGACAGGCGATTCCCCTTTAGTGAATACGTCTTCTGGGATATCCTGTGAGGGCTTATGCGTAGCGTTGTGAAGAAAGAGGTTAAGGGGGAGGAGCTCCGAGTCAAGCGGAGGTCTATCAAAAAAGAAGAGGCTTTAACCCTCAATAGAAACCTATGTCTAGGATGTGGCCTCTGCGTGGATGTATGCCCCAAGGAGGCTTTAGCCCTCTCCCCCTCCTCCATATCGGGAGGACGCCTCATCAGGAGCGGCGAAGTCAACATAGATGAGGTGCGATGTATCTTCTGCGGAATATGCGTAGCCCTTTGTCCACCTAGGGCTCTGAGGCTGATAGTTGAGGGAAGGGAGTCCACTCCGCTCTTGGAGGAGGAGCTCTTTCCCGTCCCAGCGAGAGGGATAGAGATCGACGTACCCCAGTGCGAAGTGAGATGTGGACTCGAGTGCCAGGAAGCCTGCCCAGTGGAAGCGATAAAGGTGTCGGTCGAGAGCATGCCAGAAGGCGGAGAACGGGTAACAGGCGTCGAGGTCGATGAAGCCTCATGCCTCTACTGCAAGCGGTGCCAAGTAGCCTGCCCCCTCAACTTGATACAGGTGAGGAAGCCCCTCAGCGGGACCATAAAAATTAGAAGAGAATCGTGCCCAGAGAACTGCAGAGTCTGCGTCGATGTCTGCCCCAGCTGCGCCATCGAGTTGGACAACGAAGGGAGGCCGACGGGGCTCCCCGAGTTCTGCATCTTCTGCACAGCCTGTGAAAAGGTCTGTCCCGAGGGCGCGATAGAGCTGGAGATAAGCGGCTTAAGCGGCTCAGAGGTGAAGTCCGGCGTCTGGTTCTCTGTCCTGGAGAAGCTGACCTCGAAGAGGGTTCTCGCCAGGGAGCTGGCGGGCGTCTCCGAGAGAAAGAGAAGAGCCTTGGTGAAGGAGCGCCTCTCCTAAGCTGTCTCTGCAAAATCTTATTTACAAAAAGCTATTACACTCTGAATTGAAGGAGGCAAAGCATGGAGGATTTAACCCGTAAAGCTATAGAGACCGCACTTTCCTCTGGTGCGACCTACGCCGACATGAGAATTGTTGAGATAAACACCCAAAACATCTCCACGAGAAACGGTAAGATAAGAAACGTGAGCATCGACATGAACAGGGGATTCGGCGTAAGGGTGCTCATAGATGGCGCATGGGGGTTTTCAAGCAGCTGCGAGATAGACCCAGGCAACATCGAGAAGGTGACCTTGGAAGCAGCAAAGATAGCTAGGGCGAGCGCGAAACTCAAGAAAAAGGGTGTAAAGTTGGCGCCGGCGAAGCCGATCAGGGGCACCTACAGGACGCCGCTCAAAAAGAATCCCTTCGAGGTCCCCCTTGAGGAGAAGGTCGAGGTGTTGGTCGACGCCGATAAGAGGGTGATCTCCCAGAGCGAACTGCTGAAGCTCTCCACTTCCAGCATGAGCAGCCACCGGGAGAACAAGGTCTTCGCGAACAGCGAGGGCGCCTACATAACCCAGGAGATCACCTGGTGCGGGGCCAACTCGAGGGCTGTGGCGGTGGGATACGGCGAATTCCAGGACCGGTCCTTCGACGGGAGGAACTCCAGAACAGGGGGCTACGAGATCATCGAGGAGATAGACCTGCCCGCGAGGGCGGAGGAGAGCGGAAAAGAGGCGCTGAAGCTGCTGACGGCGAAGAACTGCCCCGAGATGACGACGGACGTCATAATCGGCGGCAGCCAACTAGCCCTGCAGGTGCACGAGTCAACAGGGCACCCGATGGAGCTGGACAGGGCGCTGGGGGCCGAGGCAGCCTACGCTGGGACGAGCTTCCTCACAGTCGATAAACTGGACAAGTTCAGATACGGCAGCAAGGAGGTAACCATCGTCGCGGACGCGACGATACTAAGCGGGCTTGGGACCTTCGGCTACGACGATGAGGGCGTGCCTGCGCAGAGGGTGTACCTGGTCAAAGAGGGGATCTTCACGAACTACATCAGCGACAGGACCTTCGCCGGCGAACTAGGGGTGCCCTCCACTGGGGCTGCGAGGGCTTCGAGCTGGAATAGGATTCCCCTCGTCAGGATGACGAACATTAACCTCGAGCCGGGGACCTGGGGCTTCGACGAGCTGATGAGGGACACGAAGAAGGGCATCTACATGGAGACCAATAGGAGCTGGAGCATCGACGATAAGAGGCTGAACTTCCAGTTCGGCACGCAGATCGCCTATCTCATAGAGAATGGCGAGTTCACAGACCTGATCAAGAACGCTGTTTACACAGGCATAACGCCGCAGTTCTGGGGCTCCTGCGACGCCATATGCAACCAGAGGCATTGGCACATGTGGGGGACGCCGGGATGCGGGAAGGGACAGCCAGGGCAGGGTATTTACGTGGGGCACGGAACAGCGCCCGCCAGGTTTAGGAACACCAGGATCTTCTCGGGGGTGACGAGATGATCAAGGGAAAGAAAATCTGCCTCGAACTGGCTGATAAGGTAGCCAAGGAGGCCCTGAACCTGGGAGCCACACAGGCGGAGGTGAGGCTGGTTAACTCCGCGAGCTATCTGACGAGGTTCGCGGGCTCGGCGATCCACCAGAACGTTGGCGAGGCTAACACCAGCCTGACGCTGAGATTCGTGCTTGGGAAGAGGGTAAGCACCGTGAGCTCCAACGACACGAGCCCCGAGTCGGTTAAGTCCCTTGTTGAAGGGGGATACGGCGTGGCAAAGGTTATCGAGGAGGACCCCGAGTTCGTGAGCCTGCCAGAGCCCCAGCCGATTAAGGAACTGCGAGGATTGTACGTCAAGGAGACCGCCGAGTGCACACCGGATAACCGGGCGGAGATGGTTAAGGCGTTGATCGGTGAGGCGCACGGGCTTTCGCCACAGGTGAAGGAGGTGGCGGGGGCGCTATCCGTGACCTCGGCTGAGTTGGCCGTCGTTAACTCTCTGGGGGTGAACGCCTACTCGAGGGCGGCGTCGGCATCGCTGGACACGACCGTAACATCGAGGGAGGCAGGCGACGAAGGCTCCGGAACAGCCGGGGACACGTCGAGAGACATCAAAGAACTGGATCCCGCCAAGATCGGCAGGGAGGCGGCGGAGAGATCCACTGGGAGCCTCGGCGCGAGAATGATCGAGGTGGGCGACTACGAGGTTGTCTTCGAGCCTGACGTCGTCTCGTCTGCGCTGGGGTACATCTCCTCTGGCCTGAGCGCCCAGTCCTACCAGGACGGAACGAGCTGGATGTGCGACCTGATGGGGCAGGAGGTCTTCAGCGAGCAGTTCACGCTGTGGGACGATGGAAGAGACCGCAGCGGGCTGGCTTTCCCCTTCGACCTGGAGGGCATACCTAAGAGGAAGCTCGTGCTGATCGAGGAGGGCGTCCCGAAGGCGGTGGTCTACGACTCCTACACCGCGCACAAGGACAAGGAGAAGTCCACTGGTCACGCTGGAGGCATGGGCCCCTCTCCGTCGCACCTGATCATGAAGAGGGGAGACGCGACGAAGGAGGAGATGATAGCCGAGACGAAGAAGGGCATCCTGGTCACGAGTTTCTGGTACGTCAGAACGGTTCACGCCAAGAAGATCATCATAACGGGCATGACGAGGGATGGGACCTGGCTCATAGAGAACGGGGAGATCAAGTATCCGGTCAAGAACCTGAGATTCACCGACAGCCTGCTGAAGACCTTTAGAAGCCTCGACCTGGTGGGGAAAGAGGGCAAGCGCATAGCTGGAGGTTTCGACGGAGGAGCCTACGGCGGAATGGTCGTGCCCGCGATAAAATCGAGGACCTTCCTCTTCACAGGACAAACACCATAAACAAACACTCCCCTTTATTTTACAAGTTTTAAAATGTGCAATTTGAAAGGTTTAATTGCTACTGAGAGAGGCTTGATATGGTGTTTGGAAATTAATTTAATGATTTTTTGCAATGTGCTGAGGCGTAAATCGAAGACCTTTAAAATCCTATGGCATCGTAGTTCGTTAAGAAAGTTTAAATCAAGCGATAAATAAATACCAGTTGAAGCTTAAGGGTTGCTGGTGCGGGATGAGCGGGAGGAAAAGAGGATTTATCTGGTTTTGGCGTATCATGCTAAGTGGTATGTTTCTAACTCTCTTGCTTCGTAACGTTGAACCGTTAAAGACGATCAATGAGATGTATTCTGCTCCCTGGTATTTACTCCCATTAGTATTCTTCATCAGCGGTGCCGTTTGGTTCACCATTGCATTTCGTGAAGGAAAAGCCATCCGTAGAGAAACAATCGCAAAAAAGTAATCAATCCAAAAAAATAAATTCTGGACATCCCAACATTCTAGAAATTCCATCTCAATAAACGCTCAGAATGATTCTGAGACAAAAACAGAAAGAAAACGAGTTTCGGTCAATAAAGTGTACTACCCTCAACTATTCTCGGGAGCTCTCCATCAGCAGTCTCCTGACCGCTTCGCCCCTGCTTCGCTGGGCGACCTCCTCAGCTGTTCTGAACTCCAAGGCATCCTTGGGGCAGAACTCGACGCACTTCGGCTCTCCACCGCAGAGGTCGCAGACCACGACGACCTTACGCTCTGGATGCAATACCAGGACGCCGAACTCGCAGGCCTCTATGCACCATCCGCACCCGCTGCACTTCGCCTCGTCGACGAGGACCGCCCCTGTCTTCTCTTCTACGCTCAGCGCCTTCCTTGGACAGCTCCTGACGCAAGTTGGGTTCTCGCAGAGCCTGCAGGCCAGCGAAGTGTTCACCACGACATCCAGCTGCACCGTTCGAATCCTCGAAAGAAGCGGATTGAACTCGCCCTCCTTCTCGGCTGAGCAGACCATCTCGCAGAGCCTGCAGCCAGTGCACTTCTCAGGATCGGAGACTATGAACTTCCGCTTCACCTCTTATTCCTCCTTCGAGGCTCCTGTTTCTTCCGCTACATCCTCCAGCCCGAGCTCAAGGAGCTTGCGCTTCGTTGGGACGCCATTGGCTGTCCATTCTCTTTCTCGGCAGTAGGCGTTGAAGAGGAGGTCGAACTCCTCCTTTGTCACGACTGCTCCCTTCGCCACGCCGCTCTTTATGGGGTCGCTCATGATTCTCGG
>Ga0315296_10005539_pt1 | contig 10090 bp, 8 predicted proteins | sample YL17G14_18_MG_FD_203921 | JGI IMG/M metagenome (GOLD analysis project Ga0315296, IMG submission 203921) | Sediment microbial communities from Yellowstone Lake, YNP, Wyoming, USA - YL17G14_18 | ecosystem: Environmental > Aquatic > Freshwater > Lake > Sediment | place: USA: Wyoming | collected... | reverse complement strand
AGCAGGACCGCCAAATCAGTCACCATATCCGATACCGAGTGAACGCCATCCGCCAGCAGGGACAACGAGCTGGTGATATACCCTACCACGAACTTGACGCCAATCAAAAATACGTTGGCGCCGATGCTGAGATAGGTGACAAGCCGAAGCTGCCTCGCGGCTGTTTGTTGTTTATCTTCGTTCATTAGTGTATCAACGCTTTTGCCTGTATTATCTTGATATATTCTTGAGCGGTGGGCTGGTCTTTTGCCTCAACGATGACCCTCACCACCGGCTCAGTGTTACTGGCTCTGATGTGCACCCAGCTATCCTTAAAATCGAATCGATACCCGTCAATAATACTGACTGTCGCACCGGGGAGTTCACTGAGAACACTTTTTGTAGATTCTAAAATTTGCCGTACCCGCGATTGTTCAACGGCAAATTTAACCTTAATCATATAATACCCGCGGATTTGGCCGACCAACCGGCTAATTGTTTCTCCGGTCTCAGCCATAAATTGCAGCACAAGGGCAATGCCAACGAGACTGTCGCGGACGGGGCTTACCCGCAAGTCAATCACTCCGCCGTTGCCTTCTCCTCCGATTATACAATTGTGGTGGAGCATTGCCCCTGCGACGTTGGCCTCGCCGACAGCCGTGCGGATAACCTGCCCGCCAACCTTTTCAGCGATGTCATCAATCATCCTTGAGGTTGAAAGATTCGTGGCCGCCTTCGGAATTTCGAATTTTGAGTTTCGAGTTGCGAATTTGGAAAAGACATGCTTTGCGGCTAATGCAAGTGTATATTCTTCGCCGATGTAAGTTCCGTTTTCGTCAACGATCGCCAATCGGTCGGCATCGGGGTCCTGTGCGAAGCCGATATCAGCTCTGTTTGCTTTTACAGCCTCACGCAGACTTTTGATGTTTTCAGCGGTTGGTTCGGGCGGATGCGCGAATATGCCTGTCGGCTCATCGTTTATAGCTGACACTTCGCAGCCAAGCTCCGCCAGCAGCTTTTTCGTAACCCGCGCACCTGCGCCGTTAACACTGTCCAGTGCCACCTTGAATTTTTTTGCGGCGATTGTTTTCTTGTCGATGATCGCAAGAACCTTAGCGATATGCCCGGCATCGGTTTGCTCGTTCGAGGTCACTTGGCCACATTCGGTCGAATCCACAAGGGCAAAATGTTTCTGGGAAAAATATTGCCTGATTCGTTCTGCCTGCTCGACCGGCGGAGCGATGCCATTGCCTAATAGCAGTTTTATGCCATTGTACTGGATCGGATTGTGCGAAGCAGTGATGATGACGCCTCCAGCGCAGTCAAGCCCTCTCGTCATAATGCTTACGCCCGGAGTGGTTACCACCCCGAGGTCGATCACGTCGATTCCCACCGCGCACAGACCTGCGGCGGTAGCGGCTTTGAGCATTTGGCCGCTCGGCCGGGAATCCCTGCCAATGCAAACAGACAGCCTTTCCGTTCTGCCGGCAGAATCGAATTCAGACACGGATTTACACGGATTCACACTCTTAGAAAGGAATTTCGTATAATCTGTGAAATCTGTGGTTTTTTTGCTTTTTATGTCTTTTAAGAATGTGCCGAAGGCACAACCATACTCAGCGGCGATTGCGGGCGTTAGATTTTCGCCAACGAGGCCTCTGAGGCCGCTTACGGTAATTATCAATTGTTCAGCCATGCCACAGCCTGATTCGCTGGGGTAAGCCAGCGAGTTACGAGTATCGGGAATCAGTCCAGCTTGCAGAGGTAAATTTCGTTCACGAAGTCAAGTTTGCTCAATTCGTCGAGCACTTTTGCGTCCGGCTCTTTGTCGAGACTGACGGCCAGGATGGCCTTTTGCTCTGCCGGTTTTTGGCCGACGCCCATAGTACAAATATTGATGTTATGCTTGCCGCAGATTGTTCCAACGGAGCCGATTACGCCGGGCTTGTCGTCGTTAAAGATTACCACCACAGGTCCTTGAGGCGTCATCTCGATATTGAAGCCGTCAATCCCAATGATACGCGGCAAATTTACGCCGAACACGGAACCGATGACGGTCCGCGTAACCTTATCGGTAACAACTTTGGCGCCCAGGCTTGCCGCCACGTCCTTGGCTTCGGTGTTCCTTGTTTCATTTATGCTAATGCCGCGCTCTTTGGCTAGGACCGGTGTGTTGACCATGTTTAACGGCATATCAAAGTGCTTCTGCAACAGGCCGACGGCAAAGTTAAGGGTGACGGGTTCAATAGCCATTTCAGCGATTGACCCGCGGTACTGGACCTCAACGTCCTTGATGCGGCCCGGCGCGATAGTGCTGAGCAGCTCGCCGATTCGCCGGGCGAGTCTGGCATATTGGGCCACAATGGGCGGCAAAACTCCAGCCATTGCCGGTGCGTTGACCGCGTTTCTAACCGGGCCGCCCTTTACCGCATCCACCAGAATCTGGGCGGCTTCAACAGCGACCTCAATCTGCGCTTCCTCTGTGCTGGCGCCCAAGTGAGGCGTGACCAGGCAGTTTTCAAATTCGGCAAAGCGAGTATTTTCTGGCGGCTCCTTCGAATAAACGTCCAGAGCCGCCCCCGCGATGCGTTTTTCAGCAAGGGCGTTATACAGGGCGTCTTCATTAATGATCCCGCCGCGAGCACAGTTAATCAGACGCACAGTGGGCTTCATCATTTTGATCTGCTCAGCGTCGATCATATTCACTGTCTGCTCGTTCTTCGGCACATGGACGCTGATGTAGTCCGCTTCCTTGAAGATTCGTTGGAGGTTGTCGGTTATTTCCACGCCGAGCTTTTCTGCCTCTGTTGGTGCGGCAAGAGGGTCGTAGCCCAGGATTTTCATATTAAAGCCTTTGGCCATTTTGGCTACCGCCATACCGATTCTGCCCAGGCCGATTAGTCCCAGCACCTTGTTGTTGAGCTGATTTCCCATATATTTCTTTTTTTCCCAGATGCCGGATTTCAGGCTGTTGCAGGCGGGGACGACACTTCGGCTCATCGCAAGGATTAAAGCCATCGTATGTTCAGCGGCACTGACGGTATTGCCGCCGGGCGTATTCATAACCAGGATTCCCTTTCTGGTAGCTGCCGGCACGTCGACGTTATCTACGCCGACACCGGCTCGCGCAACGGCTTTCAATTTGCCGGGATTAGCCAGCACTTTCGCGGTGACTTTAGTGCTGCTGCGGATAATCAAGCCGTCATATTCGCCGATAATTTTCGCCAGCTCGTCTTCGCTTATGTCGGTTTTGACGACGGCCTCGACGCCATGCGTAGAATTCAATAGGTCAATTCCTTCCTGTGCAAGCTTGTCCGTGACCAAGACTCTAATCATTGTGGGTCTCCACCAAAAGACAGCCCCTTTTACTTTTGGGCATTTGCTGCCAGCGCCCTCGCTAACGTTACGGCCCAGCCGGCAGCGATGATGACCATCAGGGCGATAATTACATATCTAATTTTGACTTGGCTAAAAAGGCGGTCGAAGAAACTGAAATATATTCCAAAGACGGCTACAAGAAAACATAAAGACGCTGCGACCACCATTAAAGAACACAGAAAAGCGGCGGCCGGCTGAATGTAAAACGCCTCCAAAATCTTGCCTTGCGAAAATGCAAGGGTCGCGGTAGTCATTCCGCACGTTGGGCACGGCAGACCATATCTTTGCTTGAACCCACAGTAACCCAGCCAGCGGCCCGTATCAATTTGGTAGTATCCTGCCAAGCCGAATAGTGCCAGTGAGCCAAATACCGCCAACGAAATAAACGCGGCGATAGCCCGCTGACGAGCTGATGCCCTGCGGACAGTTTTTACCTTTTTTAACTGTTGGCTTGCCTGCATCACTCAATTACAATATGCGCGTTCGTCAGTTCTGTCAAGGTTATAGACGGGCAGGGGAAAAATGGTATTAGAGCAGAGAAACTTAAGCCGGATGCTGGAAACCGCGATTGTCGCGGCACGCCTGGCCGGCCAGCGGGCAATGGAAGAAATCGACTTTGTAAAAGCCGCCCAGAAGAAAAATCAAGAGGAGCTGGTTACTCAAACGGATGGCCGGTGCCAGCAGATAATCATCAGTCGAATCAAAGAGGCGTATCCGGATCACGGCTTTGTCGCCGAAGAAGGCGAGCAGGGCAAGTTCTTTAAGCAGCCGCCGAGGGGCGCCGAGCCTGTCTGGTGGGCCATCGACCCAATCGACGGCACAAACAATTTTGCGCACCGGATGCCTACGTTTACCGTCAGCATCGCGGCGATGTATGAAGGCGAGCCGATCGTCGGCGTCATCTTTGAGCCGGCCACGGACTCGATGTACACCGCGGTCAAAGGCGGCGAGGCACAATTGAACAGTCGACGAATCATGGCCGGCGAAGAGTCCATGGATGATTTCTCCAGCGTCGGTCTTGACAGTCATTTTGGAAGTCCGGTGCCGGCGTGGGCCGGCGAAATTATGACGCGGACGAGATTTCGCTGTTTAGGCTCAACTGCTCTGCAATTGGCCTACGTGGCTAAGGGCAGCTTCATCGCCACCATTCACACCAGCCCTAAGTTGTGGGACATAGCGGCCGGCGTTCTGATCGCCGAGTCGGCAGGGGCGCTGGTGACTGATTGGCAGGGCGGCAAGGTTTTTCCGATGGATGTAGACAGCTACGAGGGCAGAAGGTGGCAGATGATAGCCGCCAACAAAAAAGTCCACGGAGAAATCCTGGAAATCGTAAGTCATTGACGATTTTCGATTTCCGAATGCCCATTTTAGCCATTCAGTTTTGCGGTTTTGCGCGATGTGGCCATAATAGCGGTCAGCTCGTCAGCCTCAGCTATTAGTCCTTTTACCGAATCAGGCCTTAGGACTTTAGCTTCGAGAAGCATCTCAAGCCAGTAGGCCGACTCATCCGCTTCCTCCTCAACTATTCCTAATTTGGCAATAGAATCAGCTTTCGACCTGCCTCTGCATGCTGCGCGGTGATTTGCACCTACCGAGGTCCCACAACGCACCAATTGGTTGCCAATGGCAATCGCTGTCTTAGTTTTAGGCAGGGCTTCCACGAGCCGGATTATCCGTAAACCAAATTGTTTCGTTCTTTTCTTTAACTCATCGGGAGTCATAATCCCGAATCATATGATTGACTTACACGATTTTCAATCGGAAATCGAAAATCAGCAGTCGGAAATCACCTTGGGTCGGGGACGGGCTGTAGTGCGACAACTTGTACCTTGTCGGTGGCGGAATTGACTAAACTTCTATCGAGTATAGCTATGACCCTTTTTTGGGGGCCGTCTAAGCCGATGCGAACAACTACATAAGCGGTAAAGACGTCACTCCGCACGGTAATAAGATTGCTGGCGCGTGCGAAAATCATATCCCGCTCCTCAAAATCCCCTCCGGCGCCATCTCGCGGCGTCAGGTCGGGAAAGCCGGGCAAATCAGCCGGGTCGGCTGCGTAAAGACCCATCTCAGTAACTTGCATCAAGTCGGCGATACTTCTAAAACCCGGCTCGCCGGAGCGGCTGCTATAATCCGGGCCGCCAAGCAGCAGTGTTTTGTCTCTGTACGCGACTATCGCCTGGGCAATTGGAGGTCTCATCCACGGCAGCTGGGTTATCACAAACCACGGGGCAGTGTTGATGTTTATACGTCCTTTTATCCTGGTTTCATTCGCCGGCCAGGCATGATTTGTGGGGTCAATAACAGTTAGATATTGAAAAATATTCGCAAAGGCCGGATTTTTCAAATCAAGCAGCACATTCGGCTGTACACTGCTTCTGATAACGGCGTCATCGTAGACATTTTCACGGAACACCATCCCAATCTCGCCGATGTTTACAAAAAGCTGGTTCGCCGGATGAGCCTGTATTTGTTCCGGGTCTGGGTGCGTGAAGTAGTTCGGCGAGCCCAGGTTGGGGGCACTTGCCTCTGTAGCAATTGCCCACAATCGCCTTATGCACTTATGGGGATTGATGTCCCTTTTTATGCTGAGGGCAGCGCCCTCGCTAAACCATCCGGCCGGGACGGTGACTGAATCGACCGTGATAAAAGAGCCGCCTGCCCGGCGCTGTAAGAGTATCGCGCTGTCGGCGCGAAAAGTGGTGTAGGATGGTTCCTGCGGCAAGCGAGGGTAACTGCTTGGGTCATAGCCGTAGGCAGCCGGGTCGCTCGGTTCGTTTGGATCATTGAAATTAACGGCCAGTTGCGGCCGCAGCGAGCTTGGCTCGTTCGGGTCTTCAAAACGAATAACATGAAACCGTCTTGTGCCCGACCAGGTAATAGCGATTGCCTTGCCGTCAATCACAAGCTGCCACTCGCCCGCGGCAGGATCGCTGTCTTGGAAATAAGGCTTGTAAAGCTCTATCGCATACGAGGTGTAGGTTCTATCCTGTGGAATAGTCACCGAGCTATAAGCAAGCTCCGAAATATAGGTGCACGGGCGCTCGAAGCCATAATAAGTCACGCTGTCATCGGGGTTGGCGTAAATGGTGACGTTTGAATCGTCGTCTCGATAGTCAACAATATTGACGGCGGTCTGCGCTGCGACCTTACGGGCATTGACCACCGGCATGGCCGATGAGGCATCTCGCAGCGCAGCATATAGCAGCTGTATGCCGGCCGAATTCACATTGACCATTTTTCCGTTATTCAAAGCCGGGCCGGCCGGGTGAATAATCCGGTCCATGCTGCACGTGGTAGCAAGGTGACGGTAGTCGTAGTTTGGGTCGACGCTGCCCGAGTCACAGACTCTTATGAACCAGCTATCCAGCTCCTGCCCGCCGGACGTTACCGGAGTAGACAGGGTCGTGACCCGCCGGAATTCACCGCCCCATGCCTCCAGCCGCGTATCTATGTCCCTCTGGTTCAGGATGAATCTATACCGCAGCTCGAGCTCATCAGAAATGTCAAACGGGGTGTAGGGCCCATTTGGTTCACTGAAGCGCCAGACAACATTTTGCTCATATCCGGCCAAATCCAGCGGGTTGACGCCGACACCGTTATTTGCTCTGGCCTGAAGCAGAGCTGTCTCTTCAGCCAAAGTGGGTGGATCACCCGGCCGACCGGCAAGAGCGATGGCATTTATCTGCATCTGGCTGGCGCCGTCAACTCTTCCCCGGCCGGCACTCGGGTCCATCTTAAATGCCGTGTTGACGTTTAACATGGCGTTGTCGATAATCCTGATGGCGGCGTAAATGGGCTTGCCTTTACCGGAGGTTATGTCGGGCAGTCTAACCCATTTGGAATCGCCCACTCCGTCGCCGTCCGCATCGGCGGTGGCAACCGGCGTATTGAAGTCGGTTATCTGGTCGTACTCTCGCACGACGCCAGCTCGTACGTTCCCGGCGTAGCTGCCCAGGTATCCTGAGATGTCGCTTATCTGCCGCCAGTAATAATTGCTGCCGAGTCTGTAAGGCTCAAGCTCCGCCAGCCATTTGTTGTACTGGTCGGGATAATCATAGTATTCCTGGCCCGCCACACCGGGGACATCCAGAACCAATTCCTCGGATATTTCTGCAATGATGGTATCGACAGCGGCGTCGAGCTCTCTGTTTTCCAGCATAGCTGATGCTGCAATTTTATCCACGCGGGCGACCATTACGAACAGCACGCCGACAATGGCTAAAAGGCTGGTCAGAACCACAGCGAGAATAAGTGCTGAGCCGGCCCGCGCTCGTGACTCGTGACTCGTGACTCGTGACTCGTATCTTCTTTTCATTTCTACAGCAATGAACTATGAACAATGAACTACTTACTACTGGCTAATCTCCGAGATACACAATGTGTGTAAAGGTTCTCCCATTTTTTATGACGCCTTTGGAGTCGTATAGCATGAATGTGAACTTGAAAGCCCTCGTGGTGATCTTTTGCGGTACGCCTTGCTGGCTTCTGGTCCACTTAATCTGGCCGGCCGGGCCCCACTCGGCAAACTCTATCGTGAAGTTGTGAACGCCTTCGGCCATTAGCATCACCATATAACCCTGCAAATTATTCGGGTTTATCAGCGGTCTTTTTACCCAATCATCCGGGGCGGCAAAAGGACGAACTACTCTCCACTGCGAAAGAGATTTTCTATAATATTCACCTACAGCCGAACCTGCGGCGGGTGCGTCGCCCGTTAGAATCGTTTGCCTTCTGAGCAGCATGTTTTGCTGTGGTCTCGGCGGGCCGCCGAATGAGTTGGGGTCCGGCTGGCCGTAAAACACGCAGGCAACGTTTCCTGCCATTGTTCTGCCGTCGTATTGTGCGGTGGATTGAAAACTGCCGCTGGTGAAAAAGGCGATGCAATCCGAATTCACCTGCACACTCTGACCGCCAAGATTGAACGTGTCGGTGTTGACGCCTATGTAGCCGCCATACTCATATACGACGCTCCTGAAGTCGGCGTCAAGCTGCTCGGTAATGGCACGCAGCTTCTGCATAATCTCCGCGCTTGCGATTGCGGTGCGATGCGAATTTATGCTGACCTTGAAGATGACGCCGGCAAATGACAGCACCATCGCCAGGATCCCCACAGCAACTGTCATCTCGATTAGCGTAAAGGCTTTTCGCATATTAAACGTTAGAATCTGATTACTTTCTGAGATACTGCTATACAAGGGTCCTTGCCGCTGCCGATTGGCGGAGGAACCACCCAAACGTAGTTGGCGAGTGCACCTTCCCAGGGCCTATCAAGTTCAATGGCTCGTTGACCAGGCCAACCACCAGGAAGGTCAGGACGTCGTTGCAGCACCCGATATATTTGCCCTGTTAGATTATCCACAATCGTGCAGCCATCGTTGATCCATATTATGTTGGGCCCTGCGGGTGTGAGCACATTGCTGCCACGCATGACGAAAATATTTACAAACATCGGAATGGGCTTTCCTGCGCCACCTTGATATAAAGCCGCACTGGCAGTTTTTCTGGTGACAAAGACTGTTACCTGCACGAGTCGGCTGGCAGTGTTTGGGTCCACACGCCGGCAAAGAGCGGACCAATAATACTGCTTCTCCGAGATATCCAGCCCGGTCGATGGATAAGCGAATTCCTCCACAGGCACAGGTCTTCTGACCGCAACGTCTTCAAAACGTGTGAGCAATACAGGAGCCAGATTAGGGTCTGTGGGATTAATCCCGTAGAGCTTTATCTTTGCAAAGGCCTCGTCTGCTACCACTGCGGCTGTCGTTCGCTCTGCGGCCACAGTCGTCAGATAGATGCCGGCCAAGAACGTGCCGGCGATGAAAAGCATTCCGATGGCAAGTGTAGCGACGGCCAAAAGGACCTCGGTAAGAGAAAACGCCTTGTATAGACTTCTACTGCTCATAGATTTACTAATGCGGTGAAATTATCGTCCCGGTATAAGGGTTGATATAGATCGCTTCCGGCGTCAGCTTTACCAGGTATTCCGACCAGGCCCTACCCTGGGCATAAGCTCGGTTGAATTTCTGCTTTTCGTAGACAATAAAGCTGTTGCGGCTTGCTTCTTTGCCCAGGCCCAATTCCGCGTAGTCATCCTGGATGAACATGCCCGTGTTATAATTTATGACGTTTTCTTGAGAGTTGAAGGTATCGTCCGCGGACTCCGTGGGATTTGCCGGCCGAACAATGCCTTGCCTATTTCTGACTCGCACATCGTGTATCACCAGTTTTCCGGACGGCGAGAAAATTATCGAAAAAGAGGTCGTATCCTGCAGCTCAGCGGGCTGATCAATCTTGCTGTCATCATCAATCGGTTCATCGCCCGAGTAGATTGGATCTATATTGGTTCTGCGTCGCAAATCCATCACGCCTATTGTTTCGGGCAGTCTTATCGGCTTCAGTCCCGGAACCGCCCGAAAGCCATAAGCCAGCATATCCGGGTCCTGCACGATAAAGATCAGATATTGAGGCGCCTTGAGCGGACCTTCAGGATGATAGGCTTTTTGGAATCTGATCCCGGCGTATCTCTGATTTTTCAAAGCGATGGTGCGGGCTGAAGCCAACGCCGAGCTTACCATACCTGTTACACTGCCTTGAGACTCAAACGAGTCCAAAAGTGCCCGCAATGCCGGCAGTCCCAGGCTCATAAGCAGCGCTGCTGCTACGATAACCACCGTTATCTCTATCAGCGTAAGACCGGATTGTTTATATTTTGCCTTCATTATTGCTTTTT
>Ga0315296_10005538_pt1 | contig 10092 bp, 9 predicted proteins | sample YL17G14_18_MG_FD_203921 | JGI IMG/M metagenome (GOLD analysis project Ga0315296, IMG submission 203921) | Sediment microbial communities from Yellowstone Lake, YNP, Wyoming, USA - YL17G14_18 | ecosystem: Environmental > Aquatic > Freshwater > Lake > Sediment | place: USA: Wyoming | collected... | reverse complement strand
AACGGGTCGAGCGCCCCGAGCCCGACCCTGACCCCATCAGGCACAGCGCGCCAGACCTGGTTGTAGAGGTCCACCAATTCCTGCGGGCCAACGGCGTGGTCTGCCGGCCACTCGCTGGAGTTGTTCGCCTCCCAGTACCGCGCCGGTTCGGGCACAGGGAAGAAGTAGTCGGGCAGCGTGTGGTCAATGCGAATCGGCAGTTTCCCCTCGGCTTCCAGGCGCGGGTCGTAGGCCACGCCGAACACGCAGCCCCCCAGGATCTGGGAGATGAGGCCCGCTTCCTGCTGCAGCGCCCGCCCTGCGTTCTCACACCAGACGCGGTTCACCACGTCACTCAGCCGGGCCGCCGCGTCGCGTTCCTCCTGGCTGGTATCCCGCCCCCACGGCTCGATCACCGTCGTGACCAGCGGCTCGTTGCTGTCCTGGACCTCCCCGAACAGGAAACCGGCGTGCAAGAGGCAGGCCATGTGGAACGGGTTGAGTTTCACGTGACCACCCCTACCAGACCGGTCTGGTACGTGGGTAGGTAGCCGGTGCCAGGTGCGCCGCAGATGGTCAAAGACTTCGAGGGCACCGTCCGGGGCAACCCTCAGCCCGAAGCGGGCCAGGCTACCATTATCACGCTGGAAGTAGAGCGTTCCCTGCTTTCCGATGTAGAATCCCATCGCTCTCCAGGCAAAAAGAAAGGGGCCGGTTGCTGTGATCGCAACCGGCCTCTACTTTCGTACTGAGTGCAGACAGCAGATGACCTGATTTGCACATGCTGCGCCTGCGGAATAGCCGCAGGCTGCTCTTCAGTTTGGTTCCATTCTACCAGGGGTCTGATCGCCTGTCAATGATTCAGAGGGGGTCAATTCACCAGTGTGCCCTGCCCCCAGTCACCTGACGAGAATTATCAACTCGATTGCGCGCCGCGGGCTATGGGTATATACTGGTGACTGAGTGTTTTGGCGGTGGCGACAGAACGGATGTTCATCGCTCCGACCTTTAACTCAAAGACAGGAGTTCAGAAAATGCAGAAGCGCAAACTTGGAAACAGTAACCTGGAAGTTTCGGCTCTCGGGCTTGGTTGCATGAGAATGAGCTTTGGCGACAGGCCGGTTGGAGACAAGCAGGAGATGATCTCTTTTCTTCACGCGGCGGTTGATCGTGGCATAACTTTCTTTGATACGGCGGAGGTCTATGGTCCATTCACCAACGAAGAACTTGTGGGCGAAGCGCTTGCTCCTTTCCGCGGACACGTGGTGATCGCCACCAAGTTCGGGTTCAAACACGATCCCAACAGGGGGCCGAGTCCTGGGGTTGGCCTGGATAGTCGGCCAGAGCAGATCAAGCAGGTCGCCGAGGGATCGCTCAAGCGACTCAGGGTCGAGGCCATCGATCTGTTCTATCAACACCGGGTTGACCCGGACGTGCCCATCGAAGACGTGGCGGGAGCGGTGAAGGACCTGATTCAGGAAGGCAAGGTTAAGCACTTTGGGCTTTCTGAAGCAGGCGCAGAAACCATCCGTCGCGCCCACGCAGTCCAGCCGGTCACGGCAGTCCAGAGCGAATACTCGCTGTGGTGGAGAACCCCTGAAGAAGAAGTGCTGCCGACGTGCGAGGAACTCGGCATCGGCTTTGTGCCCTACAGTCCGTTGGGCAAGGGCTTTCTCACGGGAAAGGTTGACGAAAACACGACCTTCGCTGATAACGACATCCGTGCCCGCACTCCCCGTTTCACGCTAGAAGCAATGAGGGCGAACTGGGTCTTGGTTGATCTGCTTGCCAGGATCGGAGAACAGAAGGGGGCGACGCCGGCGCAGATCGCGCTCGCCTGGCTGCTTGCGCAGAAGCCGTGGATTGTTCCCATCCCAGGCAGCCGGAAGCTTGAGCGCCTGGAGGAGAACATCGGCGCAGTTGCCGTTGAATTCACGTCAGACGATCTCCAGGAGATTGAGAGCGCCCTCTCGAAGATCACGGTACAAGGGGATCGGTACCCCGTAAACCTGCAGCAGATGACCGGTCGCTGAACAAAGCATCGCGTGCAAGGCAGATGTGAAGGTAAAGGAATAATCGGATAACTAGAAGAGAGGAGTTCAGAAAATGCAGAAACGCAAACTTGGAAACAGTAACCTGGAAGTCTCGGCTCTCGGGCTTGGCTGCATGGGAATGAGTTCTGCTTACGGCCCGGCTGCCGACAAGCAAGAGATGATCTCATTGATCCGCATAGCCGTCGAACACGGTATCACATTCTTTGATACGGCAGAGGCCTATGGACCGTTCGTCAACGAGGAGCTCGTGGGCGAAGCTCTCGCACCTTTCCGCAACCAAGTGGTGATCGCCACCAAGTTCGGATTCGATATTGATCCCAATACGGGATCGCGTTCGGGTGGTCTGAATAGCCGGCCAGAGCACGTCAAGCGGGTGGCTGAGGAATCGCTGAGGCGGCTCAGGACGGATGTCATTGATTTGTTTTATCAACACCGTGTTGATCCGGATGTACCAATAGAGGAGGTGGCCGGAGCGGTGAAGGACTTGATGCAGGCAGGCAAGGTGAAACACTTCGGTCTTTCGGAAGCAGGGGCACAGACGATCCGTCGCGCACATGCTGTCCAGGCAGTCACCGCTGTTCAGAGTGAATACTCGCTGTGGACGAGAGATCCTGAAGCGGAAGTGCTGCCGACCTGCGAGGAACTCGGGATCGGCTTCGTGCCATTTAGCCCTCTGGGTGCTGGTTTCCTCACCGGGAAAATCGATACGAACACGACATTTCACAGCACTGATTTCCGCAACATTTCTCCTCGCTTCATGCCGGAAGCTCGGAAAGCAAACCTGGCCCTGGTAGATTTGCTGAACCAGGTTGCGGCACAAAAGAAGGCCACGCCGGCTCAGATCGCACTCGCCTGGCTGCTCGCCCAGAAACCATGGATTATTCCCATTCCGGGCACGACAAAGCTGCATCGCCTGGATGAAAATATCGGGGCAGTGAATGTTGAACTGACGCCCGATGATCTGCACGAGCTCGAAGAGGCTGCTGCAAAGATCCAGATACAAGGAGCTCGGCTCCCCGAAGCCGTGCTGAAACTGACTGGTCGCTGAACCAGGCATCGCGTGCAAGGCAGATGTGAAGGCAAAGGAATAATCCGATCAACTAAAAGAAAGGAGTTCAGAAAATGCAGAAACGTAAACTTGGAAACAGCAACTTAGAAGTTTCAGCGCTCGGGTTAGGCTGCATGGGAATGAGCGCCAACTACGGCCCACCCAGAGACAGGCAGGAAATGATCGCCCTCATTCGGTCGGCCGTTGACCGCAGCATCACCTTCTTCGATACGGCTGAGACCTATGGTCCATTCACGAACGAGGAACTCGTGGGTGAGGCGCTTGCCCCCGTACGCGACCACGTGGTGATTGCCACCAAGTTCGGGTTCAAGTTTGGTCCCAATAGGGAACGGCTGGGCCTGGATAGTCGGCCTGAACACATCAAGGAGGTCGCCGAGGCATCTCTCAAGCGCCTCAAGACCGACGTTATCGATCTTTTCTATCAACACCGTGTGGACCCGACCGTACCGATCGAAGAGGTGGCAGGGGCGGTGAAGGACCTGATCGCGGAAGGTAAGGTCAAGCACTTCGGCCTTTCCGAGGCAGGTGCGCAGACGATCCGTCGGGCGCACGTGGTACAGCCGGTCACTGCCGTCCAGAGCGAATACTCCCTTTGGACGCGAGATCCGGAAGCGGAAGTGCTGCCGACGTGCGAGGAGCTCGGGATAGGCTTCGTTCCCTGGAGCCCTCTAGGGCAGGGCTTCCTCACAGCGAAGATTGATCCCGCCATGGCCTTCGACACCTCCGACGTTCGGTCCTGGTTCCCGCGCTTTACTCCCGATGCCCGGAAGGCCAACCAGCCAATCGTCGATCTGCTCAGCCATGTCGCAGCACGGAAGAATGCGACGCCTGCTCAGATCGCGCTCGCTTGGCTCCTCGCGCAGAAGCCGTGGATCGTTCCGATCCCGGGCACGCGAAAGCTGGAGCGTCTGGACGAGAACCTTGGAGCAGTTGCAATCGAACTCACTTCCGACGACCTCCGTGAGATCGATACAGCCACCTCAAAGATCAAGGTGCAAGGAGCTAGGGGGACTGGACAAGAGCGATACGTTTGAGGCTGTTATGACAGCCATTTCAAAGATCAAGGTGCAAGGGGCACGCTACCACGAAAACCTGGAGCGAATGACCGGTCGCTGAGCGGCAAAAAACGAGTTCTCCGGTTGCATACCAGTCCCCACAGCAAGCTACAAACGTGAGACAAACAACTGCTACCAGCAAGTGGAGGAATTCAAAAAATGGAAATCAAACGAAACGGCTCACAGCCTTCCGGCAAAGGACCGTCCGAGTATTTTACCGGCGCTGTCCGTGTCGATCCCCTGTTCGATGCACCTGAGCCGGCCCGTGTGCGCGGCGCCAGTGTCACCTTTGAGCCAGGCGCTCGGACAGCATGGCACGCCCACCCGCTGGGCCAGACCCTGATCGTTACGGCTGGCTGCGGCCTCGTGCAGTGCTGGGGAGGCCCGATCGAGCAAATTCGGCCGGGGGACGTGGTCTGGTTCCCACCGGGTGAGAAGCATTGGCACGGCGCTACGGCAACCACGGCCATGACGCACATCGCCATTGTGGAACGGCTCAACGGCAAGAGCGCCGACTGGATGGAAAAGGTTAGCGACGAACAATACCAAGGCTGACTAAGAGCCGTAAGAGCATAAAAAGGATGGCGCTTCGTGATTTACAGACCGTTTCACGATCTGAACATCTCACACCTTGGTATGGGCAATATGCGTCTGCCCACCGTCGAGGAACGTGGCCCGATCGACGAGGAAAAGGCAAGGGAGATCATCGAATATGCCTACGAGCATGGGGTCAATTATTTCGATACAGCCTACCGATACCACGGCGGCGAATCGGAAAGATTCGTTGGCAAGGTGCTCAGTCAGTATCCCCGTGAAAGCTGGCATTTGGCCACCAAAATGCCAGGCCACATGATGCGTCTCAACAATGGGCGGTTGGAATTTGTGGGGTATCTGACCGGCCATACGCTTGCCTCGCCTGCCGACCTCTTCGAAGAGCAGCTGGAAAAATGCGGCGTGGACTATTTCGACTTCTACCTGCTGCACAACCTCTGCGAGACCGCTTACGACTTCTATACGGATGAGGATCTGGGCGTTGTGGAGTATCTGCTGACGCAAAAGAAGGCCGGCCGTATCCGTCACTTGGGCTTCTCCGCCCACGGCCGGGCCGAGACCATTGACAAATTCCTGAGATGGAAGGACTGCTTCGAGTTCGTCCAGATCCAGCTCAATTACATGGACTGGACCCTGCAGGACGCAAAGCGGAAATACGAGGTCATCACGAATCACGACATCCCCGTGATCGTCATGGAGCCCTGCCGCGGCGGCAGACTCGCCTCACTCAACGAGAAGGCCGATGCCATGCTTAAAAAGGCCCGGCCAGACGATTCCATCGCCTCTTGGGCTTTCCGGTTCCTACAGTCCCTGCCCAATGTGCAGGTGGTTCTCAGCGGCATGACGACAATGGAGCAGGTTGTGGAGAATATCAAGCTCTTTTCCGAGCCCGACCCTACGACGGAGGAGGAAAAGGAACTGCTCCAGCAGGCGATAGCCACCATGGTGAATCTCGTGCCCTGCACCGCCTGCCGCTACTGCTGCGACGGCTGTCCCCAAGGCTTGGATATCCCCAAGCTGATCTCCATGTATAACGAAGCGAGCTTTGAAAACCCCTTCACCCTCAACTTCACGCTGGACGCCATGAAGGAGGCGGAACTGCCCTCCGCCTGTCTGGCCTGCGGTGATTGCAAAACGCTCTGCCCACAGGACATTGACATCCCCGATATCATGAAAAGGTTTGCTGAAACCATCGCGAATATGCCCAAGATGGGGCCTCCGCCCATGCCCGAAAAGCCTGCGGGTTCGGCAAAGTGACGCGCGCCGCCTGCCGGTCAAAGCATCAAATCTTGGCCGGCAGGTGGCATTTGGCTTGCTCTGCCTGCCGCAGAAAACAAGCAGATGCGGTCTTGACAGAAGTATATATGATTTGAAAGGTCGCATGACTGTATGGCACAGATAACGATTGGAAAAACCGGGCTCCGGGTGGAACAGAACGGTTTTGGAGCATTGCCGATTCAGCGGATCTCAAAACAGGATCTGGATGGAAAAGGTTAGTGACGAACAATACCAGGGCTGATTAAGGGCCGAAATCCTACGTTGAGTGACTGGTAAACGCGCGGCGGCGTGCAAGGGTGAGAAAGACGTAGGCGGCCAGCCGCAGGTGCCGATGCCCCAAATGGGGGGCGATGGGCAGTATGCTTCGGCTCTACTGCGTTTCAGTATGGCAAAGAGCCGGCTCTAGGGAAACCCTGGGAGTCGCGTCGTCCAGCACCGCGTCTGCCGACATCTCCGGCGCAACCCTCGCTACCTTCACGATGTGCCCGCTATGCACGTGCACCAGCCACTTGCCAGCCTCGCTCAGTATCCGCCGGAGCACCTGGATGTCCTTGTCAGCCGTCGTCATCTGCTCCTCCCCGGATTCTGCCGCTGGTGCCGTGGGTTCCTGCGCCGGTGTGGCCGCCTGTGCAGCGTAGATGTCTCCGCGACTTCTGAGTCATCCTCTTCTGCCGCAGAAGCCTCGTCAATGACAAAGAGCCGGTTGAGCACGTCCGCCGCGATGAACAGGCACGACGCAATGTCCTGGCGCAACTTGGTGTCGGGCATTCGCCAGCCGCCCAACTGCATCCAGATGCCCTGGATCCCCTTCGGCATCAGGAGCAATTGCTTCCCCAAGATGAGTTTCAGGGCCACCACCATGCGCATCTTGTTGGTGTTCACCTGAACGCCCTCGATCAGCATCCCCCGCTGGGCGAACACCAGTTCGTCGAAGCCCTTCTGCGTGCCAGAGGCGTCGAAGGCCGCGTAGATGGGCCTGTACGCCTTGTACCACTCGTCCATCTGGTTGATGAAGGGCCAGTATGAGCCCCGCCCGTCTACCCAGTGGAAGGCGGCCAACTCGGCTGGCGTGTGCGGGAAGCCAGTGACCTTGGGCACCATAGACACAGCGCTGTTCCGGTCTGGCGGTGTGTTCTGGCCCGGGTCGCCGATCAGGACGTAGCGGTCAAATTCGGTGGGCGGCGTGACCCACAAGACAGTGCCCGCGCGCGGCATTTCCTCGAAGTAGTAGCCAGGCAGTTCGTTCGCCCTGGCGTTGGTCATCACGTCGTCCAGCGCCTGGCACTGGCACGGGCGCAGCAGTTCCGGCGTGAACTCGTTGCCCTTCGGCATCGGGCGCTCGGACAGCATCAACTGCCGCCGCTTGTCGGGGTCCTTGATGCGCCGCCCGATGGCCGCCAGTTGATCTTCTCGTCGGCAGACATGAACTCGATGGAGGAGCCGTTGCTGTATCGCCCAGGAGCCGCCGCGCTGCTTCCAGGAGTGCGTCGTAGTCGTACCCGACGCGCAGGCAGTTGTAGCCGTCTACCAGGTCGTCGTCGCCCTGGACCAGCGCCCTGGCCGTGACCGTGCCACCTGGACTTCCCTCCATTTGCCGATTTTGGCCCGAATTATATAGACTCGATTCTTGACCATTTTGCCGAGGCGCTGCATAATAGACACCCATCTCAGTTAGGAAGTAAGGTATGCCCCGGCGAAAAGTTGAACTCAATGTCAAGGTTGCAGCGATGCGCGAGAGTCTGCGACTGATGAATCTGGAAGAGGTCTTGCACAAGTACCACGTCTCCAAGCCGGCCATGTATAATTGGTACCACGAGATTCTGGAGGCATTGCCGGACATTTTTGGCGAACGCTAAACCGGGTCGCAAGACCAGCCCGAAGTCTGAGGAAGCGGCCCCCCCTTTTTGAGCGCCGACCTGGGCCGACCGATGAACAATGCGGGCACGTGGTGGCTCAAGGGCGCGTGGATTGAACTGGGCATCGCACGGGCAGTTGTGGACGTGATTGAAGATGCTTGCCAACGCTATCGCACGGGGTCGGACACGCCGCTGCGCGTGTTGACTCACACGCGGCTGGTCTTGGCGCGCAAGAACGAGACCCTCGCCTTCCTGCCGCTGTTCGAGAATATGACGCGCCTGGTTCATCTGGACACCTACGATGACGACGGGTTGGATGGGCTGACCGAATCGCCGCAGGTCTACCGTTCGAAGACTATGGAACGCTACCTGACTGAATTGACGCAGTTGAAGATCGCGACGGCCCTGGGTCAAGCGTTGGCGTGCTGTTACTGGCGGGCATGGTATCAGGATGAGAACATTCCTGAGCGGTACGTCTTCTACGTGGACATGCACGAGAAGGTCATCTGGACGAGCAAGCCGAGTCCGGTGGGCTTTGTGAGCGCCCGGCATGAAGTACACGCCTGTCTGAAGCAGGTCTTCGTGCATGGGCGCAATGGGCATCCCTTGCTGTGCCTGACTTACCCGGCCGACGTTCACTTGAGCGAAGTGGTGGTCGAGGTGGCCTTGACCCTGGAACAAGCGATTGGACAGGCCGTTGTTCAGGTGGTGGTGACAGATCGGGAGGGACTGTCGGTCGAGGTGCTCCAAGGCCTGCTGGAACACGACAAAAAGGCGTTGGTGGCCTTGTTGAGGGCCAATCAGTACGCCGGGGAGGCCGATTTTGGGCGTCACGGACGCTTTCGCCAGATCGAAGACCCCCGCACGGGACAGCCAACCCATCGAGTGGCGGATGCCGATTTCGAGTTGACCGCAGGCCTGACCGTGCGTGCCGGGTTGATGTATGATCTGGAACGCCCCGACGTTCTGATGGCCTTGCTTGCGACGGTTGACCGTGAACAGGAAGCGGACATCCGCCGCATTGCACGGTGGTATCTGGATCGCTGGAACGCCCAGGAGAACTCGTTTCGAGATCAGATTGCCTTCGTGCATCTCAACACCAACTTCGGCCTGCGTGCCAAGCGGGAAGTGCCCGACCGGCGTATTGTGAAACGGGTCGCCGATTTGACCGCACACCTGGAAGCCGTCAAACGCAAGCTCGACAGCAAAGTAGCCCGACTGGCCGACCAAGAACGTCGCATCCATAACCTGACCTCACGCTACGACAAAAAGGTAGCACGGCTGCTACGCCCCAGGCAACGACAGGGACCGCAAGCTGCTGCCCGTGCTGCCAGGCGCGAACAACAACTGCCAGACCACCAACAACGTTATCACCAGCGTCTCACCCGATACCTGAAGCACAAAACCAAACTCGAACAGGAGATTGAAGCCCATCGCCAAGAACAAGCGCGTGTCGTGGATGAACTCGCCCGACTCAATCCGCACGCCACCTTCTTTGAAGTGGATACCGAGAAAGACCAGATCACGGCCCACCTGCGGATCGGTTTGCACAACAGTGCACTCTGGGCGCGTGACCACTACTTCGGTTCAGACTATTGGCACGCAACGCCGCTGACGTTGTGGCGCACCTTCTTCAATCAAGATGGTTTCTACCGCAAGACAGCCGACCGCATCGTGATCACCCTCAAGCCCCTTAGAGATGCCCACACCCAACAGGAAGCAATTGAAGCCTGCCAACGATTCAACACACGTCAGATCAGAACACTGCCTGGCAAAACCATCGAAATGCACGTGGTCGAGTCTATATAATTTGGGCAATGGAGGGAAGTCCAGATGATCGCATTTCCGGGGCGAATCAGATACTACCCCTGGCAAGTTTGATCGAAACACGGGCGAAAGAACTCGATTTGGGTGGGTCGTGGTCCAACACCTGACCTTCCCCCCAGTTATTGAGAAGATACAAAAAATGTTAGTTTTACATACTGGAGTTTAGAGTCCATTTTTCGCCGGACTTGACAAGATTGGGCAACTGCCGATGATTCGACAGTATGACAACCGAACCTTTACAACTTCTACAGACGTTTCGCCACAGGTTGCTGGGCATCTTTGTCCGCCGCGCCGATGCGCTGTTCGAGTCGATCGATGCACTGTTGTTGACCCTCGATCCGCGCTCGCCAGTGGAGCTGAGCGCCAGTCCAGCGTTTCGGCGTCGGTTTTCGATGGTTTACGACGCGCTGCGCCACGGGCAG
>Ga0315296_10005537_pt1 | contig 10093 bp, 12 predicted proteins | sample YL17G14_18_MG_FD_203921 | JGI IMG/M metagenome (GOLD analysis project Ga0315296, IMG submission 203921) | Sediment microbial communities from Yellowstone Lake, YNP, Wyoming, USA - YL17G14_18 | ecosystem: Environmental > Aquatic > Freshwater > Lake > Sediment | place: USA: Wyoming | collected... | reverse complement strand
CTATTTCTTCGATCATTCGATTAACCATTCTGCCAACAACGAGTACGAACACGTTTAACCCTCTTGAAGCAGCTAGGGCAGCTGCGCGGCTGATGCCGAATTCAAGGTCAGCTTTGAGCCCCAACTTATTCAGGACAGCTCTTCCAACAGCGCCCATGACGCCTATCCTGTCTGGTTTGAACTCCTCATAAAAGGCGCGGACCTTGGCCAAGTCAACGGCTCTCGAGCCACCTTTCCTTATACTGGGTAGCTTAACGAGCAGAATTTTTCCTTGTTTTACTTTCACCTTACCTCGTAAGTTCTTTAAGCCTAAATCTTCTCCTGGGCTGGCGTTGGTAATGGCAATTCCGAATGCTTCAGTAGCGGGATTGTTCGGGGCTACAGCGTACAAAACGCCTTCTTTCATTATCAATCCCGCCTCGTCTCCCGCTTTTACTGGCTGTGTTGCCATAGCTGGCCAAGCGCGTTCAATCTTCATTTCATGCTTAATTCTGGTGACATATCTCTCTAGGTTCTTCATGTCTTCACGCAGTTTCGTAATCGCTTTAGGGGTTAGTCTGTAGTCCGCTCTCTCTGATCCGGCTTCCAATAGTCCTTCTTTCGTTAATTTCTTGAAGTATTTTGAGACAGCTTGTATGGTGATTCCGAGTGCGTCAGCTATGTCTTTTTGCTTTACGTGCGGTTGGTTTCTCATTATTTCTAAGAGGATTTGGAACTTGGTGAATTCGCCCTTTTCTCGTAGGAGAGGGCTTTGGGATGTTCTACGCAAGTTATTCAACCTGACTTTAACTTTAGTTAAACAAAAGTTTATAAATCTTTGGTTGGATTATCCAATAGAGGGGAATTAAATGCACATAATGGAAGGTTTTCTACCCCACCCATGGTGGGAGCTCTGGTTTGCGATAACGATTCCGATCGTGGTTTACGGTGTCTATCGCCTTTCTAAAGTTACAAAGAAACTTCCTGAAGCTAAGCCGCTTCTCGCTTTAATGGGCGCGTTCATTTTTGTACTTTCAGCATTAAAGCTTCCTTCAGTAACCGGCAGTAGCTCACATCCGACGGGTGCTGGTTTGGCTGCTGTCGTGGTTGGCCCAGGGATAACTTCAGTTCTTTCAATGATAGTTTTGGTGTTTCAAGCTTTGCTGTTAGCCCATGGAGGCTTGACTACACTTGGCGCCAACACCTTTTCGATGGGGATAGTAGGACCGATCGTGGCTTACGCGATATGGATTGCCTGCAAGAAGGCACGAGTACCAACTTCAATAGGTATCTTTCTTGCCGCTGCTTTAGGCGACCTGTTTACCTATGTCACCACGTCGGTTCAGCTTGCCCTTGTTTTTCCAACAACCAGAGGTTTCTTTGACGCCTTCTTGACGTTCGGAGGCATATTCGCGATCACGCAGATTCCGCTAGCCATAGGTGAAGGACTCCTCGCCGTTGTCCTCTTCGACTTCTTAGCTAAATACAAGGGACAATTACTGTCCACAATGAAGGTGATTAAGCTGCCCGTTCCTGTAAGCACGCAGAAGGAGGCGAAGAAACAGTGAACACCAAGCACTACATTATCATAATCATAATAGTGATAACCATCTTCGCCCTACCCCTAATCATCTTTCCCGCAGCCGAATACGGCGGAGCAGACAGCGCTGCTGAAGAGGCAATCTCCGGTCAAGGTTACAAACCCTGGTTCAGCCCTATTTGGACGCCGCCTAGTGGGGAAATAGAAACTCTGCTATTCGCGCTCCAAGCAGCCATAGGCGCACTCATCATAGGCTACTTTGTCGGATACGAAAAGGGAAAGAGAGCAAAGAAAGAAATAAAGGAAACATAAATCTGGTCATTAAAGTTGGATGAAGAGCGGGATGGCACACAGCGACTTATACGCGCAAATCGATAGATACGCCTACACTAATGCCTTGGCAAAGAGCAGCCCAGTAACAAAGATGCTGTTTGCGCTCTCGGCACTTGTAATAAGCGTTTCGTCGCCGTCGCCTGCTGTGCCAATAATCGTGTTTGCAACAACCACGATTTTGCTACTGCAACGTGCTAAGATACCAGCGCACTTCTACCTGGAAGTGCTCGCTTACCCGACCTTGATGCTTACGGCAAGCTGCTTTGTCATCGCCCTGTTCTTCGGCACCGGCGAAGCACTAACACAAATCGCTTTCCCATGGTTTACGTGGACCATCTTCAAGAACGGCATCACGTTGAGCGTCACTACGTTCCTCAGAGTGGAAGGCGGCCTTTCCTGCCTGTTCTTCCTAGTTTTGACGACTTCGATAACGGATATTTTTATCACTCTTCGGCGGGCGCGTGTGCCTAAGGTGCTGATTGAAATGTCCCTGCTGATTTACAGGTACATATTCGTCTTCATCGAGGTCGCCGAGAAAATGAACACCGCCCAAAAGCTTAGGCTGGGACATACAGGCTGGATAAGAAGAATCCGCTCCTTAGCGTTGCTGTCAGGAAACCTTTTTATCAGAACTTTGGAACAGGGCGAACGCACTTTAACCGCCATGAACGCCAGAGGATACGACGGCAACATCCGAGTCCTTGAAGACCTCCCACCCGCCAGGAAAACCGCTCTCATCGGAATCATAGTCTTCGATGTCGCGCTTGTGCTTGCAGCCTTGCTAACGATGAATATCGGGGTGGTGTAATTCCAGATGCTGTTTCAATTGGAGAACTTGTCACACCAGTATTCGGACGGCACCCTCGCATTAGACGACGTATCATTAAGCTTCGCGAAAGGAGAAAGAATAGCCCTTCTAGGCACCAACGGCTCTGGAAAAACAACACTCCTGTACCATTTAAACGGCATCCTGAAACCGACAGCCGGAAAAGTCTACTTCGAAGACAAACCCTTACAATACGATTCTAAATCTTTGCTTGACCTTAGAAGGCGAGTGGGCTTCATTTTCCAAGACCCAAACGACCAACTTTTCGCGCCCACCGTAAAACAGGACGTTGCCTTCGGACCATTAAACCTCGGTCAACCAACCGACCAAGTCAAAAAAACCGTAGATGAAACGCTCAGGCTCGTTGGCATGGCTGAATACGCAGACAAACCTCCACACTTCCTAAGCTTAGGACAAAAAAAACGTGTAGCCCTCGCAGGAGTCCTCGCCATGCAGCCCGAAGTCCTCATCATGGACGAACCAACATCAAACTTGGACCCAAGAGCCACAAGCGAGATACTGCACCTACTCCTCCACCTTAACAAACAGTTCGGACTCACGTTGATACTGGCTACACACGACGTAGACATGGTTCCTCTATTCGCCAATAAACTCTACATACTGAACAAAGGAAAACTCGTGTCAGAAGGCTCACCCAAAGAACTCTTCTCAAACGCGGAACTAATCAGAGACGTCAATCTACGCTCGCCCAGAATAACACACCTCTTCGAAGTTCTCAAGAAAGAAAACAACCTGCCCATAGACCAACAGCTTCCGCTAACCATCAGCGAAGCCAGAAAAGAAATACTGAGACTCTTAGACACTAAAAACGCTGTTAAAAACAAGAAGAAGGCAACTACATGAGCTCAGTTGAAGCCTCCCTACTAGGTGTAGTTGCGATAGGCTTGTTACACGGGTTAGAACCTGGTCACGGCTGGCCCATAGCGCTTCTTTATTCTGCAAGAACGGGGAGACCAACCTTCTACGCCTTCATCAGCTCAGGCATACTCTCATTCTTTCACTTCGTGTCCTCAATCACCGTAGTAATCATTTACGTCGTGGCGAGTTCCTTGACAAATTACACCAGTCCAATACTAAGATACATCGCCTTTGCAGCCCTGATGCTGCTGGCTTTTAAGCTTCTGACAGAGAAAGTGAAAGACGAGCTCGAAGCACAACATGGACACTTCCACGATAACGCCGAAGACATCAAACATGAACACCAGCACGAGCATGAGGCGCTCGGCAGTCATACCCACATGCACTTTCACACAAAACGCGTCGTCCTCAGCTTACGAAAGATCGCGAGTTGCGCCTTTTTCCTAGGCTTTGCTCATGAGGAAGAATTCGCCCTCCTCGCCTTGGCAGTGGGCGGAGTTAACCCAATGCTTATGATGACATCCTATGGACTATCGGTTACCGCAGGTCTCATGGGCGTCACCATCCTCGGAATCAAGATGTACGAAAAAATCAAGACGAAAATGCACAGATACGAGAAATACATACCCAAGATCAGCGGATTAATCCTCCTCGCGCTGGCAATTCAAATAATCATAGGATCGCCCTAAGTTTCCTTGCGCAAATCATAACCTCTCGGCGTAACCATTCTCTGGTTGACAATGCGGGTTGTCGAATTTCCCACGATAATCGTGGTAACCATGTCTACTTCATGATCTAACATTTCCTTAAGCGTGGTAATTATGCTCTCCTCGCCGTCTCTTCCCACTTGTTTTACAATGCCCACAGGAGTGCTTGGGCTTCTATGTTCGAGCAGTATTGCATAGGCTTTAACTAACGGCTCTTTTCGCCCTTGACTTTGAGGGTTATACAAAACGATCACAAGATCAGCTTCAGTAGCGGCTCTTAATCTTTTCTCGATTAGGTTCCAAGGGGTTAAAATGTCACTAAGACTTATCACCGCGAAATCTCCCACCAGAGGTGCTCCGAGCTTTGCAGCTGCAGCAGTGGCGGCTGTTACGCCTGGAACAATTTCTATGGGAATATTTGCTTTTTCATGTTCAGCAACTTCTAAAACTACGCCCGCCATACCGTAAACCCCAGGGTCCCCGCTACTAATGACGGCAACTTTTTTGTTCTCTAGAGCTTTCATCACAGCGGTCTTGGCCCTCTCGACCTCTTGCCCCATACCACCGGTAATAACTTCAACGTCACGTTTAATAATGGACTGAATTAACTTTACATATGTTCTATAGCCTATGATAACTTCTGCGTTTTCTATCTCTCGCTTGGCTTTAGGTGTCATGTGCTCAATAGCGCCGGGTCCGATTCCGACTAAACTTATTCGCCCTCTGCTATGGCTACTGTGACACCGTTTACTTTCTTTTTCTTGAGGATCAGTTTTGCTTTTTTCCCCGCAACTATCAAAGCTGCTCGTTCGCACACACCTCCAACCCCAATCTTCTGTTCAACTAATTTTGAGTCAGGAGAAAAATCTTCATGTTTAACAGAGCGAAGGGCATCAACGCTGATAAAATCAAGGTCTAACCCCAGTCTCTTGGCTGCGTTTATTATGCTTGGAGAATCCTTTTTAATTTCGATTGTCGCTAAGCGTTCTACTCGTTCCAAGGGTATGCCTACCTGCATTAAAGCAGAATCCACTGCGTCTAGCACTTCGTTTTCACTCACGTTCTTTCTTGCCCCGATGCCGACAACTATCTTTCTAGGCTTCAGGATTATAACTGGCTTTGCCAACTTATCCCGTGGTATCTTGTCTTTTGTAATAATTATGCCTCCATCGAAACCGTTTACAATTTCTATCGCTTGTTTCCCTCTCTCTGCCCGTTTGATCTCGTAGCCCCAATTTTTATTCATTGGGACTTTAACGTCTCTTGTCAAAACCATGACTAAGTTTTCTCCGTTCACTATTGCAGAGTTGACAGCGGTAAGACTTTCAGGGTTCTCTATATCACAATGTAAAACCCTAGCTAATTCGTCAACGCTCTTTTTTCCCATAACATCAGAGGCTGTGGTAATGACAGGCCTGGCTCCTAGTCCATGAGCGATTAGCCTTGTCAGCTCGTTAGCTCCTCCATAGTGCCCTGATAGAAGGCTAATTACAAATCGTCCAGAGACATCGACACCCACTACAGCAGGGTCGCTCATCTTGTTCTTCAAGCAAGGAGCAATGCTTCTGATGATGATTCCGGTAGCCATAACAGCCACTATAGCATCCACCTTGCCGAAGGTTTCCTGGACAAATTCTCTTAATTTCTTGTCTAAGGGGACGATTCCTTTCTGAGCATACTTTTTAGGTGCGAACACGGTGCACTTTAATTTCATTTTGCTCAATGCGTCGTTAATCTTGACTGCGGTTTCCACTCCTTGCCTAGTGAGGGACAGAATGGCGATGCCTTTAGAGAACATTGTTATCGCCTTTACGAAAGCCATGGGTGAACGAAGGATCATAAAGCTTTGAATAATCGTAAGCCTTGGGGTTCAGAACGTTTCCCACAAAGATCAAAGCCGTCTCCGTTATTCCCGCTTGTCTCACCTTCTCGACTATATCATTCAATGCGCCTTTAACGATCTTCTCTCCCGGCCACGAAGCCCGATACACCACTGCTACGGGTGTATCTTTCGGGTAGCCGCCTTGCTCGAGCTCTTTTATGACCGAAGCTATGTGCTGAACGCCTAAGAAGATGACCATGGTTGCTTGATGCTTCGCTAATTCTCTGATGCTTTCAGATTCTGGCACGGGAGTCCTGCCCTTAGGTCTTGTTATTATGACGGTCTGTGAAATGTTGGGCAAGGTTAATTCTCTCTTCAAGCTTGCTGCAGCACCCTGCAAGCAGCTCACTCCTGGGATTATGGTGTACGCTATCTTCTCTTTTTCCAGAAAATCCAACTGCTCCTGCAAGGCGCCGAAAAAGCTCGGGTCGCCATCGTGCACTCTCGCAACAAGCTTCCCGTCTCGCACAGCCTCTACAATCACTTTGAAAACCTCTTCCCGATGCATAGTAGCGCTGTCGTATAGTTCAGCCTCTGGCTTGGCGTATTTGAGTATTTCAGGGTTTAAGAGCGAACCAGCGTAAATAACTACATCTGCTTTTTCGAGGAATTTCTTTCCTTTGAGAGTTATCAGCTCAGGGTCGCCTGGACCAGCGCCAATAAAGACAACCTTACTCATAACACATCACCCTGTTTGCTGTTACTTTGAAGTGACTTCTTTTTTATTATTGCCATTGAAAAATAGTCTTCGTGAATATCCCAGTTTTGCACATCACCGAGTCTTCCGACAATGACGTTTTCTTCGGGCATCGTGCATCTCCTGACTAAGGCGACAGTTGAATCCTCTGTGAACCCAGAGTTCTTCAGGATCGGGACTAGCTCTTTTAAGTGTTGAGCACCCTTCATGAAAACAAGATTATCGACATACTTGGCTATTTCCCCGATCTGTTTTGAATCAAAGGCAGATGGAATTACTGCAACCGCTTCGTTTTTTTCGGCGAGGGGGATTTTGGAGCTTGCAGCACACGCGGTCAATGATGTTATGCCTGGAATTATTTCAAGCCTGACCTCGGGGCACTCCTCTTTCATGCTTTGGCAAAGGTAAACAAACGTGCTGTAGAACATGGGGTCACCTAACGTGATGAAAGCAACCGTATCTCCGTTTTTAGCCCTCTCAGCCACAATATCAGCGTTTACAGCCCACGCTCTCTTAAGCCCAAGTTCGTCCTTTGTCATCGGAAAAACCAATTCAAGCACCTCAGGAGAGCTTTCCCTCTCTTGTAAGATGAGTTTAACCATGGCAAGAGCCATGCTAGGCGTCTCTGCGTGAGCCTTTGGAACGCAAATCACATCCGCCGTCTTTAACGCTTTTACAGCTTTGACAGTGATGAGTTCAGGATCGCCGGGACCTACACCGATTCCTATGACTTTGCCTACCAAGCGTTTCACCTTAAGCTTTTGTAGCCGATATTATCGTAATCGGATTTCGTGCCAACATCATCGTCCCAGAATCTACCTCTCGTCCTTTAGCTACAAAAACCAGTGTAACATCTACATCTTTGAAGTTCAGCTTCTTGATCTCATCTAACGCGGTGTAACCCGTCTCTAAAAGTATCGCGTTTATGACTATCCTGCCGTTCTCCTTTAACTTATCATAGGAAGACCTTATCACTTCTCTTAGGGACGAGCTTCCACCGATGATGACAGCGTCTACCTTTGGCAGATTCCGCATAACTTCAGGAGCCTTTCCATGTATAACCTGCGCTATGTCTTGAGCATCAAATTTTGCCAAATTCGCCTTTGTCAACTCAACAGCGCCTTTATCTTCATCTATCGCGAAGACCTTGCCCTTATAACCTACTTGAAGAGCGGCTTCAACGGTTAAGCCGCCTGTGCCACAACCAACATCTACGACGTAAAAACCTTCATGGAGACGAGCCTTCGAGATGGTTATCACTCGTATTTCTTCTTTTGTAGGTCCTGGAACTCTATCGCTCTGTAAAAACAGTTCATCAGGAATTCCTGGAGTTTTGTATTTCCACATGTCAATCACTCTTTAGCCTTACGTTTGATTTTCTGTTTATGACACGGTCTTATGACCAGCACACACAAGGAACCGAAATTAAGCTTCGCAATTCCCTCTAAAGTGCTCGCGATAACTCTCTCGTTATTAAGAGTTAGGTTTTCACACACAACAACAGGTGTCTCTTTGTCGATTCTGCTATTAATGAGAAACTTGGCAACCTTGCAAGGAGGGAAACGCTTAGGGTCTGGAAGAAGCATAACATCTTTTCCTTCTTTGACAGCCTCAGCTAGCCTCTTCTTCTTTTCAAGGCTTGTTCCTTCATGGAAACTAAATAAACTGGTTTCATCCCAGCACATGTGAAGACGAGCTGCACACACCTGTATGGAACTTATGCCCGGGATCACGTCTACTTCGACGCCCTTTCCTGTGACATTGTTCAAAAACGTTCCTAAAAGACCTGAGAAGCCAGGATCACCAGTCGATAATAAGGCAACTGTTTTACCCTTTTCGGAGGACTCAACCGCGAGTTTGAGGGCTTCATTCACGTTCTTGGCTGTCAACGTCAACGTTTCCCCTTTTATTTCGCCTATAAACAAGCGCAAGGCTCTTTCAGCGCCGATGACCACATGGGCATTTTGCACAGTCTTTCTTGTTATGGGAGTTATGTAGTCTGGTGAGCCAGGGCCTATTCCGACTATAGTGATTTTAGCCACTGTTCCTTACTCCTAACGTATTCGTTAGTGCCTAAGATGGCGCCGTCCAGAGAGACCAATATTACGCCTATTTTGGCTTTGTCCCCCAACCTTTCCGTAACGCGTGAACTGACCTTTTCAGCTATCTTTTCGAATGTTAATCGTAACAAATTGGCTTGGTTCAAAAGCACTATTGCTTCTTCGGTGGTGTTCGATTGTAAGATCATGTTTATGAGTTGGGTGTCTGCGCCAACAGCACCAGCATAAGCAGCGATGACTTCGTTTCGTGCATCAGCTATCTTATGGTGCGTGTTGAAAATTCCTGCTGCCAACTTTACGAGCTTTCCAGGATGCCCAACAATTATGATCTCTTTCACTCCTTTCTCGACAGCCTTATCCAGCATGTAACCCATAAAGTCCCCTGTTTGTACTATGGCGTCTTCAGGAACTTTGAACAGTTGCTTAGTTATTCTCTCGCCTATGTTGCCTGGCACCAAAAATATGCGTTCATAGCCTTGGGCTAGGGCGACATCAATCTGGGGAACTAACGAGCGCCTGCACGCTTCCATTGATAACGGCTTCACCACGCCTGTTGTGCCAAGAACGGATATGCCGCCAACCACGCCTAACTTTGAGTTAAATGTTTTCTCGGCAACTTTCTCGCCTTCAGGGATGCTCAAAGTAACTTCTACGCCTTTGCCAGGCGGCAAAACTTCTTTGACGCTTTCCTCTATCATCCTTTTCGGGGTTGGGTTGATGGCTGATTCGCCTATAGGCACGGGCAAACCAGGCTTTGTTACGATGCCTATGCCCTTGCTGCCTTTTATCGTGATTTTGCCGTCACCAGTTAGCCTCACGGTGGCAGATATCTCCAATTTGTCCGTCACGTCTATGTCGTCTCCAGCATCCTTTATGACGGAGGCTATGGCAGTATCTTGGCTGAGTTTTCTGCATTCCTTCACTAATATCTCAAAGCGGATGCCTATTGGGCTAGGTACGCCTACTCTATCAACGGGATTACTGAGCAGAGTGATTAGAGCCGCTTTTGCCGCGGCTGCCGCACACGCACCAGTCGTAATGCCGTATCTCAAAACTCTTCTCATCTTAACCACATTAAACCTCAGCTGTGCTGGTTTTTCCTTCTGCCATGGCTAGCAGTGCATTAAATACAGCTACAGCCACAGGGCTTCCACCTTTGGAACCTTTAACTATTATAAATGGTATGGATA
>Ga0315296_10005536_pt1 | contig 10093 bp, 11 predicted proteins | sample YL17G14_18_MG_FD_203921 | JGI IMG/M metagenome (GOLD analysis project Ga0315296, IMG submission 203921) | Sediment microbial communities from Yellowstone Lake, YNP, Wyoming, USA - YL17G14_18 | ecosystem: Environmental > Aquatic > Freshwater > Lake > Sediment | place: USA: Wyoming | collected... | reverse complement strand
TCAGACCAGGGAGTAGTAGATAGCATATCGTCGTTGCTGTACTCCCAATCGCTTTCTCTAATAAGGAATTCTATAGCAGCTACAGTCTGTAAAGAGTGTTCGAAGACATCCCAGAAGTGCACTGTTGGTTGCTCTACTCCCTTGCTCTCTGCTAGCTCGGGGATTAGAGCTAGCAGTAAACCGAGATTATCTAAGTATCTCAGGTAGTAAGCAGCTCGGGGCAGAGTGAGCAAACGAAGTAACTCTTCTCTAACCCTCTCCCCCGAGACTTCAGTGATAGCCTGGGAATAGCAGCGGATTAAAGATTCTGTGTCTGGCTCTATAGTGAAGTCAAGCTCGGCAGCCAACCTCACTGCCCGCAAGAGTCTGGCGGCATCGGCTGCAAATATTTGCTCGCTTACCCCCCGCACTATTTTATCCCTCAAATCCTCCTTACCGGAAAAGGGGTCGATAAGCTTCAGGGGGGATCGCTTTTCAGCCCCCAATTTTGCCGATTTTCGGGGGCTAATATTAGGGGCTGTACAGGCGGTGATAAATTGGCTGAGTTCCAGAGCCATGGCGTTGATGGTGAAATCGCGGCGGGCAAGGTCAGATTCAATATCTTCGGTAAAAGAAGAGAAATCAAAATGCCACTCTGCACCACGCGATTCTGGGTTCTGTGAAGTCCCTCTTGGCTGCTCATCTTCAATCACCACTACTCTAGCTATGTTGTTGGCATCATCAAGGAGCACAAATTTGCCTCCTATTTCTTCGGCTACTTCCCGAGCTATGGTTATGGCGGCGCCGCTTACAGCAATATCTATATCGTTGGTCTTCCTTCCCAAAAGCCAATCACGGATGAAGCCACCAACGATATAGCCTTGCTTTTTCTGGATAGCTAACAAGTGGGATATCTTAGCTAGGGTGGCAAGCAAATTGCCGTTTTTTATGATGGACATGACAGAGCATTATAGTTTGTGGCAGCAGGCATTGTAAAGGTTTAGTTGCAAGACAGGGGCAGAATATCAGCTAGTTGCCATGGCATTGCTTAACCTTCTCAAGATGATGAGGTTTATTAGGTATGTAAAACTCCTATAGCTTTGCGGCACTGGTTTTTACTTGTTCTAATACCCAGGAGCACCACCTTTCTATTCCCTCGCCGGTCTTGCAGGAAAGTTGGAAAATCTCGGCTTTAGGATTTAGTCCGGCGATGGAACGGCGAAAGGCAGCAATATCGAAGTCAACATAGGGAAGAAGATCCATCTTATTTATTATCACAACATCGGCATCGATAAAGATCAGGGGATATTTAATGGGCTTATCGTCACCCTCGGGCACGCTGGAAATCACTACCCGTTTGTGTTCTCCCAGGGTAAATTCAGAAGGGCAAATGAGATTGCCCACATTCTCAATCAAGAGCAGCTCAATATTATCCAGAGGCAGGTCCTTTAGAGCTGGCTCAATCATGGCAGCCATTAGGGAACAACTTTCCGGCATATTTCGGGTATTTATTTGAACTACTGCTTTTGTCTTGCTCTGCACTTTCTCAGCATCTATTGTGGAAGCAACATCGCCTTCGATAACAGCTATATTTAGCCTGCTTTTCAGCCTCGTCAGAGTTTGCAGAATAAGGCTTGTCTTGCCAGCACCTGGAGCGGACATAATGTTAACAGCAAAAACCTTGTGCTTATCCAGCAGCTGCTGATTTCGGCTAGCTATGGTCTCATTGGCCTCCAGAATGTTCTGGACAACTTCTATTTTTTTCATTCTACTTCTATGCTTTCAATATAGAGCTCTCGTCCCTTGAATATTTCTACGCTCTGCCCCCGGCATTTAGGACAAGCCCATAAAGTATCTTGGGGGCGGAAAGTCGAGGAACAATTCCGACAACGCAATTGAGTTGGTACTAATTCAAAGTGGACTGCTGCTCCTTGAGCGATGGTATCTTTGCTAAGAGAATCGAAATAAAACTGAATACATTCGGGGACAAATCCTGACAACTCGCCAATTACTATGTTAATTTGGATGACCTTGCTAGCTTGTGCCTCACCAGCTTTGGCTAAAGCAATATTAACTATGTTTTCAGTTACTCCAAATTCATGCATTTGGTGAAGCAAAGTAAGCTGCTATATTGTAAACTACTCCTTGCTTTAATTCAATCCAGCGAAAGGTTTCAGTTTGGATATCGCGATGTGTACCAACAGCGGTCCAAATACTTTTACGTAAGTTTATGGTATCGAATTTGCAGTACTATCAGGCGCAATAAAACCTTGGTTTCCCACTTTGCATCCTTAGATTTCGATTCTCCAATCGTGGGAATATATGTTGAACCCTTTTGAGCTGGCAAATCCTATGAGTGTTATCCCGTATTTATTGGCTTCTTCTATAGCTAGGTCCGTGGGGGCAGCGATGCTTGTAACTATCGGTATTTGGCAAAAAATTGCCTTTCGGATCGTGGAAGCCGTTTGTCGGCATGAGCTAACCAAGCAGCTATCCGCCAAGTTGCTCCCTGCTTTAATTGCTAGGCCGATGGCTTTATCTATTGCACAATGTCTACTTATATCTTCGACAAAAACCTCTTTATCCCCGCGGATTCCAATAACATGTGTGCAGCCAGTCTTTCGGTACAAGAAGCTATTCTCGTTTAGTGTTTCTACCAAATCAAAAACATCGCTTTTGGTTAACTTTTTCTTAGAGTCGCACTTCTGGGGAGTCTTAACTAATTCTTCAGAAACATTTACCTTAAACTCACTACTGCCAAGCCTCTTGATCTGGGACGAAGAAGGGTCTATGCCTCTTGATTTCAAATTACCGGCTATCATTTCTTCTAGGTCAGCGGGAATGCAGTAGAACTTATGAATTTCTCCATTGAGCTTAACGATAATCTCTTCTTCATGAACAAGCTCATCTGTCTTCTTCCACCTACCATCCTTGGAAATTCCTAAAATTTCTATTTCGGTACTTCTTTTCTCCATGATTTGTGGAAATCCTTTACATCGTCTATTATGCTTCTGCAAGCATCGAAAGCTGGCTCCCTGTGAGCGGCGGAAACTGCTACTAACAGAATATTTTCTGATATGCCTAAGAAACCCAATCGATGTATTATAGCCACATCCTCGACATCAAATTTGTCGATTGCTCTTTTTTCTATCTCCTCTAGTTTCTGGACAGCGTGATTATCATTCTCAAATTCCAATCCTACCCCTTCAGGGAACTCGCGTACCGTGCCTAAATAAATTGATATTGCACCTATTCTGGGTTGCTTCATCTTTTTGATTATTTCGTCTATGGAGAAATCTTCTCTTCTTATCTCAATCATCTCGGCTCACCAATATGATTACATGTTTGGCATTTAAATTAACCCCAAAAAGTCTTGTGACTTTTTGGGGGCCCCGATAAATTTGATTTTAGATTTAACAGGGTTCCCACAAAAATCGCGAGATTTTCGTGGGTGGATTTATTTTCACAGGCCGGTCATTTAGTGTCTCTTAATTTGGGTTCTTTGCGGTTTCTTGCTGAGGGGCTATATTTGGCAGGTGGCACAACTTGTGGCAGAGCATGTGCTGCAGGGGGAACTTCCCCCAATCGGGGTAGATGACCCTTCACTGCTTTTAGAAAAAGAGGCGAAAGATGAGAATATCCGTGTAGCGTCATTGTGACAGCGGGGGCAAGAGGCATTTTCATTTGCTTGGCTTTGGGGGCGAAGCAATTCAAACTTAAAGTTACAATTAGGGCAAAAATATTCATAGATGGGCATTTTTAATCCCTACCTTTCTCAAAGGCTCTTAAGAATACGTCAGGGACTTGAGGAACCTGGGTATCAGTCCATGTCTTGAGGCAAGTCAAGGAGCAAAAATTATAGTGCTCCACTGCCCCTGGACCCTTCCATAGTGAAACCATGAGCCAACCATTGAGCACCTGGCAGGGTCGCTCCTCTCCACTACATTCCACTCTTTCACCACAAGAATGGCAGATAAAATATTCCCGACGCATTTAAGTCTCCAGCCTGATTCGTTTTTTATCCCCTTCCTTGAATGCAGCCCATGGATTAGATGGCCACCACCTCCTTAATTTCAGGCACCTGTTCCTTGAGCACCCGCTCAATCCCGCCCCTCAAAGTCATAGTTGCCATAGGGCAGCCACCACAGGCACCGGTCAGCCTTAATGTCACCACTCCATCCTTAACATCTATTAATTGGACATCCCCTCCATCGGCTAACAATGCCGGTCTCACTTTTTCCAAAGCTGCTTGTACCTTTTCTCGCATTTTTACCTCCCTACTATTTATCGCCTTCTTAATTATCCAGCTACTTAGAGTTCCTTGTTCAAATATTAGGGCTAAAGCTGAGAATTGTCAAATTAATCTGAACTTAATGCGCTGACCTTCTCTTACGCAGCATTATCAATTAGGTTGGCTTAGCCTGAATGGATTATAAGCAATTATTTAGGACGCTGTATATGGAATGACACCAATGGGGTCGATTAAGTATTAAACGGGCACGCTGATTGTCTCTGCTTCCTTAACCGCAGCAGGTTTAGTGTAATACTTATCTTGACTTATTGCCCTGGGAAGGCAAGTTTGCATGCATGTCCCGCAGTAGATGCATTTGAAGGGGTCATACTTTATCTGTCTGTTTTCCAGACTGACTTCTATAGCTTGGGATGGACACACCCTGCCACAATCACCACATAAATCACACTTATCGGGGTCGAAATAGATTTTGCCTCTATATCCAGGGAAAGGCTCCCTTATATCCTTAAAAGGATAACGCCTGGTAGCCGGTCGGGAGAAGAGGTTCTTTACGATTGTCGGAAACATCCAGGCCATTTCTATTACCTCTCAGTACAAGAAATACAGGGGTCTATAGACAAAGTAATTACCGGCACATCAGCCATCTCGCAGCCAGGCAGCATAACCAACAAGGTAGGTATGTTGGCAAAAGTTGGCGTTCTTATTCTCAACCTCTCCAGATTATTTGTCCCATTGCCCTTTATGTAGTAGAAAACTTCCCCTCTGGGTTGCTCACATCTGGAAACAGTTTCACCTTCAGGATAGCCGTCAACCCTGACCAATACCTCGCCATCTGGCATCATTGCCAGGGCTCTGCGCATAAGCTCTATACAGTAATAGAGTTCTCTAGCTCTGACTAGGGTTCGGGCATAGCTATCTCCAGCAGTTTCTACGACCGGCTCGAAGCCCACTTCCTTATAAGCGGCATAACCCGTTTGCCTTATGTCTATAGCAACGCCACTGCCTCGGGCAGTAGGCCCAACCGCCCCCAAGAGCTCAGCTTGTTCTTTGGATAACATCCCTTTACCCACGGCACGACGCTTGATAGTAGGGTCATGGAGTAGCGCAGGAGCCGCAGTATTGTCCAGCATCTCTTTAAGAGCAACAAGCCTTCTATCTACCTCCTTGGCCATCTCTTTATCTATATCTCTTCTTACCCCACCAACAAGGCAAGTAGAGGTAATTACTCTATGTCCAGCGGTCATCTCGAGGAGATCCATAGCTATCTCCCTGGCTCGCCATATTTGCATGAATAGACTTTCAAAGCCCATGCAGTCAGCGAGAAGCCCTAGCCACAGGAGGTGGCTATGTGTCCTGGAGAGTTCACTCCAAAAAACACGGAGGAATCTAGCTCTGGGAGGCACTTCAACACCCATGAGGGCTTCGACACCCTGGCAATAAGTCAGGGCATGGATGATGCTGCAAATACCACATATCCTCTCACAAAGGAAGACATTCTGGCGAAAGCTATTAAGCTCGGCAGCTTTTTCAATTCCTCGATGCACATAGCCGATTATAGGCGTTACCCCCACTACTTTTTCATCTTCTAGCTCCAGCTTAAGGTGAACAGGCTCTGGCAATACTGGATGTTGGGGACCAAAGGGAATCACTGTTCTTACTGTCATTCTATTCCTCCAGATCGCAACGCCAGCATCGCTTGCCTTCGGCCATAGCCATTTCTTCGCTTAGTCCAAGCTCGACTTCATCAAATCCTCGCAGTCTATCCTCGATGGGAAGACTCGGCATTTCAACTCTCTTGCTTTCCCTCGCCCACCTCTGTATAAAAGTGTCGCGTGAAGTGAGGTCCTTTACCTTTATTTTCTCGATGGGCAAAACACCTTTACCCCCAAGGTGTTTGTCTATGGAAATAGCTGCCTTCTTTCCCGTTCTGACTGCTTCCACTACCGATGCTGGTCCAATAACTGCATCCCCGGCAGAAAAGACAGCTTTTTGCGAGGTAGCCATGGTCTCTGCATCTGCAACCACAACGTTTCCCCTGCCGATTTCTAGCTTGAACTGCTTCGGGACATCAGGGCGTTGTCCAATGGCCGCGATAACCGCATCTACACCCACCTTAAACTCGCTGCCCTCTATGGGCTCGGGTCGAGGTCTACCGCTGGCGTCTGGGGCTCCAAGCTTCATACGAATATTTTCTAACGTGATTGCACCATTCTTGCTGAATATCTTCGTTGGCGCCGCCAGGAATTCTATCTTCACCCCTTCTCTAATCGCCTCCTCAACTTCGGAGGCGTTAGCCGGCATTTCGGCCCTGGTACGACGATAAAATATAGTCACATCTTTGGCTCCCAGACGGAGGGCGGTGCGAGCGGCGTCAATAGCAGCATTACCACCACCGATAACTGCCACCCGGTTCCCCAGTTTAACTTTCTTGCCAAAATTCACATCTCTCAAAAAATCGATGCATTCCATTACTTTGGGATGGTCTTCTCCCTCAACCCCCATTTTTATCCCTTGGTGGGCACCGGTAGCGACAAGAATTGCCTGATAGCCGTCTTCGAATAGCTTGTCCAAAAACTCCACTTTGGTGTTGGTCTTTATTTCCACCCCCAAATTCTTAACCATGTTTATTTCTTCATCGAGAACCTTTCTGGGGAGTCTGTATGCTGGAATCCCTGCCCTCATCATCCCCCCCGCGTGGGGCAGAGCCTCGAATATGGTGACTCCATGCCCCATCTTAGCTAGATAATAAGCTGCTGTAAGTCCTGCTGGACCTGAGCCAATAATTGCTACGCGTTTTCCCGTCTTCTTAGTAGCCGCCTTTTCTTCATAAGTAGCATGGTCATAAGCAAACCTCTTCAACATTCTTATGGCAATAGGCTCCTGTTGCTTGGCTTGGCGGCAGTTATCTTCACAGGGGGCAAAACATGCTCGCCCCAAAATTCCCGGGAACGGCATAGCTTGCTTTATCACTGCTAATGACTCAGCGAATTTTCCTTCGCCGATAAGACGAACATAGCGCGGTATATCAATGCCCGCGGGACAAGCCTCGCCGCATCTAACGGGAAGGCGTGTTGGTGCTTTGGGCACATAGGGAGTGGGTTTAACAAGTTCAGCTTCAGGGCTTTCCTTACTACGGAGAAATCTCCTCTGGAAATTGAGAGCCATGCCTTCTATCTGGATATTGAAGATGTCTTGTATTTCGTTTTCAATCAGGGCAGCACATAAGTAAATATTGGATATGCTAGGCAAAGTATCCTCTTTAGCTATTCTGACTCTAATATGTTTTAGAGGCCCCGGGCTTTCCTGAGGCTCAAAGTGGTAGATAATTTCAAACTTATCCCCGAGGTCAACGCAGCTAGCAGTGCCCAGCCTGGCTTTTTCCGCCAGCATCTTCTTGACTGCTGGAATAAGCTCAGCCTTCTCTACTAAAACTTCATTTTCCATATGCTTTGAGCTTCCCTAGCGCTAACACTACGGCATCAATGATGGCTTCAGGCCTGGCGGCGCAGCCAGGGACGTAAACGTCCACGGGTATGACCTTATCTATGCCACCAATAATATTGGGGCAGTTGTGAAACACGCCGCCAGTGCAGCCACAGGTTCCCACTACTATTACACCCTTGGGATCGGGCATTTGCTCGTAGAGATTACGCAGCACTCGATAATTGCGGTAGTTTGCTGGACCGGTGACCAGAAGGACATCAGCATGTTTGGGATTGCCCATATTGACGATGCCAAACCTTTCTATATCGTAGAGGGGAGTAAGGGCGGCCAGTATCTCTATATCGCAGCCATTACAGCTACCACAATCAAAATGTAGCAGCCAGGGTGATTTCATTCTCGACGTACTTAGAATTCCCATTTTTTCACATCCATCCCAAGTTGATAAATAGTATATTCAGGGCTACCAGACTTATGCCTGCGCCCCAGGCGAATCTCAGCATCCAGGACCAGGTGAGACGAGCATTGATATTATCCACAATTAGCATGATGAACCAGCTTGCCAAAGCTATTATGATGGATAGCCACCATAGGCTGCCTGTCACCCAGAAAAGCCCCAGGATAGATAAGAGCAAAACCATCTCGTACCAATGTCCTAACTCTATCAGGGCCAGATAGGGGCCGGAGTATTCTGTAACCACCCCTCTAACTAGCTCTTGATGGGCATGCTCCGAACTGGAGATGTCGAAGGGAGATTTCCTCATTACTATAGCCAGAGCAATAAGCAGGGCTATAAAAGTTATCCACAAATCAGGAAGAAGTGGTTGCCCATACTCAAATATATTGGCAATAGAAAAGCCCTCGGCCTTTAAAGCTATAGGTATTGCCGCTAAGAGCAAAATCGGCTCATAGGCCAAGAACTGCAGCAGTTCCCGGTGCCCACCTAACTGGCTATAAGGTGACTTCACGCTTAAAGCTCCCAGGGGGAGGCAGAGACTGCCAAAAAACAGGATAAAGAGCACCACCAGCAAGTCTTGCCTCAGAGCGAAGAATACTACTGCAGTGATGATTAGGGCGAGAAAAGCGTAAGCGAACGCAAGCTGAGCCCCACCGGCAACCATTGGTTTCTTGCCAAAGAGCTTGATGACATCATAGAAGGGCTGTATTATCGGCGGTCCGATTCTTCCCTGCATGTGGGCAGTTAATTTGCGGTCAATGCCTCTGAGTAATCCCCCTATCAAGGGGGCTACTATAACCGCAATTACGGCACTTCCGATTAACCAACCTGTGCTCATATCGTCGCCAAAACGAATAAAATAACAAGTAAAACAATGCCCACGGGCACGACAAATCTATTCAGGTTTCCTTCTCCCAGTATATTTTCAATATAGAATCCGCCGGTCTTAAGCCCTGTTCTTTCGTCAGCTACAGCCACAAATTCGTCTACCCCGATTTCCACATTCTCTCCACACATGTAGGAACTGCGACTTGCTTCGGGTTTTGCTCTGGTGGCAAGGGCAGGAATCAAGAGAGCCAAAGTGATTATTATGAAAATTGGCCAGGCGGCGAAAATACCCATGGGGGATTTCAAGAACCAGGCGCCGGTAGTAAAAGCTAAAGCCGCATTGTAGCCTGCTTCAGTTAAAGCTGGGGCGATAACGCTGTTATATAACGGAGCAATTAGTATGCTAAATGCCACGGCAAAGGTAATTAACATCAACAAGATGCCATGATAAAGGGGAATGAATGGCTCCATCTTGGAGCTTCCCGGCACAGGACTGTGGCATAGAAAGCGACCGATCCACTTGGCCCAAAAAACGGTAGTGGCTCCTGAGCCAAGCATGAGCAATACGAGCACAAGAGTTGACCATACGCCAATGCCAGAGGCTGCCTCCATAGCTGCCTCCATAGCTCCCCACTTGGCGATAAGGACACCAAAAGGAGCTACCAGCATGGAAAGCATTCCCGCTATGGTTATGCCCGTCAGAAGGGGGAGATTTCTGGCTATCCCCTCCATATCTTCTATATTCCTGCTCCAAATGTGGTGCTCAATAGCGCCAGTGCACAAAAAGAGAAGTCCCTTGGATATAGCGTGAAAGATTAGGAGCATAGTGCCAACAGCTATGGCTAACGGAGTATTTATGCCAGCACAAAGTATGATGAGACCGAGATTGCCAATTGTGGAATAAGCCAGAACCCTCTTTGCTTCGCTCTGGCTTATAGCTAGTATGGCGGTAGCTAGGAAGACTGCGCCACCATAAATAGCTATAAGGGTGGAAAGGTGGGTGCCTTGAAAGCCAGGAGCAATACGTAGCACAAGATAAACTCCGGCATTAACCATAGTGCTGGAATGCAGTAAGGCGGAAACTGGTGTGGGGGCAACCATGGCTCCCAGTAACCAGCTCTGAAACGGGAGTTGCG
>Ga0315296_10005535_pt1 | contig 10094 bp, 12 predicted proteins | sample YL17G14_18_MG_FD_203921 | JGI IMG/M metagenome (GOLD analysis project Ga0315296, IMG submission 203921) | Sediment microbial communities from Yellowstone Lake, YNP, Wyoming, USA - YL17G14_18 | ecosystem: Environmental > Aquatic > Freshwater > Lake > Sediment | place: USA: Wyoming | collected... | reverse complement strand
CAGCCGAGTCTTGCTCCATACTACCAAAACCTTCAGCTTTGTATTTCTCTAATTGTAGCAGTTTATTGTTAAGAGTATTGGCACTACCAGCAATGTCCAGATTTGATTTCTCTACAATGCCTTTAACCTCTTCAGTCGTTTTTCTTGCTACTCCTACAAGTAAGGCACCTGTCTCGGGTACTGCTAATCTAGGAGCTGGTATTGCCTCAGCCATCCCTCTTGTCATTGCTGCCTCAAAGCCAGCAGGCTTGCCAATAGCTAGTATTTTTATCGCTACCCGAAGTGGTATATTAAGCTTTAATACTGCTTCTACTGCTAACGTAGAAAACAGATTAAGTATTCTTGTAGTAACATCAGTGAAGAGTATCACTAGACTCTCCCCCATACCCTTAAAGATCGCAACAGCAATGTCAGAGCCAACTTTTAATCCCGCCTGCCAATCAGTCTGTAGATACTTAACAAAATCTACAAACACATCCTTTGCAAAAGTAACATAGGTCATAACTACTTGAGCCCAGTATGCAATAATTTCTCTGTTCTTTGTTGCCCAATCTCTTATGCTCTCAGCAGCAGATTTTAACATTGGAAGTATGGCTAAACCAATTGCCTCGCCCACGTTATTCAATGCATTTCTCATTTGCTTCAAAGCACCTGACGTTGTCTCAGCCTTAGCTCTCGATATATCGAATGCACGAGAACAAAACTCAGTTAAAATCTGCAGAGTCTCCGTTTCATCTCTGGCATGACGTAAGGCAGGAATATACCGACGAAGCATTGTAGACTCACCCTCAAGAGCCATAGCTACATATCTCGCCGTTGACTCAGTGCCAAGCCCAATTGCATCCGATAAAGCTATAGTACACTGGGTAGCTAATCGAAGCTGATTAGATTGTACTCCTAGAGTTTTTGCAGTTTGCATTATTGTAAGAACTTCTGTCTCAGAGTGAGTAGTAACCTCTTGTATTGTTGAGGCAAATTCTCTAAGCTTTGTCATTGTTTCTTTACTATAATCACCAGTAGCTTTTAGGGCGGCTGTTAAGGCAAACATTGCATCTTCAGCTTGCATGGCTTGTTGTATACCCCACTTAGTGGTTCTTACCATAGTTGTGAAACTTAAGTAAGCTGCAGCCATCTTGGCAACAGAAGCAATGAAAGTATTACCAAGCCGCTTGGACAGATTTTCCGAATCCCCTACAGTCTGTCCAAAAGCCTTCTTGATTTCCGAAAGCTTAACTTTCACTGGCTGGTCGTCTACTGTAATTTCGACTGTTGCCGTTAAGAAGTTCATTGCTTGCCTCTACTTAGTAATTCTTGCTCTATGTAAAAGCATTCAATTACAGCAAAGAACAAATTCCTCTTGTTCTTGACTTCAAGCAATTCCAGAGTCCCTATTATAGCTGAGTAGTTCAAACCCACTATGTCACCCATAGGCCCTATTATCAGCTGACTTCGTACAATGTTGTACACATCCATTGTATTAACATTATCTTCTGATAATTCTACTCTACATTGTTCACAGGGGGTGTCTTCGTCGCGTTCTCCATAGAGTCGAGCGCAGTCGTTACAATCTGGCTTTGAGAGCTGCCATTCGATATACTCTCTGAGTTTTTTAGTCGAGCCCCGTCAATAGCAGAGTTCTGGTTTCTTAGCTGACCAAGACAATCCAGAATGAATTTAGTAAAGTCAAGAGACTTCATTGCCTTGACCTTGTTACCAATGTTGCACTCAAGGGAGTGGCCATCCAGGCTGATATTCTTCCAGTCAACAATACAATAGGCGAAGGTCAGCTCCTGAGACTTGTCCTCATCGGTCTTTTTCTCCTCAACCCATTTCCCGGCCTCAAATCTCCTTTTCACTTTTGTTGTTATTTGGTCAATTCTCTTGGCTTCTTCAAACGACAACTCTCTTAGACACACTCCTCCAAGTTCCTGGTTACTCTCGTCAAAGTAAAACCATGTACCTTCATTTTTTGTGCTGAAGTCTACCATCTTAATACTCCTCATTTTTAAGACTCAGGGAGGCAGAGAAGTATTAGACGCTGCCTCCCCAAGTCACAGCTCATTATAATGTGGTGAATGTCTTGTCCTTACCATAATACTTGGTTGTATCAGCTTTCTCAATTACTGCACGATAATGGTACAATTTTGCGGTTGTCAGGCCGGTAAGATAGTTGTCAAACAAGCCTACAGCAGTTAACACGGTCTTATTTGCTTTCGTATCAGTCCCATATGATGTAGTAAGGCCGTACTCAAAGTAGCAGTCAAACGAGCCGACTCCGCCCATACCAGTCAGCTCACCTATGAGTGTTGCTGTAGTAGCCTCAATATCAATACTTCCAACTGTGTCTACGCCAGGCTGAGTGGTGGTGACGTTGCATCTCATAATGCCACTTACTTTGAAGGTTGCAGTGAAGGACATGATGCCAGCCTTGTTGTGGCCCAGATCATCAAATTTTGTGACTGATACGTAGCTTGCTGGGTCAGTAGTTGGGTCGGGCTCATAGTACTTTACACCAACCTTGTCGATGTACAACCTTAGATCTGTCCACTGTTGATCGCCAAGAATAGCAGTCCTTAGCAATTGTTGTCCAGCATCCTCATCCAGCAAACATTGACCAACAATAGTGATCTCGCCTCCCTCAAGCTGCATACCAACGAATGTCTTATGCTCATCACCAAACTCCGAGTCATCTTCCATTGCACGAATAGTGCCAGAGTAGGTCCATGACGCAATACCAGCAATCACGGTGCCACTCTTTTGAACTTTGCCTTTGTAACCAACATGAGCCATTGTGATATCTCCTTACTAATTTTTTTCTAACAAAATTCTGTACGTAACTGTATAATTCCAAACTCGTTTGCCTTCTACCTCCCATCTTGGCAAAGAAGAGGATTCCCGGGTACAAGATAATAACACATAACCATCAACAGTAAACTGAGCAAAATCAAATCCTTGATTAAGATCAGGATCGCCTTTCAACAAGAGATAGAGATTACAGGCTTCCAAGGGAGATATCTCATCACTATAGATATCAAATTGTACCAAGTATTCCTCAAACTTCTCGGTGAAGGTAATATCCTGAGTGTTAGAGATTAGAGTGAATACTAAGTACGGAAACACAGCACTATCTGGCGCAACTGTATTATGTATGCCCCCAGTAAAACTAGCTGACATTGGGTCACTGACAAATCGTTCACAAATTGCTTTAGCTAGCTCTTTCACTTTGCACCAAATATCTTTTTAATGTCCGGTATACTAGACTCAAGAGCAGGTCGAAGATAGGGCTTCGGTCTTGTTCCCGGATGATGAACTATCTTTACAGGGTGCTCGGCCCCCTTCCAATACAATGCTCCAGCAACATTTGGTCTTATTATATGAGGCCTCGACCCAAGCTCTACAATTGGAGCATACTCAACATTTGAGCCAATAAAAGCGCTCTTGTCTTTAATCTCATGGGTTATGCTTCTTACAAGGGTTCCAGTTCTTCTTGGGCAAAACTGTTTGGCCCTACGTTCTACTACTAGAGCCGCACTTGTAAGTTTTTCTTTCAGAGTATCTAATATGTGCTTTAGTAACTCGTTTGTATTGTCTTTAATTCGTGCCATAGTATTAAAATCTAGGCCTCTAGTTAAGTCGCTATTGGCCAAACGGGCTCTAGCTCATGAATCCCTCACACTACTAGTTATGAGACTAAGCTAAGGTCAACAATGAGAAACTCGTTACGAGTATTTACTACATCAAGTATCTCATATTTATTCCCGTTATCAACAATTAGATCCTTGACCTTGAGATCAATCACATTGCAATACATAACAAAGCTTCTAACGTAGCCCTCCTTCTTAAATGTCTCTCGTTCCGTACCAGTAACTGGTCTAATGTAACAAGCCACGTTACTGAGGTGTACACTCTCAACTCCAGTCTTACCACCTATGCCATCATCAGAAATGCTAGTGATTCTAATTATCTTGACCTTCTTGTTGTAGAGTAACCTCATTTCATATAGCTCCAAGCATAGGTCTGGACCTAAGATAGGGTGTAAGAAGTCTATCAGCTTCTACAACACCTGTTAAGTATTTATGACTTTTTGAGTAGGAGTAATCCCCAACTCGTTCAGAGTCGAAGTGACCGTATCTTTGATATAGGGTTGGATCATTTTCTGCTTTGCACAATACTACTGTAGTTTTTTTAACAGCTGGAGGACAAGTAGTCCAGCCACATATGCCAGTGATCTTGATGTTACCAACACCCTCAGGAAATAGATTTTGCTGATACTTCATTCTAAGATGTAGCTCGGCCAGCTCATCAGCAACTGCTGCTTCCGGGTCAAGATAAACGAACTGATTATCAAAGGTCCAATAGTCAGTAGGCAGCTCTACTCCAAATATCTCAACTTTTGAAACACTGAGTACATCACTCGACAATCCCACAAGTATTCTATCTTTGTCGTTACCATCTAGTGTAGCAACAAATGGTTTATTATAGAAGTAATCGTCTGTAATAGATTCAATGAGTTGCTCGGCTCTATCTATTACTGCTTGTCTCTCAACTGTGCTTGAGCCTTCTCCTACATCGACTGTGTGAACACCGGAACCTTGACTAGTTAAATCAACTGCAGTACCAGCAGCTGCATTTACAGGATTCGTTGCAACCTTGATATGAGTAGCATCTACTTTAATTGCATAATAGATCTGCTCATATATTAACGGGGTAGGCATCATCCCTGTGGATGTAAAGATAATAACAGAACCTGTGGCAATAACTACGGACACTGTAATTTTATTGTCGGCCAGATTTACATCCGATGGATTAAAATTACAGGTAGCGGACACTGCAACTCCCCAGTTATCTATGTCACTCTCAACTATATAATGACCTATAGCTGTCATCTAAGATACTCCAAAAAAGAAGTAGCAGGCAGAAGTTGTCTGCACTTAGTACAACGTTTCTTCTGCCTGCTACTTTTACTAACCATGTTACTTGGTCTCCTGCTTTTCTTTGTTGAGAACGAAAAGCTCGTAAAGACTGATAAGAGCTTCCTTGAGTTGTTTTCTACTGTCGAGTCCCTTCAAGGTCTCAATGACAATAGCCTCGGTAGGCTCACTCAATACTATCGACTTTAAGCTTACAACTTCTGCTCCCTTCTGATCCCAGGTTACTAACCTATTAGGCAGCTCAACGAACTTCAGCAACTCATGCTCGGAAGGGTTAAAGCTTAAAGCTTCTTGAAGCTCTTTTACGAGCTTCACTGTAAGATAGTTCCCTTCACCCGGCAGTATGCCAAGCAAGTTTAACCTATCTCTTACGTCTAATTTGACTTCTCTAGCCTTCATGACTGACTCCTGAATTAGTTCTCAACCTATGGTAGATCCAGCATAACAAACGCTGACTGGGCCGTACCCGGAATAATGAGAGTACCCGCACGCTGATCAAGGGAAGTAACCCCTGCCTTATCGCGTTGTTCGGTGCTGCCATTGGGCAGCCAATAGGCACTTCTTTCATAATCAGCAGGTGTTCCATTCTGTGAAACTCTGTCAACACCCTTGGTCTGCATCCAAAAACATTTGCCTGCTCCAGTTACCTGTGTAGCCTTTCCAGCCATGGAGATATTCGCACTTGGGGCAGCGAAAGATGGTCTAACATTCTTCCAAGGATTTGATATGAGCTCAACACCATCCGCAAGGGCAAGGTCATAAGGTAGTGGGGCCTCAAGGGTTATCGTCACGTTGTGAGCTACACCAGAGTCTGCTGTGTTGGCGATTATTCGCCGAACACACTGGTTAGCCTTGCCGTTCTTGTAGATAACAATGTACCCGCCAACCAGCTCATCTACAGCTACGGTCGTGCTTGCTGCCGGTATAACAGTATCTGCCTCATCGAACGGAAGAAGGATAGTCGTATCCCCTGCAACCTGTATCTGAGAGGGATGCTCATACCACTTGTTTCGAGGACCAGCAGCATAGTAGAGACTGTAGTCAACTTGATCTTCTGTAATGTCTGCACCAGCTTTTGAGTACCTGAACTCACGTCCATCAGGAGTTACACGTCTGGTACCGAACACATAGTTTTGGAGAGTACTCAATTCAAACAGCCCCTGCTCGGAGCCGGCCTCAAGCATTGCACCAAAGATCAGGTCATTTTCAATACCATACTTGAAGGCTTGCTGTAATACCCTCATAATGGCCTGATTTATGTCTGTGTCTTGTTCAGCAAGATTTTTTGACAAGGTCATAGTTGATTCTCCTTTTTCTTTAATTCAACTTTAGTAACCTTCACTAAAAACTGCTTAGCCATACTGGCCAAGTAGGTAGCAAATTCCTCGTCCTCTGTTCTTATAACACCCGACCTATTAAGCGTATAGTACTTACCCTTAAAAGGTATTGTCCTTGAAGGACCGAAGTTTGCTATCTCATACAATACTTTGCTGTTGTCTTTCTTCTTAGCCATCTAATACCTCCCGATTGACTTGGCTCTACTAGCCAGTAACTAGCTTGTGGATGATTACAATGGCATCCACATTCTCAATTGCAAAACAAAGCCTCATGCTGTAGAACCAGTAAGTTGCCTCATCTGCCGCCTCACGCTGCGATTCAATTGTCAGCTCTCGCTGAACACCCAGGATGAAGTTTTCGGCTGGAGTAAGTATGCAGTCAGTATAACTGCCAGCATCAAGTTTGCCGTTTACATCCAGAGTAGTGGGCATTAAGGGGCAGCTTACGATAGGCACATTGCCGTACTGAGGGTCAGCCTTACCTAGGACCGCGCTGTCGCCGAGTATAGTAGACCTCGAAGCCAGGGCATTGATGTAATTCATCACAACTTGATCCGAGCACCAGAATCTTAAGTTCGCCATCCCAACCTTTTTGTATTTTGAAGGCAGGACTTGTAAAGCTTTTGTGAACTTGAACTCCCAGTTGTATGGAGCAAGAGCATCTTGCTCGGCAATTTTGCCGGCCAAGCTGAAGTCGCCACCAGCCGCAGCGCTGAGCAAATGAGCTCCGCCAGTTACGATGTTACGATAAGACTGGCCTACGCCACTATGCATAATCTGGTAACGCCAGCCGTCCCACAACGAGCGTATGTCCGTATTTGCAAAACCGCCCACTCCAGCTGTGTCAGATATGAATGCAGCCTCGTCCACCTCATTGGCAATTTTAGCTGCAACCATTTTTAGGAGGTGGTCCTTAAAGGCCGCAGCCTCAATGCCATCCTCCAGGTCATCGTCGAATACAGGCACACAGCCCCGAACTTTCTCAGTTACTAAACTGATTTTGTTGTCAGTCCAAACCTTCTTGTAATCTGCAGATGAGAAGGTAGTCGCAGGCTTAAGGAACCGACCAGAGCCAAACCCAATCGCTCGTATGTTCTTGGACTCCTTCTCCATTCTTACAATACGAGCATTGTTCTTCAGGATGGACTCATCTACCATGTAATCAAGAAATACGTCTGCCTCTTGAGCAGTGAGAATGATTGTAGGCATAGCAATCATTTTCTCAATCTGCTCCGCCCTAGACAAAAGATGTTTGTTTGTTTTCATGTTTTTTTGTCTCCTAATTTCTATGTATGTTGATACTAACTGCCTCCGGCTATATCTTGATACTCGGGAACTTGTCCTCGACTTGATCCTTGTCCTTATCACTATCATTATTGTTATCCTGGCCTTCAATTCCCTTTCTCATGGGAGCAGCCCTCTCAACCACCTCGAGTCTTTTCTTCAGAGTTTCTAATTCCTCACCAGTCTTCTTAGTTGCATCCACTCCCTTAGTTATTTCATCCTTGAGCTCCTTAATTGACTTTACCAGCTCAGAATCCTTGGCACCTTGAGCCTCCTTGGTAGCTTTGGCTAACTTAGCAGCCTCGGCCTCCTTGGCAGCCTTAGCAACGTCATCATCCTTTTCTGGGTAGCCATAAGCGGTAGCATATTCAGCGAGAACTCCGACAGCGCTTTTCAACTCGTCAGGAAACTCGTCCTTATACTTGTTAATCATGGCTAATGCTTTCTTAATAGTCTCTACCGCCTTGTCAGAAAGCTTAGCCTTATCGAACGTATAAGACGCACCGCCAAAATAGGCCTTCAATAATTCGACTAGTTCTTTGTCCATTATGACATCTCCTTTACTTAGCCAATAAGTTACAGTTTGCTTAAAGCCGTCTTCTGTGTCGACGACTACTGAGTACGAACAAGATATGCCGGAGCCCGAGCACGGTGTCGTTTCACTAGGTTTGTAATATGAAAATGAGAAGTTATCAAGATCTTTAACAGGCTCACCATTTACTAGGATCTTTGTACCCTCAGAAGAGCCGTTACTCTCTATTACAACCAGAGCTGGCTTTCCCTGTTTGAAAAATAGAAAGTTCTTCATGTTTGCAGGCTTACCTACCAAAGAGACTTCAGCCAGCTCTATATCAAATAGTTTTCTTTTTGATTTCATAATCTGCTACTCCAATTCTTGAGCTAGAGCATGTCCAGCCATACTATAACCCTGTAACTCTCCCAGTACAATTTTATTCCAAGCTCCTTCGTCATTTACTCTGATAGATAGCACCCAGGAACCTTTCTTAATTGGTCGGCCTTCTACTACTAAATCATCAGGAGCAATATAATTTTCAAGTATGGTTACATCAATAGGATTGCCCTTATGATTCACTTTGAATACTTGAGTATGCTCCATAAAATAATAGCAGGCTTCTCTGATTTCTGCCTCGTTAGCAACGTCACCCTGACTATCAGTCTCGTCTGGCTCATAGACTATACCATAAACAATATGCTCCGGCTGGCTTTTGGTTACTGGAATAATTGTCATGGACCTCTCTATTTCTTTCAACTTTGAGATCATCCAAACTCTAGTGCCCCCCATGACAGGCACATAGGCAATCAGATATATTCCAGGCTTCAACAACTTAGAGTCTGATATGTCTAGCTTCTTCGCATGTCTATCGGCCTGTATAAGCTTCCAGCTAAAAGTGTCAAGTATGATCATAGCTCCATAAGTCTTAGAAAAGGCCCCTGCCGAGCCTGGTTCAAATATCTCAATACTACGCTTGCCAGCCTCCATCCAAGATACCGGGCCTCGTATTGTTTCAGCTTCCATCTCCTCAGCATGCGGAGTCTTAAAGCCCCATCTAAGCTTGCCACCTTCCTCAAGCTTATCAAGCTTATCAAGCCCTGAGAGGTTGCCTAACATTATCTCTCCACCTTCAAAGTACTTGTCACCCTTTCGTACTAGCCTCATATCAAGATGTGCGCCATGTTCTCCAATGGCTCCTTTAAGCAACATCTTAAGTTTTTTGATGTTGTGTCTGTTAGCGGCTGCCTCAGAGGATACCTTCTTTAACTCCTCGACTTCTTCTTCCTTGATACCCATGATGTGTATCTGTAACACTCCTCGACCCACATCATCTAGCTTGTAGTCAATGTTACCTTCTACTTTAATTATATCAGTTTCATCAGTCTTCTGCAAAACATTGCCACGACCTGCTAAATCTATTACTTGATTAGCGGCATAAGGTGTCTTTCTATCCTTGTCTATATCTAGGACTCTAGGCCCCAGCCATTGTAACATGTTATCTTTCTCATTGAGAATGATTTCTTCTACTCCTATTGTAAGTATATCACCAGGATTTGCTTTCAATTCAGTATTGAAAGTTTTACCTAAGTCTATATACTTTACACCCTGGTACTCGACCAGATTGACAAACTTTGCGTCACCCAACAAGAGACCACAGTGATAGTTATAATTGCCAGCTCTATTAGTAACCCTGTCAAGAGCTATAACCTTTATCTCTACCTCCAATTTTATCTTGGCCCAATCAGTGATAGTGCCCTTTGGATTCCATATACTCTTGAGAGACTTTATCATAATGCCTTCACTCTGGGGCAGCTTAGACAGTTTGCTAAATAACTTAGTTAGCTCTGACTCGTTATTAGCTAGCTCGTAGTGAGTAAGAGCAAAGCTAGAGCATGGCTTCAAGTATTTACTGTAGAAATCTTCCAGCTGTTTTCTACGGTCTGACAAAGGCTTACTATGAATATCTTCCTTCCAATAGGGCAAGTCAAAACATGTGCCCACCACTACATCCTCCTTTTCTAACTGAAG
>Ga0315296_10005534_pt1 | contig 10095 bp, 11 predicted proteins | sample YL17G14_18_MG_FD_203921 | JGI IMG/M metagenome (GOLD analysis project Ga0315296, IMG submission 203921) | Sediment microbial communities from Yellowstone Lake, YNP, Wyoming, USA - YL17G14_18 | ecosystem: Environmental > Aquatic > Freshwater > Lake > Sediment | place: USA: Wyoming | collected... | reverse complement strand
GTGAATAAAATGTCCGCGCTGGAAGTCGACCTGATCCTCTTTGCGGGCGGTGACGGCACCGCGCGTGACGTTTGTTCGGCCATTCCCCCGCAGTTCCCCTCCTTGGGAATCCCCGCGGGGGTGAAGATCCATTCGGCGGTTTATGCAACCAATCCCAAACACGCGGGCGAGCTGGCGGGGATGTACCTCAAAGGCAGGGCGCGCCTTCGCGAAGCGGAGGTTCTGGACCTGGATGAGGACGCCTATCGCGCTGGCCGGATAAGCACGCGTTTGTATGGAACTTTGCACGTGCCGTACCGTCCGCTGTTGAGGCAAAATCAAAAAGCTCCAAGCCCCGCAGCGGAGGCCCGTCAGGCGGAGGCCATTGCGGCGGATGTCGTCGAGCAGATGCAGGCGGGCGTGGCGTATATTCTGGGTCCCGGCACAACCATACGGGCCATCGCTCAAGCCCTGACCGTGGAGAAAACCTTGGTTGGCGTAGACGTCGTCCGCGATGGACAACTCGTGGCAAAGGATGTGACGCAGGCGCAACTGCTGAGCTTGACTGACACCATGCCGGCCAGGATCCTCGTTACGCCGATTGGCGGGCAGGGATTCCTCTTCGGGCGCGGCAACCAGCAGATCGGTCCCGAAGTGATTCGCAGAGTCGGGCGCGAGAATATCATTGTGGTCAGCACGTCCGATAAACTGCGCGCCCTGCGCCTCCAGCCCCTCCTCGTGGACACGGGCGACGCCGCAGTGGATGCGCTGCTCGCGGGCTATTTCACGGTGGTCACGGGTTACAAGGAACGGATGGTTTATAAAGTCGTTTCTTGAAGGGAGGTTTTTATGAAGGGTTTGAATGGCAAACGTGTATTGATCACCGGCGGCGCCGGCGCAATCGGCGCCGCAACCGCCAAGCGGTTTGTCGAAGAAGGGGGGCATGTTTATGTATTCGACCGAGACGAAGCGGCATGTCAGCGCTTGAAGAGGGACATGCCTAGTTTGGCAGGGTCCATCCTTGTGGATGTCGCTGACCCCGATTCTGTCGCCCACGCTTTTGATGAGCTGGACAAACGGGCTGGCGGACCGGATATCCTCATCAACAACGCGGGGATCAGCATCCGTCATTCGTTCCTGGACATCAAGCCGCAGGAATGGCGCACGGTGCTGGACATCAACCTCAACGGTGTTTTTTATGTCGCCCAGCAATCCGCGCGGCGGATGCTGGCTCAAGGCGGCGGGGTGATCGTCAACATGGGATCATCCAACGGGCTGATGGGTTATCATTATTACGCCGATTACAACGCAAGTAAAGCGGGCGTGATTGAGTTGTCGCGCTCGATGGCGCTCGAACTCGGACCGACCATCCGCGTCAACGCGGTTTGTCCCGGATTTATCATGACGCCGATGCAGGAAGCCGAGTACACTCCCGAAATGCGGAAAGCTTTTGAAAAAAAACTTCCGTTGAACAAACTGGGCAAGCCCGAAGATGTGGCTGCACTGTTTGCCTTCCTCGCTTCGGACGATGCGGGATTCATCACGGGACAATATTTTGTCATTGACGGCGGCGAAATTGCAGGCGGTCTGGCCAGCCAGGCGTAAAAACGAACGTATCGTCATGGCAAAGGGCCGCGCAGCGGCGATGAGGCCATCTTGGATGAAAAGCCGGAGATGGCTTTGCCGCGAAAAACGCGGCTCGCAATGACACAGCAAGACAAGGAGACCTCATGGGCAAACTGGAGAACAAATGCGCCATTGTCACAGGCGGGGCGTCGGGGATTGGACTCGCCACCGCGCAACTGTTTGCCGAAGAAGGGGCGGCGGTCGTGATCGCGGACATAAATGCTGAACAGGGGAAGCAGGCAGAACAAAAATCAACGCCGGCGGCGGACGCGCGGTCTTCGTTCAGTGCAATGCGGCGCTCGCGGCGGATTGCCAGCGCACGGTGAAGATCGCCGCTGAAATTTTTGGCCGGCTTGATATTGTCTTTAATAACGCGGGCATCATCCGCCGCGCCGATGTGATCGGCACCACCGAAGATGAATGGGACAGGGTGATGGACGTAAACGTGAAGTCCATCTTTTTAATGAGCAAATATGCCGTCCCTGAAATCGTTAAACAGGGCGGCGGCTCGATCGTCAACACGGGATCGGGCTGGGGCGTCAAGGGGGGCGCAACGCGGTCTCGTATTGCGCTTCGAAGGGAGCGGTGGTCAACATGACCCGTGCCATGGCCATTGACCACGGGCCGCAGAACATCCGGGTCAACTGCATTTGTCCTGGAGATACTGATACGCCCATGCTTCGCAACGAAGCCAGACAGCTCGGCCGGGCAGAAGATAAGTTCATGGCGGAAGCCGCCGAGCGTCCGCTCAACCGTTATGCCCAGCCGATCGAGATCGCCCAGTCTGTTTTGTATCTCGTCAGCGACGCGGCAAGTTACGTCACAGGGGCGGTACTTGCGGTGGATGGCGGCGGCACGGCGTAAGCTCTATCTTCTACCGAGTGTTATTCCATTATTTCGACGGTTTCCTTGCGGAATACGAAAGCCGCTTCGAGAAGGAGTACGGTTTTTTCCGACCGATCGTCAAGCAGGTCACTGTCCGAATTATGGCCTCTACGCCAATGCCCAATTTTCGTCAGCCACCTCAAGCTGACCTTTGCCGCGGACAGGCCCCCGCCTCCTCAGACCGCGTATCAAGAAGTCCTGGTGGCAGCTGAGATAGCCGGCGAGTATTTCTCCTCATCTTTTTCCTTGAGAAGGAGAATTCTGGCCGATTTCCGGGGCTTTATGGCCCCAGGCCAGCCTCAGGCAGATATCGCCAACCCCTGGAGCCCGATTGACAGTGCCCGCTGTCTTGATCTATGCTTCCTCACGATGGTTAGAGGGGAAACCAGCCTTGGAAAGGCTCATTCGACCAGCGCCGCAGAAAAGCAAATTAATATTTATATTTATTGATGAAGATCGGCGAGGAGATGGCCGCCCATTTAAATTCTCCGGATTGTTCCACCAGGACGTAAAAATAATCCCCCTTGGTGCCGCTTACGGTGGTTGTCACATGGGGATTCGTGGAATTCGGGTTCCAGTTTTGAATTTTCTTTCCGTTCTTGAACAGCCATATTTTCGAAAAGATCTCGCCGTTTCCATCTGAGGCATCGATCACAACGTTCAGGCGGCCGCCCGGTATCTGGGAACCCATCTGGGCGCCGTTGCACGTAAAAGAAAGCACCAGATTCTTATCCCTGGTCGAATAGAACCGGCGTGCCTTCATGGCAGCATAAATCGATTCACGGGTCTTCTTCTCTGCCAGGACAGCCATCCTCCACTCCGTTAGGGTGCCCCAGTCTGCGTCATGATTATCCCCGCTGCCTGCAGCTCCAATATACCAGCCCTTGCCCAGCGCGTCGTCGTACCAGCTTCCGTTGCCATGATAGCTGCTGTACCATCCGGGGCTGTAATAGTCGTCATCCCGGTTCCATAGCTCCATCCCGACGATCTTGTCGCTGTAATTGAAAAGGAATTTATCGAAGTCAGTTCCGTACTGGCCCGGATGATTGAAGAAGGCAATGCAGTCCCTTGCGGGATCCGACATCCAATCCACAAGCCCATTGAGGTCATTCGTCGGCACCTCATCCGCTTCACAGTGATCCAGAGAGTTGATTATTGTAATATGTCCTTTGCCGAGCAACGTAGCAGGACCGCCCCACGATGTGTCATCGCTGGTCCATTCGAACCCCCAGAACGTCACAAATTGCCCGTCCACGTTAAGAAGGTCGGCGACCTCCTTCAGGTTATTGTATTCCTCAACGGTCAGACCGTCATTGCCTTTGCCGGTGGGATCAGAGGGATCGTAGGGATAAGAGCAATGATCGGCAACGCTGAAAAAGTCAAGGAAGGCAGTATCCCGCGCATAGCAGTAAGCCTCAGCAGGGGTGCCTTCACCGTCTGAAAATGTCGTGTGGCTGTGCAGCTGCCCATAATAGACATTGTATACCGCCCCGGTCAAACTATCGACGATGAAATCTCGAGCCAACTGTGGGTCGGCACAGACTCCCGGGGTTAGCTGCATTGTCAAGAAAACCACCACAATTGTAGACAAGATACAAAGGACGATGAGTTTGTTTCGGGCTCTCATAATATTTTCCTCCTAACTAAATTTTTAACGCTGTTTTGAACCTAGGCGCGAAAATGCACATAGAGGCTCTTGACTTGAGCGCCTTGTTCCCCTTCCTCCCGCAACTCCGGAGATGGGAGAAACGGAAAAATCGCTTGGTAGACATTCCGCAAAAATATCTATGGATGGATTATAAATAGCCGAGAATGAGGTGTCAAGTTTTTTTAAGGGTGCGAATTTGGAACGGCTTTCCTTTGTAGAGCCTGAGGGCAAGGTGGGATACCGATACGGGAAGGCCATCCATGAGACCGAGATGATGGACTACCTGGAGTTCATCGCCCGGGTGACCTCGCATATTCCCGACAAAGGCCAAGTCACGGTCCGCTATTACGGCCTCTACGCCAACGCTCACCGGGGCAAGGTCGCAAGGCGAGCCTCGCGGCCGCTCCTCTGCGCATTGTCGAGGAAGAGCAGAGGCGCATCGCCTCCAAAGGCTGGGCGGCGATGATCCGGAAGGTCTATGAGGTCGACCCCATGAGCTGTCCCCGCTGCGGAGGCGCGATGCGCGTCGTCGCCTTCCTCATGGAGCACGCCGTTGTGGATAGGATCATCGAGTACCTGAAACTGACCTTTGTCGCCGAGCGCCCCCCGCCGCCTCAGGCCGTTTTTCAGGAGCTCTTGATGAATGCTGACCCGCCGGCCGATTATTTCGCATGACCTCATAAAAAAGGATGCCGAGGTCCGCTTGAATTCCGAGCCGTCGGACACGCCGGACACCCTTGCGCCTACCTGCGCCCGCTCTCAAGCCATCCTTGACCTCTCTTGAACTCACTTTTATACTCTTTCACGATGGTTGGATGGGATGAGTAAAGCTACCAAGCGGGCGCTTGGCGATTCGGTCGAAAACGAAATGCCTATAACGTAAAAGGGAGCCATAACTTAAAACCCGCGATGAAGCGCGCTTCCTTTGCGGCTCTTGCCGTTCTGGTTTTTTTGTTGGCACATGTTGACGCCTCCATCACCGGCGCCGTCGAGGGCGTGATCAAAGACTCGGTCACGGGGCAGGTCCTTGAAGGTGTCAAAATAACCATCGTCTCGGCCAAGTCGCAGATGATAACCTCCGAGCTGTTGACTGATAAGAAGGGGCATTTCTATAAAGGGGGTCTGATCCCCGGGACGCATAAGATCACTGTCGAAAAAGGAGGCTATCTTCCGCAAGAAGGAACCGCCCGGGTCATTATGGATGAGACCGTCAGCTTCGACATCCCGCTGACCCCTTCTCAGAGCGCAGGTCCCGCTGCCGACTCGATATCAAAGATGATTCTAAACGGATCGCAGCTGCTGGCCGCCGGAAAAACCGAGGAGGCCATCGCCAAGTTCAATGAAGCGGTCAGCCAGGATCCCAAGAATGCTGTGGCCTATTTCTACCGAGCCGCCGCCTCCGAGAAGGCCGGCAACAACGACAGAACTCTTGATGATTACAAAAAGGCCATCGAGTTGAAACCGGATTTCGTCCTGGCCCATTCCCGCATCGGAATCATACTGGCCAAGAAGCACGAATACGATAACGCTATTGAATATTTCAAAAGAGCTGTGGAGCTTGGCGATAGGGATCCTTCGACGCATTATAACTATGGCGTCTGTCTGCTGAACGCTGGAAAGGGAGGAGAAGCGGGCGCCGTATTTGAAAAGGTCTTGGCTCTCGATTCCAACTTTGCCGACGCTTACTACCAGCTCGGCCTCATGGCTATCGGAGCGGGCGACCCAGCCAAGGCCAAAGAATTCCTGGAGAAGTTCATTTCACTAGACCCGGAAAACAAGAACGCCACCCTGGCTAAAGAAATCCTTAAAAACCTGAATTGATATTCTACGGACAGGTCTAGCGGCTCCCCTTTTTCAATTTCTGTTCCAAGGCTCTTCCCTTCTCAACCTCGGCTGTATATTCGGCCATGCGGCCGAGCCTGTTATAGATGTCGGCCAAAACATAATGGCCCAATGGGGCCGATTCGGCTTCAGGCTCCAGCTCCAGCCCTTTTTTGGCCAGGCTGATCGCTTCATTAAAATTCTCATTGAGGTCCAGGTAAGCTTTGGCCAAGAAAAGATAGCTTCGGGCGAATTTTTTATTGGAATTGATGGCATCCTTGAGCTTAGTCACTTGCTCACGCAATTTCCCCTGCTTGGCATAGACGAGGGCCAGATTGAAGTGAGCTGGATAGGCAGCCGGGTGGATCTCGATCTCCTCCTTGTACTCTTCAATAGCCCTTGGGATATCTCCCTTGTACTCATAAAGAAGTCCCAGATTATAATGGGCATCGGGAATGCGCGGGCGCATCTTCAGAGCGATATGAATCTCTTTCTCTGCCAGGTCAAGCATTTTCTGATCCAGATAAGCTAAGCCGAGGAGGTTGTGGGCCAAGGCGCTGTGTTCAGGATCTATAGAAATCCCCTTATCCAGGAAAGAAATGGCTTTATCAAAGTCCTTGATTTCACAATAGATCTCGCCAAGGTTGATGTATGACTTGGGATCCCTGGGGTCAAGCTGCATGATGCGATTGTAGCCGGCAATCGCTTCATCATATTTCTTGAGTATTCTATAAGCCTGAGCCATGGTGAAGATCGCCGCCTCGTATTCCTCATCGGTCTTGAGCGCTTCCTGGCATTCGGCGATGGAATCCTCGGGCCGGTCGAGCTCCAGATAGATGTTGGCCCGGACTTGGCGGGCTTCCATGATACCCGGGTCTTCGGCGATCACTTCATTGAGCAATCTCAAAGCGTCATCAAATTCTTTGGCCGCCGAGGCCCCCTCCGCTTGCTTAATCCGATTGTAGAGGATGATCTTATCCTTCGGGTCGCCCAACACGCCGGACTTGGCCAATTTGGCGTTCGAGGTAAATCCTCCGACATAGCCCAGAGCCATGAGTTTTTCCCGAGCTTCGTCATCGAGTTTCCCCGGCCCTTTGTTTTCGATCCCCTGGGCCGACATCCTCTTCTGGAAATCCTTGAGGTCGCGCTCGAACCTCCTGCCAAGTGAGGAATCCGGACTGTAAATATTGGACCTTTCCCCCGGGTCGTTGACGAGGTCATAAAGCTCGGGCCGGGGCGCCTGGATGAATTTGTGCTGACGAGTGCGGAGGCCTTTGAGTTCGCTCCAACCGTAACGATAGAGGGGGTAATATGTTTCGCTGTAGGCGGGACGCTCCGGGCCGCTTTTTTTCCCCAGGAGCTGGCGCAGGAAGCTTCTCCCCTGGACTTCCCGGGGTATGGGAAGACCCAAGAGCTCGAGGACGGTGGGCATAATATCCACGTTCTGGACTTGCGATCCGATGATCTTGCCCTGGAGCCTGAGCAAGGGAATGCGGACGATGAGAGGGACGGATTGCGTGGCGTCATAGATGAAAAAGGCGTGGCCGCTCTCGTTGTGTTCACCCAGGCTTTCGCCGTGATCGCCGACGATGATCAGGATCGTCTTTTCGAGCAGGTTTCTGGCCGTTAACTCAGCCACGACATTTCCGATGAGCGTATCCACATAGGCGATTTCTCCGTCATAAAGGCCCCAGGGCCGCCCGCCATAATCGGTTTTATAGGGTTCCGGGGGTTCATAAGGAGTGTGGGGGTCGTAGAAATGAAGCCAGCTGAAGAACTTCTTCTGTGAGTTGGTGGCGAACCAGTCGAAAAAAGCCTTGACGACTTCGCCCCCCTCCCTTTGGACGGAATCGAGGCTGATGGTCTTGTATTTGGCAAAATCGAAATTGTCATAGTAATAATCGAATCCTTGATTGAGACCCCAGCGCGAATCCAGGACAAATGCACCGACAAAGGCGCTCGTCGCCCAGCCGGCCTGCTGGAGCACTTTCGCCAGGGTCGTCCTCTCCGACCCGAGATAAAACCCGCCATTGTCTCTGACGCCATGAAAAAGGGGATAGGTGCCGGTGAAGATGGAAGAGTGGGAGGGAAGGGTCAGCGGAGCTTGAGCGGTTGCGTTCTTGAAAAGGAATCCTTGGCCAGCGATCCGGTCAATATTCGGCGTTTCAATCCTCCGGTAGCCGTAACAGCCGATATGGTCGGCCCGGGTCGTGTCGAGGGTGAAGAGGAGAATATTAAAGTCCTGAGGATTGACCGAGCCAAAGAGTCTCTTGACTTCGCGGCGCAATTTTAGCCCGGGGGAATGACGGCCGACCAGAACGATAAAACAAAGTGCCAGGACCATGACAAAGAAGCCTGTCAATATGACAGGCAAAAAGAGCTTTTTACGCTTGGGGCCGGATGAAGGCCGGGTCTTTGGCCTGCCGGATTGCTGTTGACTCCTGGACGGGTTCGCGGGCATATGATCTCTCTCGGCGTTGATTTTTATTCTATGGATGGGACGAAAACCTGTCAAGGGAGTGTAGGGAAAACTGTGTAAACCTCCTTGAACAGGTAAAATGAATCAAGGAGGCTCCATTGGCTTTTGACCGAGGGGAACACCCCGTGACCTGACCCCCTCATAGGGATCCAGTCCTTGTGATAGGATTCTACTGGATCGAGGGAGGTCGATATGGCCAGGAAACGGTTTTCCCCGGAGCAGATCATCACCATGCTCCGGGAGGCGGAAGTTCTACTCAATCAATCGAACCCGGTCGCGGAGGTCTGCCGCAAGCTTGGGGTATCAGAGCAGACCTATTACCGCTGGAGGAAGGAGTACGGCGGGATGAGGGTCGACCAGGCCCGCCGTCTCAAGGAGCTCGAGCAGGAGAACGCTCGACTGAAGAAGCTTGTGGCGGACCTATCTCTGGATAACGCCATCCTGAAAGAGGTTAGCCGGGGAAACTTCTGAGCCCGGCCAAGAGAGGCCGGGCAGTCGAGCATGTGTGTGACATGATGGGCATCTCGGAGTCCCCCGCTTATCCAATAAGTTGTTGACAGAATGGGCGAGAAACGGGGTGCAGGTCAGTGGTCGGAAAGTTCACTCTAGGGCTGGCACAATGCTAGGGGGCAGGTCAGCGTAGCCGAAAACGAGATCGAATGTCGCGTGACCCTGGAGGCGGTACAGACTACCATCGGCGAAGCAAGTGGCTCGGCTGTCGACCCCATCGAATCCTTTAGGCTCCCGTAGGCTGAAGAGACTCTCCGGTTCGCCAAGGTCAGCGAGATGGAGTGGCATACCTGAGCGGAGTCGAACCGCCAACCCAGGGATCCCTCCCCATCTGGCCAAAGGTCCCAGATCCTTGCGATTTTGAGCAAGAGTTTGAACGATCTCTGCACAAATCACCCTGACGCCACGGTTCCAGATGAGAGATCCCTGGCTTCAGTCTACTTGGCCGCGCCCGCCGGTTCGCTTTTCACGTACTTGTCATACCAGGCCAGGTAGCGTTCATAGAGGTCTTTCTGGTAGGAGGGCTTCGAGATGCCATGATGCTGGCCCGGATAGACCACGAGCTCGGTCGTCCGGCCCAATTGCCGCAGCGCCTGATAGAGGTGTTCGCTGTTCATGATGGGCACGTTCCAATCTTCCTCACCGCCCATGATCAGGGTCGGGGTCGTTATCTTCTCGACATTGGCGAAGGCCGACGAAACACGGTCCCAGACCTGGCGGGCCTTCCATGGCTCGCCCAGCTCGAGGATATACTCTCGCTGGTAATGGTCGTGACCGTACGAGGCCGACCAGAGGATCCCGCCGGCCCCGGAGATGGCGCCCTTGAAGCGGGTCGTTTTGCTGATGACGTAGTTCGTCAGGATCCCGCCGTACGACCAACCGCCCACTCCGAGCCGGTTCGGGTCCGCGTTTCCTGCGGCGATGGCGTGGTCCACGCCGGCCAGGACATCCTCGGAATCCTTGTTCCCCCAATCGGCGAAGATCGCCTTGGCGAAATCCTGCCCGTATCCGGATGAGCCGAAATATAAGAATTTGCTTTTTCCGAGCGAGCTGAATTCCCCCTCCCGACATTGAATTTGCCCCCCAGTCCATGGTGGAACTGTACCCCCGGCCGGGCAGCGATGTCAATTTCCAGGAAAACCGCGCC
>Ga0315296_10005533_pt1 | contig 10097 bp, 8 predicted proteins | sample YL17G14_18_MG_FD_203921 | JGI IMG/M metagenome (GOLD analysis project Ga0315296, IMG submission 203921) | Sediment microbial communities from Yellowstone Lake, YNP, Wyoming, USA - YL17G14_18 | ecosystem: Environmental > Aquatic > Freshwater > Lake > Sediment | place: USA: Wyoming | collected... | reverse complement strand
CGCCGCCTCCTTATCAGGGGCGCAAAAAGTAATTGGCATTGATATATCCAAAGAAAGTATCGCAGCGTCTATCGATAATAAGAGAAAGTTTGCAAATGACAGGCATATAGATTTTTTTCATAAGTCAGTATTTGATGATGATATATTGCGATTGGGTAAGTCCGACATCGTGTACTCGTGGGGGGTTTTACATCACACCGGCAATATGTGGAAAGCGATTGACATAGCTTCAATGCTCGTGGCTCCTCATTCGTTATTTGTGATTGCCATTTACAATAAACATTGGTCTTCCGCGTTGTGGAAAGTGATAAAGTATTTTTATAATGCTATGCCTAAATTTGTTCGGTGGCTCATGATATGGATTTTTTATCCTATTATCGCCATGGCCAAGCTCATTGTTACTCGCAAAAATCCCTTCAAAAAGCGCAGGGGCATGAGCTTCTATCACGATGTTATAGACTGGGTCGGCGGTTACCCATACGAATATGCCACCAGAGAGGAAATAATAAACCATGTGGAGAAAACAGGATTTAAGTGCATCAAATTTGTGAAGCCGCCTGTGCCTATCGGTTGCAACGAGTTTGTATTTTTGAAGATATAGATTTTTAAGTGGAGTTGTTTTTTGATAAGAACAATGGCCGACGATTTGTTTATCCGTGTGTGTTTTATTTCACCCAAGGCGTATCCTTTGTTTAACCCTGATGTGAAAGGGGTTTTTGGCGGGGCGGAAGTGGACTTGTATTTTCTCGCCACCGAACTGGCAAAGGATAAGGACTTTGCAGTAAGCTGCCTTACTGCCGACTATGGCCAGCAAGAAACTGAAACCATTGAGGGCGTCAGAATTATTAAGACGCTTAATTTCAAAGAAAACCCTTTAGTCGGGGCTGTCAAGGTTTGGAAGGGGCTTCGTAAGGCTGATGCACAGATATATTTTCAGAAAGCCGCATCCTGGGGCACATTTTTAGTTGCCTTGTTTTGTAAGTTTCACAAAAGGATATTCTTCTATCGCACCGCCAGTGAGCAGGAATGCGACGGGACATATATCAAGCAGCATCCGGTGTTCGGCAAAATGTGTCTTTGGGCTCTGAAAACCGCTGCCCACGTCTTTGTCCAGAATAAAATAGATGGACAAAACCTGCTGCGAACCACCGGCATATCGTCAACAGTAATACCGAACGGGCATCGCCTGGTTGAGTTGCGCCAGTGCCAGCGAGATACTATTCTATGGGTCGGTCGCAGTGCTAAAATTAAGGGGCCAACGCTCTTTACATATCTCGCCGAAAAAGTACCCAATCAAAAGTTTACAATGATTTGTCAGCGAGCTACCGGTGATGATAAATACGACCAGCTTCTGGCCCGTGCCTCACAAGTGGAGAACCTCGAATTCATTCAACACGTTGACTTTAACGCCATAGATACCTATTTCCAGCAAGCGAAGATTTTTGTCAACACCAGCAAGATAGAGGGCTTCCCAAACACCTTTATCCAGGCCTGCCAGTACGCAACGCCGATTTTGTCGCTGAACGTTGACCCTGATGGGTTTTTGGTACAGTATAACTGCGGCATTTGCTGCAATGGCTCTATGGAATGTCTCGTTGATTCGCTGAGATTTATGCTTGCCGAAAATAGATTCATTGAGTTTGGCAAAAATGCAAGAAGGTATGCCGAGCAGAATCACAATATAAAGCAAATTGCCGGGGAATATAAAAGATTGTTCGCTGGTCTGCTGCGGCCTGAGAAGGTGTCATAAATGTGCGGTATAGTTGGTTTTAACTGGGAGGATGAGAAAAAGATAAAGTTTCTGGCATCATTGCTTCACCATCGCGGCCCTGAACAGGAAGGCTTCCACGTTGCAGATGGCGTCTCCATCGGCCACAAAAGATTGTGCATAATCGACCTGTCAGACAAAGGCCGACAACCCATCTACAACGAAGACAACACCATCTGCATCACCTACAACGGAGAAATATTCAACTTTGAAACGCTTCGCCAGGCACTCGAAAAAGAGGGCCACAAATTTGTCTCAAAAACCGACACCGAAGTATTAGTGCACGGCTACGAACAATGGGGCACGAGGCTGCTTGAGAAGATAAACGGGCAGTTCGCCTTTTGCATCTTTGATAGGAAAAACAACATCTTCTTTCTTGCCCGCGACCGGCTCGGCATAAAGCCGCTCTATTACTACCACGATGACAAAAAATTTATATTCGGCTCGGAGCTAAAGGTTTTCCTAAAAAGTGACATCCAAAAACGAATAAGCAAAAAGGCGCTCGACTATTATATGCTTTTCGGCAATACCCCATCAGCTCAATCCATTCTGGAAAATGTCCAAAAGGTCCTGCCCGGTTCATATATCCTTTATGACCTGACTTCGAAAAAAATAAAGCAGCACGCTCGCTTCTGGACACTCTCGTTCCAGGAAGATACTTCAATCTCGGAAAGCGAAGCGAAAGAACAAATCATACAACAGCTTGACCAAAGCGTAAAAATGCAGCTAATTTCCGATGTGCCTCTGGGTGCTTTTCTGTCCGGTGGAGTTGACAGCTCCATAATCGTTGCTCTTATGAGAAAGTACGTAAAAGACCTCAATACCTTCTCGATAAAGTTCGACCGCCCCGGCTATAATGAGTCAAAATATGCAAAGATTGTCTCGGATATGTTTCACACAGAGCACCACGAGATCGAATTCAACGCCGAAAGTGTAAGAGACTTAATCAATGATTTGCCTTACTATTATGATGAGCCATTTGCGGACCCCTCAATGATTCCAACCTGTCTGGTATCTCGCGTCGCCAAAAGATATGTTACCGTCTCGCTTTCTGGCACAGGCGGCGACGAGTTGTTCGCGGGCTACCCTCGATACATTCAGTTAACTTTACTGAAAAAACTAAATCACCTACCCTCTGCTGCCAAACAGGTCCTCAATCTCGGCGTCAGGGCTGTGAACATCTTTCTGGGCAGCGACCAACTCAACAAGCTTCAATCCTTCCTCGGCCCTGCAGAAGAGCTTTGGCAATTGTACCTCAAACTATTCAGCTATATGTTCCGTCATCGGCACGAGCACTCCCAGAGGATAGCTGAGTTTGATTACCTTAAAAAACATTTCAAATACGACAATGATGTCACCAACGCCCTCAATTTCGATACAAACGAGTATCTGCCCGACTGTTTACTCACAAAAGAAGACAGGGCCTCGATGGCTGTTAGTCTGGAGGTTAGGGTTCCCTTCTTGGACCATACTTTCGTGGAATTTGCTGCAACGCTGTCGCCGCGACTGAAAATAAAGGGCATAGACAAAAAGCATATCCTCAAAAAGGCCTTCTCTGGCATCCTTCCGGATACGATTTTGTACCGAAGAAAGCAGGGTTTTGGCGTCCCTCTTGTGCATTACTTCAGAGACGAGCTAAGGGACTTTGCTTATAAAGAGCTTTTCGGCCCGCAGCCGTTTGACTACTGTGACAAAAATTTCCTGGACAATCTGTGGCAAAGACACCAAAAAGGACGTGCTGATTATTCGCGCTTGTTCTGGAGCATCATAATGTTTAACCTCTGGCACAAAAAGTGGATGACTTAACCCGAGAACTGTCTAAAGATACGGGTCAGTTCTCCTGCAATAATGTCGGCGTTATAAAACTGCTCCACTGTTTTGCGCCCGGCCTGGCCTAATTTTATTTGCAGCGACCAATCACCATAGAGGCGCTCCAAAGCTTCATACCATTCACCGGGCGAGGTTGCTGCGAAGCCGCAATTACCTTTTTGCAGTACCTCCTGGTTCATTCCTACAGGCGAAACAACCACAGGCAACCCCACCGCCATGTACTGGAGCATTTTGAAACTGCACTTTCCCTTCGTCCACTTATCATCAGTCAAGGGCATTATCCCAACCGACATTGAATGCAGAGCTGCGACCTCGTTTTCTTTATTCCAGAGAACAAACCTAACCCTGTCAGGTGAGGGCAGATTATGCTTCCAGGGCAAATTGGATATCAACATAAGTTCCGCTTGCCTGTGGTCCTGCATGAATCGCTGCAATACCGGGGCGATGGTTCTGAGGTATTTGTAATTGCAGGCTAAGCCTGTCCAACCAATTACGAACTTCTCCGGTGGGCTGCCGGCTAAATCAGAACGCATCTGATACCGGTCCAAATCAATCGCTGTCGGTACTACGTAAACTCTCTTGCAATACTTGCTGAAGTGGTTTGCCAGGTAATTGTTACCTGCTGCCACCGCATCCATCACGCGAGCGATGTCGGCTGCTGTAAAACGACCAAAAGGCCAGCTCAACCAGATAGCATCATCAATATCCATTACTCGTGGTCTTTTCAGCATTCGCTCAAAAGTTTCATAACCTTGAACTAATTCTCTACTTATCCAGACAACGTCGGCATCCCGGCTGCGAAAAAGCGCCGGTATTCTTGCGCAAATCTTGAAAGGGCTTGGCAGTCCACAGCTTTTTCCAAAGAAAGGAATGTATTCATTAACAATAATTCCTTTCTGAGCAAGCCGGGGGATATATTGCCTGACCCGGAAGCGGGATGCAGGGTCGTCCAATCCTCCTGTCAGTGCCGCTACTTTGATCAGATGCTCCCGTCCTTTATTACCCTGGTTCATAATCTATGTTACGAATAGCTTTCTAATCCGCTTCCTAAAGTATATTTCGAATATAATAGTTCGGCAACAATATGCAGTAACAGTCGCAACAGCAGCTCCGTACATACCCATTCGGGGAACAAAAACCAAATCCAGAAGAACGTTCACCAGGGCTTGGACGGCGTCCATGCTCTGAGAAAACCTGTATCGCTCAAGCGCATGAAGAATCGGCACATAAAAAGCTGAATAAAGGGACAGAGCAGACCCTACTAAAAGGATTCTTAAGACGCCAATAGAACTATCATAAATACCGTTGTACACCATTCTCACCGCCCAGGGTGCAAAAATAAATAGTATGCAGATTGGAGCGAGTCCCAGCAAAAATGCCTTTGGTCTTTTGGAAAAAATATAAGCATTTATACTTTGCTTATCGTTGATGTTTTTACTTACAAACGGCAAAAAGTAATAAACCAGCCCGAATGTGAGCATAGTTATACCTTTGAAAATCATGTAAGCAAAATTGTAGATGCCTATATCATCCAATGAAACAAAATAACGCAAAACGAGATTGTCGCCCCAATTAATAAAGTAAGCACAACCTGCTCCGAGAATTACCCATTTTGTAAAGTTGATGCTATCACCGAAGCATTTTTGGTCCCAGACTATCGGCAGCAGCTTAGAATACTCAACATGTCGTACAAAAGAAACGATTACAAAAATGGCTGCAAGAAAATAGACCAGAAAAACGGAGGTAAGATTTACCCAGTTGAAAAACCTGAAGACTATAATCAAAAGCACACCCCAAACCCCAAAAACAAGCTCAGTCAGCGAATGCCGCGTTTTTTGGTCCATCGCCAAAAACATGTTGCTAAGAAACGTTTTAATCGCCACACCGACAAAGGCCAGGTACATAAAAAACAAGTTCGCCTTTGAAATCTGAGCGAAAGACATGATGAATCTGCCGAAAGTAAGAGCTACTGCTAAAAATAATATTAGACTTACTACTAAAAACACGCATTGAATCGTGAAGGTTCTGTTGATCTTACCTGTGCAAGTCTGTTCCTTTCCAGCATATACAACAAATGACGCCTGGGCGGAAGAAATAAGCATGGACACGAAAAAGAAGACAACCATTTTTGCGAGAGAATAACTTCCAAATAGACCCGGAGAGAAAAACTTGGCTACGAGCAGAGGAACAACCATAGACAACACTTCCCCTGTTGCCTTCAAAGCCACAAATTTCAGCAGAGACCTGCCCTGTATAGCCTCTTGTTTAAACTTTTCTAACATGGATGTAAAAGCAGCTCACTTATCCTTCGTAAATACTACTTCAATGCCATTGCAGGGGAAGATGTAGCAAAGATTTTCCTCGTAAAACTCCTGAAGATACCTGCTCAAATTTATAATTGCGCCTATGGAGCGTTTGATGATTTTTCTGAATAGAAAGGTTGAATCAAAAACAAGCTTTAGCGAAACAATTCTGATTTTTGTGTCAAAATAGTAATCGGGCACTTTTCGTTTAAGCTGGTGCCTCTGATTAACAAAATAATAAAAACTATATAGGCCGAAAAACCTGGTATGTGTAGGGTCTGAATAGTAATAGGGAGATGAGAAATGGGGCACATAGACAATGGTCTTGCCGCCCTTCTTGAGTACCCTTACGATTTCACTCATAAGTTTTTCAAAATTTTGTATGTGCTCAAAGCAGCTCAGCGAATAAATTTCATCGACCGAGTTATCTGATATAAAATCAAGACCATCTTCAATGTTGGCGACTATGTCCACCCCCGGTAAATCCATTTTATCAATGCCAATTGCGCCAGGCCTTTTATTTATGCCGCAGCCAAGTTCTAATATTACCGGCGGGTTATTAAGCGCTTTATCTAAATCTATCTTTGGCAAGGGCTTCATTTAATTACGCCTAATCAAAACACTGTCTCAAGGCAAGTTACGTTGGGAACCTGATTCCTTCAATCTTCTGTATAAATTCTCCGGATGAGTAGCCCATTTTACAAACGTCTTCCACAAATCCTTTGGAGGCCTGCGCGAGCGCCGCTTCCAATACTTAACCTTTTCTTCAAAATCTTTTATTTTATCCTTTGACACCGAACCCTTAAAACCTATCCCTACCACTGTATGTGGAAATTTTTCATCGCCAGCAAAGTCAACAAACGAAGACTTAAAAGGTTTTAGAAGAGACTTAAACCCCTCCGGCGTGAACCGCCAGTAGTCGTATGGAAAGTTATGTATAGGAAACTTCATAACCGAACTAATTACAAGAATCCCATCCGGCTTAAGTATTCTATATGCTTCTTCTACTGCTTTCCTTACTAATTCTACATGCTCAAGCGTATCCAGGATAAGAACCGTTCCAACTGCCTCTGACGGCAGGTCTATATTGTGAAGGTTTAGAACCCGGTCCACACCCGGCCCTTCCTGCATATCACAGCCGACATACTTTTTGCCGGCAAAGAATGGCCGAAGGTCTGCGATACCTTCCTGCCCCGGCACCTGCAGCGAGCCGAACTCATATATCGGCTCAAAGATGGGAAGCGTATCAGCAACGATTTTTACAAATTCCTTGATTGACTCACGCATAGCACTTCAATTCTCATCTTATAACATAATACTTGCATACAATCTTGCCGAGGCATCTTTCCCGCATGTCACCGAATTCGTTTCAGAAAGCCCTTGGGGTTATATGTCAAGATGTAGCGTTCACGTTCCTTATCGACAACAAAATTAGACGTTTCACTTATAAACTGCTCAATTGCTTTGAGCGGTCCCTCATACCATTGCCCAATGCCATCTCCTGGCTTAAATAAATCGACTATGCTATCCTCTACAATAAAATAACTTTTTACACTTACAAGTTTCGAGTAGCTTCGAAGGTCTTTGAGGACCTGTTCCTTGTGGTGGTCACCATCGTGTATAACAAGAACAGATTTCCCACGACACAACTCGGCGGTCTTTGTGATTACCTCCTGTGAAGAACTGTCGCCTGTTATTACGACAATTCTATCATGCTTAACATTATACTTACTTCTGTCAATGTCGATCGAAATTACCATTCCTTTTCCCAATATGTCCAAAAGATTGGCGAAGTAAAGTGTACTACCGCCCTCCGCACTACCAATTTCTACAATGACGTCCGGCTTAACATCATAAATTATCTCCTGATATATCCACGCATCGAAGGGGTTCTTGAGGGCTCGCACTCCCATCCAATAGCATTTGTCAAATACAATATTCTTCTGATGGTATAGAAGCCATTGCCGGAGTGTCATATTAAATTGCTCATGATAATCCTCTCTCATTGAGCGGAAGATACCTAACGCTCGGGTAAGCGTTCTATATGCTTTCTGAAGGAACATACCTGGCTCCTGCAAGAGCAACGTCATTTGTTTGAACAGGTTTAGCAACACTCACTACTGAAAGGTCACCAATCATTCTCAGATTATGACTTTTCGGACACTGTCCAATCAAGAACTTTTTACGGCTCAATAAATACCGAACATAACGCAGAGGCAGAGCGTGCCGCGGTTTTATAAACACATAGTCCCACCTTCCTAACCTTGTAAAAAAGTTTTCTGGTCAGTCTCTGCACAACATAATTCATCAGCCTAACGCCCCTCTGACCTCTGAAATCTTACCCGCGAAAGCTGCAAAAATAGCATAAAAACACATTTTTTCGTAAAAAGTCCGAAAAAACCGAATAATTTGCTTGGAAACTACACCCGAATACGGTATAATAATAATTCACTGAGGAATAATAACGCGAAAATTGTGCCTGCAAATCATTATTTGGTAGACACCACGTATCAGTATTTTTTGAAAAGTTTTCTATGTCATTTTAAGGGAGGTAAAGATTTATGAAAGCGAGAACGAACTTACTAATCGTAGCAATGTTATGGCTTTTGGCCCTGTCTCCGGTGACCTTAGCTGCCTGGACAGAACCAGTCCCGTTAACCGAAGTAAATACCGGCTATCACGATAAGGCGCCATTTTTGTCCTTCGATGGCCTAACGCTATATTTTTGCAGACAGGAGGGCCCGTGGGGGCCGACCACTCGAATTTATCAGGCAAAACGGAATCAACCGTATGGGCCTTTCACTTCAGTAGAGGAAATAAGCAATCTAAATTTACCCTGGGCTCATGTCGTTGACCCCTGGGTTTCTCTGGATAATCTGCGGATGTATTACTGTCAAACGGGCGGCGGAGCCCGAATTATGCTTACAAAAAGGGCATCGACCAACGACCCCTGGCTGCCCGGTGCCGAAATCAACGAATTAAATATTCTCGGAAACGTTTGGAATCCTGATTTGACTGCGGATGAGTTGACGATAGTCTTCAGTGGGGACCACCTCCCGGGCGGTCTGGGTGGACTTGATATATGGATAGCCACCCGCCCCGATACTAATTCGCCCTTTGGCAATGTAACTAACCTGGCGGAAATAAATAGCTCCGCACTGGATGCACACCCGTATATTTCACCGGATGGACTAACCTTATATTTTGCCTCCGACCGCAATGGTACTTTGCAGCTATTCAAGGCAACCAGAGAATCTCTATCTGCTCCTTTCGGCAACCTCGAGCATTTGTCCTTTTTCGACTCGCCGGATAGCTCTGCTCAGTATCCGTTCCTAAGCGCCGATGGCAGCGCCTTTTACTTTGGAAGGTGGAAAAGCGGAGAAATGATGGATATATACGTTTCTTACCTCCATACCCCCCGGTGGTCCCAGCCTGTGCCTGTAACGGAAGTGAACACCAAATACACAGAAGGGTCACCATTTTCCTCATTCGATGGCCTGAGTCTTTACTTTGCACGATTGGGTACAAACATCTTCTTATACGGGCGAATATATGAAGCCAGACGAGATAAACCCTTCGGACCATTTACATCCGTCAGAGAAATAAGTGAGTTGAATCAGCCAAAGACGCATGTCCTCTGCCCCTGGGTTTCGCCGGATAATCTGCGGATGTACTATCATACCGAGCAAAGCGGGGTTGGATGGCGGTTGAAATTCAGCGAGCGTGCCTCAGTTAATAACCCCTGGCCACAAGGGACGGATATCGCCGAACTGAACTCACTTGGTACTTATCTTCAAATGCCAAAACTGACATCTGATGAGTTGACTATTTTCTTTAACGCTGCCAATATGTCCGGCGGAAAAGGAGGCCATGATATCTGGATGGCAACACGTCCTGACAGAAATTCGCCCTTCGGTCAGGTCAGGAATCTCAACGAGATTAATACAGCGTTACACGAGGTGCATCCGTGCCCTTCGCCGGACGGCCTTGAATTGTATTTTACCTCCAATCGCAACGGCAATTTCCAATTATTCAGAGCAACCAGAGAATCTCTGGATGCGCCTTTTGGCAATGTTGAGCATCTATCATTTTTTGATACGCCGGGCGGAAACAGTTCCAGCCCTTGTATTACCAGTGATGGCCGAACTTTTTACTTTGCAAGGGCATTGCCCGGACAGCCACCCGATATTTGTGTT
>Ga0315296_10005532_pt1 | contig 10098 bp, 12 predicted proteins | sample YL17G14_18_MG_FD_203921 | JGI IMG/M metagenome (GOLD analysis project Ga0315296, IMG submission 203921) | Sediment microbial communities from Yellowstone Lake, YNP, Wyoming, USA - YL17G14_18 | ecosystem: Environmental > Aquatic > Freshwater > Lake > Sediment | place: USA: Wyoming | collected... | reverse complement strand
TAGCTCTTTCTGATGTGCACTTCGGATATGGATTTCCTATTGGTGGAGTAGCTGCTTTGGATTTTGAAAACGGCGGTTTATCACCTGGTGGAATTGGTTTTGATATTAATTGCGGCGTCAGGCTTTTACGTACAAACTTAAATGCCAATCAAATAAGACCTAAATTAAAAGAATTGTTAGATTCTATTTTCAATAGTGTTCCTTCTGGTGTTGGAGAAACAGGAAAAATAAAATTAAGTTTTTCAGAATTAGATGAAGTTTTGGTTAATGGTGCAAGATGGGCAGTTGAAAGAGGATATGGAACAGAGAAAGATTTAGAGCATTTAGAAGAAAAAGGATGCATGAAAGGTGCTGATGCAAGCAAAGTTTCTAATGAGGCTAAAAAAAGAGGAGCACCACAGCTTGGCACTTTAGGTGCAGGAAACCATTTCTTAGAAATTCAAAAAGTTGATAAGATTTATTTACCTGAAGTTGCAAAAGTTTTTGGAATTGAAAAAGAAGATCAAGTATGTGTTCTAATACATACTGGAAGCAGAGGTTTTGGCCATCAAGTTTGTACAGATTACTTGAGAATTCTTGAGTCAAGATTTAGAGATGAGATAAGAAAATTACCAGACAGAGAATTAGTTTATGCACCTTCAGGAACAAAAGAGTGTGAAGATTATTTTTCTGCAATGGCTGCTGCTGCAAATTATGCTTGGACTAACAGGTCTATGATTATGCATTGGGTTAGAGAAAGTTTTATAAAAACATTAGGAATGAAATTGGAAGATATAGGATTGGAAGTAGTTTATGACGTGGCTCATAATATAGGAAAAATTGAAGAACATGAAATCGATGGAAAAAAAGTAAAAGTGTTTATTCATAGAAAAGGTGCGACGAGGGCATTTCCTGCAGGACATCCAGAAATACCAGATGATCATAAAAAGGTAGGACAATGTATACTTATTCCTGGCAGCATGGGTACTGCCAGTTATGTTTTAGTTGGTGATGTAAGAGCAAAAGAAACTTTCTATAGTACAGCCCACGGGGCCGGTAGAGTTTCTTCAAGAACTAAAATGCTAAAGGGAGTTAGAGGTGAGGAGGTAGCTAGAAGAATGTTAGAAAAAGGAATTTTATCAAAAGCAGCAAGCTGGAAAGTTATGGCAGAAGAGGCTTCTGAGGCATATAAAGATATAGACGAGGTTGCTAGAGTTACAGAAGAGGCAGGAATTTCAAGAAGAGTTGTGCGTTTAACTCCTTTGGCTGTTTGCAAGGGATGATTATCTGAAACTTCCTTTTAATTTCTTTAAATTATGAGTATGATATTCGCAATGATGGCAAACCCATTCATTAAGAATAAATTCCAAGCTTTTGTTTCCACAATTTGGACATTTCTTTAACATTAAATATCAACTATAACTCTAACTTTCCAAAATTTATCTTTCTTTACTTCTAACTTATGATAAGTAGCTGCTTTAACAACAGTTCTTGTTTCATGTTTTTTTCTATTAATTTTTTCTCCTTTGCATGTTGCTTTCAAATTAATTTTTTTTTCATTAATTTTAACATCAAAATTGCTAAATGCTAAGTTTTCTCCATCCACATATACAAGCAAAGAATTTAACCAGTTAAACATTAAAGATTCTAAATCATTACCACTTACTTTTAATTCTTTTTTTACATTTGGTTTTATTTGTTTTGTGTTTATCATTATCTCAAACATAGCTAAGGCTGCATTTTCAAAAAGTTCGTTCAAATTTTTTCCATAAGCAATAAAAGCAACATCTGCTGTTGTTATGTCAACAAACTCAAATTTCTTCATAAAGTTAAATAGAATTCAGGTGATTTATAAAAGTGAAGAATAATATATTTTAAGTGATAACTTGCCAATAAGCACTGCTCCATATAAAAGGGCTTATGCTCACACAAAAACAAGGGGAAAGGAAGGTTTGGTTAGATGTGGTTATTGTGGAAGAATAGTCCCTAGGTATAAGACCTTTATAAAATATAGAGGATTTAGGATAAGCGATCCAACACTTCTAAGGCAAGTTCCTCGTTATCAAATTCATATGTTTAGCCAAAAGATGTATATATGTCCTAGTTGTGCAAGGTTTCATAGAGTTGTTCAACCTGGTAGAAGCATTAGGAAAAAACATCTGAAAGCTTAAAAAGTTCAGATTCTATATAATAAAAATGATTTTATGAAGGTCATAGATGCTAAGCCAGTAGGAATGCCAGAGGCAAAAGAGATTTTGACTAGCCGTGAGAAGGGCAAAGAGCTTAGCTATGAGCAAAAGCTTGCTTTAGAACATTTGAAGAAATTCACAAAGTTGAGTCAAGCTGAATCAAAAAAATTCTTGGAAGAACTATCAAATGTTTTAAGAATGTCTCAGGAGACTATGGTTCAGATTCTTAACATATTGCCACAAAATCCCGATGAGTTGAGAATGGTCTTTGCTAAAGAAAAGTTTAGCTTGAAAGACGACGAAATAAACAAAATTTTGGAAATAATTAAAAAATACAGTTGATTCTTATGATATTTCTGAGAGATGAAAATGTTATAGTATTAGATTTCCTTCCGAGAGGACATTCAACTGGAAGGCAGGAGCCATTAGGCCAGGTTATAGGAGATAAATATTTTTCTCTTTTAGAGGTTGTTGTAAGAAAGGATATGACTGTAAAACCAGGGGATAAGGTCTATGTAGGAGATGGAAAGAGGGATCATATTGATCACATCAAAAGAAGAATAACTGTTAAGGATTTGACAACCTTTGCCAGGTCTGAACTTCCATTTGTTGTTGAAAAGCTTATTAAAGATAATGAACCTAGGTTTGTAGAATTCTTTAACAATGCTCAACCGATTTCGACAAGATTACATCAATTAGAATTATTGCCAGGGATTGGAAAAAGACATATGTGGGATATTATTGAAGAAAGAAAAAAAGGTCCCTTTACAAGTTTCGAAGATGTAAAGAAAAGAATAAAATTAATGCCTGATCCTTTAAATTCCATTAAAAAAAGAGTAATGGAAGAGTTAGAGGATGAGAATGTTAGGTTTAGATTGTTTGTTGCGGGGCCTGTTAGGAGATTTTAGATAAGTATAAATTTTTAATCTTTTTAATATTTTTTAATGATAGAAGAACACGAAAAATATAGTAAAAAAGCTGAGTTAAGAAAAGTAAAAAATAGTCTTCAAGTTGCTATTCTTGCTGTAAATACAAAAGAAGATGGTACAAGTCCAGAATCACATTCACAGCTTCAAGCTTCAGGTAAGAAAATACTTGATTATTTAGCTGATCCAGAAAGTCTGATACATAAAATTTATCCGCATATTTTAGAGGAACATGGAGATATTATCGAAAAAGCAAGAGAAAAGTTTCCGGAACCTGAATCAAGAGATTATATACTAACCATTTTTAATGCATACTCTAGATTATAATTATGAACAAAATGAAAGAAATGCAAGTGTTATTAGCAAAAATTCCTAAAGGCAAAGTTTCTACTTATGGCTTGCTCGCAAGAAAGCTTAAGATTCATCCGAGATACGCCGGAAAATTACTAAGTGAAAATCCTGATGGTGTCAAATATCCTTGTTACAAGATTATACGCTCGGATGGAAGCTTGGGTAGCTATACTTCTAAGCGCGGTGTAAGAGATAAAATAAGAAACCTCAGAAGAGATGGCATTGATATTAAAAACAATAAAATAGATTTAAAAAAGTATTTGTTCGACTTTAAACGATAGATTTAAATACTTTTACTACTGAACGATAGTTTTAAATATCTTTCTATTTAATTATTATTACGTTATAGTGATAAAGGTGTGTATGTGTTTCCTAAGGGTGAATTTGTGTTCAGAAAACTAAAACCACAGAGACCCACTGTTATAAGGAATAGGGATACTGTTAAGGTTTGCTATTATTATAAGGGGACAAAAACATGCTTAGGTCCTTTATGCTTTTGGCCTAGGGTTGGAAGATGTCCTATCTTTAATAGATTAAAACCTAGATTGGCTGCTAAATAAAATTTAAGGTATTGCAATGAAATCTGAAACAATAAAATTACCGGTAGATATTGTTGAATTAATTAAAAATATAGAACCTAAAGGTGTTAATCTAACGACCAGTACTTGGGGAAGAGGAACAGCAATTAGAAATTTAAATGATATTATTCAGAAAGGTACAATAGAAGTACCAGTTCCTGAAAGATTATTTATGTATAAAGGTGGTGTGGGAATAGAATTAGAGTTTGAAGATGAACCAAGAAAGGTAAGAAATGTTTTTGTAAGAAAAGAAAATTATGGAACTTTGAAAGGAATTTTTTTATCAAATGGATATAAAGAAAAATCTGAAAGATGTTTTCAAAAAGGAACTTCAACTTGGTATGCTTTTCCAGTAGATATCTTATAATAATTTTTTAAATTCTCTAAAATTAGCATCAGTCTTTATTGCTGTAGGACAAAAATGAGTTCTACTAACTTTAAAACCTTTAGATTTTAATTTATCTATTAAATTTTCCATTTTAGGAATTTTTACTTTCAAAATTTTTGCTAAATGATGCAAATCATAATAAAAAGCAGGCATTTCAGCCTCTTCTATCAATAGCTTTAACAGCTTTTCCTCTTCTTTTCTTAGTCTAAAATTTCTTTTTTTAATGTCAATCAGGACTTTTTTACAAAATTTCTTATCTAAAATATTTCCCAAATAAATCGGTCCAACTATCTTAAAATCTTTGCCACAAAAACACTTCTCTTTTATTTCAAATTCTCTGTTTCCGCAAGAACAATAGCTAACATATTTAAAATCTTTTAACAAATCTGAAATTTTTCCTGCATGCTCTATTTTTCCAAACACTCTGAAGTAATGCTGGGAAGAAAATGATAACAAAGGAATAAAAGCTCTATCGTATCTTGCTAAAGTTAAAATAATAAAAGAAATCAAGATTCTTATTCCTAGCTCATTGTAGAATTCTGTTTTTATCGGCTTTATACCATATTTTCTCAAACCTGCTTCAGGATAAGTTCCGCATAAAGCTGATTGATCTGTTGCTGTCACAGCTAAAAAGCCCTTATGATAAATTGATCTTGCGACAGAATCCATGAAAATGTTAGGTGATCCAAACGGATCTAAGTCTATAGCTATAAAAACATTTTTTCTAAGCAAGAGGTTTGCATCTTCTTTGCTTGCTATGCATTTATTTCTAAGCTTATTCTCTCTAATGTTTTTTCTAATTAATTTTACTGCTAAAGGATTTTTATCATTCAAAAAAACTTTCTTTAATCCAGAAATCTCTTTTGCATATCTCAAACCTCTTATTCCAGTTGCTGCTAGAGCATCGCATATTGTTATCTTTTTCTTAAATTCTTTTTGGAATGTTTGTATAGCTGAAATAGAAATATCTCTTGTTAATTCTGCTTCGGGGTTAAAAAAGACTGAAGCTTTGTATTTATCCTCTATCGGAATCCAAAGTTTTATTTTTCCCTCTTGGATTTTTTTAAGTTTCATAAAATAAATTGTATCTTCAAAGAAATAAGCATTTAAAGTTTTGTATTATAAGAGCTTTTATGAGCAATTCAATTCAATGGTGGCTTGGAGAAGATTTAGTTTACAAATTTAATTATTATAAAGGTTTTTTAGAAGGTTTAGATAGAAATGCAGAAATCAGACTTGACAAGAAGATAAAAAAATACCTTTCTAAAAATCCTAGTGGCCCTGCTCATGGTCTTGATCACCACCACAGAGTTAGATCATTTACAACAATTATAGGAGTAGCTAATGGATATGATACCGAATCTATTAAAGTGAGCAGATATGCTGCATTGCTTCACGATCTTTTGAAGAAACCTGGAAAAGGAGGTAAAGGACCTCATAATTGGTCTGAATTAAGGAAATTAACAATAGATCTGATGAGCAAAGCAACGATAGAAGACAGACACGTACCAAGAGTGATAAATGCAATCGAAGAACATCATGAAGATGATCCTTCAAAGAGAAGCAGAGATGGAAATGTTTTATATGAAGGCGATACAGTCGATATAACATTTTTACCTCGTTGCTTTGATCTTGCAGAATCTATGCCTGATTTATATCCAACTATGGATAGAGTTATAGCAGACTATACTTCTTATCAAGTTAGTCCATCTACACCTATTACTCCTTCAGGAAAAAGAATGTTTGAAGTTGGTAAAAAGTGGGCATTATCAACACTTGACAGTTTAGGTGATAAACTTGGTGATAGAAAACTAAGACCTTATTTCCCATTTCTCGGCACTAGATGGAAAGAAAATATAAATGAAGCACCATTAATTCTTAAAGAAACTTTAGACATGTATAGCGAAGTTTTACCACACTATGAAATTAGTTTAGTTTGATGTGTTAACAAACTGTCGTGGTTAGATTTATAAACTTTTTATTCTAATTCTTTAGCTATGGTTGATTTCAAACAATTTTTAGCAGAGAAAAAACCCATTATATGGGAAGAGGTTCAGAAATATCTATTGAAAGATGCTCCTTATGGATTTGCTGATATAGTTAATGATTATCCCATACGTCAGGGTAAATACGGAAGAGGGACTCTAATTATGTTGTCATGCGAAGGTTTTGGTGGTGATACCAAAAAGGCAGTTAAAACAGCAGCCGCAATGCAGATGTCTGAAGACTGGCTATTGGTTCATGATGACTGGGAAGACAATTCTGATGAAAGGAGAGGTAAGCCTACTTTACATAAAATTTATGGTGATTATTTTGCGGTCAACGCTGGAGACATGATGCATGTAATTATGTGGAAGATACTGATAGACAACAGGCAAATTCTTGACGAGAAAACTACATTCAGGGTGTTGAAAGAATTTGAAAGATTCCTTAAGATAACTGCAACAGGCCAACACATAGAAATGTATATCACATTCAAGAGGAGTTTGGAGGGGCTGACAGACAAAGACTATGAAGACATAGTCTTTGGAAAGACTTGTGAATATACCATAAACGGACCGCTGAGACTAGGAGCAATAATAGCTGGACAAAGTGATGAAGTTCTGGAAAAAATCAGCGAGTTTGCGATTCCAATGGGTAAGGGATTCCAGATAAGAGATGACTTGCTAAACGTTATAGGCGAAGGTTCAGTGTATGGAAAGGAAATAGGAGGGGACATCTTTGAGGGCAAAAGGACCCTTATGTTGATACATCTTATAAACAACACTAAAGGAAAAGATCACGAAAATGTAATTAAGATAATGAAAAAGGAAAGAAAAGACAAAACAACTGATGAAGTGCAGTATATTATTGATTTGATGAAGAAGTATGGTTCTATAGCCTACGCTGAAAAGAAGGCGGAAGAGTTTGCAAATGAGGCTAAAGAGAAGTTCCATAAAAACTTTCCTAACATAAAAAACAAAGAGACATTCGAATCAGCAATAGATTTCTTTGTAATGAAAAGAAAAATATAAAAAGTTTTTGCTTACTATTTGATTGAAAGAAAGATATAGCATGAAAGATTTGATAATATTAAAAATTGGAGGTTCTTTAATAACAGACAAATTTAGCGAAAAACCTAAGATTAATCCAGAAAATTTAAAAAGAATTTCAGAAGAAATTGCCTCAGCTTACGATAAGGAAAAATTTTCTTTGATTATTATTCATGGAGCAGGCTCTTATGGTCATGTGATTGTAAATCAAACAGGAATTGACAAAGGCATAAAAACTGATAATCAGTTAAAAGATTTTGCAGAGACACAAAGATTGCAAAACGAATTGAACTGCATAGTTACAAAATATCTTATAGATGCAGGTTTGCCAGCCATTCCTTGTCAGGCATCGGCATTTGCTATTATGAATTCTGGAAGATTGGTTCATATGGATACAGCCACTATAGAGGGTCTTTTGGAAATAGGTATGATACCAGTTCTTTATGGAGTTCCTGCTTATGCCAAGGCTCAGAAATGCTCTATTTTGTCTGGAGACCAGATTGCTCCTTATTTGGCTGTTAAATTGAATGCTAGAAAAATCATACATGGAACCAATGTTGATGGAGTTTTTACTTCAGATCCTAACAAAAATCTTGATGCCAAATTAATCCCAGAGATAAATTCTAAAAACATTGATAAAGTTAAAGAATGGTTGACAGGTTCTACAGCAACTGATGTGACTGGAGGCATGTTTGGAAAGGTTTCTGAATTGCTTGAAATTGGTATTGAGTCACAATTGATAAATGCTAATATTCCGAGAAATATAATAAAAGCGTTTAAAGGAGAAAAAATAGGTACTATAATAAGGATTTAATATGTCAACAGAACAAAGAAAATTAATTTAATCGACAATTGCAAATTTCTTCGTTGATTGCTAATTTTTCTAAAATTGTCGTGGTTAATTTTATATTGTAGCCATATAATACTTTTTCATAATGTCAGTTGAAATTTTTGGCAAAAGAAATGCATATAAGATTGCAGATCCAGCAGGAACTCTAGAAAAGATAGCAAAAAAATTAAAAGAGTCAGAGGATCCACCAGAATATAACACCGAACAGATGGAAAAAATTTTAAAAGAAATTGCAAAGGAATTCGGAATTTGTAAAATGAATGCTTATTTACCAGATGATTTGCATCTTAAAAAGAAATAATTTTTCTTGGTGAGTAAATGGGTCAAGGAGACATTATCCAATTTTTGGAAAGAGAATTTAGAAAAGATTCTACAAGGACCTTTACAAAAAAAGAAATTGAAAATGGAATAGAAAAGACTATTAGAGAATATTCTTTAAGATCATTAGTAAATCATGGAGAAATATACAGAGAACCTGAAGTTACAATAACAAGTAAAGGTAGACATGAAAGATACAGATATAGATATTTACCTAATGGACCATTTTTAATTACAAATTTTTAGAAGGTAATTAATCTTTTAAAGTTCTAAAATCAACTATTCTCTGATATCTATGATTAGACAATTGATAATAGATACAAAAGAATTTATTAATAAACTAAAACTATCGTTAGGTGGATAAAATGACAATACGCCAACCGATCATTGTAGTAATTGGGCATTCTGATCATGGAATCTGCCTGTAAGCAGCCATTTAGACCACATTGTTAGATAAAATTAGAGGTACTGCTGTAACTACAAAAGAACCTGGACTTCTTACTCAGCATGTTGGAGCCAGTTACATTACAATAGATACGATTAAGAAAACATGTGGTGAATTATTAGAAAAATTTAAAATAAAAATTGAGATACCCGGTTTGCTTTTTATAGACACTCCGGGTCACGCTGCTTTTATAACAATAAGAAAAAGAGGCTCTTCCATAGCAGACTTAGCAATTCTTGTTATAGACATAACAGAAGGAATACAAGAACAAACAGACGAATCAATAAACATTTTAAAGCATTTTAAAACTCCATTTCTTGTTGCAGCAACCAAAATAGATAAAATAGAAGGTTGGATTCCTCAAAAAACTTCTTGCTTTTTAGACAGTTTTTCAAAACAACCAGAGCGGGTTAAACAAAAACTTGATGAAAAAATTTACAGAATTGTTGGTCAGTTGTCTGAAAGAGGATTTGAATCAGAAAGATTTGATAGAATAAACGATTTCAAGAAAACAGTTGCAATTGTTCCAGTTTCTGGAATAACAGGTGAAGGAATTTCTGAACTTTTAACTATTTTAGCTGGTTTATCTCAATCATTTCTTAAGGAAGAATTAGAAGTTAAAAAAGGAGTTGGTAGAGGTTCTATACTAGAAGTTAAAGAAGTTAGAGGACTAGGAACAACAATAGATGTCATTCTTTATAACGGTGAAATTAAGAGAGGAGACTGGTTAATAATTGGAGGAAAAGAACCAATAGTAACAAAAATAAAATCTTTACTAAAACCTCCACCATCAAGAGAGTTAAGAGTAGAAAAACAATTCGAAAATGTTGATTATGTTTATGCAGCAGCTGGAATAAAAATTTCAGCACCTGATTTAGACAAAGCAATAGCAGGAAGTCCTATAGCTACTGTTCATGAAGGTGGAAAAATAGAAGAAATAAAGAAAGAGTTGCAGGCAGGAATAGAAGAAATTGAATTTGAGAAAGCAGGAGAAGGTATTATTCTAAAAGCAGATACCTTAGGAAGCCTGGAAGCTTTAATA
>Ga0315296_10005531_pt1 | contig 10099 bp, 15 predicted proteins | sample YL17G14_18_MG_FD_203921 | JGI IMG/M metagenome (GOLD analysis project Ga0315296, IMG submission 203921) | Sediment microbial communities from Yellowstone Lake, YNP, Wyoming, USA - YL17G14_18 | ecosystem: Environmental > Aquatic > Freshwater > Lake > Sediment | place: USA: Wyoming | collected... | reverse complement strand
CACCTTCTATTTTTAATGGCACAGATTTTATGGTTCTCATATTCCGGATAACGTCTTCACCCTCATATCCGTCACCTCTTGTTGAAGCCTTGAATAGAAGTCCGTCTCTGTAAGTAAGTTCAATGGCGAGTCCGTCATACTTTGGCTCAACTGTGTATTCTATATTCTTTTCAGAACCGAGGAATCTCTTCACCCGTTTGTCAAACTCCCTTACCTCATCATGAGAAAAGGCATTGTCAAGTGAGAGCATGGGTTCAGAATGTTTCACCTTTTCAAACTTATCGAGGGGAGGGGCTCCAACTCGCTGGGTTGGGGAGTCAAGCAGGATAGAATGATATTTATCTTCAAGTTCTTTTAAGCGAAAATAGAGTCTGTCATACTCTTCATCTGAAATGACAGGTGAATCCAATACGTAGTAACGATAGCAGTGATAATTGAGATCTTTGACGAGTTTTTCTATCTCTTTCTTGATATCAGCAGGAATCTTTTCAGTCATAGAGGCGCTATCCCTCTGCTACTTCAATGAGAAACCTTAGCGCTGAGAGTGATGCATTCATTTTATTGTCTCCTCTATCCCCTGTCAATCTCAACTCTCTTGAAAGGGTCTGGCCCTTTTTGCTAACTGCAATAAAGATAATTCCTCTCTCTTTATCCTCAAGCACATCAGGACCAAGGTTGCCGGTGGTTGATACTGAATAGTCTGTTCTGGTCAGTGACCTGACTTTTTCAGCTATCTCCACTGCAGCTTCCTTACTTACTACTCCATGCCGAGAGATGGTTTCAGGGGAGACTCCAAGAATTATCTTTTTAGATTCAATCGAGTAAGAGATAACTCCTGCCTTAAAGAAAATGCTTGCACCCGGGAGTGTTGTAATGTAGTGGCTGATAAGCCCACCAGTGCATGATTCAGCTACTGAAAGGGTTAAGCCCTTCTTTCTGAAAAATTTATGTACCCTCTGTACAATTTCTAAAACTTCTCCATCCATACTATCACTAATTCTCACCACCCTGAGAGAAACATTCCCATTCTCCAAAAGGGCTTGTAAGAGTTCAGGTCGTTATCTGTCAGATATTTTACAACAAGCTGTGATAAAAGGTGAGTGTTAGTGAAAATAAGGATAGTGTCTCCACCAGGGCCTCCACCAGGGATCATACCACCAGTAGGGATAGGGGTAGTACCATGATGGATATGCTGGAGCGATATAATATCTTTCTTCCCACAGATAGAGTTCCTTTATTTCGAAAACAGGATAAGTATATTCCATTTCATCTATCTTACCTGTGCGTGTTTCAATGAACTCTCCTGCAAGGGTTATCTCTCTTCCCTTACGATAAATAAGAGGGTCTAAGAGTCCTTTTTCTTTGGGAAAGATTGCCAGAAATCTCACGTTCAACATTTCTACGTCTTTCAGATAACCCCTGTAATCAACCGGAACATAGACAGCCTCAATAAGAGAACCTCTTTCAATAAGTTTTGTATGCACAATTACCCCGCCAAGAACGAAAAGTTTTTCCCTGTAAAGAGATGGATTTTTTCTGATATCCGAAATAGGTACATCTCTGGAGGCTATTCTCATTGTTTCCTCTCTCAGGACATGGGCGCAGGAAAAAAGTATCATTGCGAAAATGATTATGAGAAAAAATTTCTTCATAATCATTTTCTACACCCATAGTACAAACATTGTCAAGCCTGTGCAAATGTAAGTGAAGGTATTGAAGGGTAAGGGACACTCTACCAAGGATTTTCTATGGAGTTATCTGTAAAAGCTGATAGGGTTGTTTTTTGCAGGTATATCTTCAATTTCTTTTAGATAGCAGTAAAGACCTCGCCCACAATTTCTTTTATATCTTCGCTACTATATTCTAATCCTGCTACTTCCATGGTATGAGTTATAGCGTCATATTTTTCTTGGGAAGTAGAAATGTTGAATAATGGTGACTCTTTTATAATTTCAATGATATCTTTTATCGTCATAATATTACTCCATCTTATATACTTCTTATCATTCTTATCGGCAAAATTCTAAAAACCTTAAAGAAGGTTAACCCTTCTTATAAAAATAAATAAGCAATTGCCGTGCCAACCTCTTTAGCATTATGAAATACTTATGGACCCCCTTGACAAAACCTTTTAAATAGTATACAAATGTAAACATATAGGAGTTAATCATGCGGAACCTTACGGAGAGACAGAAGAAGATTATTGAATTCCTTAAATCCTATGTGAAAGACCACGGATATCCACCGACAATGAGGGAGACAGGGGAGCATTTTGGGTTCACATGGCCTGCTGCCAGAGGACATCTTATCGCGCTTGAGAAAAAAGGCGTTATACGCATAAACCCTCTTAAATCAAGAGGCATCGAGATCTTAGGGTTAAAACAGAAAGATGCCTTGGAGTTACCTGTTGCAGGGAGGATAATGGCAGGGAAGCCTATACTTGCTATAGAAGAGATAGAAAGTCATATACTCGTTGACAAGAGTCTATTTAAGGATAGTAATGCCTTTGTACTGAGAATAAAAGGGGATAGTATGGTAGAGGCAGGTATATTTGACGGAGATTATGTAGTAGTAAGGCCTCAAAAGGAGATCACAAGTGGAGAGATAGGAGTTGTGCTTATCGGTGACGAAGCCACGGTCAAAAAAATAGCCATAAAAAAGAATTCTATCACCCTTATCCCAGCCAACAAGACGATGAAGCCAGTAACCTACAAGCCTGATGAGGTGAGCATAATCGGCAAAGTCATAGGAGTTATAAGAAAGTTGTGATGCACATTGGAGAGACTATAAGCGTTATCGCTTCTTTTGGTCTGCCTTATAAAATAAGGCCGGTAAAATTTAAATGGACTGGAAGGCTTTTTGCGGTAAAAGAGATCACCTATTTCTGGATGACAAAAGAAGGCCAGAGCACGATTTATCACTTCTCAGTGTCAGATGGGAAGACATTATACGAACTGAGTTTTGATACCACGTCGCTCCTGTGGAGGCTCGAGAACTTGGAGACGTAGAAATGAACTTTCACAGCCGATAATGAAAGGTATGTATTTGTTTGTTTGATAAGCAGGACTGTCCTTCGCTTGCTACGAGATTTTTTGACAGTTCTAAACTCATTACGCTACAGCCTCGAAACTCACCCCGAAAGCTTTCGGGATTCAAACAGTCGAGGCTGTGGACGCTACATTTTGTTAAGAGCTGTTACCAAAAAATCTCTGATGCCGCTCAAGCCAGCCCTGCTTATCTGATCTGAGGATATGGGTTCGACATGATAAGAATAATAATGTGCATTGACATGGATGCCTTTTTTGCATCTGTGGAGCAGCAGACAAATCCGCGGCTTCAAGAAAAGCCTATTGCGGTTATCGGCTCTGCAAAACGGACGGTCATCACCACAGCATCGTACGAGGCAAGAAAGTACGGTGTAAAGACAGGCATGAACATATGGGAGGCCAAGAGAGTATGTCCTCATTTGATTCTGGTGATTGGGAACAATGAGAAATACACCCATACATGCAGAGAACTTACAAAGATATACAGTCAGTTTACGCCTAATTTTGAGATATATTCTGTGGATGAGGCATTTCTTGATGTCACCACGACCCATCACCTTTTCGGGGGTTCGGAATCAATAGGGAAATCCATAAAACAGGCAATTAAAGATAAATTTGGTATAAATTGCACGGTGGGCATAGGTCCAAATATCCTTCTTGCAAAACTTGCGAGCGACCTTGGAAAACCAGATGGGCTTAAGTGGATTAAACCTGAGGATGTGGAGAATACTCTGAAAGACCTTCCAGTAAAAGAGCTCTGGGGAATAGGCTCAAAGATAGCAGAGAGGCTTGCCCTTTTAGGAATAAGGATATGCGGGGAACTCGGCAGGGCACCTTCAAGTCTTCTAAGAAATAAGTTTGGGATTTATGGCGAAACCTTGAAGTTAATGGGCATGGGTCTCTGCAGCAGGCCTGTTCAGACAAAACCCGAAGATGCAAAATCTATCGGACACAGCATGACACTGCCGAGAGATATCTATGAAAGGAAAGAAATAGAGGCATATCTCCTTATGCTGAGTGAGATGGTCGGAAGGAGGGCAAGAAGACATGGATACATGGGAAGAACAATATCTCTTATTATCAGATATACTGACTTTGAGACATTCTCAAAACAGGGCATGGTTTTGGATTTTACAAATGATACACATGTGATATATGAAAAGGCTCGGAAAATACTCGATGGCATAAAGCTAAAAGATAAAATACGGCTTCTTGGGGTGTCTCTTTCAAACCTTATTTGCGATCCCAACCAGATACCGTTAATAGAGGAAGAGAGAAAACGGAACTCTCTTCTTCAGGCGATGGATTATGTGAATGACAAATATGGTGAGTTCAAACTCACCTGGGGTTCATATATAATGCAGGAAAGGGAGGCTGGAGTAATCTCACCCTCATGGAAGCCATCAGGGGTGAAGAGTGTGAATGTGAAATAACGATGTTGATTTGGTCTGGATAGTAAAGGTATAATTTGTATATACAAGTTATACGGAGGTGAATGTATGGAATCCCAGTTGATTGTGAGGATTGACTCCAAAGTAAAGGATAAATTCCGGAGTGCTGTTCGGATAGAAGGCAAAACTGCCAGCGAGAAAGTCAGGGAGATGGTTGAGGAGTATGTCAGAGAACACAGTATGGAAGAGGGTATGAAGAGCCTCTGGGATGAAATCGGTCAGTCTCTGAAAAAGAAAGGTTATAAGGAATCAGACGTGAAAAAGATGATTAGGAAGGTCCGCACTGGCAAATGAGGGTTGTCATAGATACAAATGTATTTGTTTCCTCATTTTTTGGTGGCATTCCACGAACAATAATCGATTACTGGTTTTCCGGCAAACTCCTCCTCTGCGTGTCCAAGACGATTTTAAAAGAATATTGTGATGTCCTGAACCGATTTGAATTCGATGATAGGAGTCTTTTGTTCAGGCTTATGTATGCGTTTGAAAAGAATTACAGTATCCTTTTTGTAGATTATCCTGTTGAACAAGAATGGATAAAAGATGACCCTGCAGACAACAAATTTATTGCCTGTGCTATTGCCTTACATGCAGAGTACATCATATCTGGCGATAAGCACTTAAGAGCACTGAAAATGTATCGTAATATTAAAATCGTCTCACCGTCGGAGTTTTTACAGAGGTATTTAGGCAAAATTCACGGTCAATTTTAGTATAATTAAAGCAAAAAGGGGAACGATGTCTACTACCAAGAAAGAAGTAAGCAATCTTCTCAATCGTTTGCCAGATGATTGCACACTTGAAGATGTTCAGTATCACCTCTATGTCCTTCAAAAGATTGAACGCGGGCTAAAAGATGCAAAAGAAGGGCGGGTTTATACGCAGGAAGAAGTTGAGCAGATGATGTTGAAAAACAGAAAGGAAACTATATGAAAAAACATAAGAGTTCAATATCACAGGCAGCATCCTACAAAGAAATCGGAGAATTCTGGGATATACACGATTTATCTGATTTTTGGGACAAGACAAAAGAGGCACAATTTGACGTAGATATTGCAGCAGTCTTAAGGTGTCAGCAGTAGTCTTAAGGTGTCAGACCTCGAAATTTGACTTAAATGCAAATGAGTTACCTATGAAAAAGGTTGTCAAGAAAAAAATATAAACCTCCTCTTAGGCCGTTCCTCATTTAATCAATGACAAGAAAACTCTTGCTATTTCTTAAAGCACGGTCAAAGGTAGCTGTAACGTTACATCCATTTAGATGGTTAATCCTGCCGATAAGATAATCTGCAAGGTCTCCGGTACCATGTGCGTATTCACTGATCGCCTGCCGCACAGTATCTCGTAATTCAACCTCAAATTGTTTTGTTATGAGTATCTTTTCCATAACATCTGCAATCTCTTGTTTCCTGTATCCATATGCTGATTCCAGAACCCATGAAAGTTCGCATAAAACAATATGATTGATTAAACATTGCTCACCTGAGGCAATCACTTTTTGAATATAAACAGAAGCCTTCCCTGCCTGTTCCTTGTCGTCTCTTATGAGAAAACGTACAAGGACATTGGTATCCAGACCTTTCATTGATTTACCTTCTTTTGAAACGTCTTTTTATAGCTTTTTTCATTTCCTCAACAGGAACAACCTTTATCCCTGGCCTACGGAGAATCCCCTCGAGTTCCTTTACATCAAGTATGGCGGGCTCCAGGACAACCTTTCCATTGTTTTCTATAAAAAAATCAATTCTGTCACCTGGCTGGAGTTTCAGATGGTCTCTTATTTTTTTCGGTATCGTTGTTTGTCCTTTCTCTGTTATTGTTGAAATAGGCATCAATGTCATCCTTTCTAAAATTATAATTCCTTACTTTATAGTAAGGAAAAGAAACAGCGTTGTCAAGATTAAGTGCCATGAATTTAAGATAAGAATAAATGGGACAGCCTGACGGGGACATTTTCTTGATTTTCCTCACCATTAAGGAAAGAAAAGTTGAGTGCCCATTTTAAAATGGCCTTACTGAATGCTATTTTTCAAAAAGTTTTTTGTATTCGCTGTACCCTTCTTTCTCGAGATCTTCCGCCGGAATAAAACGGAGGGACGCGGAATTGATGCAGTAACGGAGACCTGTTGGAGCCGGACCGTCAGGGAATACATGTCCGAGATGAGAATCGCCATGCGTGCTCCTCACCTCTGTTCTTTTCATGAACAAGCTATTGTTTTCCCTTTCCGCGATATTCCCCGGTTCAAGCGGCTTTATAAAGCTTGGCCATCCCGTACCGGAATCATACTTATCGAAGGAACTGAACAGCGGTTCTCCTGAAACTATATCGACGTATATCCCCTTTCTCTTGTTGTTCCAGTATTCATTATCGAAAGGCTTCTCTGTTCCCTCTTCTCGGGTCACTTTATACTGAAGAGTGGTTAATGTTTTCTTGAGTTCCTGCTTTGAGGGTTTCTGATATTTTTTCTCTTCTGTCATAGGCTTTTCCTCCTCTTTTGTGTTACCCCATATCTTCTTTAGATACTGGTCACGGCCAGAGTTGAAACGATAAAACGTGTACCGCATTGGGTTCTTCTGATGATAATCCTGGTGATATTCCTCTGCTTTGTAAAATTGAGAGGCGGGCAGTATTTTGGTCACAATGGGTTTGCTGTATCTGCCTGATTTCTGAAGGGCTTCTTTCGAATTCTCTGCCAGCCGTTTCTGTTCATCGTTATTATAAAAGATAACTGTAAGCAGATTTCTGAATCCAGGTTTGTTAATCTCATTGAAAAGTGACCTACCTATCATTTTATACATAGATGCTGTGTTATAATTAATTCTGAATAATGAGGAAAAGATTACCATGAAAAAGAATCCGGGTGAAGGCTGGTTCTATCATGCGCAACCGATCAATACCTGCCTTGCCGACCAATAATTGAGAATAATGCCTATGTCATATCGAGCCTGGTTTCAATGCATCAATCAGCAGTGCCGGGCAAATTATCCGCTCAACTCGATTATCTATCGCTGCACTACGTGTGGCTCGCTGCTGGAAGTGCAGCACGACCTCAACGCCCTTGGCTACCGCAATGCTAAGGAGTGGAGGAATTTGTTTGAGGAGCGCTATAAGTCCACAGAGTGGCCCTATGGCTCAGGCGTGTGGGGCAAAAAGGAATGGGTTCTGCCTCAGATTAACAACGAAAACATCGTCTCGCTCTACGAAGGTGGGACCAACCTTTTCTGGGCAGAGCGGTTCGGCAAGATGCTCGGTTTGAATAACCTCTGGATCAAACTCTGCGGCAACTCCCACAGCGGATCGTTTAAGGATCTTGGTATGACTGTGCTCGTGTCGCAGGTCAAACAGATGATCAGCGAGGGCGCGCCGATTAAGGCGGTCGCCTGTGCGTCTACTGGCGACACCTCTGCTGCGCTGGCGGTGTATTGTGCTGCTGCGGGCATCCAGTCCATCGTGTTGCTGCCTAAAGGCAAAATCTCTATCGCGCAGCTCATCCAGCCGATCTCCAATGGTGCGCTAGTGTTATCGCTAGACACCGACTTCGACGGCTGCATGCGCCTGGTGCAGGAAATCACCAAGGACGAGAGGATTTACCTGGCTAATTCTATGAACTCTTTGCGCATTGAGGGCCAGAAGACCGTTGGCATCGAGATCGTCCAGCAATTTGATTGGGAAACGCCTGACGTGATCATCATCCCTGGCGGTAATCTTGGGAACGTTTCTGCGCTGGGTAGCGGCCTGCTCATGATGCGCGAATTCGGTCTGATTAGCAGGCTCCCGCGCATTGTTGTTGTCCAGGCCGAGCATGCCAACCCGCTCTACCGCTCCTATCTGAAAAATTTCGAAACCTTTGAGCCGATGGAAGCACAGAAGACACTAGCCAGTGCCATCCAGATCGGCAACCCGGTCAGCGTCGAGAAGGCGATCCGCACGCTGAAGCAATTCAACGGCATCGTTGTGGATGCTACCGAGCAGGAACTGGCTGACGCTGCTGCACTCGGTGACACCACCGGCATGTTCAACTGCCCGCACACAGGTGTCGCGCTCGCAGGGCTGATCAAACTCCTCAATGCAGGCACAATTGACAAGTCCGAGCGCGTCGTGGTCATCTCAACGGCGCAGGGGCTTAAGTTTACTGACTTCAAGGTGAGCTACCATGAGGGGACTCTGGACTTCCCAGGCCGCTTCTCTAACAAACCGATCGAACTGCCGGCCCGCATGGATGCGGTCATGGAGGCCCTACAGAAAATTTTGCATAAGAGAGAGAACCCCATGCCTAAAGAACCATCAAGCGCCAAGAGCTGGAAACCTGCCACCATCGCCATCCACGGAATGGGCCGTGTTCCCAAAGCCCACTTCGCAGTCTCCACGCCCATTGTCCAGACCTCCAACTATTATTTCGACAACACCGATGATGTGTATGATTTTATGAAGGCCAAGAGCGAAGGCCGCGTGGTGCGTGAGCATGAATATGGCCGTTACGGCAATCCGACCCAGCAGGAATGCGAACGCAAGCTGGCAGCTATCGAGGGTGCTGAGCGAGCTTTGCTCTTCTCAACCGGCATGAGTGCGGTGATCATGACATTGCAGGCATACATGCGCCGCAACAGCCACATTATCTTCACCAACGATTGTTACCGCCAGACGCGAGACTTTGCCAAGAACTTCCTTGCCGAGTTTGGCATACAGGTCTCGCTGGTGGAACCAACTATCGAGGAAATCGCCAAAGCGATCCAGCCCAACACAAATATCATCTTTACCGAATCACCGACCAATCCCTACCTGCGTGTGCTTAACATTCCGGCGGTGGTAAAAGTCGCAAGGCAGCACGGCGTCATGACCATCATTGATGCTACACTGGCTACGCCCTATAATATCAGGCCGCTGGAGCTGGGAGTGGATATTGTCATCCACTCAGCCACCAAGTATCTGGGGGGCCACAACGACCTGCTGGCTGGCGTCGCACTTGGCAAACACGACCTGCTGAATGGTCTGTACCGCATGCAGCGGATGATTGGAGCTACACCGGGCCCGTTTACCTGTTTCCTGCTCGAACGAGGCCTAAAGAGCTTCGCGCTACGCATGGAGCACCATAACCGCGCCGGGCTGGCCATCGCCCGGATGCTAGAGTCGCACCCAAAAATCGAGAAGATCTGGTATCCCGGCCTCGAATCGCATCCGGACCACAAAATCGCGAGCAAGCAGATGCGCGGCTTCGGCAGTGTGATCACCTTTCTGCTTAAAGGAGGCGATAAGGAAACGCGCACGTTTATTGATTTGCTGGAGCTGTTCCTGATCACGCCCAGCCTCGGTGGCAGCGAAAGCCTCGTGACGCAGATGGCGATGATGTCATTCTTCGACTACCCTGAGGACTACCGCCAATCGATCGGTATGGTGGATAACCTGGTCCGCATCGCGCTTGGTCTTGAGGATGTAGACGACCTGATCGCTGACCTTAAGCAAGCGTTGAACAAAATCTGAACCAGCCCGCAGATTAAAACCACATACGAAAGCAACAGTATGAAATAAACGTTAACAAACAATAGAATTTTGATTCTGATTGTAAGGATTAAATTGGTTGTACTCTCCACTTATAATCAGAA
>Ga0315296_10005530_pt1 | contig 10100 bp, 9 predicted proteins | sample YL17G14_18_MG_FD_203921 | JGI IMG/M metagenome (GOLD analysis project Ga0315296, IMG submission 203921) | Sediment microbial communities from Yellowstone Lake, YNP, Wyoming, USA - YL17G14_18 | ecosystem: Environmental > Aquatic > Freshwater > Lake > Sediment | place: USA: Wyoming | collected... | reverse complement strand
TGGTTAAAGAGCAACGGCTGGTACTGTGGACTGCGATTATTCTTGTTGCAACTTTCAGTTTATGCGGAGCTTTCCGGCTGAAAGTCCTACGCAGGTCCCATTTAACACGGGGCGAAAGTGTTTGGCGTTTAACATATGATATAGAGTTTCCCCAAGTTATAGGCGGTAAGGCTTTTATAGCCATACCGGATAATTCTCCTTCCAGCCGAGTCTTCCGCGAGACTTTTTCGCATCAAGGAATCTGGATGGACATCCTAAGAACTAAAAGAACCCTTGAACGGGAAGCGGTAATCGTACCAATCGTCGGATACGAGCAAGGTCGATTCATTGCAGAATTTGACATATATGTGAAGGCTAACGAAACGCCGAAATCCTCCCCCCCTGCTTTCTTGCAAAAGCAAGAAGGGGGGGCAGTGCAACTGACTGCAGAAGAAATAGCACACTATCTCCAAGAGGAGAAGACTATACAGCTAAATAGTTACCATCTTTCAAGCGTGGTTAATCAGCAAAACTCCGGGCAACTAACCAAAGATAAGTTGCTGGAAAACATCTTCGAATATTGCTGCCAGAATATTGTCCAAGGTGGGCAGGAAGATCCTTGCGATGCCCTGGGCACATTGCAGAAAGGATACGGAACGACATTAGGCCGGGCAAGAGCAATGATTGCTCTTTGTCGGGTAGCCAAAATTCCGGCACGCTTGGTTACCGGCTTACGCCTGGAATCCTCGCTGGATGCTCGACAACACTGCTGGGTCGAAGTCTACTGGAAAAAGTGTTGGCTGCCCTGCGATCCAGAAAATGGCTATTACGGCAGCCTGCCTGCTACATACTTACTCATACGGCGGGATAGCAACCAGATCGTCAGAACTACGTTCCCGCAAAGCGGGGTCCCTGCCAATCCTCATAGCTTTCGCGCCAAATATTCAATCCGTCGCTTGTTACCTTCGGCCAGTTTTCCAGCGCAGCCTTTGAACCGATTATGGAATATTGTTGATTTGACCAGGTTGTCATCCGGCATGCAAGAGGTTGTTGGTTTGATCCTGCTTTTGCCTTTAGGGGCACTGATAACTGCTATTTTTCGCAATCTAATTGGGATAGAGACGTTTGGTACTTTCACACCTTGCCTTATTGCCCTTAGTTTTGTTCAGGCCGATTGGCGAACCGGCGCAGTAGTATTCTTTGTTGTTCTGACCCTTGGTATTTTGGCGAGGTTACTCCTGAATAAACTCAAACTTCTCATGGTTGCGCGCCTGGGCATTATTCTGACCTTAGTTGTTCTGAGCATGATTTTGGCCGTTTCAATCTTAGACTATTTGAGTCTAACCCCCAGCGCAAGAGCAGTTTTGTTGCCAATGGTTATATTGACAATGATGATTGAACGATTCCACATCACCGCAGAACAAGATGGTCTGCCAGAAGCATTCAAAATGTTTGCTGGTACTCTTGTGGTGGCAGTATGTTGTCTGGCCATTTTTTCAGTTGCGGCAATTGGCAGATCTTTATTGGCTTTCCCCGAAGTACAACTGCTCATTGCTGCGGTTCTGCTTTTGATTGGACGATACTCAGGCTACAGATTGACCGAGCTGTGGCGGTTTCGGGACATTCCTCCACCGTAATGAAAATTCAAAATTCAAAATTCAAAACTTGTCTGACGACAGTCAAGATTCAAAATTCCCGCCGCTGGCGGGCCTGGGCCTGGCCGTGGGAACTTCGTAAGCTCGGTATTTTAGGAATAAATCGCCGAAACCTATACTATTTGTTTGAATTGAATCCGCGTTCTTTGTATCGATACGTCGACGATAAGATTATGACAAAGACAGTATGCAAGCAACGAGGGATTCCCGTTCCAGAAACTTATGCAATCATCGATCGTTTCGGCGATCTGCGAAATCTCTCACGAATAATTGCCCAAAGACGTGAATTTGTAGTCAAACCAGCGGCAGGTTCAAGCGGACGTGGTGTCGTGGTGATTGTGGGCCGAAGAGGCAGCCTATTTGAAACGCCCACAAGTCAGATGATATCGTTAGCGGAGTTGCGATACCACATTTGTTCAACTCTCGCCGGTCTGTATTCATTGGCAGGACAGTCTGATCGTGTCATTATAGAACAACGGATTGTAGCTCACCCGGTATTTGAAAAACTCGCTGTCGGCGGGACACCCGATGTTAGAGTCATTATCTACCGAGGGGTACCTATTATGGCGATGCTTCGCTTACCAACCTGTGCGTCCAAAGGCCGAGCAAATCTTCACCAGGGAGCAGTTGCTGCTGGTATCAATTTGGCGACCGGTGAGACATTCGGCGGGGTTTACCGTAACCGTGCCGTAGCTGTTCATCCTGATACCGCAGCTCCCATCGGCGGAGTTAAAATACCCTACTGGGACAAAATCCTGGAAATTGCAAAGACGGTAGGTTGCGTACTTAACCATGGCCTCGAGCGAAGCGAAGGCATGGGATATATAGGCGTGGATATTGTACTGGATGCCCATAAGGGTCCGGTCGTTCTGGAAGCTAACGCCAGGCCGGGTCTTTCTATACAAATCGCCAATAGGCTTGGACTGCTGCCGATACTGACAAGCAGATGAAGGTTTTGGCTATGAGGTTCAAAACTGAAGATAAACTTACAGAAGCTCAAGTCCAGTCAGGTGGAAAGAATCGATATGGATAATCTATCGCTTTTTAATTCGAATTTCTATGTTTGGTTTGTTCTGCCATTTTTAATCTTTCTTGCCAGGATCGCGGACGTCAGCATAGGCACGGTGCGGCTGATATTTGTATCGAGAGGGTTCAAGTATCTGGCTCCTGTGGTGGGTTTTTTTGAGGTCCTGATCTGGCTTCTTGCTATCGGCCAGATTATGAAGAACCTTACCAATCCCGCTTGCTATATTGGTTATGCCGGCGGTTTTGCCATGGGTAATTATGTAGGGATGTTGATATCTGAGAAACTATCTTTAGGGGTTGTGCTGATACGGGTGATTAGTAAAATGGATGCCCTGCCGTTGGTGGAGCATTTGAAATCTAAAAACTATGGAGTTACCAGTGTTGACGGCCATGGGACCCGCGGTAAGGTAGAAGTCGTTTTTACCATCGTGCCCCGGCGAGAAGTTCCCAGTGTGATTGATCTGATCAAGAAATTTAACCCGCATGCGTTTTACTCAATAGAGGAGGTGGGGTTTGTAGAAAGGGGGGTATTCCCATCAAAGAAAGGATGGCCCAATTACGGCTTGTCGAAACTTTTTCGACCGTTCCGAAAAGGAAAGTAAAAACATTGGAGAAGGAATCATGCAAGTATCACCAAGAAGCTTTCTTAGAGATGCCAGCCTCATGGCAGCTGTGATTTGAGCAAAGTCAGAACTGACGAGGATATTTGGCCACTGCAAGATAAGGCCGGTAGAATACCCTTCTAATCGAAGCTGGTGATTTGATAAAAACAAAGTTTGATGAAAGTAATTGTGGTTGGGATAAAACTGCTGTTAAGGTCGCTAAGCCTTTGTGCAAAGGCAAGCCTAATCACCGCCCGTGATTCTTATCACAGCTAAAACAGCTAAAAGACCGAGCAGGAGCAATGCGGCTCTCAATATCCGCATCAGTTGCGTTCGGGGTTCCACAAGCCGCCATATCAAGGCCCAAAGCCCTGCGATAAGCCCTATGCGTAAGAGAAAGGATATCACGTTTCTGGTCACAACCAGATTATACCCCATTCTGACAAGCAAGGTCAAGCTAAAACACCCTATTTTAGCAAATTCAATCCCCAAATTACCGTCCCGCAATACAAAAGACATAAGGCATTCCCTGCATCCTTTTGGTAGTTCAAACAAGCAAAAAGCTTTTAGCTGCTTGCAATCCTTAGCCTGATAGACAAAAAATTATACAAACTTGATAAAAGCACCCACAGAGGTCTCAGAGGTCTTCCGCCCTCTTGGCGTGGCCGATTAACCACCATTTTCAATACTGATATGGCGGTTTTTGCTGGCATTTTTGTTGCGACCTTCGATGGATAGAATGCCCTTGGCCGATAATAAGTCCAATAATTTGTGGGCATTGACTTAAAGAAATTAAAACAGATAAGCCGAGTAGAATATATAACGTAGTTTACTGGTTTTTTTAATGTTTAGTTAGGAGAGTTAAGATGCATTTTCTGGAAGAAATAAAAAAGTGGCTGGGTGAGATTACCGAAATCTTTTTATTGTTGATCGCCCTTGCGGTCGCGGTGGAGATCCTTTTTGGTCCAGAAACAGTTCCTTTTTTTGGGGGGGTTGTTTACAATCTTACCCAACTGCTTGATAGTCTGGGCGAAAACGGCCTTGTTGGCTTGGTCGCTTTGGGTATTATTGTCTGGCTGTTTTATAGAAAGAAAGCTGTTGCACCGATTCGCTAATTAAGTGCTTGTATTTTGCAGCCCCTGCCCGAAGCCTTTTGCAATCCGGAGACGAAATAGCGGCATCAGTTGCCCGAGTGTTTAGAAACTCGCGGCGATTGAAGTATCTTTCTGAGAACATGTCTCAGGCCAGGGAGAATTGAATTTGCACCAAAACGGCATCAGCCGTTGCACGGCCAGAGCAACTTTACCCAAATCAATTCTCCCGAGCCGTTAAGCTTAGTGCTCTGTCGCCGGTTATTTGATGGGCTGTCATGCTGAGCCGAAAGGCGAAGTATCTATCTTGAGCAGTGAAGATTCTTCGCTTCGCTTAGAATGACATTCATCATTCGGCCTGCGACAGAGCACTATTTCTATCAAGAAAGCAGTTTTCCTGACGCCGGCTTGAACAATCTGAGGATGAAGTCGCAACAGTTATCGCTGCGCCGCCGCTGTGGCCTTGCAAAATTCCTCTCCCGCCGCTATCATAATGTAATGGCAGCGGAATCCCGTAAACATAAAGACGGACAGGCTCCCAAAGCAGTTAACAAAAAGGCTTATCGAAATTTCGAACTTGTCGAGAGATTCGAGGCCGGCCTGAAGCTGCTGGGCAGCGAGGTAAAATCGCTGCGGGCTGGTCAGGCTGACCTTGATGGCTCATACGCAAGGATAACAGATGTCCAGTGCTGGCTCGTTGGTGCCAAGATAGCCCCGTACCAACAGGCTACCGCAGCCTCCCACGAGCCGACCAGAAAGAGAAAGCTACTGCTGCACAAGGCTGAAATCCGCAGGATGAAAACGAAGCTCGAACAGCGAGGCTTTACCTTGGTGCCTCTACGGATTTATTTTAACGACAGAGGACTGGCAAAAATAGAACTGGCTCTGGCCAGAGGCAAAAAACAATACGACAAACGAAAAACAATCGCCGAACGCGAGCAAAAAAGAGATATCGACAGAAATATGAAAAAGTATCGCAGATAAGTAAAACTAAAAACTTAAAGTTAAAAACGAAAAACTATTGAGTTCCAAAATTTTACACTTTCAGTTTTAGGCTTTCAGTTTCCTAAAATATAGGGACGTGGAGTTATGGCTGAAGAAGAAAAAAAACAAGACAAGAAGATTATCGTCGATGAGGATTGGAAACAGCAGGCTCAAAAAGAGAAGGAAATATTAGCTGCCCAGGAAGAGACTGAGAAAAAAAAGGCTCAGGATGAACGTAGGGCCCGTGGGCCTCTGCCAAAAGGTAATTTCGCTGCGCTGGTAAGCATGCTTACTACACAGGCATTATTTGCCTTAGGCCTGTTGGAAATAAGGGGACAGGAGAAAAGAGAGCCGGATCTGGAGATCGCAAGATACAATATCGATATGCTCGAGACCCTCCAGGAAAAAACCAAAGGCAATTTGACTAAAGAGGAAGAAACGGTTCTTACAAATACACTAAACGAGCTTCGTATGGGCTACGTTAAGATCGCAGGATAAACCGGATTGGCTAACATATTAGATAAAATCATTGCTGACAAAAGGGATGAAGTGAGCCATCGGCAGTCGCAAAAGAGCCTGGAGGAGCTCAAAGAAGAGGTCCGCTCGATGCGCAAGTGCCGCAATTTCTACCAAGCTGTCACCAAGCCAAACCCGCGTGGCATAAACGTTATCGCGGAGGTTAAAAAGGCCTCACCTTCAGCCGGGATTATACGCGGGGACTTCGACCCGGTGGCAATTGCGCAAACCTACAAGAAATGTGGTGCCGATGCAATTAGCGTTCTTACCGACGAGAAATACTTTCAGGGCCGGCTTGAATACATAGAACAAATAAAACAAGCGGTGGATTTGCCGATCTTGCGAAAGGATTTTATCATCGATATCTGGCAGGTGTATGAGTCCCGCGCCGCCAGTGCTGATGCGATACTACTAATAACCGAAGCCCTGAAACCCGGACAATTGATGGACTTGATGATAGCGGCTGCGGAGCTGACGTTAACGGTTCTTTTGGAAGTTCACGAAGCCGATACGCTATTGGCCGTCCGCAGCCTGATTGGTTTCCCTAAAAAAGGATACAGCGTTTTGGGAATCAATAATCGTAATCTGGCCACTATGGAGGTGGATTTGAACACCACCAGCCGATTAGCCAACCTTGTCGATAATAAAAATGAGCTGGTCGCAGAAAGCGGGATAAAAACGCGGGCCGACGTCGAAAAACTAAAGTCCGTTGGCGTAAGAGCAATTCTGGTTGGCCAGACACTGTGTGAAAGCTCTAACATACAGGAGAAATTTGCCGAGCTGTTCGGCAATTAGTGTATCCCGTACTGAGTATAGGTAGGTAGAATAGATATGAACATAATCCTATATGTGCTTTTGGGTCTTTTGACCGGTGTTTTTAGCGGAATGTTTGGTCTTGGCGGCGGTATCATAATAATACCTGCTCTTGTTTTTTTATTCGGGCTGTCACAGCATCAGGCTCAGGGTACGACATTAGCGCTTATGGTGCCTCCGATCGGCCTTCTTGCGGCGTGGATATACTACAAAGCAGGATTTGTGGACATAAAAATCGCAGCTTTTGTATGTCTGGGCTTTTTCTTCGGAGGGCTGCTCGGCGCAAAACTCGTCGTGGGATTGCCTGACCCTGTTTTGCGAAAAATGTTCGGCGTAGTATTATTAATGATTGCCATAAAAATAATTGTCGCCGAGTAAGGTCGGTAATTTCCAGCTTCAGGAAAAATAAGGTTGGTCAACCTGAAAGCAGACTTGCTTACAGGTTTTGTGTCTTCTGTATCCTGGCCCATTCGTCACGCAGCCTAACCGTACGGTTGAATACCAGCCTTCCTTTGGCACTATCAGGGTCAACGCAGAAATAGCCGAGCCGCTCAAACTGAAAACGCTGCAACGGCTTTGCACTTTTCAGCGATGGTTCAACCTTACAGTCCATTAGGACTTCAAGGGAATTTGGATTCAGGCTGGCGGTAAAGTTCTGGCCCTCTTCTACCTCGTCAGGATTTTCCTTCGTGAACAAATGCTCATAAAGCCTAACTTCGGCATCCAGTGCATGCTGGGCACTTACCCAGTGCAGCGTTGATTTAACCTTTCGGCCATCCGGAGCATCACCACCTCTCGTAGCAGGATCATAAGTGCAGTGGAGCTCGACAATTTCACCGTTTGCATTTTTAACCACATTCGTGCACGTGACAAAGTAAGCGTATCGAAGCCGAACCTCTCTGCCCGGCGCCAGGCGGTAGAATTTCTTCGGCGGGTTCTCCATGAAATCTTCCCGCTCAATATAAAGCTCACGACAGAAGGGGACTTTCCGCGTGCCAGCACTTGCATCTTCCGGATTGTTTATAGCCTCCATCTGTTCGACCTTACCCTCAGGATAGTTGTCGATGACAACTTTCAGCGGTCGAAGGACAGCCATAACTCTCGCAGAGGACTTATTTAGCTCTTCGCGAACGCAGTGCTCCAAAAGCGCGATGTCAACGGTGCTGTTGAATTTGTTGACGCCGATGACCTTGCAGAAATTGCGGATGGATTCCGGCGAGCAGCCCCGCCAGCGCAGGCCGCATATTGTCGGCATCCGTGGGTCGTCCCAGCCTTTTACGTAGCCTTGCTGCACTAATTGCAGCAGTTTTCGCTTGCTCATTACTGTGTACGATAGATTCAGCCGAGCAAACTCGATCTGTTGAGAGTGCCAAACACCCGCTTGGTTAAGAAACCAGTCGTACAGTGGCCTGTGATTTTCAAACTCCAGCGTACAGATCGAATGTGTTATTCTTTCAATGGAATCTTCAAATCCGTGGGCCCAGTCATAAGTTGGGTAGATGCACCACTTATCGCCGGTACGGTGATGCGTTGCGTGCAGGATTCGGTACATAATTGGGTCGCGCATATTCAGGTTCGGATGTGACATGTCGATTTTCGCCCGCAGCGTGCGGGAGCCGTCGGGGAATTCACCGGTTCTCATCCGCGCAAAAAGCTCCAGATTTTCCTCGACGCTGCGGTTGCGATAGGGACTATCTTTTCCAGGCTTGTTCAAAGTGCCACGATATTCTGTGACTTCGTCGGCGGAGAGTTCACAGACATAAGCCTTGCCGGCCTTGATAAGCTGAATAGCGAACTGGTACATCTGCTCAAAGTAGTCTGATGCGAAGTACAGCCGGTCGTCCCAGTCCCAGCCGAGCCAGCGGACGTCTTCGATGATTGAATCGACGTATTCCTGCTCTTCTTTTTCGGGGTTGGTGTCGTCGAATCGCAGATTACAGGTGCCATTAAATTCTTCTGCAATGCCGAAGTTTAGACAGATGCTTTTAGCGTGGCCGATGTGCAGATAGCCGTTCGGCTCCGGCGGAAATCTTGTTGCAACCCGCCCGCCCCACTTGCCGGTCTTGCAATCATCAGTGACGATCTGCCGGATAAAATCCAGCTTTATATTTTCTTCTTTGCCCTGTGCCATAACTTCATTTCTTATCACCCGTACTTCATATATAGTCAAATATTCATCTCATTCTTGACAATAGTATAATTTTGATATACCCTATCGTCCATTGTTTGTCACATGTTTTCTGAAGCTAACGAGGGTTACAATGGTTGTAACGCGGTTTGCGCCGTCGCCGACAGGTTATCTGCATGTGGGAGGGGCACGGACTGCGCTTTTTAGCTGGCTGTGGGCAAGGCATACGGGTGGAAAATTCGTGCTACGAATAGAAGATACAGATCTCAAACGCAATACGCCCACCGCTACCGGGCAGCTTATAAACGACCTGCGATGGCTGAGCATCGACTGGGATGAAGGCCCTGAAGTTGGCGGGCCAAACGGCCCATATCTGCAATCACAGCGGCAGCAGCAAGGCATATATGGTAAATACGTGGAACAACTGCTCAGAAAAGCAAAGGCGTACTATTGCTTCGATACGCCCGAAGAACTTGAGGCTATGCGCGAAAAGGCTGAAAGCCAAAGGCGGAACCTGGTTTATCTGAGGCCCGAAAGATTTCCGGATGAAAGTGACGTCAAAAAGGCAAAAGAGCAAGGCAGGCCTGTGACAGTTCGATTCGCTATGCCGCAGGAAGATATCGTGGTTCAGGACATAATACGCGGCGAGGTCAGATTTGCAGCCGGCGAAATCGGCGATTTTATCATACAAAAGAGCGATGGATTCCCGACATACAATTTTGCCTGTGTGGTTGATGACTATCTGATGAAGGTCACCCACGTCATTCGCGGGCAGGAACACCTCAACAATACGCCCGCCCAGCAAGCCTTATGGAAAGCCCTCGGATTTGGCCAGCTTCCTCAGTACGTCCACATGTCGGTTACTGTAAGCGAGGGTGGTGGGAAACTTTCCAAACGTGAGCGACCCAAGGCTCTTTGCAAGGCCATCAAAGATATGCAGGATGTAACCCTCGAAAAACTGGCGGAGATCGGCGGTATTAGCCTTGAAGAAATGGACAGTTTCCTCAAGGGTAAGACCACGCCTGATATGCCCAGCATTGATGCGATGGCAGAACACCTCGGCGTGGACCTGCCAGAAATCAATATAGTGGATTTCTTTAAGAGTGGCTACCTTCCGCAGACTATGGTGAATTTCCTGGCGCTTTTGGGCTGGAATCCCGGAGACAAACGAGAAATTATGGCAGTTGACGAATTAATCGGCAGTTTCGATCTTTCGCGCCTGACCAAGGCCAATAGCCTGTTTGACCACAGTAAACTCCTTGCCTTCAACACCGAGCACATCCGGATGGCTTCAGGCGACAAACTT
>Ga0315296_10005529_pt1 | contig 10101 bp, 9 predicted proteins | sample YL17G14_18_MG_FD_203921 | JGI IMG/M metagenome (GOLD analysis project Ga0315296, IMG submission 203921) | Sediment microbial communities from Yellowstone Lake, YNP, Wyoming, USA - YL17G14_18 | ecosystem: Environmental > Aquatic > Freshwater > Lake > Sediment | place: USA: Wyoming | collected... | reverse complement strand
GGCTTCTACTGACATTTTAAAGACAAATTGAAGTCAAAAAACTCTGATTCTAGGAACGATCTTCGCTTTGAAAAGGACAACTGTCGCATAACTATCGAAACACTAAAAAACACCTTCAGATTCTCTAAGAACGAAAGATTGGGTAGCGATGGGCCCGTAGCTCAGTAAGGATAGAGCACCGGACTTTTAAGCAACGAGGTTGCGGAGGGATCCGGGGGTCCCGGGTTCAAATCCCGGCGGGCCCGCCACACCATTTTCTCTGAATGATGAAGTCACTAACGAATCGCTTGGCGCGTGTGTATGCCAAGTAGTTTGGCTCTAGAAGATTTTTCCATAAGTATTTATTTAGATAGGGGACTGATAACCATGTGGAGAGGGAGACGAAAAGGTAGGCTTCGGACAAGGAGGTGAGCGTGTGGAGATTTCAATTAATGGAAAGCAGGCTATTGCTATCATATGGACGCTTGTTGCTATTGTTATCGCTCTCATAGTCACACTGGCGATGGGTTTCCCAGCCTTTGAAGAATTCGGAAGCGTATTCGGTGCACCTTGGCAGTGGTTAATCGCGTTGTTCTTCGGTCTGATCTTGATAATCACCATTCCGGTCTACTTGCTGCTGGTCCTTTGGCACGTTGTTTCCAAGTGGGAGACTACTTAGAGTACCTGAGAGCAATTCCTGCTCTGGGGGGCTTCGTAGCTAACCTTTTCTTCAAGAGTACTTGGAAGATCAGCCCACCGGAAATTCTCGATCTCAAAATGGACTATTCTGGTCAGTTTGTGGATTGTATTAAAACTGCCCGTTGGGAATACTGTCTTGGATTTTTCCATCTGAAAGAGTAATACATAACACATAAATCGTTCACAATCGCTTACTGGACTTGGGAAAAAGAATTGAGTTTAGAAGAGATCGAAGCATTCGCCAACTCCCTGAAAACGTGCCTTAAGTGTGGCTCAAGCGAAGGTTTTTGGCTTGTAGCTAACCGCGAGAAGAGTTATGCCCAGTGCAAGCATTGCGGTGCAATCTTGGAGTTCTGCGAGGTTCTATCCTATTCAGATAAGCCCAAATCTCCAAAGAATAACTCAAAGAATGCCTTCAGAAAGTTGAGATTCTAGCTCAAAAGAGTCTTCAAAACGTGCTATTGCGGTCAAACTCATTTGAAGAGTTTGTTAACGATCATCAACCCACTCGTTGAGTTGATGATCGCCTTCTCCTTTTCTCCTCTTCAGGTCAAGACTTAGTTATCGTCGAACTGTATTAAAACACTTGCTGCCTTCGTGAACATATATCACGTTTCAATCTATGGCTGTATTTTGCTCATTTCAGGAAGCGCAATTCTGTTTCTTAGTGTTTCAAGACATAGATAGTGTTTACCGAAAATGTTCGAGACCGTGATATATGGATTGGCTCAGACTCTGATTACCCTATTCTGGTCTGTGCTAGGTCTGATAATGCTGGGCGGCGTCATTGGGATCTTCTTTCCCAAGAGAGAGCTTTGAAGCGCGACGAGCCTTGGAAGGTCTTTTTAGTTCTCTGTCCTATAACACGCGACGAGGTGGCCGGGTTTGACGGCCGTCAATTCAGGTTCAACTTTGCATCTGTCCTCCGCATAGGGGCATCTGGGGTTGAAGCGGCAACCACGCGGGATGTCTATCGCTGAGGACACTTCGCCTTTGAGTTCGACCGCCGTCCTCTTTCTCTCGGGGTTCGGTACGGGAATGGCGGACATCAAAGCTTGCGTGTATGGATGAAGTGGATTCGAGAAGACTTCGTGTTTTTCTCCCATTTCGACGATTTTTCCAAGGTACATGATCGCTATTCTGTCGGAGATGTATTTGGCGATGGCTAGGTCGTGTGTGATGAAGAGGTACGTGAGGTCTAGGTCTCTTCTAAGATCAAGCATGAGGTCGATTATGGTCGTTCTGAGGGAGACGTCGATCATAGAGACAGGTTCGTCAGCTACGATGAATTCGGGGTCGAGGATGAGTGAACGAGCCATTGCTACGCGTTGTCTTTGTCCTCCACTTATTTGGTAGGGATACAAGTTTGTGAATTGCTCAGGGGGTGTAAGTCCGACTCTCTGGAGTATTTCGTTGACTCTTTGTTTTTCTTCAGCGCCTTTTGCGAGTCCGTGAATTTCAAGAGGATGCCCCACAGCCTGTCCAATTTTCATTCTCGGATTCAGGGAAGCGTAAGGGTCTTGGAATATGATCTGCAGTTTCCGTCTGATGATTCTCAATTGCTCTCTCTGGAGTCTTGTGATGTCGGTTTGGTTGAAGTAGATCTTGCCCGACGTGGGAGGCATGAGTCTCACGATGAGTTTTCCCGTCGTCGATTTTCCACATCCACTTTCGCCGGCCAGCGTGAAGACCTCTCCCTTTAGAATGGAGAAGCTCACATCGTCGACCGCCTTGACGAATTTCCTAGTGCGAGTCAGCAGTCTTTCAAGAAAACCTTTCTCGACCGGGAAGTACTTTTTCAGATGTTCCACTCGAACGATTTCCGATTCGTTCAACTTGCTTTTTCTCCCCCGTGCAGGTAGCATCTCACTAGGTGATCGCTGCTTGTTTCAAACAGCGGTGGCTCTTTGATCTTGCAGATTTCCATTACGTAGGGACATCGGGGCCAGAATCGGCAGGCTGTTGGGGGGTGCAGCAGGTCGGGTGGAGAACCTCCGATTGCTGTGAGTTTCTGTTCTGCGAGTTCGATGTTGGGTATCGATTTGAGGAGGCCCTGGGAGTATGGATGCAGTGTCTGAGCGTAGAGCGTCGAGCTTGGTGCTCGTTCGACTATTCTGCCTGCATACATTACTATGATCTTGTCGCTTCTTTCCAGGACTATGCTCAGGTCATGCGTAATGAGTATGAGGGCCATGCCGTACCTGTCTTGAAGGGTCTTGAGGAGGTCCAGTATTTTTGCTTGGACAATTACGTCTAGGGCTGTTGTGGGTTCGTCCGCGATCACTATGCTTGGATCAAGTGCGAGTGCGAGTGCTATCATGACCCGTTGTCTCATTCCGCCGCTGAGCTGGTGCGGGTAGTCGTCTATGCGTTCGGGTTGTATTCCCACGTCTTTGAACAGTTTCTTGGCGCGGGTCACGGCCTCGGCTTTTGTTATCTTCGGTTCATGCGTGCGGATCAGTTCGACGAAGTGGCTGTCGATTCTTTCAACAGGGTTCAAGGATGTCATTGGGTCTTGAAAGACATAGGAAATTCTTCTTCCTCTCAGGTCTCTTGTCTTCTCTTTCCCAAGCTTGAGGACATCTTGTCCTTCCAGTAGTATCGTGCCATTGACTATTCTGCCCGGGTAGGGGACGAGATGGATTAGGGAAAGGCCTAAGGTTGACTTTCCTGAGCCTGATTCGCCTACGACTCCGAGCGTCTCGCCCTTGTCCAGTGAGAAGGATACATCCTCGACGGCTCTTATTCGTCCTCTTCGTGCCCAGTATTCGACCGTCAGGTTGTTTACGGTGAGAAGGTGGAGCTTTTCTCTGTTTTCGTCACTCATTGCTCAAGCCTCGGGTTCAACAGTTCACTCAGTCCCTCGCCCATCAGCGTGAAGCCCAAGGCCAGGAGAATGATCATAATTCCAGGGAAAGTTATTGCCCACCATGCCCCGCTTGTAAGCAGTCTTTGTCCGCTGGTCAAGTCCTGTCCCCAATCAGGAATCGTGACCGAGACTCCCAATCCGATGAAGGTGAGCCCTGCTGCAGTGAGAATGGCATCCGCAAAGTTCACGGTTGCCACAACAACAATCGACGGCACTATGTTTGGCAATATGTATCGCGTGAGGATCGTGCGGTTCTTGGCCCCGACCGCGTTCGCAGCTTCTATATACGACATTTCTTTTATGCTCAGAACTTGGCTCCGAATGACTCTGAAATATGAAGGGATGTAGACGACGGCAATCGAAAGCGCCATGTTTACGACACCCCTGCCAAGCATCGCAGCAATCGCGATGGCTAAGACTAGACCTGGAAAAGCGTATATGCTGTCCATCACAAGGCCGACAACTCTATCGGCGGCACCTCCAGCGTAGGAAGCGAAAAGTCCTAGAGGCACACCGATTGCCAAACACACAATGACTGAAAGAATGGATACTTGAAGCATTACACCGCCACCCGACAAGACCCTACTGAAAAGATCCTGTCCCAGATCGTTAGTACCGAAAAAGTGCTGCGTGCTAGGCGGGGCCAGAATTTTGGGACTCGATGGAATTTCAGTAGGATTATAAGGTACGATCCACGGTGAAATCGCTGTCATTACTACTATGACTACCACCAATATCGCACCGATTATGATAAGCCATCCCGCTAGACCTCTCTTGGCCAGCGTGCTGAGTCCTGGCAAGATGCTTGAAAGCATGCTTTTTTTAGTTGCTGGCTTGGTCAATTCGTCGCCTCAAAGTCGGATTCTTGGGTCAAGATACGCGTACAGCAAATCGACTGCCAAACTCACTATTGACACGAAGATCCCAAAGATGATCACTGCGCCTTGGATGGCCGTGTAGTCGCGGAAGTTTATTCTGTCGACGATGTATCTGCCCAGCCCTGGCCAGGAGAAGGTTGTTTCTGTTAGTATGGCCCCGCCTAGCAGAGTGGCAAACTGCAGCCCCATCATTGTAAGCACGGGGAGGAAAGCATTTCTCAAGGCATAGCTGTATGTCACCTTGTTCTCTGTGAGTCCTCTGGCTCTAGCTGCGGTTACGAAATCGAGTCTCAAAGTTTCTAACATGTTGCTTCTGGTTAATCTTACGAAAACTCCTGATAGTACCAACCCAAGCGTGAGCGAGGGCAGAAATAGGTAACGTAACGATTGAGTGAACTTGTATATGTTCCCTTCGAGCAGGCTGTCAATTGTGTAAAGTCCAGTTGAGAAGTGGAAGCTTCCGACGTTCAGTCCCAGTGGAGTCTGAACCATGGGGCTGAATCGCTGACCTACTGGGAACCAATGTAGTCCCAGGCCTAGGGTCAATTGAAGAATCATTCCGAGGAAGAAGACTGGAAGAGCGTAGGTGACTATGCCGAAAATCCGTATCGCGTGGTCTTGCGGTTTGTTGTATGCTTTTGAGGCTTGCACTCCGAGGACTATTCCAAGCGCAGCCGCAATGACCATAGAGAAAATGGCCAGTTCAAGGGTTGCGGGGAACGCAGAGAAAATCTGCTGTCCTATTGACGAATAGTCTTGCATTGATTTTCCAAGATCTCCTCTGAAGAGTCCGAACAAGTAGTCAAAATACTGTACCCACAGCGGCTTGTCAAGTCCCAGTTGATGTCGCATATCTGCTAGCTGCTCTTCTGTAGGATGCTGGAAGTGAAGGAGAACAGGGTCTCCTGGGAGTACCCTGATGAGTAGGAAAACCATGGTTAAAAGAATGAGTATCATTGGGATCGTTAGCAATACTCTTGCGATGACGTAGGTCCGTAGTGTCAACTCATTTCTTCCTTGTTTTTAGAATTAAAGAAAAAAGGAGAAGATAAGGTTGTTTATTGCTCGGCATAGACAAGCCAATGACGCCAATTCTGGGTGATGTCTAGGTAGACACCTTTGACTTTCAGTGAGGTGACTGCGTATGCTGATCCTTGGTAGATTGGAATCATCGGCGAATCTATTACCATGAGGTCTTGAATCTGCCCATACAGTGTATTTCGAACCGAGTCGGTCGTGTTGCCTCTGGCCCATTGTATCAGTTTGTCCATCTGTGGGTTTGAGTAGTTTAGGTTAAGCCACGTTCCGCCTGACGTCTGCAGGAAGGGTTGGATGTAGTCGTCTGGGTCTATGTAGTCTGGGTACCAGCCGTATATGAAGGCCTGCATCGTTCCGGCGTTTCGGGCGTTTCCCATTGCTGCCCATTCTAGGCTCTGGAGGTTCACTGTGATGACTCCACTAGCTTCTATGGATGCTTTGAGCACTTGCGCTACTTGCGAGCTCTGTGGGTAGTGGCCTGTAGTCTCGTAATACAGATCGAAAGTGAGTTTGTTGGTTGCGTTGAAGCCGTAGCCGGCAAGCAGTTCTTGCGTGCGAGTGTAGTTGGGGTCTCCGAGGTTTTGAAACACGTCCTTGTGATAGGCCATGCCAATAGGAATCATTGTGTACAAGTTCTGGCCTTGCCCCTGAAAAACCGTGCTTACGAGCATTGTTCTGTTTATGGCCGCTCCCACGGCTTGCCTGATTTTGGTTTCATTGAATGGCCAGTATCTTTCCTGCAAACATACATACTGGATGAAGTTTCCTGTACCCTGCCAGACGTGCAGGTTAGTGTTGCTCTGCATTGTTTTGATGTCGGTCACAGAGAACTGTCGGAATGCGATGTCAACTTCTCCATTCTGCATCGCTAGTGTTAGGGTTGATGAGCTTTGGTAGAATTGTATTATTATGTTCTTAGTTTTGGGTATGCCTGCACCCGCGTTCCAGTAGTTGGGGTTTGCCACGAGCTTCATTGTTTGGTCTTTTCCAGCAGTTCTGGTCCAGTTTGCGAGTGTGTACGGACCCAATCCCATCGGGTTGCTTGCCCTCGGGTTTCCTTCCGTGTAGAAAATCGAGTCGGTAGCGTTCCATGAGCTTCCGTGCATCGGTGCATACTTTGGGTCGACCATCACGCATTCCTGTCCAGCTATCAGCGTAAGAAAGAACGGATAGGGGTTTGTGAGGTAGAATCTGACAGTGTGAGTATCCACTACCGTGACATTTTGGATAATGTCTCCAAAGCCTATGCCCACGAACGCGCCTTTGGGGTCTGCCATGCCGATGTTACGGTCGAAAGTGTACTTGACATGTGTAGCGTTGAATTCTGTTCCGTCATCGTATTTGACACCTTGTCTTAGGGTGAAGGTCCATTGCAGGCCGTCGGACGAAACGCTCCAGCTTGTGGCCAAGTCTGGAATTATGTCGCCAGGCCCTGTTGCTCCGGGTAGGTAGTCGACGAGTCCTGCGCCGAGGGATCTGATTATTTCCCATCCGAAATAGTCGTATGCATGGGCAGGGTCTAAATTCGTTTCTACGGAGTCTGTCGTTCCCATCACCAGAGTATCCTTTATCGCAGGTGTGGTCGGTATCGTCAGGTAGTAACCAACGACTCCGGCTATGACGAGTATGACGATTATGAGGCCGATGATTGCCATTCTGCCTATACCTTTTGTTCCTCTCATTTATTTCACCGTGATATTGAATCGTTCAATTCTGCATATAAAAGTTTAGTCTGTAATGAATGTTGTACCTTGAATTCGAACAAGTCAAACAGATAGTATCTTGGAGGTTTATCATCTGAACAACCGTGATAGAAGACGGTTGCCGCCTCAATTCACGCTGCTTGTATGCACTGCTTGGATGAAAGAGAAATTTGCGTTCCTTTTTCAGGAGCGCACTATTGAGTTGGTTTGGTTGGTTGCGTCTGCTTTTTGGGCTTCGTAGTTCTTTCTGCTATGGTGTAGATGAGCCATGCTATTATGCCGTAGACTACGCCGTTGAACACTGCTTTTATCAGTGTTGTTGCCTGTATTCCCAATATCGGGTAGTCTGTGGTTGGGACGTTGAGAGCATCGTAGATCTGTTTGCCTGGCGGTAGATCGTTGTACGCTAGAGTTGCCGCGAACAGTATTATGAATACTGCAAGAAATACTAATGCGCCTTTCATTTCATTCTAACCTTCATTTCTGACGTTGTTGTTCTCTAGAGGACATAGTTCTGAATAAAAGCCTTGTTCCTGGGCTCTGCGCTTTCGATTACAGGTTTCCTTAAAGGGCGCTCTACCCTTCTTTCTTCAACAATTCGACCACGTCAGAGTAGTCTATTCCCAGAGATTTCACTTTCTCGAATGTCGGTACACCATTCGTGTTCCATCCGCGTCTCGCATAGACGGCATCCTTCAGTCTCTCGTAATCGGCCTCTCTGAATTTTCTAAGTAAAGCCATCTTTTCTTCGGTTGACTTTCCTTTGGTTTCGTATCCAACCTTTTCTTTGAGTTGTTTGTCATAACGTTCCGCGCGACTCTCATACTCTTCTTTCGTGACCGGACCTTCAGCCCTGTACGGGAGAGTATCATGCTGTCTTGTGCCAAATCCCATTCTCAGGTTGAAGATGCGTTGGAAGTTGTAGACCCTTTCGCTCATCAAGATAATGTCGTCTGGTATGGTTTTCTTGCCGGTGACTGCTGAAAAGAATCTAGCGTATTTCTCAACGTGTCCCATTACTTTGGCAGGTTCTTTTGTGTTCTTGTTGTCTTCTGGGACGACATCATTCCATGGAAGCTTGCATAACCCATTGAGGCTGAACCATGTTCGGAACATCGGGAACCAATGCAAAGCTTCTGCTTTCTGTTCAAAAGTCGGTATCAGATTGTGTACCATGTCTAAGAATATGAGCCAAGCCTCATCGTGTTGAGGTCCTTTCAGAGTAAGCCCATATCCGCCCTGCTGTGCCAAAGACTCTTTTGTAACGTATTCCGAGAATTCAAGTCCTTTTGATTCCATACCGATGTCCTGCAGGATCTTGGGATCGACACCATATTTTTCCGCGAATATCTTTTTCATGCGTCTGATGCCCTGTCCCACAACCATGCCGAACCCTTCGCCTCTCGCCATTTGGTGGATCAATTCCATTGCACCGTCTTTGTTGCCGAATCGCAGGTCGAGGCCGCCGGTTGCTTTCTTGTCGATCAAACCCATCTCAAAGCATTCCATAGCAAAGGCAGTGGCTGTGCCGACTGAAATGGTGTCCAGTCCGTAGGTGTCGCAGTAGAAGTTCATTTCAATCACGTAGTCTGCGTCGAATATGCCGCAGCTACTGCCTGCTCCCGCGATTGTCTCGTATTCCGGTCCGGTTACGAAGACTTTCTGTCCTTTGTATGGCCCTGTTTTGAGCTCGAAGTCCTTTACTCCGTGTGCACACGCCATGGCGCAACCCATCCAGCAGCCGTCGAAGCCCTTGTGGAACTTCTTTCTGTAGATTTCCATTCCCAGTTTTTCTGCCTCAGGATGACTTCCGTATCTGAAATTGTGGACAGGCAATAAGTCGAAATCGTTCATGATAGTTATGAGGTGAGTAGTGCCAATGGTGGACATCTCGTTCTGTTTCAGATCGAGTCTCCTGATCTCTTGGCTGTGCTCGTTGCCAAGTTGCTTAACCGTTTCAGGATCCGCCGGCCCATTTGTGTCGATAGTGATTTTTCCGGAGTATTTGACGGCTATGGCCTTGATTTTCTTGTTTCGGAGCACTGTGCCGATTCCGCCTCTGCCTGCTTGTTTGAACCTGTGGATTTTGCGTGTAGGATCGTACCAGGAGAGGTTAAGACACCCCAACCGCGTGTGTTCAGCTCCTGGACCTGAAGAAACCACTGATATGTTCTGCCCGCTTTCTCCACCATACTTTCTGGCGAGGTAATCTGTTATCAGATAAGTTTCGGAAGGTAGTGTCGATGCATCTTCAATCTGAACTTTGCCTACGTCTCCGTCTATGATTATCACCACTTCGGTTTTTGGTTTTCCCTGCACCTCAAGCGCGTCCCATCCTGCGAATTTGAGGTAGGGTCCAAAGTATCCTCCGACGTTCGAGTCAACGACGGTGTCAGTCAAAGGGGAGATCGAGACAGCAATGCTCTTGCCGCTGCCTGGGTAGACGGGAGTCCCGCCTAACGGACCGCAAGCGATGCATACCTCGTTTTCTGGATCATCCCATTTGGCGATTCGGTCTTTAGGCAGCGCGTTCCACAGGAGCCACAGATCGAAGCCTCGGCCACCTGTGAATTTCTCCTTCATTTCTTGACTGACCAGTTTGCTCGCGATCTGCATTTTTGAAAGATTCAGATAAAGAGTTCTGTTTGTGTAACCCTTCTCAACCTTGCCTAATTCGTACTTGAGCTCAACGATGACCAAACACGACCCTTCCCGTACAAGTGTGAAAAAGAACATCTATTCTGTGGGGCAAATATCCTTTTCTACGTGAAGCGATTGCTTTGTCGAAGACCTAGACTTCCCAAAGTTCTCCAAAACGCATAAATCCGTTCTGTTCGTTGTAGGAATACGATCGGGCGGTAGCTCAGCCTGGCAGAGCTTCCGAGTCAGCTCAGAATCAAGTTTGGCTGACGGAGACGCTGTAGATGCCTACCCA
>Ga0315296_10005528_pt1 | contig 10102 bp, 9 predicted proteins | sample YL17G14_18_MG_FD_203921 | JGI IMG/M metagenome (GOLD analysis project Ga0315296, IMG submission 203921) | Sediment microbial communities from Yellowstone Lake, YNP, Wyoming, USA - YL17G14_18 | ecosystem: Environmental > Aquatic > Freshwater > Lake > Sediment | place: USA: Wyoming | collected... | reverse complement strand
CCAAAGGGCGAGGTCTCGCCCCTCGGCTCGCTGGCCGAGAGGCCTGCGGCAAAGGCGGACAAGGGCAACAAGAAGACATAGAGGGGTCAGGGGTCAGGGGTCAGAAGACAGAGGTCAGAGGACAGAGGTCAGAGGTCAGGGGTCTAAGTCGGCGGGGTGGGAGGAGTAAGCTGCGTCCAAGACAGCGGTGGCGGCGTGGAGGTCGTCGGCAAATTCGAAGATATTATCAAAACAGGTCACCTTAAAGATGTCTCTGGTCAAGGAAGAGACGTCAAAGAATATGAGCTTTCGGCCGGCAGCGTTTACGAGCTTGTGCAATTGAATAAGGCCGGAAAGACTTAAAGAGACCAATATGTCAACCTTAGAGAAATCAACAAGGACATCACAGTCGGTTCTATCCTGCAGGATTTCCATAACCTTGTCGAGCTCTTTTCTGATGCGGGGCTCCGGGGGCAATTCAACGAGAATGATATTAGTTTCATAATTGCGGATTGTCATTTTAGTTTCCCAAAAAAATCGAGTAAGGTTTAGTTCGTTTTCAAGTTTCACATCGACTGAAAACCGAGGCGACTTAAGGAAAAAGGCGGAAATGCGCAGTTGAAGGAGGGGAAGCGGCGTATTTGTTGATTAGGACACGAGATTTTGGCTGCGGCGGGGGCAGTAATTCCAAAGGTCTGAGCTTATTGACCAACGACGTTGGAGCATAATTGAGGGGAAAGACGGCGAGAAAGGGATTGTAAAGGTGATTTGAAGGCATATAATTTTAGAGTCGAGGCGATTATATTTTAAGTAGAGAAGAAAGGTGATGAGGTTTTTTGCCGGAAAAGAAAGTATGAGTCATTAAGGAATTAAAGATGACCAAATTGAGACTGAGCAAATATATCGGATTGTTTGTGATGGCGGCGGCGGTTTCGTGCCAGTTGAACAGCCAGCCGATGACAAGTGCGCAGCGGTGCGTGATAGCAAAGCCCGGCCTTGCCAGAGCTACGCCTGAGGAAGTGGGTCTATCATCACAGCGTCTGCAACGTATCAACAAGGTTATGCAGGGGTATGTGGACAAGAATAAAGTTGCTGGAGTGGTAACTATGGTGGCCCGGCGGGGCAAGGTAGCACACTTTGAGTGTTTTGGGATGATGGATATGGAATCGAAGAAGCCAATGCAGAGCGATACTATATTTCGAATCTACTCGATGAGTAAGCCTGTCACAAGCGCAGCGGTGATGATACTGTATGAGGAAGGACACTTTCAGCTAAACGACCCGGTTTCGAGGTTCATTCCGGAGTTCAAGGACGTCAAGGTCTTTGTAAGAAAGACCGATTCGGGGGTTGAAGCTGCCGAGCCGAAAGGGGAGATAACAATTCATAACCTTTTGACGCATACATCGGGATTGGCATACGGGCTAAGCAAAGAGACGCCTGTCGATGAGATGTACGAGGAGGCGAATATATTTAGCTGGGATGAGACAATAGAGGAGAAAATAAAAAGGTTAGTCAAGATTCCGCTTGCTAATCAGCCGGGGGAAAAATGGAAATATAGCATATCGATAGATGTTCTTGGACGTGTTGTTGAAGTTGTTTCCGGCAAGAGATTCGATGAGTTTTTAGAGGAGAGGATATTTAAGCCGCTTGGTATGAATGATACGCGTTTTTATGTGCCGGAGGAGAAAAAAGGACGATTTGCGGTTCTATACAAGGTTGGAGATGGCGGAGTTCTTGAGCGTTATGAGAGAGGGAAATGGAACAATTTTTCAAGCTCGACACGCTTGTTTTCGGGCGGAGCGGGTTTGGTATCGACGGCCTCTGATTATATGCGATTTTGCCAGATGCTGCTTAACGGCGGAGAATTAGATGGGGTTCGGATATTAAGCCGTAAGACGGTTGAGCTTATGACCAGTAACAATCTTGCAGATGAATTGCTGCCATACGGCGGGTCGGACAGTAAAGGGGAAGGATTTGGTCTGGGCTTTTCGGTGGTGATGGATGTGGCTCAAACAGGGATACTGGGTTCAGAGGGCCAGTATAGTTGGGGCGGTGCTGCAAGTACCGGTTTCTGGGTCGACCCGAAGGAGGAGCTAATTGGAATTTTGATGACTCAGGTGATGCCTTACAGCGGCAGGTTCACAGAGGATTTCAAGGTACTTACTTATCAAGCCATCGAGGACTAAAGGCGGGTAAATATAACTTGACGAATTATAACGGTGATAATAAACTTTCCTTTTTGCTCAAGTGCAATTTTTTGGAGTAATAAAGTTGGAAGAAGCAATTGCCAAAGCTGGTGCACTTATCGAGGCGATGGAATACATACGGCGGTTTCGCGGCCGAATTGTGGTGGTCAAATTGGGCGGCAGCGTTCTCGATGATGCGTGTCTGCAAAAAAAACTCTTAACAGACGTTGCATTTATGGCGACGGTGGGGATACAACCGGCTATCGTGCACGGGGGCGGCAAGGCGATTACCAGAGCGATGAAGGAGGCAGGACTTGAGCCGGTGTGGGTACAGGGGCGGCGATATACCGATGAGCGGACGCTTGCGATAGCAGAACATACATTAGTGAACAAAATCAATACTCCAATCTGTGAAACACTGAAAGAGCTTGGGTGTTATGCGACGGGATTACATTCACTGAGCAGTTGCGTGTTATTCGCCGAGCCTTTGCGACTGGAGGGAGAAAACGGACGGAAGCTGGACATCGGGCTGGTGGGGCAGATTACGGAGGTAAGCGGCCATTTGCTAAAGACGCTGTGTGAAAAGGGAACGATACCTGTAATTGCGCCGGTAGCACAGGATAAGCGTGGAGGGAAACTGAACGTAAACGCCGACAGCGCGGCGGGGAAGGTGGCGGCGGTGCTGCAAGCGGAAAAGTTAGTGGTGGTAAGCGACACTCACGGGATACGAACGGACATCAACGACCCTGAAAGCTGGGTCTCGAGCGTGGATGAGCAGCAGATTAAAGAGATGATAAACTCCGGCATTATCGGAGATGCGATGCTGCCGAAGATAGAGGCGTGCCTGACGGCGCTGGAGGGGGGGGTGAAAAAGGCACATATTATTGACGGGCGAATCGAACATTCACTGCTGCTGGAGATATATACGGCCAAGGGGATAGGGACACAAATAATTAGAAGACAGGAGTCAGGAGACAGAAGTCAGAATAGCGGGTAGCGTGTAGGAGAAAGGAACATTGAACATTGAACAAGGAACATTGAACATTGACAATTTTGAGCGATTGAATCGTGACCAATGGTGAGGGGCACGATATACAAAACTCGAGATAGGAATTATGACGACGAAAGAAACAATTGATTTGTTTAATAAATATGTTATCGCGAATTATCCTCGCCTGCCTCGTGTCATAGTGAGGGGGAAAGGCTGTTACTGTTTCGACGCCGACGGTAATAAAATCCTGGATATGTTCCCCGGGTGGGCGGTGAGCGGGACAGGGCATTGCCATCCGAAGGTGGTTGAGGCGATACGCAAGCAGGCGGGCGAGCTTCTGCACATTGATAATACGTTTTATTCTGAGCCGCAGGGCAAATTAGCCAAGCTGCTGAGCGAGCGGGCGTTCGGAGGAAAATGTTTTTTCTGCAACAGCGGAGCCGAGGCGAATGAGGCGGCGATGAAGCTGGCCCGGCTGCACACAGCGAAGGGGAAATACAAGTTCATCACAGCGGAGGGCGGCTTTCACGGGCGGACATTTGCGACGGTCACGGCGACGGCACAGCCAAAATATCACGAAGGATTTGAGCCGCTTTTGCCGGGATTTATATACGTGCCGTTCAATGATAGCGGCGCACTGGAGGAGGTATTTGACGATGAGGTTGCCGGGGTATTAGTTGAGCCGATTCAGGGTGAAGGCGGGATAAATATCGCCAATAAAGAATATCTCGAGGCGATTCGGCAACTATGTGACGAGAATGGTGCGTTAATGATTTTAGACGAGGTGCAGAGCGGGATAGGGCGGACGGGCAAATGGTTCGCATATCAGCACTACGGAATTGAGCCGGACATTATGACAATGGCAAAGGCGCTGGGCGGAGGCGTGGCGATAGGAGCGATGATGGCAAAAGAAGAAGTGGCGGCGACGCTGACGCCGGGCAAACACGCCTCCACATTCGGCGGCAACGCCCTTGCCTGTGCGGCAGGGATTGCAGTTATCGAAGCCATAGAGGAAGAGAATCTGCTGGAAAATGCCAACAAAATGGGCAAATATGCGAAGGACAAGCTAAACGGGCTAAAGGGAAAATATTCGATTATAGAGGAGGTGCGTGGCGTGGGCCTGATGATTGGTGTTCAATTAAAAGGGCCCGGCAGCAATATAGTGAATAAATGTTTGGAGAATGGGCTAAGAATAAACTGCACGAATGAGACGGTGCTGCGGTTTATGCCGCCGCTGATTGTCAGTAAGAGCCAAATCGACGAGGCGATTGGTATTCTTGATGGTGTTTTGAGTGGCTCTTAGCCACAGAGGAAACAGGTATTTTTTAGCCACAGAGAGCACCCCTCTTCGCCCTTCCTCGCGTAGAGCTACAAAGGGCTATGCCGGGGCAGGCAGAGGACACAGAGAAAAATAGATAGTAATCCCAAAATGGAAATTGATGAAACAATAAAAAATTGGTTTAATGAAATCGAGAATAAATTGCAACAACGTGGTCAACCTAAGAATAACATCGATAATATGACTTTCGCATCACTTTCACTAATCGATAATTATTTGAATGGTATCCTGATGATTTTGAACAATGGCAGAAGACTTCCCGCTATGGCATTGCTACGCGTTATAAATCAGTTTGCCTCCAGGATCGAATGGGTACTGATGGGTTGTAATGAGGAGGAAAGCGAATTACAAAACAGATTTGATCGTTGGGAATTGAGTTCCTGTGAGGATAAATGTAAATTTTTGAAGAAAATTGTGGAGTTTTATGAAGGGGAAGAAAAAACTCAGGTTGAAAATACAATAAAAATATATAAACAGGAAATAGACAAACTCAAAAAGGCTGGTGTTAAAGAACTGCCGCAAACTGAGCAAATTCTTGAGGAGGTGTTTGGAACAAAGATGATAGCTATAGGTCAATATTCTCAACTTCATGAGGCTATCCATCTAGATTTGATGGTGTTGGGCAAAACCTTCAAAAATAATGGAACGAGCTATATGTACGACGGAGACGTTGATGAGAAAATTGATGATTTGAAGTTCGAATGTCTAATATGTGCTCATAGATTTTTCAAGGAAATTTGTAGGTATTACAAGCTCGATTTACTGATCCAGAAAATTGAAAATGAATTTAAAACACTAACACCGAAAAGTTATATGAAAAATTGAGGAGTTATTTAAAAAAATGAACTAAATTCGTCTCTCTGTGAGCTCTGTGTCCTCTGTGGCTAAAATAAAAGGAAACCTCTGTGGCCAAGAAGATAGAGACGACAAGATGTAGCCGGGAGTGATAAAAAATGAAGGATTTTCTTTCGATAAGTGAGTGCACGGTTGAGGAACTAAAGGAGCTGTTGAAGCTGAGCAGTCAGTTGAAGAGATTATATGAGAGCGGCAGCCGAGATTTGTGTTTGTCGGGCAAGACACTGGCGATGCTATTTGAGAAACCGAGTCTTCGAACCCGAATAAGCTTTGAGGTAGCGATGACAGATTTGGGCGGGGATGCGATATACGTAAAGCCCGAGGATATCGGGGGCATCGGCAAACGTGAGCCGGTCAAGGATATTGCGAGGGTGCTGAGCAGATATGTTGACGGCATAATGGCGCGGACCTTCGAGCACCGGACGGTTACGGAATTGGCGGAATATGCGACAGTGCCGGTAATAAACGCACTTACAGATTGGGCGCATCCGTGCCAGGCGATGGCGGACGTACTTACGATAGAAGAGCACTTCGGCCGACTAAAGGGGGTGAAAATTGCCTTTGTCGGAGACGGTAATAACGTGGCGCGGTCGCTTGCATTTGCGTGTGCGAAGTTAGGAATGAAAATGGTTATTGCGGCGCCAGTGAGCTATGAGCTCGATGCCGATACAATCGAAAAGGCAAATCAAATATCAGCCGACGCAGTTGTGCAGACAAATGACCCAGTCGAGGCGGTAGCCAGCGCTGATATCATTTATACGGATACGTGGGTGAGTATGGGACAGGAGGACGAGAGGGAGAAGCGGATTGCCGCTTTTGCGGGATTTCAGGTCAATGGCGAGCTTGTAAAGAAAGCGCCGGCGGGTGCGAAGATTATGCATTGTTTGCCGGCTTATCGAGGATATGAGATTACCGATGAGGTGGCTGAGTCGGCCAATTCGATTATGTTCGAGCAGGCGGAGAACCGCCTTCACTTCCAGCGGGCATTACTCAAAAAACTTTTGAGCTGAACTATATGACAACGCACAGGGTTATAATTGGCGATTCGAGATGGATGTCGGAAGTGGCTGATGAGTCGGTTCAGTTGGTTATCACTTCTCCTCCTTATTGGCAGTTGAAGGATTACGGCAACAGCAAGCAGATAGGTTTTGATAATACTTATGAGGATTATATAAATAATCTGAACCTCGTATGGAACGAGTGCTACAGGGCACTCGAAAACGGCTGTCGTTTATGTATCAATATAGGTGACCAGTTCGCAAGGTCGGTTTATTACGGCAGATATAAAATAATTCCAATTCGCACCGAAATAATCAAATTCTGTGAAACTATCGGCTTTGATTATATGGGAGCGATTATTTGGCAGAAGGTGACGACCTGCAACACCACCGGCGGCGCAACAATAATGGGTTCGTTTCCATATCCGCGAAACGGTATTCTCAAGATTGATTATGAATTCATTTTGATTTTCAAAAAACCCGGTATCGGCAAAGCCGTGCTGAAAAGTATTAAGGACAAATCAAAGCTTACCATAGAAGAATGGAACCAATATTTTGCCGGCCACTGGAATATCCCCGGCGAGAAACAAAACGGTCATTTAGCAATGTTTCCGCAGGAGATTCCACGCCGTCTTATCAAAATGTTCAGCTTTGTTAATGATATCGTGCTTGACCCATTCTTAGGCAGTGGAACAACGTCATTGGCTGCAAAAAATCTTGAAAGAAATTCAATAGGATACGAGATAAACGCCAATTATATATCCGTCATCAAAGAAAAACTCGGCTTAAAAGAAAAAGGATTCCTCGATAAGGTTAGTTTTGAGCTCGCACAGAACAGAGAAGACGAGATTGACTGGAAAGAGGAGATAAAGAAACTGCCTTACATTTTTAAAGACCCTGTAAAATTCGACAAAAAGATTGACCCGCGGAAACTCCAGTTCGGCTCGAAAATCAACAAACAAAACTCCAACAGAGAAGAATATTATTGTGTAAAAGAGGTGGTTTCTCCGGAGCAGTTGGTTATAGGGGACGGGCTGAAAGTTAAACTTTTGGGGGTGAAAGAAAAACCACAGACAAGCAGTCGGGCAATTCAGTTTTTAATAGATAAAACCAACGGCCAAAAAGTTTTTATGAAGTTCGACACCGTTAAGTATGACTGTCAAAATAATCTGCTTTGCTACTTATATCTTCAGAACAAAACGTTTTTGAATGCTCATCTAATAAAGCAGGGTTTGGCTAATGTGGACACCTCTTTGGATTACAAATATAAGCAAAGGTTCCTTTTGACGGCCGGAGGGAATTGATGGAAAAGGAGTGGATAGCAGGCGCAAATGGCAAAAATCTCAAGTTTAAGAGAGAAACACTTCTTAACTATGGCACGAACAGGTGGGCGCTGAATAAAGCAAGCAGTGTAGGTCCCACATCCGAACTAATACGACAATGCTCACCAAAATTTTTTGAGGATTGGGAAAAATTTTACTTTGAGAATGCGGTTCAGAAAAAAAAGAATGGCGTCAGAATAACAAGAGAATATTTTGCAGACCTTGGGCAACGGCTGTATTTCAATCTTTCGGAGAGGGTCCAAAATGAACTTGGGGCTATTCAGGAAGAAGAATGCATCGATTACATTTACAACTTAGTGGTAAACAGAACATACGAGGGCTACCTCGGAGAAATAGAAACAATATATGGGCAACTTGAATCGGAGTTACAGGTCAAGATTCATTCGGCACCCGATGAATGGGACAGAACCTATAATGTGGACTTTTTCGTTCAGGTCGGACAAAAATATATAGGGTTGCAAATAAAACCGATATCATCCGGTCGTGCCATTGATTACTACCAGTGGGAAAGGATGCATGAGGTTAACCATAAACGCTTCGAAGAAAAATATGGCGGTAAGGTATTTTTTGTTTACTCCACGAAATCAGGCACCAAAAAGGTTATACACAACAGGGAAGTAATCGATAAAATCCGAGAAGAGATCGACAGACTCAAAAAGTTGTAAAACGGAGGGGGAATTGAAAGACCGACGCAGGATACTTGTAGCGAGCACGAATCCGGGGAAGTTAGCGGAGATAAAGGCGATGCTGGGAGAAGATATTGAGTGGGTGGGGCTATCCGATTTTCCAAACATAAATGAAGTAAAAGAAGACGGTGAAACTTTTGCTGAGAATGCACGTAAGAAGGCGAATGGGTATGCGAGGGCGACGGGGCTATGGACGATTGGGGATGATTCGGGGCTGGTAATAGATGCTCTTGGCGGCAAGCCGGGTGTTGAATCTGCGAGGTTCTCCGGGGTGCGCCGGGCTTCGCCCCAGCGAGGCGGGATAAAAAGCAACGATAGAAAACAGATAGACCGTGAAAATATTTCTAAGGTTTTGAAACTTCTCGAAGGAATACCAAAAGAAAAAAGGGCGGCGAGATTTGTATGCTGTCTGTGTTTAGCGAGTCCTAAAAAGATTTTGGCCGAGACTGAAGGGATGCTGGAGGGGCTTATAGCTGAAAAACCCGCTGGCAAGAATGGGTTTGGTTATGACCCGATTTTTTTTGTGCCGAAGCTAAATAAAACTGTTGCGCAACTTTCGCGTGAGGAAAAAAATTCAATCTCGCACAGGGGTAATGCTATTCGAAAACTGAAACCGCTGCTGGGGGAACTTTTACAAATAGCCTGAAAACCGGGAAATTGATTTTTCTTGACATTTCTTTAGACTACTTATATTTGTCCAATTCTAAATTTTGTTATGGAAATAGCCGAATAATGAATGCTAACGGATAAATACGAAATCCGAAGCACGAAATACGAAACAAATTCAAATGACCGAAATACAAAATTTAGGACATTTGAAACTCGAATTTTAGGATTGTTTCGAATTTCGATATTCGAGTTTCGGATTTTATACGAGATATGAGTTTTATTTATGGCGAAAAGCAGTACAAATAAGAAATCATTGGTAGTGGTTGAGTCACCGGCCAAGGCGAGGACGATAAATAAATACTTAGGCTCGGACTTTGAAGTAAAATCGTCAATGGGGCATATACGAGATTTGCCTACGAAAGACTTTGGTGTAGATATCGATAATGATTTTCAACCTACGTATGTAATCAGTCCGAGTCGAAGACGGACTGTTCACTCTCTAAAGGCTGCTGCGGAAAAATGCACTGACCTTTATCTGGCGACCGACCTTGACCGAGAAGGAGAGGCAATAGCGTGGCATCTGGCACAAATACTCGGCGTGCCTGAGGAAAGGACGTATCGGGTGATTTTTAACGCAATAACGCGTGCGGCGATAAAGCAGGCATTTGCCGAGCCGGGCAAGCTGGATATGGACAAGGTAATGGCGCAGCAGGCCAGGCGGATTCTCGACCGGATAGTCGGGTATCGGATAAGCCCACTATTGTGGAAGAAGGTCGCAAGCGGGCTATCTGCAGGGCGGGTGCAGTCTGTTACCGTGAAAATAATTGTCGAAAGAGAAAGGGAAATCCGTGCTTTCAAACCAGAGGAATACTGGCTTATCCCGGCAGTTTTTACCACTGACCTGCAAGGTGATTACGGGCAAGAATGGCTTGACTTTATCGGTCAGAAGACAGAAGACAGAAGTCAGAAGACAGAAGACAGAAGTCAGGAGACAGAGGACAGAGGACAGAAAATAGAAGAAGGTAAAGGCCCTACTATCGCAGAGCAAAACAAATGGCTTTTAGAGCATAATGCTTTTAAGGCAGAACTTGCCAAGATAGGCGAAGAGAAATTTGA
>Ga0315296_10005527_pt1 | contig 10103 bp, 9 predicted proteins | sample YL17G14_18_MG_FD_203921 | JGI IMG/M metagenome (GOLD analysis project Ga0315296, IMG submission 203921) | Sediment microbial communities from Yellowstone Lake, YNP, Wyoming, USA - YL17G14_18 | ecosystem: Environmental > Aquatic > Freshwater > Lake > Sediment | place: USA: Wyoming | collected... | reverse complement strand
GTCGCATTTCGCTGGCACGCGAGGGGGTACCAAGCGGAACCATCTCCTTGCCCACCCGATACATTCACAGCCCGACGGCATTGATCAATCTGGCAGACGCCGAAAACGTCATAAAACTGACGGTCGCCGCGATTCAAAAGATTCCAAAAACCTTCTAGAATTGTTTTACCCGTGGTTCGCCCGTTTTTTTGATCGAGCGCCACAAGCATTGCAGCCTACAGTTTATTGAATCTGAAAGCTAAAAATACTAGTATCCTTCCAAGGACGTGTGACTGAGGAGCATATGAAGACAGGAAAAAATCCCGGTGAAAAAGCTGTTGACTATTTTACGGCGGGACAATATTCAAACTTGAGAGGAGTCTGGTGCTTTTTTGGTTCACAAGGGTGCATACGAATTTTTGGAGCATACCGCTGACGCTTACGTTGCTGCCTACGGCAAGGATATGGCAGAAGCCTACGAAAATGCTGCTCTGGCACTTTTTGACGTGATGACGCAGGTGGAAAAGGTCAAACCCAAAACTGAGGACCAACTTGAAGTCGAAGCTGAAGACGAGCAAGCCCTGCTTTATCAATGGCTTGAAGCGTTACTCGTGAAATCTGAGATAGACGGCATGCTCTATTCCAAGTTCAAAATCTTGAAAATCGAAGAAACTCCAGTCTTGAAACTCAAAGCCAAGGTCTGGGGTGAAAAGTTTGACTCTGGAAGGCACTTGCAGAAAGTAGGGGTCAAAGCCGTCACATATCACCGAATGGAAATCATCAAGGCCCCAGGCAAAGTTACACTCAAATTCATTCTTGACATATAGGAACTCGCGATGCAGGCACGAAAAGTCTTAAATTCGATGAATTGGCTACTACCAAGCCAGAGAAGGGAACATCGGAAGCGTAGAATTCATGAGCAACTTTAAGAGTATCATAGAACGGCTTAGAAATCTTGACACTGAGCGCAGGAATCTGCTGCTTGAAATTGAGGAACTCAAGAAGATGGCCGATTCCAGAGCTGATGCCTTGGAAAGCGAAGTAAGTATGCTGAAAGAAGAAGTGAAGTCTCTGAGGCTGCTCTTGGGCGCAGATGAACCTGAACCTGACCCAGTGCAAAAGAAGAAATTACTGCGCAAGTGACTGGGGCTCGGTCACTACGCCCACCGTGTCAATACTTTTAAGACAAGCACCGACTGCTTCTATACGCAACAGAGGCTTGGCGGTTAGTCGAGAATGCATGCTGCAAAGATCAGCGAACACGTTTCACTGATTGACCTTGAGACGGGTGGACTGGAGAACTTCATTGCCAGCTACGTCCTCGAGGGAAAACAAGCTGCAATCATAGAGACGGGCCCGGCTTCCTCCATCCCAAACCTTCTCCTGGGCTTGAGAAAACTCGATGTCAGACCAGAAAGTGTCGCGTATGTCGCTGTCTCGCACATTCATCTGGACCATGGAGGAGGCGTCAGAACACTGTTGAAACATCTTCCGAACGCAAAAGTCGTGGTTCATCAAAGAGGGGCTCAGCACTTCGTAAACCCAGAGAGGCTCTGGCAACAGTCTCAAGAGGTTCTTGGCAGAATTACTGACCTTTACGGAGCACCCGAACCTGTGCCTGTGGAGAGAATAGTTCCAGTGACAGACCGAATGGTGTTTGATTTGGGGAACAACGTTACACTGCAAGTCATAGAAACGCTCGGACACGCTTCGCACCATCAGAGCTACTTCGAGAATCTGGGAGGAGGACTGTTTCCAGGTGACGCTGCAGGCATCTATTTGAAAGAATACGACGCGACAGTGCCTACAACGCCAGCTCCGTTCCGTTTGGACAGTGCTTTGTCGTCGCTGGACAAACTGATTGCTTTGAACCCGAAGATATTGTTTTACAGTCACTTCGGTCCTGCGACAGATTCCATTAGGAAACTCGAAGCATACAAAGATCAACTTAAGCTTTGGGCAAGAATAGCAGGTGAAGGAGTCGCTCAGGGACAAAGCTTGGAGACAATAAGGGAAAGAATCTTTCAGGCTGACTTGTCGGTGCGAAAGGCGGCAAAACTCGTGAAGTCCCACCCGATATTAAGCGAGACCGTGCTAGGCAACAGCGTGCAAGGCTTTGTCGATTTGGCAAGATCTCGCTCCGACAACAAGTAACAATCCCTCGATAATCTCAAAACTGTTTATATTGCCGCTGTCACACCCTTTTTGTGAAAACAGGTGAAAGTGATGCCGGAGGACGAAAGTCGTGTCCCTTCAGAGAGAACACCTCTTGAAAAGATAGACGATTACTCATGGCGCATTCCGAAGTACAAGCCAGGCATGAAAGTCCCAGGCATAGTGTTTGCCAACGATGATCTGCTTGTGAAGATGCAGACTGATAGAACCCTTCAGCAATGTGCAAACGTGACACATCTGCCCGGGATATACAAGTATGCCATAACCCTGCCAGACGGACATGAAGGCTACGGTTTTCCGATAGGAGGAGTCGCCGCAACAGATTACGATGAGGGTGTTATCAGCCCAGGAGGAGTAGGCTACGATATCAACTGCGGCGTTCGCTTGGTAACCACAAACTTGGCTGAAAAGGACATCAGGCCGAAACTTACACAGATCACAAACACCATTTTCGAGAACGTTCCAAGCGGTCTTGGAAGTCGCCGCAAAGACTTCAAAGTGAGCGAGCACGACTTAGAAAAGGTTGTGACCGAAGGCGTTCAATGGGCAATCGACAAGGGCTTAGGTTGGCCTGAAGATGCCGCGCACTGTGAGGAGAACGGTTGCATGAAAAACGCTAACCCCGACAAAGTCTCAGCGAACGCCAAGAACAGGGGCCTAACACAGATCGGAACCCTGGGGTCTGGAAATCATTTTCTGGAAATTCAGAAAGTGGACAAAATATACGATTCTGAAACGGCCAATACCTTCGGGATCGAAAACGAAGGACAAGTCACAGTAATGATTCATTGCGGTTCAAGAGGTTTCGGCCATCAGACCTGTTCAGACTACCTCCAAGTCATGGAGAGAGCAGTGCAAAAGTACAAAATCTCTTTGCCCGACAGAGAACTCGCGTGCGCTCCGGGCAAGAGCCGCGAAGCAGAAGACTATTTCCAGGCGATGGCGTGCGCTGTCAACTACGCCTTTGTCAACAGGCAGACTATCCTGCATTGGGTTCGCCAGAGTTTTCAGCAGGTTTTCAACGAGAAACCCGAGAAGTTCGGGCTTAGGCTTGTCTATGACGTAGCTCACAACATCGCAAAAATAGAGACCCACAAGGTCAACGGCGACAAGAAAAAGGTTTGGGTGCACAGAAAAGGTGCAACACGTGCATTTCCGCCTAGGCACCCAGAGATTCCTTCGGACTACAGCTCCGCTGGCCAGCCTGTTCTGATACCTGGAAGCATGGGAACGAGTTCTTGGCTTATGGTTGGCACCGAGAAAGCCATGGAGACCAGTTTCGGGTCTACTGCGCACGGTGCGGGACGAATGATGAGTCGGAGTGCAGCGAAACGGAAGTTCTGGGGTGACGATATCAAAAAAGCTTTGGCAGCACGTGGAATCTACGTTCGTGCAGCAAGTTCGATAGTTCTGGCTGAAGAGGCAGACCATGCTTACAAGAATGTGGACGTTGTAGTGGAGGTAAGTGACAGGATTGGGATAGCGACGAAAGTCGCTAGAATGGTGCCCATGGCAGTGGTAAAAGGCTAGCCGATTCTCTACTGCTTTCTATCGTCTTGCTCTAGCTTCTGCAGTGTCTTGTTTTGTCTTTCTGTCTTCACTTTTTGTTCTTCGACAGAATGTGATCTGTGCAGTTCTTTCATGTACCATGACCTCTCTCTGGCATAGTGTATAGCCAATAATACTCCCAGAATGATGAGGACTGTGCCGACGGAAGTCAAGGATGTGCCTAAGAGGCTGTCTGGATTGGGCGTGAAATGATAAGGGAATATCAGGAACCAACCTAGCTCCTCGCCAACTATTTCGGTCGTGATTATTGTTTCAAGTAGCCCGCCTACGAAGAACACTGAGCCGATGATTGTTATCAAGTAGCCTATGAGTTCGTTGTGTCTAGATTCTTCAGCTTTTTCGTGTAGATACTCGCTGAAAAGCAAGCAGACCACATTTCCCTACAGTGCATTCTGTCTATAAGTTTTGTGATGTTGTGAGGCTTTAAGAAACCGCCTCTCTGCAAACGTGCCTGGCTTTTCTTGTCTGGGAGAAATCCGCAGAGTCGCGTTTGGATTAGAAACGTATTAAGGCAACTCGTCAAATGTTGATTCGGAGACTTACGATTGCAGGAACTAGCTGTGAGAGTAGACGGACTCGTGGTAAGCTACGGCAATTTCGTGGCTGTAGACAACCTTTCGTTCAACGTCAAAAACAATGAAATATACGGTTTGCTTGGCCCTAATGGCGCAGGCAAGACGACGACTCTCAAGGTTTTGGTAGGCGTTTTGGAGCCTCGTGCAGGTCAAGTTGTTGTCTACGACACGCCTATCTCAAACGAGGTTGCTGCAAAAAGCCAAATTGGATATGTGCCCGAAGAAGTTGTTCTTTTTGATTCGTTAACTCCGCGGGAATTCTTGGAGTTCACGGCTTCACTGAGACGCCTAGACACAAATGTTGCCAACTCCAGAGTAGTTAAACTCTCGACCGCCTTCGACCTCACAAAATATTTTGACACGCCGATTGCGGCTTTGTCTATGGGCAACAAACAGAAAGTGGCCATTGTTGCGGCACTGTTGCATGAGCCGCGTTTGCTGGTTCTTGACGAGCCGCTGATAGGCCTAGATGCCCGTTCTTCGAAAATTCTGAAGGAACTCATCGTCTTTCATGCAAAGAAAGGCGGTGCCGTCATATTCTCGACGCACATCATGGAAGTTGCGGAGAAACTCTGCACGAGAGTTGGAATAATAAACAAAGGAAAACTAGTCGGAGAAGGAACAGTTGACGAGCTTAGAAAGCTTGTGAAAGGTGCCGAAGGCTCCTTGGAGGACATCTTCTTGAAAGTGACTGAACAGGAAGCAGGAATGCAGGAGCTCATAAAGGCCTTGGAAGAGGAGTAAGAAACAGTGAAGTTTCGAGAGCTCTGGCGAATATCTTCGACGGTTTCAAAAGAAGTGTCCTTCCAGTCCATTTTCTCCACGCGTGCAGGTTCGTCTCTTCCTCGACGAGGCAGCACCGACGTTCAACGGCTCGTCAAAAACGCAACGTACAACGTGTGGATCAGCAAGATTCTAACGACGATTTTCATATGCGCTTTCGGATTTGTCATGTTCCTTCCAGAACGGGGGCAGACCCTGTATGCAAACACCTCGCACGAGTTCATGATCGTCGCCAGCGTGTCAACGTTTTTGGCGGCCGTGTTATTCTTCATCGTTTTCATGGGACTCCAAGTAGCAACATCCCTTGTCTCATCCAAAATCGCTGACTCCCTGAGTCCTCTTCCTCTTTCAAAGAAAGAAGTCTCCAACGTAATCTTTCTGTGCTTGGTGAGAATCTTCGACCTGCCACTGGTAGCAGGGTTGGTTGTTTTGCCCACAGCTTACCTCCTTGTAGGAGGTTCAATAGTTGGCGGTTCAATTTCCGTCATCGCCATAGCGGTTTCCGAAATCTTCGGGCTGACTCTTACGATAGGCTTGGCAAAATTCTTCTACTCAAGGGTGGCAGGCGGAGGAGGAAGGTCGAAATGGAAGACATTAACGAGGTTTCTTTTCATGCTCGTTTGGATGGTTCCAGCATTCGGTACGTACTTTGTGATAAACTTCGCCGACGTCATTATCAGGTCCTTTCTCTGGTTTACCCAACTGTTCGGGTCCTCTCTGCAGCTCCTCGTAATTGTTTTTCCGTTTTCATTCGGTTTTTTCATTTCCTTCCTGTCAGGTTCCCAGGCTGCCAACATTCCATCCATTGTCCTTTCAATCATTTCCTCCATCGGATACGTGTTCTTAGCAGTCTACTGTTTCAGGTGGGTCACGAACACGATGCGGAAGATAGGCAGCGGCGGGATCTTGAAGGTTGATCGAGAGCCAGTGAAAGACACCCTACTTCGTCCTAGAACGCCGTTGTTCGGGATAATCCGAAAAGATCTGGCGATAGCGTCAAGGTCACCATCATACGCGATTCTTTTTCTGTTGCCCGCCCTGCAAGTAGCTATTCTTGCCATCTCTTTCTCGTCCTTTAAGTCAGGCTTATTCGTCACACTGGGCGTTCTGACAGGCATAACAATGACAACGCTCGTGCTTCCTCCAACCATGTTTTCCATCGAAGGCCTCGCATCATCATACACTAGAAGCCTTCCACTGAGAAAGAGGACGCTGATACTGGCAAAAACGCTGCTTGCACTCTTCATTTACATCATCTCGATAATCGCCCTGTTGGTGATAGCACTTTTCTTCAAGAAGGACTTCACCATGGAGATAGTCTTTGGGACGCTAAACCTGTTTTCAATCGCGTCTGCCAGCATGCTGGAACTGACAATACTGGCGCGCAAGTTCTGGAAAGAAGGGTTCGCACTCGGAAACCTCTACGCGCGGCTATCCACTTTCATTCTAATCCTCGTGCCAGGCTACATCGTGGCTGGGATTCCGATGGTCGCTGCCTTCGCCACTTATCTGTTGGCTGAGAACATGGTCTTGCAAGTTTTCGTAACAGCCGCACTCGCGGAGTTCGCGGTCATGAGTCTGATCGTCTACAGACAAAACTAGCAGAGACAAATTCAATATCAATCATCGCTGGCACATCCGCCAATTCTGAGTGAAGGAGCTACGTTTAAGTGCAGTCACCAGTCAAATGATCTGTGTCCACATCGATGCAGCAACAGTGGATGCGTGGTCCAGATCCCGTTCAAAGATGAATGCGGTATATGCGGCAGAGTTCTCTCGTACACTTACCTCAGACGTTGCTATAGGTGCAACCGACTCTACTGCAGAGACTGCATGGTTCCCGACGTTTCAACAGGCGATCCAACAAGGCTAATGTGCCTAAACTGTGCCCGACGAGCCGTCTCACCGCGAACCGTAACCAAATACGGCGGACTCACAGGCTATCTGCGGTTCAGAGGCGACTTCACACAAGCCGTCAAGCTACGCTTCGCGCGCATCGACGGCATAATCGGTGAAAATCTTCCGATGAGTGCGTTTCGAAGCGAAAAATGGTGGGAGAACACGCCTGCCAGTCCGCACGCGAAAGGTTGGCTGGACGCTGGATGGGAGGTGCGCGAGGTAAACCTCAAAGAAGGCTACGTCGTGTTCCAAAAAGTCAAAGAACTGCCAGCAAAGAGGAAAAGTCCAGCACAAGAAATCAAGAAACCTTTTACGCCAGTTCGCGTGCGCTTTCCAAAATCAAAAACACCTTCAAAAACCAAAGTGTCAAAACTTTATGCACGAATCAAAAACTTGGAACGCCAAAAGAGTTCTCTGCCCAGACTGCACGGCAGCTTCAAACCAAGACTAAAATTCGAGAAAAAAATGTACAAATCAGATGAAAAACCACGATGAAACAAGAAAGAAATCTTATCTATCCCTCCTCAAGTTAATGGTAGTGCCGAACAACTAAAAGCGGTCGTCGTCTAGCTGGTTAGGACACAAAAGCCCTTCAAAGGCAAGTGAAAGCCTTCCAAGCTTGCGATCCCGGGTTCAAATCCCGGCGACCGCACCATAATTCGGGTTCAAAACCCTCGCACGACTATAATCGACCGCAACCAACTCGAGCAAAGTCAGCACGCGCTGCAGTTTCAGAACGCCTATGATTTGCTGTGTGCGAGATAAAACTTTACCCCAACCAACACCCTCTTGCGGTCGAAACAGCAAATCTAAATAGATTCTTGGGCTTTAGAAAGAGAAGGGGCATGAGATTACCATGATACTGATCAGAGAGGCCACTGAGGACGATAATGATGCTCTTAATGAACTTCAGAAGAAATGTCCGATGGGCACCAGCATGGTTATTGGAATCGACAGCTCGCCCGACTATTTTGCCCGTTCTAGACCATTCAAAGAGTGGCAGGTTCTCGTGGCAGTTGATAATAGTACAATAGTTGGTTCTGCCGCATACGTGATCATCGATACCCTCATTGAAGAAAAGCAGCTTAAAACTGCCTTTGAGTATGGCTTCATCGTTGACCCTCTTCACAGGCGAAAAGGAATTGCGGAAAAACTTCAAAGGCACATCGAGCAAGCCTCGCTGGAGAAGGATGTCAAGCTACTGCACCTAGACATAATCGAGGACAACTTACCTTCGATAGGCTTATTCTCCAAAATGGGATTCAAGAAAGTGAAAGACTGCACAATATTTTCCGTGATGCCTTACAAGAAGCAGAGAACTACAGCAGAGGCAAACATAAGGAGTATGAACGAAGCTGACGTTGATGATGTGACAAACCTGATCAACGAGATGTACCGCGACTACGATTTCTTCGCTCCTTTCCAACCTAAGGACTTCCTAGAGTATCTCAGGCGGATGCCATACTTCGAGTTTCACAATATCCTTGTTCTTGAAGACAATGGTGGCATTAAAGCCTGTCTGGGATACTGGGATCACAGCAAAGTCAGAAGATACATTGTAGAGAAAATGAACCGGACATTGAGAATACAGACATACCTGATGAAGCTGATTGGCTTGTTTGCCAAAATGCCTAGAATTCCCAAGCTCGGTGAACCACTCCTGAACTACAACTTAACAGCTATGGCTTGCAGGAACCCAGAAAGCATGACAGAATTGATAAAACATACAGTCAACATTGCTCTGAAGAATAAGGTCAACCAGATCATCGCAGCGGTAGACCAAAGGAACCCGATAGCTGCGAATCTCTCACAGTTCAGACATACTGAGATGAAAATGCACTTTTTCACCAAATCGCTCAGACAGGAAGGATTACTGAATCTTGGAGAAAGGAAACTCTACATTGACACAAATCAAATGTAACGATCATTCACATTCACCCTGCAGCATACAACGGAACTTGGTTGGTTGAATAAAACTTTACCCCAACCTCTACTGAACCGAGAGTTTGAACGTCGCCCCGACGAGTTCTATGGTGACGCTTGATAGTGCTGTGGATTCTGTCAAATTGATGTCGTTTTGCGATGGAAACGAGATTGAAATATAGCGATTTTGGTAGCCCGGGAGAGATTCGAACTCTCGGCTATGCAAAAATGCGGTGTTTTAGGAAGCGAGCCATGGGACTTGAACCCATTTGGGTATAAGTACCGGCGACCGCACCATTCTAAGGCTGCTCGGACTCGCTTCGCTCGTCGATATACTCTTTTTGTTGAAAGCAGTATGATTTTGGCTGGTTTGTTGGTTTAGGGCTTGTGGTAGGCTGATGAGTTGTTGGGTAACTGGCTGGGGGACGGTCCTTATGCGCTTAGTTCTGGGGCCTTCGATTGTCCTTTTTAAGGATACTATAAGAACTTGAGGGATACCTACTTGCTTTCCAGTCCATCAAAAACCGTTGTTTGTTACTTAGCGCACGTTGCTAGAAACAGCGGGTTTTAACGTGCTTTTGTAACAAAATACTGTAACAAACCTGTACCAAACCAGTTTTTCCTCTATTTTCAAAAAGACAATTAACCGACTATCATTTTTTAGCATATTTTCAACTTTTGGAACAGAGACCAGTTCTCGAACGAATGAGCTTCTTTTCAAGGACTAGGCATGACTAATTCCTAGAATCGGGTTAACACTAGTTAGCCGAGTTTTCTCCAAAAGGCTTTCATACATTTTCACCGCAAAAGAACGGATTACTGGAGGAACAGAGCGGGACTTGGGGCATGAAGGAAACAAACTTGCAGTCAGCATATCTCAGAAAAATTAGTCCTAGTACGGGTGTGCTGTATTGTGTGGAAGGAAGTGCACTGTTAGCTCTAAGCTCGTCAGCAGCCGTCCAGAGACGATCAAATAACTCCTTTAGTTCTCTATTCTTTTTTGGGATTATAGTTATTAGGTATTCTAGTGACGATCTTCAGCCCATAAATTGAACAGTTTTAGAATCGTTCTCGTGCTAACTAACTTACTAACTAACTACAAAAGTTTTTATTTTTGCACTTAGTTAGTGTATGACGTGAAATGGACAAACTCTGCATTAAAGCATCTAGAATCCAAGTTTGGAAAAGAGCCTTTCTCTA
>Ga0315296_10005526_pt1 | contig 10104 bp, 7 predicted proteins | sample YL17G14_18_MG_FD_203921 | JGI IMG/M metagenome (GOLD analysis project Ga0315296, IMG submission 203921) | Sediment microbial communities from Yellowstone Lake, YNP, Wyoming, USA - YL17G14_18 | ecosystem: Environmental > Aquatic > Freshwater > Lake > Sediment | place: USA: Wyoming | collected... | reverse complement strand
TCGTAACGTTATACGGGGTCGATAAATCAAGGAGCATCGCCCAGGATTGTGCAAACAAAGCCATCGAAGCGATCCAGATATTCCAGGGGAAAAACGACAAGCTCATTGCTCTTGGTCAAATGCTCTTGAAGCGAAAATCATGAAGCAGACGGCCATGTCATATGATCTTTTGAAAAAAAAGAGGTTGCTGCTTCTTGTAGTGATTGGGTTCGTGGTCTGGCCTTTTGGCCTCCATGCTTTTTTTGGGGCCAAGTTCGAGCCACGGGACGGCACAATATACCATGGTGCTCAGGCAGAAGTAAGGCCAAAAAGTATTTTTGCATATAACGTTGATTGGAAAGGTTTAGAGAAATATGTTGAGGCCTCTGGCCAGCAACCTAAACTCATTATGCACTTCATTTCTTTTGACTCTCTTGCCTTTAGGCTATTAAGACGGCCTATTCTTAAAATATCGAAACAACCTTACAACTATATCCCACAAATAGGATTAGATTTTTATTCCTATCCTCCCGGTCATAATATATTGAATCCGAATGATATTACGAGAGAGATTGCTGAGGGAAATTACGATAAAAAAATTAAGCAATTAGCACAATTGTTCATCAAAATGGAGACTCCTGTTTTTCTTCGACCCGGTTATGAGTTTGGAGGGAATGGGCAGGGAAGCCATGCATCGAGAACATATTGGATTGGGGCATGGCGGAGAATCCATGATGTTTTTCAGCAAGAAGGTGCCCAAGATGTGGCTTTTGTATGGAACACATTGGATGCCCAGGACTTTATGGATTACTATCCAGGCAACAACTATGTAGATTGGTGGGCCATTAATGTTTTTTCCGATTATGCTGAAAAGGACCAGTTCATTAACTTCTTTATCAAGGAGGCAGAGAAACACCAAAAACCTGTGATGATAGCGGAATCAACTCCACGGTATATTGGGTCAGTTGGTGGCCAAGTTTCTTGGGATATGTGGTACCAATCATACTTCAATCTCATCTTTCGTTATCCCCACATCAAAGCGTTCTGCTATATCAATGCTTCGTGGAAAGGTTATCCGGACAAAACCTTTGCTTTCGACTGCCGCATTCAAAGCGATAATTTCGTCACTAAAAAATATCGAGAAATCCTGTCTGACCCAAGGTTCATAAATGCTGCTTTGAAGTAGAAGGACCAGCAGAAAACCTATCCACAGATGACGGTTTTGTGTACCTTAAAGCCCCTAAGATGACAGTGAGCAGGTTAAAGGATCGCCCTATCATAGGGCATATGTTTTTTATAGAGAAATGTCCAGTTTGCACAGAAACCAGGTTCAAACAATATCGACAATACTTCGACAGTTATTTGGTTAAATGCGAGAACTGCCAGCTGGTTTTTATGAACCCTCGGCCGCCAAAAGATTGGATAGATGCTTATTACAGAAATTCTTCAATCCATGATCAGACCGTTGCAGACAACAAGTGGTTTGGGAGTCCACAGGAGAGATTGTTGGAGTTTAAGTATCCTAAAAGCTTCAAAAGGTATAATTCGGCCATAATAGATGATATTCAGACATATGTAAAGCCCGGTAACATACTGGATATTGGATGTAGCATGGGAACGTTATTAAGACTGGCAAGAGATAGGGGATGGATGGTAAGCGGTCTGGAGCCTGCAGAAGAAGTGGCTGCTTATACAAGCAAAGCATACGATTTAGTTGTATATACTTCTGACTTGTGTAGATTACATTTAGAGAGTGACTCATATGATTGCATTACAATGATTCATGTCCTGGAGCATTTGACAGATCTGAAGTTATACCTCACCGAAGCCTATCGACTGTTGAAACAGGATGGAATCCTGTACATCAGGGTTCCTAATCTAAACAGCTTTAAATATAAGTTGGTTGGACAATACTATTTCTTTCATGTGCCAGAGCACCTGACGTGGTTTTCTCTCAACTCGCTAGGTTACCTCTTGGAAAAGCATAAGTTCAAAATGATCGAAAATCACACATCTTGCTACTCAAACGATCCGTATTTCTATTTTGGGATTATTAAGCAATTAAACTTAGATTCTTTGCTTTTCAATGTCTTAGGTTATGACAGTAAGCAGTGGAAAGAGGAGGATAATGGGAACATCGGGGATAAACGAACATATACTAAGCCCAAAAGTAAGATGTATGGATATATTGACAAGATAACAAAATTCCTAAACTTCTTTTGGCCCAACTACTCCATAACCCTCGTTGGGATGGGGGATGAATTGATTGTGATCGCTCAAAAGAGTGCCGGTGGTGAAACCAACTAAATTGATGGTCACAACTGACTTGTATCTCAAAATCTTAATTGTGATCAAATGACTCGTTGGTTCATGTTTTTTCTGATTGAGGACAGAAAATACTGGAAGTGAAAAAGCTATTTTATTTCGTTAATCACTATCTTGGCTGGCGTAACTGGTCCGTACTTGTTTATAATTCGGTATTAGAAAATGTCTTTCTCATTTTCTATATTGCTTTGCGTAACCAGTTCTTTTCAATTTATTTCATAGCTGACTTCTTCGTTTTTTTCCTATTTTCCATGTTTTCTACAACATATGGTTACCTCATCAATGACCTTGCTGACAAGAACTTAGATTTGCGCCACGGAAAGCAGAATACCTTCGAGAAGGATTCACGAACCAAAGCCAGTCTGACAGTCTTCCTCTTTTTGTCTCTTAGCGTAGTCTTTGGCCTTTACTTTGTAAAGAATACATATTTCTTGTTCCTATGGGTGTCTTGGGCGTTTCTTGCTACTTCCTATTCAGTGAAACCGATTCGTTTAAAAGAAAGAGGCAAGATTGGATTGATATTTGTGGTCTTAACCCAAAGGGTCTTGCCGATGCTCATTCTCTTTGCAGCCTTCGGGTACTATGATTGGATGGATATCGCTGTTTTTACAACCTACATCCTCTTCAGGGGTCTCTCATCAGATCTCAATCACCAGTTGGAAGACTATGAGAGAGACCGATACACAGACACCAACACATATGCTGTACGGTCAGGGCTTCACACGGCTAAAAAGGTGTTTCACTTTTCTTTGGAGGCAGAAAAAATCCTTCTCATCCTTTGTCTGGGGATCATGTATCTCAAACTTCCACAATACAAGGTGTACGGCGTTTCACTACTTTTACCAGTCTTGGTCACATACCTTCTCTTATGCGGGCTTACCTGGTGGCGGAAAGCATCATCCCCTGAAGGGGTCGATGTGAATCCATTTATCCTTGGTCGTAAAGACATATTTCAGTTTATTCATCATACATTTCCTTCGGTGTTACTACCTGTCTATCTTCTATTATTGTTAGTGTACGAAAACCCGGTGTTTATCTTCCTTTTGCTATTTTTATCTGTTTATCGAAGGTTGTATTCGATGGAATTGATACGTAGTAGCTTTCCATTTCAATTAATACGCCATATTGCACGTCAGGGCTAAACTGCATAGCGGTTAGATTTGTGGATTAACAAAATATGACCCAGAGGCAAATAACAATATATGGGGCTGGTATTTCCGGAATTGTTGCTGCTATTAACCTTGCGAGGGAAGGTTTTACGGTGGAGGTGATAGAGAAAAGAAACCAGATAGGCGGTTCGCCCAGATGGCACCCATCGGTGCATCAGCAGACATTTAATTTGAAGAAAACCTCTGAATACATTGACATTGATGTTTCTTCCTGCTTCAACTCAGTGAAAAGGCACACATTTTACTATTACGGCCGCAAATCAGTAGTTGACATGCCAAACAATAGTTACGTCTGTGAGAAGGGACAACGTTCTTTCTCTATTGAAAACTTCTTGTATTCAGAAGCAAAGAGATATGGTGTAAAATTTGTTTTTGGTGAGACACTTGACCCAAAGGCCATTAATCTAAAAAGAGCGTATGGCTATAAATGCATTGTGGCTACAGGTCTGGAAATAGAACTTTATAAAACCTTGGATATAAAGCACACGATCGTTCAGGGATTCAGAAGTTCTCGAACAGTGGATAATGGCGGCCTCGCAATTTCCTACTTTGGAGATTACACCAATCATGATTTTGCCTATGTGGCTTCTTCGGGTGATTTAATGTTCTCCCTTCTGTTTGCCCGGAGAGGTGTAAATGAACAAAGTCTTCAAGCTTTTAACAAGCACTTACTGGAAAGTGAAGGAATTGCATTTGATGATTGGCAGTATTCTACTGGCTGTGTGCCATTGGAGACAAACCTGGTAAAAAACGATGTAGTATTAGCGGGCACCATCAGCGGCATGATAGATCCATTCTATTTGAATGGGATCTCCGCAGCCCTAATATCCGGTAAAGTAGCGGCCCAATTTTTTATAGACGCAGAAATGGCTATTTATCAATTCAAACAGTTTACGGGCAATTTTTACCTGAAAAGATATCTTAAATCAGTTTCTATGAGAATGCCTTTTAAACGATTCTCATTTCCATTGTTTCCCCTGATAAATAGCCACCTTAAATGGGTAGGAGTGATTTAATTGACGGGAAAATATTCGGTGATAGTCATAGGGGCAGGCGTAGGTGGCTTGACGGCCGCTGCTTACTTAGCAAAAAAGGGAATGAAGCCCTTAGTCATAGAACAGACATCATTTCCTGGGGGACGATGCTACTCCCGTATCATTGACGGCGTTGAATATGACATTGGTGCTCTCTACATTGGGGGCTGCGCCCAAAAGATTCTGAAAGAAGTTCTTGGTATTGATATAGCATGTGAACCTTATAGAATAGGGATCAGAATTGGACAGCATTTATTTTCTATGCCGTTCGATATTCAGACCCTCCGCGAGCTATTGTGGAATCAGACTATACGGAAGGATATTTTTCGTTTAGCCTTGAAGATACCGAATTTATTCAAGCCTTCGTATTTCGATTGCCATCAATCCATTGGTGAAACCCTGGATTCCCTCACGAGCAATGATATTATCCGTAAGATTGGGTACGTGATGTTTGGGGCCTTGGGTGTTAGCCCTTACCGTTTGCCATCACATTACTTGAGAATGGATAAACATGCACTCGGAACAAAAGTTGGGAACCCGGTGCATTTCTTAGGGGGTAACAGAGCAATAGCGGATTTGCTTACCAATTTTATTTTAAAACTTGGTGGACAAATTGTATTCGAGCAGAAAGTGAACAGGATAATATTTGAAAATGGTCGCGCATGCGGGGTAGTGACAAAAAAGGCACATTACTTCGCTGATTTCATCATCAGCAATACTGATATTCAAACCACGATTCTTAATTTGTGCCCACCTGATGTCTTCCAGTGCGATCCCTACATATCAAAAGTAAAGGCCCTAAAAAAACCTCTTTCTTTAGTCTGCGTTTTCTTAACCTTTGATTCGATGACGAAATTCCCGCGTGGTTTTGGGGCATTTTTTGTGCCAAGCCCTTCTCCAATTGAGGAGTTTGAAATACTTGAATATGGTCAGTTCCCAAACCAATCAACCTTCTGCCTCTACGTGCCCACCAACGTGGGGGAAGGAATGGAGCGGGTTCACAGAGGAACTCTCCAGTTTTATTATCCAAGAGGTTCAGTCACGTCAGAAGTCTTGAATCGACAGGTACAGCAAGTCCTGACCATTGGGTTGGATTATCTGTTTGGCGGACTATCATCCAAAGTACTCAATTACTCTGTTTATGATCCACAAAGATATGAACAGAGTTTTGGTTTTTACCCCTCCGTTTTTGGGGTATCTCCAGACCTTAACCAGGAAAGACTCCCTCAGCGGACCCCAATCTCGAACCTTTTCTGTGTTGGGGATTCTGTCCAACCTGACAGACCATCTGTTCCGCAGGCTATGGAATCTGGTCTATTTTGTGCTCATATGCTTGCGAAAGATTTTAATCTTACCATGTAAATCAGTCAGGATCATTTTTATGAAAGACTCAATGATTGGACATGATGGTTGCAAAATTGTCGATTATAACCGCTTTTTTGAATGGTGGTACTTTGACTTTGATCTGCAAAACGGGCGAAGCGTTCACGTTGAGTGGCATGCTCCTGTGTTCAACTCCCGTGGTAAGTCTTGCGTCTTGGTGGTTAGGTCACATTCACCTCGGAAGGTTTGCCAGGTGAATGAGCCGTGTGGCGTTGCTAATTCTATCACAAAGATATACAGATATAGCCGTTCCCTCGTAACACAGAAAGAAACATTTTGCGATATCGAATTCCCAGGGGGCACCATCAAAGAAAGAGATGGAGACTATTTCATTGATATCAGCGAAAAAGATCTTTTCATGAACTTGCACCTGCAAAGGAAGTGCCCGCCAGTTTCTGTAGAAGAGGAAATATTGTACCATGTTAATGACACGAATGAGTCCTTTTACTGGTCAGTCCCACTTCCAAGAGCTTATGTGGAGGGCGGAATAAACTTGGATGGCAATGCCATTGAGGTCGAGGGCGAGTCATACCACGACCACAATTGGGGAAATCTACATATTTCAAGATACCTGAACGGCTGGATATGGGGAAGAGTTTTTTTTAAACATTTTGTTCTAATTTTTGGGGTCATCTCGTCTAAGGATAAGGGTGAGGAGAAAATTCTCTACCTTGTGAATGAGGCAGGCAATCAAATCAGGACCAAGTCTTTATTCATACAGAGCCGGGGAGCAGTGAAAGATGAGAGGGGTGGGTCAGAAATCCCTAAGGAATTATGGATCTCATTTGTTGACAATGCACGGTATACAGTCCACATCGAATCGATGGCAAATCTAATGATAGAGGAGTTTCCTCTTGGGTCTTTCAACAACCATCAGGTGAATTCAATACTTGCGTCGAGCTATTACCTGCTGAAGTTAAACTATGCACCTTCAATTATTAAGAAACTCTTGGGCAGAGGCTTCTATTTTCGGCTCTTAACACGAAGTGAGTTGTTTGTAGATGACCAACTTACAGATAGGGGAGAAGGCAAGATGGAGGTATTTGTCTTTGGAACCTAATCCGTTCATGCTCACATACTCCGAGGTATATAAAAATGGTCCACGTCAAGTAGGCAATAAAGCCTTCAATGTTGCTCTCTGCCATCATGCTGGATTTAGGACACCTAAAGGTATTGTTTTACCTATTGAAGTATTTTTGCATTTTGTTAGTGGAAATAAGATAGATAATGTGTTTAGCAGTTTCGTGGATCGATTCACAGGAGCTGGAATGCTGATCGTACGTTCATCGGCGACAGAAGAGGATCAATCTGAGGCAACTTTTGCCGGCCAATATCGTTCTTTCATCTGCGAGAACAAAGCGATTTCGATTAAGAAAGCCTGTGAAACGTGTTGGTTGTCTTGTTTCTCGTCGAACGTTGAAGCCTATCATGATGCCGTGAGAAACATTCAATCAACACCCCAAGATCGAGCAATGGCGTTACTTGTTCAAGAATTAGTGAATGCCACTGCTGCAGGGGTATGTTTTACAAAGGACCCTAAAAACAGCAGAAAAAAAGTATTTGTGATAAATGCGGTTCATGGAATCGGTTCAGCGTTGGCTGATGATGAGGTTGTATCTGACCATTATGAATTTGACTTGAATAACAAAAGTATTATTACCATTACGACCGGTAAACAAACACACTGGCGTTCACCGGATAACCCAACGGTATTAACTCCTTTGCCCCAGCACCTTTTCGGCAAAGCTGCGCTAAACTCAGATCAAATTGCCAAAGTAGCTGAAATGGCTTACAAGGCCTCGCGGTTGTTTAACGAACAAGTGGATATTGAATGGGCTTTCGAAAATAATGAGTTGTTCTTCCTCCAGGCCAGACCAATAACGTCTGTTGTTAGACAGAGAGAATTCGAATTGTGGACGCGTGATAATGTAGCAGATGTAATTCCTGATGCTGTGACTCCCCTCACATGGTCCCTGGTGGAAGATGCAACCAATAAGGGGTTTAGGCGTTTTGCGTTCAGGATGGGGTTATCAGATAAACCCCTGACGTTGTTTAAGCTTTTTGATGGTAGAACCTATTTTAATCAAACAGCTTACCAGAGCCTGTTTGTACCTTTGAATCGAAATAAAAGGAATTATCCATTTCTACTCAAGATAGGTATTAAGTATTTGCGTATAATATTTTCCATAGATAAAGAAGTTGCGCGATTGGAAGACTCCTTCCCGGAAGCCTTAAAATCTTTGCCCACTGACTCAAGAACGTCAGCGATCATTCGATTGAAGAATCACTTAGACAAATACATGAGTCTCCATATTCTAATTGCAGGTCTCATGGATTTAGGGTTTCTTGTTATACGCAAAGCAGTAAGTAAATCTATAGTAAAGGACAGGGCAAATGCGGTAGTGGATGGTCTTGTGACCGGTATGGGTACGATTCAAAGTACCATTTTTGGAGAAGCTTTATGGGATTTAGCTTGTCTGATAAGGGGTAACAAAGGGTTAGTTGAAGCAATCATGAATGCTCCAGACTTGACGTTGCCCCAGGTGTTAATGGAGTGGGGCGAAATTTATGGCAAGAAGTGGCAGGAATTCTTGCATAATTATGATTATTCATCACTAAAAGAATTTGAGATTTACTATCCACGCTGGGCAGAGGATCCAAGCTTTATCATAACGACATTAAAGCAATATCTTAGGCAAGGTGAAAGCATCGATACAAATACAAGCAAGAAGATCCTCGCCAGGAAAAGAATAGCAGCTGAGAGTCTTCTTCTCAAGAGCATCCATCCAGTGTATCGCCTTCCTCTCAAGTTTTACATTAGTCACATCAGGAAGTGCAGTCGTTGGCGTGAATCACTGAAGCAGAAACTTGTAAAGATTATGGCTGAAATGCGTAGAGAGGTTCTTCAATTGGCTATGGAACGCGGGGTAAACCCAGCGGATAACATCTTCTTCTTATCCCTTAAGGAAATGCTTGAGTTGGGTAATCATCCTGTGATGTCTGAAGTCCTTACGGAGACAGCAGAAAGAAAACAGATCTGGGAACAGCAATGTATAAAGGACCCTTATCAGGAGATAAAGGTTTATTCTGATGGCAGGCAACTGAAAATACCTTATCTTACAAGCGCTGGAGACTACATGAAGGGTCTACCTTTGAGCAGCGGAAAATACATAGGTCAAGCAAGGGTGGTTCTGGATCCGACAAGTATAGATTCTTTTAAATGGGGGGATATTCTGGTCACTCATTCGACGAATCCAAGTTGGACACCTCTTTTTACACTTGCCGGGGCTATCGTTACGGACATGGGGAATTATCTCTCTCACGGGGCTATTGTGGCGAGGGAATTGGGCATCCCCGCAGTGGGAAACATTTTTACAGCCACACAAGCAATTAAAACCGGAGAAATGGTGTATGTAGACGGTGACAATGGTATTGTTCGGAAGGTCTTTGAGGTATAACGTGAGCAAAAGGAAAGTCATTATCATTTGTAGAAGCAGACACCCAACTGTTGGGATAAGAAAGACGTCTGTACACGGACTTCTGACATGGGGAAGTCATCTGAAGCACAAGTATTTACCACAGAGGTTATCTCAGAATTCCAACCCAAGAAGTATTAAGACAAGGATCGAAAACAATGTTACCAGACCAGAATGGATTGGCAAGCACCGTTTCGGAGTATTCGACCTTCTCAATTATGTAAATAATGGGTACAGATATGTATATGATCCTGCTTCGAACCCTGTGTTTTTTGATCCCATTTCCATTCCCTCCATCACTTCATTATACCTTTATGATTACCTTCTGAAGCGTGGGTATGAACCGGTCAATATAGACAATATTGACGGAAACCGGGGCCAACTGAGAGAAGCTTTAAAGGACAGACCTTCGGCTGTGATGATATCCGCCACGTTTCTCAGTGCCCAACAGATTGGCAAGATTATAGCATTTGTCCGCCAGATTGGCACCGAAGTTCCTATTATCGTAGGGGGCAGTTTCTTACTCACGAGGCTGAATTCAGAAAGGCGCTTGATTCCTGAGTATGAAAGGATCCTTACAAAAAATGTTTACATGATTTTGGAAGAACATGTACTGGACAAGGCGGATGTGCTACTGCAAAGACTTCATGGCAAGAGGAGTATTGAAGATCTTCCCAATATCGTACATGTGGAAAATCATTCGGTAAGGTATAACGAGATGCGAATCATCGAACATGA
>Ga0315296_10005525_pt1 | contig 10106 bp, 6 predicted proteins | sample YL17G14_18_MG_FD_203921 | JGI IMG/M metagenome (GOLD analysis project Ga0315296, IMG submission 203921) | Sediment microbial communities from Yellowstone Lake, YNP, Wyoming, USA - YL17G14_18 | ecosystem: Environmental > Aquatic > Freshwater > Lake > Sediment | place: USA: Wyoming | collected... | reverse complement strand
TGAAGAATGTCATTGCGAGCGTAGCGAAGCAATCTCAACCACGAGGCTTGAAGATTGCTTCGTCGCTGCGCTCCTCGCAATGACATTCTTGAAACTTGAAACTTCAATCTTCAAGGAGCCAAAGATGAGTTCGAATACTCTCCCCAGACTTCACAACGCCATGTGGCCCGGGCTGGTCGGCAAAGGAGATGGACCGGGCCAGGAGCCGCCGATCAGTCTCGAACGGATGCTCGAACTGACCGCCGGCGCCGAGGTGAACGGCCAGAAGTTCGACGGAATCGACTACTTCCTTTTCCTGCCGCACACCGACCCCAACGCCAGCGACGACCAACTGAAGAGGATCGCCGACCTGATTCAGGGGTACGGCTTCAACGTCGGCTCACTTGTCGCCCCGGTTTGGCCTGGTACGGTCGGCGACTCGGCGATGGGGGATGCAGTATCGCGCAAGAAATTCCTCACCGCCGTGCGGATGGCGTGCCGCATTGCCGAGGTGTTCAACAAGCATGGCGTGCGCAAGTACGGCGTGATCCGGATCGATTCGGCGGAGTTCGGCGTCGAAAAGTGGCGCAAAGACCCAAAGAAGAACACCGCGAAAATCGCCGAGACGTTCCGCGAAGCGGCCAAGATCGCCAGCGATCACGGCGAACGCCTGGCCGCCGAGGGCGAGATCTGCTGGGCCGGCATGCACAGTTGGAAGGCCATGCTCGATCTCCTGGAAGAAGTCGGAATGCCGGATGCCCTTGGCTTCCAGGCCGATATGGCCCACACATACCTGTACTTGATGGGCTACAATGCGCCGGAAGCTGCGCTCCTGAAGCCCGGCTATTCGGAGAAACAGTTTTACGCCGCCTACGAAACGATGGTCAGTAAGCTGCGGCCCTGGACGATCGACTTCCACGTGGCGCAGAACGACGGTCAGGTGCACGGCGCCGGTTCGCACGACAAGACGGGCAAGCACTGCCCGGCCAACGACCCCAACGGCAAGCTCGACATCGTCCGCTGTGCCGGCTACTGGCTCAAGGACGCCCCGGCGCGCGGCATTCAGCACATCTGCTGGGACGGCTGCATGTTCCCCAACGCGATGCTCGAAACGCAGGATACCTGGAACGAGATTCTCGATGTGATGCTCAAAGTGCGCGCCGCGCACGGGTGGACAGCGTAGTTGCGATGTCGGAACTGGCGATCCCGACATGCTTCTTATTGCCTGAGACCTGGAATAAGGAATCACTGCAATGACCAAACCACTGAACGTTGGCATCATCGGCTACGGTTTCATGGGCCGTACACACTCCAATGCCTACCGCAAGGTACGCAATTTCTTCGACGTGCCGTATGAGCCCGTCCTCAAGACCATCTGTGGGTTGGAGGAGAAGGAGGCAAAGGCGTTTGCCGACCGCTGGGGCTATGCGTCGTACACGACGGATTGGCACAAGGTCCTCGGCGACAAGAGCATCGACATCGTGGACATCTGCGTGCCGAACAATTATCACGCCGAGATTGCCATCGCCGCGGCCAAGGCGGGCAAGATGATCATCTGCGAGAAGCCCCTGGCGCTGAATGGCAAGGAAGGCGAGAAGATGGTGCAGGCCGTCGAGAAGGCCGGCGTCGCCAATCTGGTCTCGTTCAACTACCGCCGGGTGCCGGCGGTGACGTTGGCCAAGCAGCTCATCGACAGCGGCCGGCTGGGGCGGATCTTCCACTATCGGGCGGTGTTCCTGCAGGACTGGACGATCTCGGCGAAGGTGCCGCAGGGCGGCATGGGGACGTGGCGGCTCGACGTCAAAGCGGCCGGGTCGGGCGTGACGGGCGATCTGCTGGCGCACTGCATCGATACGGCCTTGTGGCAGAACGGCCCCATCACCTCCGTGTGTGCCATGACCGAGACGTTCGTGAAAGAGCGCATGCACGCCGAGACGGGCAAGGTCGAACCGGTCGGTATCGACGACGCGTGCACGTTCTTCTGCCGCTTCAAGAACGGCTCGCTGGGCAACTTCGAGTCCACCCGCTACGCACGCGGGCACAAGGCCTTGTACACCTTCGAGATCAACGGGGAGCACGCCTCCATCGCCTGGGACCTGCACGACCTGCATCGCCTGAGCTACTTCGATCATCGCGATGAGTCGATCGTCCGCGGCTGGAGATCGATCCACGTCACCGACGGCGACATGCCCTACATGTCGCACTGGTGGGTGCCGGGCCTGCAGATCGGCTACGAGCACTCGTTCGTTCACCAGGTCGCCGATTTCCTGGAGAACCTCGCCAAGGGCAAGCCGACGTCACCGACGTTCCGGGAAGCCCTGGCGACACAGTACGTGTGCGACGCCGTGCTCGCCTCGGCCAAGAACGGCAAGTGGGAAAACGTCAAATCGTGAGGCAGTATGGGACCTGTAGGACCAATGGGACTCACGTTGTCCATCGCCTCACGAGAAAGGAATGGATCATGGCGGTAAAGAGAATTGCTGAGAGAGCCTTGGAGCAGGGTGCTGGCATTCTGCGTTTGGCGCCGAACTGGGTGCCGAGATCGTTCTGCGTCCCGGGCCGGCGGATCAAGCTGCATCCGGACGACTACTACGCGATGGGCGGCGAGCGGGGCGGCATCGACGAGCGGTGGTTCGCCTCGACCACGCCGGCCGACAACGGGCCGCTGACCTCGCCCAACGAGGGACTCAGCTTCATCGTCTTTGAAGACGGCGGCAAGACCGAGCGAATTCTTTTGCGCGACGCCATCGAGGAGCTGCAGGGCGAGATCGTCGGCCAGCGAATCTGGAAGAAGCACGAGCGCTGGCCCATGTACTCCAAGTTCTTCGACAACAAGGGCGCCTTGCCGCACCATATTCACCACCGCGACAAGCACGCGAAGCTCACGGGCCAGCTCGGCAAGCCCGAGGCGTACTACTTCCCGCCCCAGGCCAACAATCACGGCGGCGATTTCCCCTACACCTTCTTCGGCCTCAACCCCGGCGTGACCAAAGACCAAGTCCACAAGGCACTGCTGGACGCCGCAGAGGGTAGAGACAACTCGATCACGTCTCTGGCTCCGGCTTATCGACTCGATGTCGGGACCGGATGGGACGTCCCACCGGGCGTTCTTCACGCCCCGGGCAGCCTGTGTACGTATGAGCCGCAGAAGGCCTCGGACGTCTTTGCAATGTATGAGAACATCACCCACAACCAGGTCGTGCCCAAAGAACTGTTGTGGAAGGATGCGCCAAAGAATAAGCAAGGTGACGTCGATTGGCTGCTCAGTGTCATCGACTGGGAGCTCAATGTCGATCCGGATTTCGTCAAGAACCGCTTCATGCGGCCCAAGCCCGTCTGTCCCGTCAAAGAGATGGAAAAGCAGGGCTTCATCGAGAACTGGATCTGCTACAAGTCCGATGCTTTCAGCGCCAAGGAGCTGACGGTCCTGCCGGGCAGGATAGTGACGATCACAGATGCCGCTGCCTACGGCTTCATCATGATGCAGGGGCACGGCACGATGGGGGCCTGGGGCATCGAGACGCCCACGATGATCCGCTACGGCCAGCTCACGTTTGACGAGTTCTTCGTCACCGAGCAGGCCGCTAGAGAGGGCGTCACGATCACCAACGCCTCCAGGGCCGACCCCATTGTCATGCTCAAGCACTTCGGCCCCGGCAATCCGGACCTGAAGATCGAAGTGTGAAGTGTGAAGTGTAAAGAGTCTCTTCAAACTTGAAACTTCAAACTCTTATCGCTTGGAAGAGGGACCTGACGTGAGTCCGGAGCCCATCTATATCCGGATCAGCAAAGCGGACAATGTCCGGCACGCGTATCTCGGCTTGGAAGGGACGATCCTGCTGTTCGGGCAGCGGGAGGACGCGACAGATTCGGAGTTTCAGATTCCGGTGGAGCTCGTCACGATCTCCGAGGGCCGGAGGTTCAAAGGCGCTCGCCTGTTCGCCGGCCTGCTGTGCCTGGTGCTGACGGTCGTGTGCGGAGCTTTGTTCTTCGGAGTTGCCTCTTCTGAGAAGATCGCGGGCAGCGGGGCGATCCACACGATCCTCGTGACCCTGTCTACCGGCGTATTTATCGTCGGCCTGGCCGTGTTCCTTGTGCTGGTGGCCATGTCGCTCATCCGGGTCCGGACGGTGCGGCTGCACGTCGAGCCGGACGGCGCCGTCATCGAATTCTACAAGCACCGCCGGCAGGCCGCCGAGATCGACGGCTTCCTCGCAGAGCTTCGCCGCCGCCAGGCCGTCGTGGACAGCACTCTTGCCGCCTTTGCGAAAAAGCCCATGGGGATGGTCAAGGAGCATTCGGTGTTGCCCAAACTGGCCGTGTACCTGCTGCTGGCCTCCGGGCCGGCCGTCTTCACAGGGAAATTTCCGCTGCTGGTGCTGCCGCTCGGCGTGCTGGCGTGGTTTGCCTACGGGCAGATTCAATACCGCAGGCAGCCGTGGGAGTACCGGCAGGCCGCCCGCAGCGTGCTCCGCGACGATTTCGACGGCGCCATCAAGATCCTGGAGTCTCTGCGGCAACGCCTCGCGGATTACGTCCCCGTGTACTTCCGGCTGGCGGAGCTCCTCACGTACGTGGGGAGATTCGAGGAGGCCCTGGACGTGGTCGCCTGCCTGGCCAGGGACTACCCCGACGAGGCGAGGCGGATGCAGAACGATATCTGGCTGTTCAGGCGGATTTACGAGAGGCGCTACACGGATTCGCCCGGATCTTCGGACGGTGCCGTCGCATCCTCCTGACCCGGCAGTCAAGAATCCCGCCGGCAGCGGCAAGCGAACAGTCTAGTTATAGCGATGGGGACATTGGAATGATGGAACAATGGAATGGCGGGTCGATGACACGCACTCGCCGATATTCCATCATTCCAACATTCCAGTATTCCATTCCCCATGCCCTTACGGGCACACTGCAAACATATCGGGTGTGAGCGCCTATGCGTAGGGCACTTGAATTGGTGAGCCGCACTGGGGGCACTTGCCGGATCGTCCGGCGAGGCGGGCCGGGACCTTGATGGCCTTGCCGCAGTGACATCGGAACCGGATGCACGTGTCACCCGTCCCTGTCGAGGGTATTGCAGGCGGGAGTTTTCGCGGGCTCACGGGCCGAGCCGCCCGCACATCCGGGACCAGGACCTTGACCTTGCAGTGGGGACACAGCACGACCTTGCCCGCATACTGGCGGGTCGCCTTGATGGATTTGCCGCACGAGGAGCAGGCGACGATGATGGCCCCGCCGTTCGATGGGCCGTGTTCGACGTTGCCCGTGACAGGATCGATCATAGGGACGATCTTCGGTGATGCCGGGCGCGGTGGTGAAGTCGCCACCGATGGCGTCGGCGTCTTCGGCTCCTGTTTCTTCATCATCGCCGCCATCCGGGCACCGTACTCCTCGTACGGGTCCTTCCTGCCGTGCCGCCACTCCTGCCATGCCTGCCACAGGGACTTCTCATATACCTCCATCTTGATCCAGCCCGTCATGCACAGCAGAAAGGTGAAGCCAAACCCCGTGGCGAACCCGCCCAGGTGGGCGAAGTAGGCGACATTCGAGCTGCCGCTGAAAAAGGCCGCGCCCGCCGCGTCCCAGAGCAGCCAGAACAGGATCATCCAAATGCTGCTCACGCCGAACTGACGCACGTAGAAGTAGGGCAGGATGGGCCAGAAGATGAAGTAACACGTGATCTCATTTTGGTAAAACAGGACCGTATACGCCCCTATAATGCCATTGATAGCGCCGCTGGCCCCGACCGCTTCCTCGCCATCGAAGAGCAGATGGGCTGCGCCCGCTGAGACTCCTAACATGATGTACAGGGGAACATGCTTCAGGTTGCCGAGCTTGGCGCAGACGGCGTTGCCAAAGACCCACAGGAACCACATGTTGCCGATCAGGTGCAGCCAGCCCGCATGCAGCCACATGTGCCCGACCAATCCCTTGAGTTTCCAGCCGTCGAGGACGAGGGCGCCGGTGATCCCCGGGACCGCCGGCTCGGTCTTATGGGGCGACGGATCATTCACGTAGGCCCAGTACCGGTGCTCCCATTCCTCGAAATCCGGCCTCTGGCACCAAAAAACCGCGATCGTGGCCACGATGATCAGCCAGTTCATCACGGGCCATCGGTCCTGAGGGACATCTACCTTCCACGGAAAGATCAGAAACATCTGCCTCCGTCCTCCCGGAACGTCACACGAGTAACCTTGCGCTCCGTCACCGTTCTATGCGAAATACCAGCCGAAGTACATGCCCTACCAATGGCTCCCGGGCAAGAAACGCACCTCAACCTGGCGCGCCAGCTCCTTCACAAGATGACGCGTGAGGTGGTGGAATTCTTCAACGCCGGTGAGTATTTTCCTCAGACAGGCAAAAGACCAGAGCGGCTACAGGTTCAAGTTCCTATAGACGTCCGCCAGCGGGATCTCGGCGTAGCAGATCGTGGTGTCGGCGGCGCCATAGTAGATTTTCAGTGTTTGCTCTTCGAACAGCAGGCCGCAAGTGAAGACGACGCGGCCGAAGAAGCCGCAGCACTCGTATTGCGCCTGCGGCTCGAAGAGTGGCTTGTCCGATCGCGCGAGGACTTTCCAGGGCTCTTGCCCGTCCAGCAGCAGGGCGCCGAGGCAGTAGCGGTTGTCGCGGTCGGCCCCGTGGTAGATTTCCAGCCAGCCCTCTTCGATACGCAAAGGCGGCGCGCCGGCCCCGATGCGCTGCTCATCCCACATCCCTTCCCGCGTGCCGATCAAGTGCCGATGGTTGCCCCAGGCGATCAGGTCGGGCGACTCGGCGATCCAGACGTCGTTCCGGCGAAACAGCGACGAGTGCGGGCGATGTAGCGCATAGTATCTGCCGCCGATGCTCGCCGGGAAGATCGTCACATCTTTATTGTCCGGATGGAAGATGACGCCGCGGCGCTCGAAGGATTGGAAGTCCCGCGTCGAGGCCAGGCAGGTCGTCACGCCCAGCGGCGAGACGCCGACGTAGTCGATGTAATAACGGACGCCGATCTGCGTGATTCTCGGGTCCTCGATGCCGAACGTCTCGTACTCGCCGGCGGCCTGGATCGCCGGCTGATCGTCAACCTGGAATCGAATGCCATCCGCGCTTCGGGCCAGCCGCAGATGCGAGATCGACGTCAGGTATGTCTCCTTCGGCCGCACGATCAGGCGCGGGTCGGAGAAACTGTTCTGAGGATCGTCCCTCGCAAACGGATTGAAGACAATCTCGCCGGCATCCACATCGTAGATCGGACTCAGAACCACGTCCGTCCGCGTGTGGACCGGCCGCTCGGCGACTCGCAGCAGGAGCATCACTTCATCGCCGTACCGCGCCGCCCCCGCGTTGAAGACGCCGATGACTTCCAGGCCCTTCCGCGAGGGCCTGACATCCTCCGGCCGCAGAATCGGATTCTCCGCCGCACGATAAACCGCCATCGTCCGTTCCTCTCTTCTGCATTTGCATATTGTATCGTCCCAAGCTTCAGCCATGATCTATCCTATCGGCCGCCCCCAGTTCGTGCAAGGCCGAAACGGGTGTCCAATCTCGTAACTCCTGTCTGGGTGGCACGGACAAACTTGTTTGTCCGTGGGCCCTCGGATGGGCAGTCCCTGCATAAGAATCGCCGACAAACGAGTTTGTCGGTGCCACCCATCGAACAAAAATGCACTCTGCGGCAAGCCTGTCGCGCGGCCTGGGACGCCACATGTCGAAAACCTTTGATTTCCGTAGGCGGTTTGGTACAATAATGTCAGGCCGTGGATAGTTTTCTGCTCGATTTCGGCGGAGCGGAGCGGCATTTTGGCAGTCGCCCACGCAGACTGCCGGGACTGCCCGGGCCGGTCATCGTATCAACGTTATTGGAGTGAGGACGAACGATGTTCAAGTCGCACGAGGTGTTGATTTCCCTGTTGACGCTTGTCTTGAGTCTTGCATGTCTGGCTGTCGCCGGCGATGCGCCGGGCAGCTCTGACCTGGCGGTCCTGGATGATCCGATCCCGGGTCCGGCAGTAGTCATCAACGAGCTGGTCGCCTCGAACTCGGGCAAGATGTACGCGGACCCGCAGGGGGAGGCGGAGGACTGGATCGAGCTGTATAACCTTGGCGCGACGCCGCTTGACGTGGGAGGGATGTACCTGACCGACGACCTGCAGACGCCCACGAAATGGCAGATCCCCGCCGGCAAACCGGCCCTGACTACTCTGGCCGCGCACGGATACCTCCTGATCTGGGCCGACAAGGATGTGACGGATTCGGGGCTCCATGCCGGCTTTTCGCTCGCCGCCGAAGGCGAGGATGTGGCGCTGTTCGACAAGGACGGCGTGACATTGATCGACAGCGTCACCTACGGCGTGCAAAAGACCGACGTTTCATACGGCCGAGTCCCGGATGGCAACGACTCCTGGTGTTTCATGACGTTCCCGACGGCGGGCAGTCCGAACTTCCGCATCTTCCAGGGGATTGTCGCCGAGCCGAAGCTCAGCTTCGAGCATGGCTTCTACGACCGCGAATTCTCCGTGACGATCACCTGCCCGACGCAAGGCGCGATGATCTATTACAGCACCGACGGCAGCGACCCCTTTGACGCCGCCACAGGTCGGCCGGGGGCCACGGCGGTCCTGTACGGCGGCCCCGTGCAGATCAACAAGACCTCCTGCCTGCGCGCCGCCGGAGTCAAGCTCGGCTGGCAGGCCTCGACGATTGAAACGCGGACCTATTTCTTTATCGCCGATGTCATCAAGCAATCGCCGACGGGCGCCTCTCCGGGACGCGGGTGGCCCACCGGAAGCGTCAACGGCCAGACAATCGATTACGGCATGGACCCCGATGTCGTGAACGACCCGCGCTACAAGGACCTGATGGACGATGCGTTGCTGGCGATCCCCTCGATCTCGCTGGCGACGGATTTCGCCAATCTCTTCGACCCGCAAAAGGGCATCTATGTCAACGCAATGAGTCTGGGCGAGAACTGGGAGCGGCCGGTGTCGGTCGAGCTGATCTATCCTGATGGGACGGAGGGCTTCCAGGTGGACGCCGGACTGCGGATTCGCGGCGGATACAGCCGAAGCGGCGGCAACCCGAAGCATGCCTTTCGACTGTTCTTTCGCCCAGCCTACGGCGCGCCGACGCTCAAGTATCCCCTCTTCGGCGATGAGGGCGTCGATGAATTCGCCAATGTCGATCTGCGGACCAGCCAGAACTATTCGTGGAGCTTTGAAGGCACCAACCGCGAGACGTTCGTGCGCGAGGTCTTCTCCCGCGACACTCAGCGAGACATGAACCAGCCCTATACCCGAAGCCGTTACTATCACCTGTACATCAACGGCCAGTATTGGGGCCTCTTCCAAACGCAGGAGCGGCCCGAGGCCGACTACGCCCAGTCGTATTTCGGAGACGATAAGGAAGACTACGATGTGATCAAGTCTCGCGGCGGCGGCGGCGAAGGCTACGACCTCGAGGCCACCGACGGAAACATGGCTGCCTGGCAGCGCCTTTGGGAAGCCGCCGCAGCGGGCTTCGACAAAGATGAGAACTATTACCGCGTCCTCGGCCTCAACCCCGACGGCTCACCCAATCCCGGCTATCAGAAGCTCGTCGATATGGACAACCTGATCGATTACATGATTTGCACCTACTACGTGGGCGACCCGGACGGGCCGGTCAGCGCGTGGGCCCTGGTGGCCAACAACGTCTATGGCATCTTCAACCGCGTCCACCCTGACGGCTTCAAGTTCTTCCGCCATGACGCGGAGCACTCCCTGTGGGACCTGCAGGAGTCGCGCCTGTTTGTGGCGTCGACCCTCGCCGTGGGCCGGCAGTTGAGCCAGTCCAACCCCTTGTGGTTCCACTCGCACCTGATCATCCATCCCGAGTACCGCATGCGGTTCGCCGACCGCGTGTACAAATTCTTCTTCAACGACGGGCTCCTGACGCCCCAGCCGTGCATCGACCGTTTCATGGCTCGCGCTGCGGAAATCGATCTGGCGATCATCGCCGAATCCGCCAGATGGGGCGACTCCAAACGCTCCAAGCCGCGCACGAGGGACGATGACTGGCTCCCCGACATCAACGGGATGGTGAAGAACTACTTCCCGCAGCGGACGACGGTCGTCCTCAACCAGTTGAAGACGCAGGGCTGGTATCCG
>Ga0315296_10005524_pt1 | contig 10106 bp, 14 predicted proteins | sample YL17G14_18_MG_FD_203921 | JGI IMG/M metagenome (GOLD analysis project Ga0315296, IMG submission 203921) | Sediment microbial communities from Yellowstone Lake, YNP, Wyoming, USA - YL17G14_18 | ecosystem: Environmental > Aquatic > Freshwater > Lake > Sediment | place: USA: Wyoming | collected... | reverse complement strand
GCCAGATCTCTTGATGGCCTCTTTGCCCAGCAAATAGCCAGACGCATACAGTTCTTGCCCTACGTAACCGAACCCTACGCCCTTGTATTTCGCTTCGATTCTGGGCAAGGTCGTGTTCTGGCTGGTTACGATGATCCCCTTGGCCTCGGCATCATCCACTAAGGCCTCAAAGGCGTCATCTCCTGGATGCCCCATAATGGCGATCCCGTCGGGCTTCATGGCGGCAGCCTCCTTGAATTGGCTGATCATCTTCTGCGTATCCCAGTCCGAGAACATGTATTCAACATCGGCCCCCAAGTCGCTTGCGGCTTGTACTGCTCCGTTGTACACCACGGTGCCAAAGGGACAGCCTGGCGGCCCTCCGGGGAAGAAGACTATCTTCACCCCATCACAAAGCTTGCCTGCGGCGGGCGCTGGCGTCGGTGTGGCCGCTGGCGCACAAGCGGTAACCAGCACCGACAAGACGACGAGGCAACCGATTAGCAAACTGAACTTTTTGAGGCTCACTTCCTTCCTCCTTTGGAAAACCTGTTGGGCTTTGTCAGTGGATCCCTCCGAAAGCCCAATGGGCGAACGACGTGCAACATCGCATCCTAAGCTATCATCACCTCCTTTCGCAAGCCCCGGGAGGGACTCGCAACGATCCCCGCTGTACGCTTCCAACCCAGACCAGGGTTGATTGATTTGCTACATGCCACAGAGCACGTCTAATAATCTCTTCGGCCTATAGGTTGCAGTTCGGTTTTGAACAGCCTCCCCTTCTTCCACCCTTAGCCCATTCACTGCGAAGGAACGGAGCTCTCTCGGATAATCAGCTCTGGTTGAAGTAGAATGATTCTGGGTTCAACAACCCCCTTACCTTGCTGACTTGCCCCTATCATGCGTGCAAGTTCTCGCACAGCACAACAGCCTAGCATATCCATGTTCTGGCGCACAGTCGATAGCGGGGGGTAGAAATAGGCAGACTCCGGGATGTCATCAAAGCCAACTAAGGCCAGATCCTCCGGTACCCGCCGACCCATTTGGTGCGCTGCCTGCAGCGCACCCATGGCCATCTGATCATTGCAGACAAACACGGCGCCCAAATCTGGACGCTGTTCCAGTAGTCGGCGCAAGCCTCGGTCTCCACTTACTGGCGTCCAATCTCCTTCAACGACGAGGTTATCCTCGATGGTTATCCCAGCTTCCTTAAGCGCGTCTTGCCAGCCAAATTGACGTTGACGAGCCTCCCACCAATCCAATGGTCCGGTTATCAGACCGATGTCTTGGTGCCCCTGATCAAGTAGGTGCTTAGTGGCCATTCGACCACCACTCCGATTATCCACCGCGACAACAGACAGATTGAGGTGGGGTTGCATGCTCAGGAAGACCACCGGTACCGAGAGTCGGGGAGCTTCCTTTCGTATCCAGTCTCGATTGCTGCCAATCTCAGGTACAGCCCAGATGATACCTTCCACATGCCAGGCGAGCATATCACGCAAAAGCTGCTCGACATCATTGTTCCCCGGCTGGCGGATTAGACTCAAAAGGAGGGCATAGCCCGATTCATTTGCCTGCTGCTCGATTCCTGAAAGAGTGCGCGAGGGGCCAAAATATTCCAAACCGTAGCCAACAACACCCAATGTGTAACTGTGGCCCTGGATTAGGCTGCGAGCGATATAGCTGGGCTGATACCCCCACCGGTCGATGATCTCTTGTACCCGCTGCCGGGTTTCAGGTGCAACGTCTGGACGATGGTTCATTACGCGAGAAACGGTTTGAGTTGAAACCTCCGCTTCTTTTGCTATTTCTTTGATAGTTACTCGTCTTTTGACAATCATGCTCGGCTATAGCTCCGGTTAGTTGACCATGTTATCGTTCCCGTTAACGATAACACTATAACACAGGATAGAGCCCATGTCAAGTCCCCAAAGCTTGAAGCTTCTGAGGGTCTCAAGAAGGAGGAATCGGTGGCAAGACAAGGGGTATCCTCGATGGGTGGTTGAGAGATAGCCTGGGGATTCCTGAAAGAGATCCCTCCGCTCTCGAAATTTGACTTCTCCCTCGGCTGTGTTAACGTGGAAGCCACGAAAATATCTTGGTCTGGGTCCACGGGACCCGGGGCCAGATTGTCAAAGTGGAGACAAGACTCCTGCGGACTCAATCCACAAGTAGATCGATTTCAGAAGTCCTGTCGACTTTGCAAAAGAGAAGGCCTGCGATGGGCGCAAACCTACTAGATATGGGCGTATGGGGTGCAAAGCGGAATCGGACACTGCTAAGGACTTAAAATCCGCTGGGGTCTAACTCCATGCGGGTTCGCCTGTCCTGGCGCGTGACAGGCCAGGGAATCCCGCCTGCCCCATAGCGCGCACCATGCTGCAACCGATCGCAAAAACCGTCCTATACCTAGCAGTGCTAGGCTCTCCATCGCAGGCGAGCCCTTTCTGTTCTCACAAGGGGGCCGGCGGACTTTGAAGAACCTGGGTGGCAAAAACTCCCGGGAATTTTGGCGAAAAGGCCGCACTTCCCAATGCGTTGGGGATATTCGATCTGCCTGCAACCTCTGCCTCGATCTCCTGAGCAAAGCTCCGGTTCTCCTTTAGAAACCTGCTCGCCGTATCCCTTCCATGTCCCAAGCGAATGTCTCCGTAGGAGTAATAGGCCCCACTCTTGGTGATTACCCCTAGATCTGTTCCGAGATCAAGGAGCTCCCCTTCCCTGGATATCCCCTCATCGTAGAGGAGATCGAATTCTGCCACGCGCAAGGGGGCTGCTAGCTTGTTCTTGACCACCCGAACGTCCCCCCTCAGGCCGATGATGTCTGACCCTCTACGCGGCCAGACTCCCCGCTCCATCCTCAGGCGGATCGAGGCATAGTGTTTCAACGCCTTTCCACCAGGGCTTTCTTTATGTTCATTCGAACCAGTAGCGATGAGACGATTGACGAAGATGACCGAGCTCTTACTCCTGGCCAGGATACCAACCAGGCGGCGCAAAGCTGCCGACATGAGACGAAGATCGAGACCCGTATTTGTTGATTCCGAGGCTCCTGCTGCCAGGTCGAAGACCAGAAGACCAAGAGCCCCGCTACCTATCAAGGCAAGATCGTTGGTGGATTCAAACTCTATGGTACCATCTACAATCCCAAAACCGGCACTCGAGAGAAGGACCCCCAGACGTACCCCGTGCTTCTCTCCATCTTTCGATGGCTTGCCGACGGAGAAACTCTATACCATATGGCACATCGCCTCATGGATGCCGACATCCCCGCACCCCGCGGCGGAAAACGGTGGCACACCAGCACTCTGGCACGGATCATGCTCCGTAGAGAGTACATCGGAAAGACGGTTGCTTGGCGTTGGAAAAGGGTAAGGTGCAACGGCAAGAACGTGCTCACGGAGAGGGCACGAGAGGAATGGATCGAACAGCCGAATGCCAGCCCTGCCCTAATCCCTGAGGACCTCTTCTGGCAGGCACAAAAGCAACTCAAACGCAATGTCAAGTTGGCCCGCCGTGGCCTGAAGCAGAAATATCTCCTCCGTGGACACGTACGCTGCAAATGCCGGGCGGCCATGCATGGCAGGGGCTCGACCAAGCGCAAGGAGCGATACTATCAGTGCTGGCGGGCTACGAGCAAGGCGGAGGTGGACCGTCCGTGCAAGTCGAAGATGATACGAGCCGACAAGCTGGAGCCCCTGGTTTGGGAGGAGATCAAGAAGGTCCTCTTGAATCCCCAGTTGATCTTGGCAGAGGTAGAAGAGAGGATTCAGAGCAACAATCCCAAGTCGATAGATCGAGATCATCGAGAGAAGGCTCGCTGAGCTGGACCTGGAAGAGCGTCGGCTGATCCGTCTCTACGGGAAGCAGATCGTGACCGAAAAAACCTTGGCTGACGAGGTGGACCGTGTTAAGACTGAGCGCAAGAGTTGGGAAAAGGAACTGAGGACTCTGAAGTCCCGCAAGTTGACATGGCTCACCTTGAAGAAACAGGCTCTCACCCTGGAGGATTACTGTCGTCGGGCCAGCCGCAACATCGAGCGCTTCACATATGAGCAGAAGTGGCAGGTACTAGAGGCTTTGGACACAGAGGTTCGGGTCGACGGAGAAGCCGTCACTATAGTGGGCTACATCCCGCATGACATCAAAAGGGCAGATCCTCCACCTCACCCGCGGCCACTAACTCCGCCTCCTCCCTTGCCGGGCATATCTCAAGAAATGTGGAATGCAGATAAGCAAGCCATATCCTTCGAGCTTCCCATAGGAGTATACCATAAATCGAGGGGTACGTGAAAAAAGTAAAGCGAGAGGGAGCCGATGAAGCAAACTTTGGCCTGGTCATTTCACCCGTGCCACGTGGCCACCGCACGCGGGCCATAGGCTCTGAGTGCCAACCCCACCAAGCTAGCCACATTCCTCGCGTCTCCACTAAGGCCCTTAACCTTTTCTGAGAAGGAGCAGGCAACATGACAGAAGAAACCTTAACGGACAGAATCAAGCGAGGAGCGGATGAACGGGGAATCCCTTGCACCGATGCTCTTGCCAAGGCCCATACGACTGATCCCTTCAATGCTTGGTGTCGCCAAGGCAAAACGAAGAAAGGTTGAAACTGGCCATTGGCTGAATGGGCAGCAGGCGTTGTCCACGAGATACTACAAACCTGGGGTGGGCCGCTTCATGTGAGGCGTATCCATTATTGGTTAGTGGGACAAGGCAACAGGCTGCGCCATGACGGCAAGTCTTACTTGAATGACGATACGTGTTGGAAGGAATTACTCGCTGGGATACAGATGGCCAGGTATCAAGGGTTGATACCTTGGGAGCACATCGAGGATCGGCGCAATCCAGAAGCGACAAATGCGGAAGCGCACTACCAGGGAGCAGCAGGGCTCTATTTCTTAGAGGCGGACTTATCTCTGTGGCCTCGCTTCTTTGGACCCTTTGATGCCCAAGCCTATCAACCGTATCACCTGGAAGTCTGGTGCGAAAAGCAGACGATGGATGACATCCTTGTGCCCTTAGCAGGGCGATATGACGCAGTCTTGGTGACTGGTCAAGGCTATCAATCAACGACCAGAATCTGGGAAGCGTACCGAAGGATTTTAGACACTGACAAGCCGGCCCGCCTCTTCTACATCTCCGACTATGACCTGGCGGGAGAATCAATGCCCAGGCAGGTCTCCCGCGACCTACAGTTTTTAATCACACGACTGAAAAGTTCGCCGATGTTCAACTCGACCCTATCATCTTGACCAAAAAGCAGGTGGATGACCTAGAACTGCCATCAGAACCCAGGAGGGAAGGACAGCCAGGCGAAAAGGTGGAACTGGATGCCCTTGAAGCCTTGTATCCAGGCTATTTTGCCGAGGTCGTCTCTGCGCGCTTGGATGCCTACACCGATCACGACCTGACGAAGCAGGTTGAAGAAATCAACTCAGAAGCATCTCGGGCTATGCGAGAAGCCAGCAAGGAGATACTTGAACCCTTGCGGCTAAAGCTATCACAGTTCAAGGATGAGCTAGGGGGGGCAAAGGAGAGACTGTCCGACAAGGAAGGGGAGATACTGAACGCTATAGATCAGCCTGAATCCTCACTTGAGGTCGAAACCGAAGATGCCTATTTTGACTCCAGGCGAGACTATTGGGATCAACTCGAATATTACAGGGCATGAACTGCGGGGAAGGGACACAAGAGGAGCGGGAAGATGAGCAGCTGGAGCGATCAGAGTTGACATGGGCACTGCGCATGCTCTCCGCGCGGCGGCCGACGAATGTGGCTTCAAGCCGTCGACACTGGCGCGGCTCCTGGTCGTTGGTTGGCTCATAGGCAACAACTATTTGCCTTCTTACAGTCAAGAGGAAATCACCACTGGCCGGGAATTCTCTGACGCCCGCGACTCCCTGAGACCCGACGGTTAGGGCACAGATACACAAGGAAAGGATCCAAAATGGCTAGGAAAGTCGCACAAGTACATTCCGGAAGCCCCGTCGGCGCTTCTATCTTGTTCAACTACTCTGACGAGCAAGTCAAGGCGAAGCCCCAAATGGCATCGGCTCCGCGTCACTCGTGGACATACGAAGAGCTGATGGCAGAGACCTTTCCTCCGATGCGATGGGTAATCCAGGAGCTTCTACCCGAGGGGCTGGCCGTCCTTTCCGGTAAGCCGAAGATCGGCAAAGGGTTCATGGGGCTTCAGATAGCTCTGGCAGCCGCCTCAGGTGGGCACTTCTTGGGCTACCAAGCCACGGCTGGTCCGGTTCTGTTCATCGCCCTTGAGGATGGGCCACGGCGCATCCAGGGTCGCCTGAAGAAGATGGGCGTTCCTGCTACCCGGTTGCCCATTGACTTTGAGTACGAATGGCCCCCCTTGGACGTGCAAGGCCTAAATGAGTTGAGGGTGAGACTTGCCAAGGGCAGTGAGTGGGGACCTTACGTTCTGGTCATCATAGACACACTGGCCAGTGCGAAGACGAACAACATTGACGAAAACAACGCGAGCGACATGGCTAGCCTGGTCAATTCAATCCAACAAGTGGCGCAGCGACACCAGTGCTGCATCCTAATGATCTTCCACCACAGAAAGAAAGGAACTGGTGACCCCGTGTATGACCCACGAGGGTCGACCGCTACTCCAGCAGGCTGCGATACTCTCCTTGGGCTGTACAAGGAGCCGGAAGCGTACATCTTGCGCACTGTCTCTCGCGATGGGCCAGAATTGGAGCTGAGGCTCAAACGCGACTTTGTGGATAGCTTTCCGTGGCAATTGATCGGGAGAATTGGGGAGGTACCCCGTAATATAGCCCAAGAGGATATCCTTGATGCCCTGGATGTGCTCCAAGAAGCTGATGTTGCAACCATAGCGGAGGAGGTGGGGAAAACTTACACGCCCGTGAGCAAGACCCTCAAAGCTATGCACGCGGATGGGCTCTTGAGGAGGCGCCCTGCGAAGACCAGTCGAGGTTCTGACAAGTTTCTATACCGCCGAGCAACAAAGGACGGGAAGATGTCTTGGGATTCTGAGGATTTCATCAGTCAAGAGGGGTGTGCGAATGGGGGGAAAGTGTAGTGAGTGTAGTGAGTGACACTCTCCACTTTCTACACTCACTCCCCCCCTGGAAACGTAGAATGGCCGTGACAGCGACTAGGCGAGCGGGGTTCTTCAAGAAGAGCAGAAGTACGGACCCGGTGTGTAAGACTGGAGAAGATATAGGTGTGAAGGTTCATACACTAGCTCTGTCTGGAAACTCATGCCCACTAAGGTACGCGGGCACAGCATGGCACAGAGGAGTGTGGCTCTACCGAGCTGGGCTGATAGGGTCTCCTGCTCTTGCACTTTCACCTCTGCCACCTGGTCAGCCACTTCGGCCCATAGATAGGACTCTCGCCTCCAACTCCAGCGAGCGCAGGCACAATCCTCGCATCCCCGCTCAGGCAATAGTCACATATTTTGTCCGCTCATAATTCAAATTGCTAGCGCTCAGAATTGCCCTCACCGAGCAGCGGGGCCACTCCCGGCGGTTGCCCTGCCACCCTGGTGCCAGGCAGGGCTGTCTTGGCTCACCCACAAAGACCAATTGATTTCATAAGAAGGCTGTGCTAGAATCAAACGGGTCAGAAACTGCCCGCATCCCAGCGCCACCGCAATAGCGCGTTGTGGGAGGCGATGGTATGAAAGATTGAGGCCGACTGTCTTTCTGGCTCAGGCTGGGGGACGGTCGGCTTTGTCTTTGGGTGTCGAACCGTTAGCAGCCCTTCTTGGGCGCAGAGGCTCAAGGAGTGGTGGGGTCGTATAGGGGGAAGGCGTAGGGATGGTGGGTGTACAGGATCATGGATCATAGGAGATAACAATCCTTAATTCCTGAGCGCAGTCATCTAGTTGTGGAGAAATCGAATGTAACATACCGCTTCCTGCGCCGCCGTTGAAGGCCTGCTAAGGGTTGGAGAAGAGGGGCTAAGGTGGCTACTCCTATTCGGCATTGGCGATTTTCGCGTCGCTTCTACAAATTCTACCGTGAACAGATTGCAAGGATAGGATTTGAGCCTCAATGGAGAATTGCCGAATCGCTAGGGGGTCGATGGAGCGTCGTAGAGCGCGTGTATCGGAAAGGTGAACTTGTGGCCGCACGGATCACATTACTTCAGTCCCTGAGTGATGAGTTAGCCGAAGCAACTGCAGCTCACGAGATCATGCACATAGTCCTAGATAGGGAGGGTTATCCGGCAGCGCGCGGCCTTGGGCCTGCTAGAGAGGTCGGGGTTGAGTTTTCTAGCATGATCCTCGATCCGGTTGTATACCAACGCCTTCATGAGTCCGGCTTTGATACGGAGATGGAACTCGAAGCCCAACTTCAAGAGTTCCTCAAATCCCTCGAAGAGGTCAATGAGGAACCGGCCTTGAACTCCCCAGACAGGGCATTGTGCGTAATAATCTGTGCTGCCAAACTTTTGGAATATCCTCCCAGACTTCGATTAGTCTTGAAAGATGTCCTGGTGACCAAACTTCCTTCGCTAGCGGCCGAGGCCACCGGGCTTGTTCGCCTTGTCGAACAGGTGGGTCTTGACAATCCAGAGAAATGCCGCGTCGCCATGCAAAAGGCAAGGGCGCATCTAGGTCTCGAGGAAGATATCGTCATAAGGTCATGACAGGGCAGGAATACGCGGGACACACAAAATATTGGCCCTATCTGGACGCCGCCAATGAGGGATACAGGAGGCTTCGGCTGAAAGAGGGGGAAGTCGTGGGTGTGGTGGTTTATTCGGGAAGGGGATCATGAGCGTACGGAAGAAGCCTCTTGACGGTTCACTCGGGGACGGGGAGTCATCAGAAGACTTTGTTCGAAGCGCGGGAATGTTGATTCAGCAAGGCCAATGGGCGAAAGCAGAGAGAGTCTTGAAAGAGGGGATCTCGCGAATGCCACCCGATTGGAAGCCAGAGGTGTGTGAGTCAGATCACATCGCCTTTGCATTTTGGGATGCGCAAGAGTTCCTGGCATACATTCCTTACCACCAGTCAACAGGAGATGAGAGAGAGCTCGTTTGGATGGCCCCTTCATACTCAAAGGCTTGGCATCTAGTAGCCTTTATTGCTGTAGAGCAGGGAGACTGGGCAGGAGCGTTGGAAGCTATTGATCGGGCACTTGCCTTGGAGCCCGACCATCCTGCGGCAATCTGTGAAAAAGCCATGATCCTTGCGCACATGAATCGTTATAAAGAGGCGTACAAGTTGTCCATGAAAGCCGAATCTATTAGACCGTGGACGCCATCCTCGGTAAGGGCAAGAGCGCTTCGAGGTGCAGGAATCACCCTCATAGATCTTGGCAGGCTAGATGAGGCTCAAACGATGTTGAAAAGGTCGTTGGCACTTGAGCCAGACAACAATCTCGCGAGAAGCGAGCTTGCCTACATAGACCATCTACGACGGGGCGGCCGACCAACAGACCGCCGGGGTCGGTCGGGGGAGGGGAAGAGATAAGAATGGAATTGACCTATCAAGACACGGTGGACATCGCGGTGGCCGTATGTTTCTTGTGGGACGAGCTAATCGGGCCGCCAGCAACTCTAGTACTTGACAAACCAGGCCCTGGGCTAAGGCAGGCAGTAGCTGCTCTAGCACCGTTAGAGGCGCCAGACCTCATCTCTTGGCTCATCCGAGAAGAACCGTTCCCTTCCGACGAACTGGCGCTTCTAGTGCATGAGGGCCGGGCAGATTATCTTCGGAGCGGAGCGGCCATACTTTTGGTCATGACGAAATTGGCGAGCGCCGTGCAACTAGTGCGTCAGAAAGCTGCGTCTCAATCAGGTAGCGAATCGATTGCAGCCCGACAGCTGCTCCGGCTTGAAGAGCCGGTTCCGATTGAGTTCACAACGGCTGACTTGAGTGTAATCTCTACGGCTCTGGGCATGGCTGGTGCGGGCTATCCTTATCCCTCGTGGTACGGCCCTCTGGTAAACAGGAAGGTTGCAGAGCAAGGTCGTACACACCCAGTCGCTAGAGAAATGCGGGGTCGGTTCAAGACCCTGTATGATCGCATCAGTCCTCTTCTTGTTGACGAGGATATCCCTTTCCCCCCTTATTAGTCCAGGGGCCGGACGTTTGTTCTTGGCCATACACGCCAGATTGGGTCGCC
>Ga0315296_10005522_pt1 | contig 10107 bp, 14 predicted proteins | sample YL17G14_18_MG_FD_203921 | JGI IMG/M metagenome (GOLD analysis project Ga0315296, IMG submission 203921) | Sediment microbial communities from Yellowstone Lake, YNP, Wyoming, USA - YL17G14_18 | ecosystem: Environmental > Aquatic > Freshwater > Lake > Sediment | place: USA: Wyoming | collected... | reverse complement strand
GCACAGGACCCACGACAATGCCTATGACAGCGGTGCTGTTCGCTCCAGCTACCGTGTTAACCCTCGCGAGATCTTCACCTGCACCTTTAGCTACAATTACTACTGGAGCCCACAAGTCTATCGCGCCTGCAGCAACGAAATCCTGAATCACAGCGGCAGGACCAATCGGGCCTTCAACAATTTTTGGCAGCAATTCTCCAACAGCCATAACATCACCCTATTTTTGAAGTTTTACTTCGGGCACTTTTGGGGCAGCCCGTCGCCAGCAAGCCCATCACTCTTCGTGACTTTAAGACGCGTACCCACCCGATGCAATGAAGTGTGACAGTTGGGGCACTGAAGCGGATTCGGAAGAACCTCTAACTCAACTTGACAACCTGAACAAACAAAAACGAGGTCAGAAGGCACTTAGGTTTTCCTGCTTGGCGTTTTCAATGCTTGGCTCATACTACGCACATCTTTCTTGAGATTAGCAATCTCTTTGTGTTGACCCTTGGCAATGAAAATCAAGCCATCAACTATCTTCGCCATGGCGCCCTCAGGCCTGGTTGGATCACTTAGCAAACCACGGGAAACAAGATCGTCGCGGACCCGTTTCCACTCGGTCTCTAACTCTTCCAGCTTAGTCGTGGCCCTCACCCTCCTTCTCACTGATCAAACGAAGAATCGCCTTCTCCCTGAGTTGCGGAGTAAAAAGCCGTTTGTCCTCGAAGACCTTTCTGATCTCGGTGACAGGTATCGCGCCAAGTTGAGCAGGAGGCAAATCGCCAATGGGTTTAGTGATGCCTTGGCCATTGGCAGGCGGAGGCGCTTTCTCCGTTTTCTTCCCTGGTTTCTCATAACCCTTAAACTTAGACTTCAAGTCCTCAGGCAAATCCTTGTAAACTGGGTCTTGTGGTTGATAGGCAACTTCCACTTCGGCGGCAAGACAGCCTTTCACAATACGTTCCATGATTTTAACGGCTTCTTCGTGACTATAGCCACCAGCCTGCCTATTGTCGGGTTGATTGAAGTATTTCAGCGCGGCAGCCGCATGCTCCTTGTCAACGGGATAACGATAATTCACAGGGTCAGCAAATTGATCATCAGGAATATCCTTGAATTCAGCGGGTTTGGTTAGGTGGCCATCAGATTTCACGCTAATGCCATGTTTCTCGGCGCGCGTTTTAGCTGCCTTCTGAGCCTCATCTTGCTCGCCCTTCTGTGTCTTGGTCTCCGTGGTCCCCGTGATTTCTCCAACAATCAACTTAGTGAAGGTTTGCCTGTAAGCCTCAAGTTCAGCCCATAAAATATCAAGTTGCTCGTTGATTTGTCTACGTTTCTCCTTCTGAGTTTCCCGTTCTGCTTCAGAGGCTTTATCAACCGCCTTCCCTAACTCGTCTTGCTGTTTATAGAGCTCATCCCGCTGAAGACTTAATTCCTTAATTTTGGCTTCAAGTTCCTCCTTCGAGAGATCTTCCTTTTTCACATTAGGGCCGGTAACGGTTGCCGTTATCGGCGCAACAGCAACAACCGCAGGCACAGAAGATGTTGCAATGGCGGGCTGCAATTGAATCAACGTGTCCAACTTAGTCACAACCGTATTGAAGCGACTGTCGACGCTTTCCACGAACCCTTGAAAACGTTGCTCGAGTGTTTTTACTCTGTCCTCAATGCTGGGCTCCGGCACGCCAGCGATTGGTCCATGACCAGTGACTTCTTGCCCAGTTTTAGTCTCAGGTGGTTTTTCATTTCTTCCTGACATGTTTTTTCCTTCTTCGGAATCTGAAAGTGAGGGTGAACCTGCACTTTTCAGCCGATCAGGATTAACCCTTAAACAATTCCAAATTTGAACAGATGTGCCTGGACTCGCAGGTACACTATCCTTGTGCAGCAAGCAAAAACCATTCAAAATCATGCCATCACACTGCCCAGGGTCTTCGGATGGCACATGACGACAAATCGTGTTTACACTAACTTTCGCTATTGTCTCGTTACGAATTAACTCCTGAACCTTAGGCTCGCTAACCCCAGCAATATATTCAAGGCGACCATCAACCTCTTCACCATCCAAAATAATATTGTCAGGGAAAGGCAACCAGCGGCTTTCACCAACATCCCACGTGTGCTCAAAAACTTCAATAGGCCCTCCGATTAAGCCGCGAGCTGCACGCACTAGCTCCTGGCAACTGAATTTATCGCCTTTCCGAGTCTCGCCCGCAAGCAACGCAGTGCCATAAATCACCACCCGACCCGGCTTCGCGTAATACTTGGCAGGCATGCTCCAAGGAAAGATCCTAGCCTCAGGATCCGCTTTCTCAGTCAAAAACTGAAGAGAAAGCAACAGACTATGCTCAGGCAACGATTCGCTCTTATGTTTCTCAAACCAAGTCTTAGCCTTTTCAAGCGTCCAACCCTTAGTCTTGGGAAAGAGATAGCTTTGAACCTCGGTCCCTTTCTTGCCCTTAGGCTTGCCGATAACTGCCCTAATGCCTTCTTTCTGACTGATCGTAATGGTCCGCATGCTGTCAGGCTGAAAATCGTCGGGACTGCGGTGGCCACTTCGAATATAGTCTTCTCCGTCTTCCCAGGGCAGAAAACTAACACTCCATGAGGAAAATCATTACTCAAAGAATACGTCCATAGAACATAAAGAGTTTATTAATCCAAACGGATTAATAACCCATTTAAGTCAACAGAGCCTAATATCGACTCTGTTCCCAAAATGTTGACAGAAAGAGAACGGAAAATCCTAGAACTTCTCCACCAAGGGCTAAACGACTACAAAATAGCCAAAAGGCTTGGACTAGCACCAACATCCGCGCGCAAAAGCAGACTAAACGCTCTCAAGAAGTTGCGAGAAGCCCAAGAAGACCTAACCTTCGCAAGCAACATCGGTTTGGAACAATACAAATCCGCAAACGCCAGGAGCTGAACTTCACGGTTGGCACAGTTAATCTTTCTCCTTTCGCTCTCACTCAAGGCACTCAGACTCCCAGCGACGGAAAAACTACGGGTACCCTCGTAGTAACCAGCCCCGGAAGGAGGTGAAAGCAAACAATGAGAAAGATCGTCGTGATCGCCTTCATAGCCGCAGCCGCACTAGCAGCAATAGCCACAGTCGCAGTGATAGTCATCCCATTGGTCAATGCTCAAGGCGAAGGTGAAGCCGTGCCCGCGGCGCCAGAAACAACCTTCGGCTGGGTTGTCTTGGCATGGGTCATCTACGCGATCGCAGGACTCGTGGCGAGCATAACCAATCCCACCGAACACTTCGACCCCAAAAAATTCGCTGGAAGCTTCCTCACAGCCATACTTACAGGTTTCATTGCAATGGCGTTGAAAATCGAGCCAAACACAGCATCTACTCGATTCGGACCAGTGCTAAACATGGTTGTAGCAGGAATCTTGAATGCAGGCCCAGGCTTGACGCTCATCTACTTATTCAACAAAGGATACGTGATCGTAATGAATGCGAAGGCAAAACTAGACGTAGCGCGCGCTGCAACCGGACCAGGACCACCCAACCCTTCTTAACAACAAAAAATAGTCTGGATTGGTACTTTCCAAATTACTACGAGGATTCCAAGTCGGGTGTACTCGTAGTAACCTCATCTTCTTTCTCGTCTTTTTCCTCTTCCTCAAGCTCTTGCTTTGTCAGTCTCCAGGCCTTGCGAGCGAAAGGCGTCAACGCCCAATGATGGTGACGTTTCTCAGCAACAACCTCACCGATCTGCGCCTCCAACTCCCGGTTCATACGATAGAGGGCAAAACGAACGTGCCAACGCTGATAATGTCTAGTCTTTAACTCCTTGTTCAGGGCCGTTGCGACACCACACGGCAAACGACCCTCTTGACCTGCATTACTAAGCTCGTTGAGTATAAGTCGGTCAGCTTCATTCATGTGAAGGACCTCTTCCAGATAGGTTCTGTCGAAGATCATCTGACCCGAAAGGTCTAGGCCCTTAACGATGCGTTGCAGAGTGCGCCTTTGCTCATCTAACTTATCGTCCATACGCCTTAGGGTCTTCTGCAAATATTTGAAAGAGCCTTCCTTGTCAAAAGGCGACTTGATTTTAGATGGCTTTTTCTGAGGCTTTGGTATGGTCTGATTCGTTTCCATCATTCCAAACACTCCAGATTTGGATATCGGCAATGTTCACGACAACAACTTTTGAGCGTCCGTACCCTAGATGAACCACTGTCATTTACCACTGTCAGTAGTGAAACCAGCAATGTGCTCCGTTCACCAAAACAAACCTGAAACAAGCCCCTTTCAGCAATGTTGAAAACACATTTGGAAATGATAACAGGTTCCATCGTCTCAACTCACGTAACCCAAGTTAAGTTTTTACTACGAGGTTCCCGGGTTCGAATCCCGGCGGCAACTAGCAATCCGTAAACATCTGTTTTACTACAGTGCATTGTCTTGCACTCCGTATTCTGCCAGCCTCTCTGTGAGGTAGTAGAATCTTGGGTTAGAGCGAATTGGGTTAGCTATGATTTTGCCTTTCCGCCTCAATCTAAGGACTATTCTGCGGAAGCTGTCATGCTTGAGTTCCAAGAAGTCGCGGAAGCAGAATTCACGGTTCAAGTCCCTTGCCTTAGAGAGCACGTAAGCTTCAAACAGACTACTACTGAATGTTTTCTGAAACTCGGGTTTAACACAATCCAAACTGAAAGGAATACGCCTGGGCTTCTCAACCTGGTAGAGAAAGTTGTTCTGCATCTGAATGTTAATAGTCTGCTGCGGAAGCCTAAGCTGAGACTTGCCTTCAATGCCCAGCATGAACGAGTCGACAAGGCTCAAGGTTATGTGACAGACGTCGTAACCATTGTCTTTAGCCCATTGAACAAAAGTCTTCCAACGCTTGAATAAGTCTTCGTTGGGCGCCCGAAAATTACAGATCAAGTTCCTCGGAGGAACTACTAGAGAGGATTGGGCGCCAGCAGCCACAAGATCACCTTTCAGGAATGTGAACTGAGAGGAATATGATTTGGGTCCGCTTTGCCCTGAGTTGCTTGATGGTCTCTTTCAAAGCGGCGTTCCGATTGTGAAGGTTTCTTATCTCTTTGCAGTTTTCAATTTGCATCTGCTCAAGGCGCTCGATCTGGTCCGTGATCTCCCGCCATTCTTCGTGGAAAGTCTTCTGCCTTTGCCGAGTAGCCAAGAGATCACCTTATGGATCCTCGTAGTAATCGGCGTCATCGTCAGATTCGCAAGGGTCTGCTCCGCCCATATTCACGCAGTAAGCTGAGCCACAATCAGGGCATTCGTGGCAATCACAGCCGCAGCCAACTTCAAGATCATCCATACCGAGAGGACCGTGACAATTCTCGCCAAGACCTGAAGTACAATATTCGCAGCCCATCTACTTTTTGACCTCGCTTGCCTCTTCATGGTTGAAGTATCTGAAACCTTGGCTCGGTTTGATACGAAGTGGTGGAAAGCGATGGATGGGATGCCAACTTTCACTGTGGAACCGCAGTTCTTGAATACGTTTCCGTTCACCCATTGCTTTGCACATGAAGTAGCCTCTGACAACGCCACCAACTGCAAAATATAGGCGAACCTCAACGTCTTCAGGAAAGTCTAAGTCGTCATGGCTGTAATGCCAGTCGGTTCTCGGAGCCTTTGCCGATTCTGAATAAACACCTGTCGATTCAAAATGTGGAATCAGAGCAGTAATTCGTGTTGGAAATCGTGTCATTTCCCAATAGCAGTATGCACTATTGCGTCTTTTGCCATCTTGTTGCTTGTGTCTAAGCACCTTCTCTGAATTGCACACCAAAATTCCAACAACTTTCATACTCATGGCTTCGCCTTCTCCTCTTTTGCTTGTTCCCTGTTAATGGCGTCGACTTCTCGGAAAAGCCAGCATTCAAAGCAACTTCCCGTATCTCTCAGGGTTGGCTCTACGCATTCATCACCAAAATCATAGTCACAACTTACGTTCTCTTCTTCCTCTTCCTCTCCGTAGATATCTGGTTGGTAGAACTCCTCAAACTTTTTCTGTTCTGGCGTCTTTTCCGTCATTGTGCTTCAACCTCTTTCTTTCGTCTTTTGAGATCCTCAAATCGGAGAATGCCCTTTTGGAAGAGTATCAGCAGGTTTCTGATGCCATCGGCGAAAATGATGTCGTCGTTAACGGGTTTGCCCGGATAGACGCCCCATATTGACCCATCTGAGTCACGCTGAATCTCCACAGTCCAGACTTGCCCGGCTTCGCGGATCTCAACAGCTGACTCTTTCACGTCGACGTCGACGCGTTCAATATCAGCGTCGGCCACCGTGATTCTAACGTCTCCTCTGATCAACAAAACCCGCAAGTATTGGTAGGCTTGCTTTTCATGGCGAGCTATTAGATGGTCTATGAGCTGCTCTCCATTTTTGGTTCTGTAACGGCAATGCGGTTTAGGACACTTGATGACTTTCTCAACTTCAGCTGACGTATTCAACTTGGAATCCCTTCTCCTCGAGCGCGAGGAATCGCCCTCTGAACTGGTCCAGCTCCTGCACAGTCATGATGACTGTGTGGCTGATCTCGGGTTTCACGCTGTGCAACAGTCGGTAAGCCCGCTGCGCTTCCTGTCGACGGCTGCCGCCCAAGAATTCAACTTCGACTGTGCGCTCGAGGTCCTTGATGCTGATGCCTTCGTCTCCAACCCGGCTGACGACTGTGACAAGGTTCTTGTTGATGATTTCCAAGCGGTCTTTAGTGGCACCATAAACGAATTCGAGCCCGAATTGTTTCTTGATTTTCTCGCCTGAAGCGATCAGCTCCACAAAAACAAGTGTCTTCATCGGAACCTTCAGCATTTCCTCAAGGATGCCCATCTTTTCTCGTTCGTTGTTGACGACTTTGACTGTGACTTTGGGTTTACGTATGGCTTTGACGCGCATGAAATGCTCCCAGGACAAACCCACTGGGTAGCCTGTCAATGCTATGATGAGGTCTTCTCTGCCATCCTCTCGGTAAGGCGTCGCTGAAAGGCCAAGGCGGTATTTGCTGTTGATTGTGGCATAGCGGCTCCAAACTGGCGCCGGCAACCTGTGGCACTCATCGAATGTGACAAGCGTGTACTCTTTCCGGGCTTTGTGGAACGCTTGGTAAGTCAGCAGATCCACATCGTAGACGCCGAACTTCCGAAGATAGACAAGCCACTGCTCCTTTTCAGAAACATTCGGCACAACAACAAGCTTAGGACCCTTGACCATCTTACAGAGAGCAGCACCGAAGTAGGTTTTGCCTTGTCCGCCTGGCCAGTAGATGCCGATGGCGCCCCACTTCAAGAACGCATCGTAAGCCTCTTTTTGGTGAGACTCCATAACAAAGCCTTCAGGCACAGGACCCAGGTCCTCAGGATCCACGGGCTGAGGCGTGAAAGGCAGATATCCGTCTCGGATGAGCTCGCTGATCAGATGGCGTTCGTAACCTTGCTTGATTCTGAGTCCAAACTGGTCTTTTCTGGTGAGGTACTTGCGGTAGCGTTGCCAGGCTTCCTCTTCCATGCCTGCAGTTGGCTTCAACAATCCGTCGACAACTTTCAATTCAACAGTTGGTTGCATGCCCAGGCGGGATTCGATTTCAGCCGGGAGCGGCGTGAGCCAGCGCACATATCGGTTGATCACGAAGACGTTGAAGCTGGGCGTCTGATACTCGAGCCAGCCAACTTGCATATCAATGAAGCGTGGAACGATTACGTACCAGTTGTTCTCCCGGCGCGGCATCAAAAGATACGGCTGCTGCAGGAAAGTCTTGATAGCTTCCGCGTCCAGGTTTGGAATAGCCGGAAGCTTCAAAGACTCCATTTGCCTGGCATGCTGCTCTTGCATTTCACGGACAAAGCCCTGGAAGTCATCGATCGCCAGCTTTGCGGCCTCAAGTCTTTCTTGTGCACTCTTCCATCTGGCGAGCAATGTATCTTCAGAGAGTGCTGGAAGACTCTTCTCAGATATACTCAAGGCCGCTGCGGCTCCCTTTTTAATTCTCTTCGGATGCTTTGCCGTCTTTCTCTGGAACGAAGCTTTCAACTGTGAAGGTTCCGAACCATCCTTTGTGTTGCGGTCGGTAGTCCAAGAGTCCCATTCGGGTGCCCGCGTCTTCCAGGATCTCTTTGAGTGTGGCGTCTATGCCTTCTGGCAGCCGCTTCGAATCGTACACGAGTTGGAAGCTGGCAGCCCATTTTGGCAGTTTTGCTCTACCCTTCAACACGCGTTGGTTCTGAATGACTACGGCTCGCTCGTCAACTTCGTACTTGTCCGTGCCAAGCGGAACCTTTTCAGGTTCAACGTGCATTGTGCCGGCTAACAGGCTGGACAGGCTCATTCTTCGAAGCTTGTACTGCTTTGCCGTGCCGATGATCATGCTGTACAACGCTTCCTGGGGAATGTACAGCTGCTTCTTGCCATTGATCTCCGCCATGTACGCGCTTTTCTCTGCGTCATTCGCTGTGCTGTAGTTTTCCATTCTCATTTTGCTTTTAGATCTCAAACTTTCAGGGTTTAGACGGTTCATTAACAGAGGCGTTAAGCCCCTGATTTTCACGTCTATTTTTTTCATGTTTTGACTCATTTTTTATAACCTCCGTACCTAAGAATGCCCTGCATAGCAGAGGCTCGCTTCACAATACCATGCATATCAGGACCTTGCCAGTCCCAACCTAACCTCAATGAGACCAAGGCTTGCCCAGCAGCACGCAACCGTGCAAAACCAGACTCTACTGTTCCATGCCTAACAATTCCAAGCCTCAATGACGCCCTGGCATGCCTTACATAACAGTGCTTTACAGGACCAAACTTCACAACACGAGACAGTGCCTCGCGCGACCAAACAATGCCACGCCAAAATGATGCCATAGCATAGAGTACCCCGCAGAACTCCACAGCGGCAAACAGGACCTCACAAGACCATAATGATACCCTACCGAGCCAGACAAAGCCCCGCTCCAGCGTGCTCCACCCAGCGCAACCGGACCTCGCTATGCCATGAAACTCCTTACCAAGCCTTGCAGAACCAAACCGGACTTGACCCAGCCGGACCGGGCCCCACTCCACCAAGAAACGCCATGCCAAACCCTGCCAAAACCCACTTGACCCAACAGGGCAGGACCCCAGCGCGAAATGCCTTGCATTACACAACCTAACCAGACCGGATAGAACAGTACCATACAATGCCAGACCTCGCAACGCCGAAATGAAAGCCTGCTTCACCTGACAGGACCACACGCCGCCTAACCACGCCTTAAGCATTAGAGAGCACCTTCCCAAACGCCAAATGACTGCGAATAACAAGCGCGGCAGTCTCAGCGTTTCCAAGTTGGACTTTGCCGGAATCCGCCCACTTGAGGCACAACTTCAAAGCGTTCTTAAACTCAACCAGATCATTTGGGTCCGGCGCGTGGCCTACGCCGATTTTTCTGCCGCTGGGCGACGTCAAAACATGAATGGGCGCAGCTGCCTCTCGGTAAATTTCAGTTGCTGGAACATGCGTAAGCGCCACAATCTCGTTGACGTCGAACTTGTACCGCTTCAGCCGCGTGATGTTAGCCTTCACTTCAACCTCGCTGAAAGCCTTGCCATGATCGCTGTTAAGCCGAACCGCTTCAGCGAACAATTCAGCCTCACTTTCAAAAGGCAACTCAGAACAATCAGCACAATCAATTCCGTTAAGCTCATGAGCTCTGACGCGGTGAACTCCATCAACAAGGATTTTCTTTCCACGGAAAAGACCAACTTTGACGGTTGGAAAAACGCAACCTGCCCTCAAAGCCCGGGCATAACTTCTCACAACGTCCTTGTGGTCAACTTCCATACGCGGGTAAAGACTCCATTCTAAGACCAGATCGCTGATCTTCTCACGGCGAACCGGAGCCTTATCCCAATCCCTAGTCTTTGGCATCTGAGTAATCATGGCTTCCGCTACAGTCGGATTCTGGGTCAACCTCTCACCTCCGCGTAGACAACCTTAGCTAAAACAAAAAAAGAGGGATTTGCGGGAGATATCTCCCCTAGCCCACTGTCCCTCCGCATTGTGTGATTAGCCCAAGGCGGTCTCTAGCTGACTGATCCACACGGTAGCCACCAATCCGCTCCAAAGCAACAAGTCGAGACACAAGAGTTGTCGG
>Ga0315296_10005521_pt1 | contig 10107 bp, 11 predicted proteins | sample YL17G14_18_MG_FD_203921 | JGI IMG/M metagenome (GOLD analysis project Ga0315296, IMG submission 203921) | Sediment microbial communities from Yellowstone Lake, YNP, Wyoming, USA - YL17G14_18 | ecosystem: Environmental > Aquatic > Freshwater > Lake > Sediment | place: USA: Wyoming | collected... | reverse complement strand
CCCCTAAAATGGGCACAAAAAAGGCAAAAAGACACCCTTGCAATTCAGGCGTCTTTTTGCCTTTTATTTTCTCTCTTATGAGCCTTTATTCGACTACGTTAAAAGGGCAAGACTTACCCGACAGGTCTTTTAGTGGCATAGCTACCCCCTTTCTAAACAGAGGCGACTGCCTCCAGTTTCGACTTATGAATTGCCCTTCGCACTGTTCCCCGGTCGTGGTGAAACTCCCTCGCTACCTGCTTGATACTCTTCCGTTCCACAAAGTAGGCATGCCTGATGCGCTCTTTTTGTGCGGTTTTGACCATCTCCGGACTTGGTAATACCTGACCTGGCTCAACCGCGACCAGCAACGGAGTAAGGGGGCGACCTCGGGTATTTTCTCGTTTTATTTCCACAACAAGCCCTGTCCTTATCAGGCGAGACATATACAAAGACACTTCTTGGACGGGAATCTGAAACTTGGCGCAAAACATCCTTCTTGACAGTCCTTCAGGATGTTTCTTGAGATAGTCCAAAATCTTGTCTTCCAAGTGGTCACTATCAAAGCGGAATATAGCGGAATAAGGAACAAAATCAGGCGGGAAGTTTATGTCTCCACTGAGGTTATCAGGCAGCTCTTTCTCAAACTTGAAGTACCGTCCCCTATACATTCGGAAACCATAGGCTTTTAGGAAGGCATAAAGGCATCTCATAGCATAGCGGCGGGTCTCGGCATCATTCATACCCTGCTTCCATGCGAAAAAGGCTGCGGCATACAGCTCCTGGATTAGGTCTTCCCATATCCCTTCCTTTCGCAGGAGCTCTTTCATAAGTGAGCCGAGCCAGCGAAGCCTTGAGATGCACACGCCTGCGTGATGGTTGGCGGAACCAAGGTCAATGCGTCCGGTAGCCATTGCTTAACCTCCTTTGCAAAAATTAAGGGCTACCGTTGTCGGTAGCCCTGTGTCGGTAGCCCTGTATAAGTAGTGAAGGGGCGAAGCCCCTTCAGCTTCCCTTTCAAAGGGAAGGGGTTGATAAACAACCCCTTCCCTGCTGTGTAAGCATTTATAGCAAAAAGACGCCCCAGTAATGAGGCGTCTTTTCTTTTTTACCTAGTGGTCTAGGTAGTGCCTAACCGCTAACCTGCAAAGTTGCTCTACTTCCCTTTGCTTCTCAATGGGAAGTGCCTTCCCGTATCTGATAGCCTTTCGTCTTTTGGCTTTGCCCACACCCTTGAGTGTGTTAGTCAAGTCAACATAGAGATAGACATAACTACTTGACAGCCTTACTTTGGCAAAGGGCTTATATGTCAAACCGCTAACGCCCATCCCCAAAACATAAAAGAGGGGTTGCTGGTCATAGAATATATCCTTGCTAATGTTAGAGAATTGACCACGCAAGGGGTAGCGTCTTTCCCCTAGACTATGTAGGGCTTTCCTTTCAGCTTGCCAATCGGCTGTATCTTGTGCCTTGTCATCGGCTTTCCAGTCTGCGATTAGATACTCAATAAAGTTTGAGTAGTGATGCTCTAGTATCAGACAAGGTCTATGCCCAAAGACACAAAAGCCCCTACTTTTCAGGAAGATGGCGACAAGGTGGTTCTGACGGCTAGGCGTAATCCATTTAGCCATCTTTCTCCCCTTTCCTTTCCCTTTGTGTGTGGTCTAGTGTGCCATACGCCATAATTTAGGCAGTTACGGCAACCTTTACCTTGTTGCCCCTGACTTTGGCTTTGGCTTTGACTTCAGCTTCCGCCACGGCTTCCACCATAGCGTTAGCGATAGCCTTGTCCAGATTAGCCCTGTCTTTGGCGATAATCGGCTCGCCAGCTTCCCTTGCTTGCTCTACCTGTGCCTTGTAGCCTTCGGGGTTCTCCGTGATAACTCCGTTAGCATAAGCTACCAGTCCAGCCGTGAAGTTTTCCCGTATCAGCTTAACGCTGTCGCCAACCTCTTTGGCAACCTTTGTTACTGGTCTGCCAGCCTTGCTAAACTTGACCGTCCCGTCAGCGTTATAGGCAAGGCGTAACGGTGCGCCTAAAGCGTCAACAGGTATAGCGGTATCGCCCATAGTGTTGGTGGAAGTGAGAAAGGGAAGCCACACACTTTCAAGGTCAATAGACCATACACGCCTACCTCTAGGCTTATTCCCGTTGGGGATGAGTAACGACTTGATGTAGTTTGGTGTATCCATTCGCTTTCACCTCTATTTTAGATTTAGCGTATGGCACACTAAACCACACACAAAGGCGTTATTTTGACGGCTGATTGTTGCCTTTCGTAGCTACCTTATAAGGTAGTGGTCAAACTAATCAGCTTCCGTTATACGGCAACCATTTTGCCCGATACTGGTATGGTTTACCAGTATCGGATAGCCGTCTTTTGTTAAGGTGCATTTGTGCTTTCGCACAATACTATCATTACACAAAAGGAACGATTGTTAAACATCAGGATGAACCTATATTTTCATGATTTTCAGAGAGCAGCGTTTTCAATGGGCAAAGGTTTTATATCATTCGGGCGATGGATTTCGGACAAGCCAATGATGGCCGCCTCGTTATTTGCGGTTGACTGAGAGGCCAGCCATAAGGCTAGCCCTGGGTATCGGTTCGTGGCCATCATTGAAGAGATGGGCTCGGTTCGGAAGTTGACAACTTTGTTGTAAAAACTGTTGGCGGTGGTCGTCCGGAGTTCGTTTACGGGCTTAGACCGGTACAATTCCGGCAGGCTGGTGTGTGAGAGGTCAGGCATTAGTGTATCGCGAGTCCTGGAGAACATCGAGGGTAACATCGTGGAGTAAGTTGTGCCACTGCTGGTAACGGCTTCTTGACTGTGCTGCTTGTAGCGAGTTGTTGGCAGCTAATTGGCAAGCATTTTAAGCGGAAAAGTGAGTGTAAAATAGCTGCCAACACCTGGCTTGCCAACAGGGCGGACTGAAACTGGACTGAAAGTGTGCTGAAAGTGGACTGAAACTGGAAACTGGTTGGACTACTCTTCAGGTGTGATAAAATCGGCTTGGAATTTGAGAATTGAACCTCGCCGCTATGAAATAAAGTCGGCTGAGTAGGTTTTAGCCAGAAGGCAGGCTACTTGGACCAGGCTGGACTACCTGGACTCGCATCCCCCCGTGCTTGGCGGTGAAGCGGCAAAGAGCTCGCTCCGTTCCCTTCTTTGCAGCAGCCCAAGGGTGAGACTCTTCTACGGCTTTTCGGACAAAAGAAAGGCGTGCCCCGATTGCACTAATTGCAGAGCCGGGCTTTTCGAATACAAGGTGTGGTTATTTAAAAGATGGTAGAGGAGACAGCCCGAAGCTGCTGGTCATACCGACCTGCCTCAGGCAAGAGATTTCAGGTAAGTAGCTCAGCAGCCTTATTTTGGAGTCGTGGTCGGTAAGGGTAACCCGTTGACTTTACCCCATTCCTCATCATCACTTATGAGTTTACCCATTTCATCCAGTAGCTTTTGATATTGGTCCCAGTTCAGAACTATGTAGCCCTGTTGCCGAGCAACAGGCGTTATCTGGGAGACTGCGGTTTCCCGTTTGCCGGTAATCTCGGAGGCAGCCATCACCTGCACCCTTCCCTTGCCTATTACGACCCGTATATCCGATTTGTGGGCAGCTCGCCACCTGGACCTGTCTTTGCTGGTTACTGGAGTGATGGAAAGGGGCTGTAGGGTCACTATCATAGGAAGTGCAAATACCCCGCTACTCTGAGGAGCAGAAAGTTTGTCGAGTAGTTTGTTAAAATCATCATTAACGCGGACGAGCAGGTTCCCCCGTTTACCCCGGTCGAGACGCCTTACAATGGAATCAAGCTCTCCGGAAAGGGTTTGCATATCTTGTTCCATTGTCGTCAGCCGGTCGTTAAGACTGTTCAGGAACCTCATTTTCTGCCTCCGACGCTGCTGCGTGAGACTCAAGGGCAGTCTTCACGCCTTCATACTTCTGCAGCTTCTGCCTTGTTCTCTCAAACTCTTGCCCGATCTCAAAGACCTTTTCAACTAAGGCGTCAAATCGAGTAAAGAAATCGCTGAACTCTTTTCTTACTTCCTGGCCTACAGCCCGGATTTCATTTATCTCCCTATCGGCTAACGTCTTTAGCTGCTTTGTGGCTTCCCCGGTCATGACCTTTAGTTCCTTAACACCGGCTACTTTGAGGGCATCAATTGCTCCTTCGATTTTGGCCCTCTCTTTCTCCAGAGTTTCCACCTGACCCTGGGCTTTCGCTAGTTTTAACTCATAGCTTTCAGTCTCTTCTTTCCTCGTCTTTAGCAGCTCAGCCATGTCGCCATATTGGGCTAGACTTTCAGCAAGTTGCTCCACTTTTTGAAACCGGTTCACAACCTGGTGCCAGGCAATTATCTGCCTTAACTTGATGCCCTTGTTGAAGAAGGTATGGACTGCCTCAATGGCTTCCTTTAAGTTATAATACTCTCTCCTGAGCGCCTCCTCTTTTGCCTGCCAGTTTTCAGCTTCTAGTTTTCTGGTCTCTATTTTTGTCTGAAGCCCTGTTAATTGCACCTCAGCCCCAAGTACTGCCTCGTAATCTTTTAAGTCACCGAAGAATTTGCTGGTGGCCTCTGTACTTTTAAGACCGTGTTTTGCCCCAATCTCCCGAAGGGCATCCCGTAAAAGGCTTAGCCGCTCGATATTAAAGCCTAGTCTTTCGAGTTCAGCCAGATGCTTTGCCAATTCACTCTTTTCCGCAAGCTTGGTCTCCAGGGTTGCAACCTGCTCGTTCAGGACATTTTGTCTGCCCTCCAGGGACGCAATATTACTCTCACCCTCTTTTATCTTCCGGTCCAGAGAGTCCAGCGTCAGTCCAGCCTGGTCTAACTCGCTTTGGACCAGGCTGGACTCTTCCTTTAGTGCCGCTATTTTGGTTCCGACCTCGGTGAAGAATCGCCCTATGGCAGTATATAACGGCCCCTTGCTGGTGCTGTGCTTGGCCAGGAATTGCGACCAGTCCAGACCTTTCTCCAGTCCATCCCAGAGTTCACGATAAATTTCATCAGTAAGCGACATGAAATCACCTCCACTATTTTAGTCCAGGGCAGCCTCTATACCCGGGAAGAAATGAGCTGGTGTTAGAGCCACCTTGGCCCACCTTTTTACTACGACGTACCACGCGACAGAATCAAAACGAGATATTAAACCGTATCTATTTTCGTGTTTCACTTCAAAATCCTGAACTTAAACTGGACTTTTTCCTGGACCGATTAGACGATTGCCCATGAAACTCCTCCTTCCGGCTCCCTAATCGGTCCCTGGTACGTTTCAGGTGTCCGATTTAGGGTAGCCCAATGGTATTGTGTATAATGCCGTCGGTATATCCTTCCTCAAATGATAGTTGACTCACTCCTTAACCATATAGAGCTATGCGAGGGTTCGCCCAGGCAGTATCAGAAGCAGCTTTACCAACAACGGTTAGACGATAATACCTTCTTGGTTGCCCCTGGTCATAATGGTCCTGAAACTCCGACGGCTCCTCCCTGCCGGTGAACTCTACCCATCCCAACCTCCGCAGGTTTGAGAAGTAGACAACGAAACTGTGGTAACGGCAGCCCCATGCTTTGTAAGGCATACGCGCCAGGTATCTTTCAGTAAGCCGGTCAATATTGTCAGGGTTGATTGGCCGTTTCTCTCGCCGGGCGCGCTTCTCTTCGGTTCGGACAGCCCGGTCCAGAGCCGTGGCTCGCATCAGTGCCATCTTGTAGTGGTAGAAGACATCGCTTTGAGGGGCGCCAACCTTGAGGTCTATCCTGGGTGAGCCATTCGGCGCGTTACCCAAGAGGAACTCACGTATGAACCAGCCGCAGCCAAAAGGGCGCAGGAACCCACCCCGGGACGGTCTCAGTAGCTCAACCACCGACCTTGTCCTCCAACCGCGTCTGAGTCCTCATGAACTATCCTTCTCCCAGAGTCTTTGATACCAGTCCCTATGCTCCTCACCAGACACCTTTCTATATCGAGCGGTGGTGTTGAAAGACTGGTGCCCGAGATGTTCTTGCAGGAGTCTCATACCGTCTCCTGAATCGTCTTTTTTCATAGCGTGAATGGCGAAGCAATCCCTGAGTTTATGCGGGGAAATATTGTGTACTTTTCCAGTTTCTGGGTTAACCAACTTAGGTAGACCGGCTCTCTCAGCGCACTCTTTAACAATTTGCCAAGCTCGATGGCGGTTAATCCCGAAGATTAAATTCTTTCCCTCTTTAACAACCGGACCACCACGGTTTATATACTCTTTGAGCATTTCCAAAGTCTGGCTATCAACGGGCAGCACCCTCTGGCGTCTATGCTCCTGTTCTCTAAGTACCTTCGTTATTTTGACCCCACACCTGGGACAATAACTCTGTCTCAAGCCCAGTTGTGCACCACAATCAGCACACGATATCTTCACCCTGCGTTTTAGGTGAACAATGGTAACGGTACCTTGTGTGAAATCAATATCATCAACTTTCAGGGAGAGGGCCTCGCTTATCCGGCAACCCAGACGGAAAAGTAGCATAATAAGCAATTTATCTCTGAGATATATCGCTACACTCATAAGCAGTCCTACTTCATTTATCTCGAGGTATGCCTTCACAATCTACACCCGCGGAATTCACCGTCATTTTAGAATCAAGACATAGAGATAATTCGTGTCTCGAATCAACCATATTTAACTCGCGGCAAATTAAAGCTCATTATCCGCATCATGGTCTTTTCGTAATTGAGCATCTTCTACTTCATCAAACAACCGCTTCAGTCCAGAACGAGGTATTAGAATTCTGCGACCGATGCGTATGCTCGGTATCCTACCGGTATTGATAGCTTGATAAATAAGCCCACGACTTATTTTAAGTAGCTTTCTCGCTTCATCCACTGAGTACACAAGTGGTTCTCGTTCATCTTTTGCCATCTTGAGTCCCTCCCTGTTACAGCCTTGACACTAGTGTAATTTTATGGTACACTATATGACAATATAGCAGTGTTTGATATAATATATTGGACAGTAGTTATAATCTTGAGCGTAGAGATGTTGTATGAAAAAGATTGTGCTGTCTCATAGTCAGTTAGAGCAAGTATTAAATCTTCGTGAAAACGGTATTAGTTGGGTAAAAATTGAAAAAGAAACGGGGGTTGCCCGGCGAATTGCCAAACGTGAGTATGATGAGTGGTCCTCTAAACAATCCCAGAGACAACTCGAAGACGCCCGTAAGGAGGTGGCTGCCCAGGAATATCGTATGCACCTGAACCTACTCTCCCAGATGGCAGACTTCCTGCTTGATTCACTTGTCATTCCAGCTCCACTGACTGACCTGCGAGGAGCAGACGAAGTTATATCGCAATTCCTGGAAAAGGACTTCTATCAGGATCAACCAACGTTTGAATTACGATTAGGACAGCAGCAACGAGAAAACCGCGTAGTCCGCATGAACGAACTCCTCTTCAAATCACTCCGTGACCACACGCAGAGAAAGGTGCCTTGGCAAGTGCTAGATGACTGGAAAGAGACCAGGAATAGCTGTGTGGAGGATATAATAAAAATGAGAAAAGAAATCCGCGAGGTTTTCGGGAATATTGTGAACCAGAAGCCTAAACTGAAGGAGGAAATTGATAAGGTTAACAAAGACTCGAATGTATTAGAGCATTGTGTAGATGGAATCCTTATCTACATGTGGCTAAACGACGTTATGGGCAATGAAAGCAAAGTCACGGCTGTTAAAGGACAAAGTTTGACTCGTCAGGGTACGGCTTGGATTGTGTTCCATAACGAAGCGCCTGTACAAACACAACTCACATTCAATGGTGAAAACCGTAATGTAAATGTGGATTTGGCTAAGGAGATTGTAAAGGCATCCAACTGGGCTATCACGAATCTCCGTGAGGGGAAAAGAGAGTTGATAGAACATTTGCGGAAAAAAATCCATAAGATGCAGGAAGCTGCTAGTGGACTGGAAGTAGCTCTAAATCCGTTCGTACTCCGTCCTATTATTCTTAACACCCGATGCGATATCTGTCCCATTTAAAAAGAATAGACTAAGGCTGGACAATAACCAGAAAGATCAGATGCTTTCCATTATCGGACAAATTGTCGACTGAGTTTATAGAGGAGGATGACCAAGATGAGAGGCCATATAGTCAAAAGAGGCGCAAACAGTTATTCTATTATCTTTGACGCCAATACTGACCCCGCTACTGGTCGGCGCAAACAACAATGGGTTACGGTCAAAGGTACCAAAAAAGAGGCTGAAAAGAGGCTTTCCGAGCTATTACACCAGCTTGATACCGGCACCTTTATGCGTCCAGGTAAGACTACCCTGGTAGAGTATCTTGAGCGGTGGTTAGCGGACTACGCCAAGCCTAACTTGGCACCCAGGACGGCGGAAGGCTATGAGCATATCATACGCCGTCATTTTATCCCGGCGCTGGGGAGCATAACGCTGACGGGGCTAAAGCCTGAGCACCTTCAAAGGTACTATTCAGAGAAGCTAGGCAGCGGGCGCTGTGATAATTCGGGCGGCTTGAGTGCCCAGACGGTAAGACATCACCATACCGCCCTACACAAAGCCCTGGAAACTGCGTTAGAATGGGGGCTGCTATCAAGAAATCCTGCCGATGCTGTCAGCCCGCCACGCGTGCAGCGCCCGGAGATGCAGACCTGGGATGAAGACGATATTGCCCATTTCTTTGAGGCTGCCAAAGACACGCCCTATTATGCCTTATTCTACCTTGCCCTTTTCACCGGCATGAGGCGATCTGAACTGCTGGCCCTGCGTTGGCAAGACATAGACTTCATACTAAGCCAGGTTTACGTAAGCCGTAGTCTGCATGTCCTGAAGGGCGGTAAGGTTGTCTTCAGGTCACCCAAGACGGCTAAGGGGAGACGCACAGTTGCCTTGCCACCTTCAGCCATTCTTGCGCTTAGAGGCCACCACGAAAAGCAGAAGCTGGAGCGAGTCATGCTGGGAATACCGCTAACCGATGATGACCTGGTTTTCGGTCACTTTGATGGTAAGCCGTTACTGCCCAATACCGTGACACACGCCTGGATTAAGCTGGTACGCCATACCGGTCTGAAGCCTATCAGGTTACATGACGCTCGCCATACCCATGCCAGCCTTATGCTAAAACAGGGCATACACCCGAAGATTGTCCAGGAAAGGCTAGGCCATAGTTCGGTAACAATTACCCTTGATACTTATTCCCATGTTGCTCCGGGCCTTCAACAAGCGGCGGCAGTTCGCTTTGACGAGGCTTTTAGCGCAAGGTATAATGAACCTAAAAATGAGCCTGTTGAAAAATTCCGTTAGCAAAATGTTAGCAAAAATGGTAATGCCACCGTTATGTTAACCAGCTTGGGGGTCAAATTAGCTTCAAAATAGAGCGTGCGCCTATAGCTCAGTGGATAGAGCATCGGTCTTCGGAACCGAGGGTCGTGGGTTCGAATCCCCCTAGGCGCGTACCTAGACTGCCATCATTTGCCGACATCCTCACCGCCCAACCAAGGTCACTGTGATATTGACATATGGGCACAAAATAGCATATAATACGACTACTGGCATTTCAGGTTATTGCCAGAATTGCTCCAGGAAACCGCAATAATCTGTTTGAGCAGTGCCATGGAGAAAAGGGTAATTATGGATAACGATGCCCAGGCTATGCGTGAAAAGAAAATACTAGTGGTAGACGATGAACCTAATGTCATCAAATCGTTGACATTCGTGTTGAGGAAAGAAGGATATGATGTGTCTTCAGCAGCCAACGGCGAAGACGCAATGACAAAAATCCGGGAATCAAAGCCAAACCTGATGTTTCTCGATGTGATGATGCCAAAGAAGAACGGATATGAAGTATGTCAGGAGGTGAAGAGTAATTCAACTTTGAGCGATATTCACATCATCATGTTGACCGCAAAGGGTCAGGAGGCAGATAGGGAAAAGGGCTTGAATGCGGGCGCCGATGAGTTCATGACCAAGCCTTTCAGCCCTATGGTGGTTGTTGACAAAGTTAAGGAACTATTGGGATAAGTGATAAGCACCCAGAAAAATCTTCGATTTTCCTGGGAACCCGCTTTGTAGCCAGAGATGCTCCTAGAGCCGAACAGGAGGGGATGAACATGAAAGAAAGAGGTAATAGGCGGCA
>Ga0315296_10005520_pt1 | contig 10108 bp, 8 predicted proteins | sample YL17G14_18_MG_FD_203921 | JGI IMG/M metagenome (GOLD analysis project Ga0315296, IMG submission 203921) | Sediment microbial communities from Yellowstone Lake, YNP, Wyoming, USA - YL17G14_18 | ecosystem: Environmental > Aquatic > Freshwater > Lake > Sediment | place: USA: Wyoming | collected... | reverse complement strand
CATATCTGATGCCCACCTCTCAGGCGCCATTCACATCCAAAACCTGAACACGTGGATTCTCAAACCCACCGAAACAATCCACGATATTCGCCACTACCTCCAACACGGTCTGAACATTGAAAGAATATACCCAAAACAACCGAACATTCCGCCCCCACAAAACCTGACTATGGCCCTGACAACAGTCTTCAACGCGTTACTGCATGCATCAAGAGAGACTGAAAGCACTCAGACACTGGAATACTTCAACGTGTTTTTGGCGCCGTACATGCGTGGCCAAGATCCAGCAAATGTCAAGCAAGCGTTGCACGAATTCGTCTCGGCACTGGCACAACATGCGGACACGGCGATAAGCATTGAACTGACGGTTCCAGACCATTTGGCAAAGGAAACTGCCCGCACCCCCAAACCATCAGGAAAATACGTGGAATACAAGGAAGAAACTCAACAACTAGCCAGTCTAATCCTCGACACGATGACGGAACAAAGTACTGAAAAGCCTCTTCTCAACCCCAAATTGATCATCAAAGTTCGCTCTGAAACCCTCACAGACCAACATGCTCAGGCTCTGCTTCTAAAAGCACACAGACTGGCGGCAGAAACAGGCATTCCCTATTTCAGTAACCACCAAGAAAAAACACAGAGGCAGACCGCTTATACACCCACGGGCTTCAAACTTGACGCGGACCTCGATGGTGACTGGGAAACCGACACGGTCCGAACAGGTCTTCTGGGCACAGTCACCATAGACTTGCCACGTGCAGCAGTTGAGGCAGAGAAAGACAAGAACAGGTTCCACGAAATCCTGAAAGAAAGAATAGAGATGGCAGCTCGTGCCCTTGAGATCAAAGCACGCATGCTGAAACAGCACGGCAAAACCCAGCTTCCATTCCTGACGGAAAACGAAAACGGTGACCAATACTTCCGCCTCGAAAGTGCTGGACGGATCATAAACCTGTCTGGCATCAAAGAAGCCGCCGAAATCCTGACGGAGAGGCCCCTACCGGACGAGAAAACCGCAAGTCTCATCGACGAAACCGTCCAAATAATCAGTGTATACTCGAATAAGATCGGCAGAAAACGTGCAAGACGGCTTTACCCAGCAACGTTGCCAACGCCGGAAGCGAATGAGAGACTCGCACAACTCGACGCAGAAAGGTATGGCATAGGAAAAATCAGGTACGCAGGCACACGAGACAAACCATACTACACCACAACAACCCGACTGACCATTCAAGGCAACACTATAAGCACCGACCCTCTCCAAAACAAACTGCGTGAAATAAGAACGGGCGGAAACCTCACAATCATCGAGCTTGGGGACACAACTTACCACCCGACCCAGCTAATGGCCTTGACAAAACAGCTTGCCGAGAGCAAAGTAGACTTCTTCACGTACAACCTCAGACAAACCTACTGCACAAACTGCAAAAAAACCAGCCTAGGACACCAACACAAATGTCCAACATGTGGTGCCGTGGCCACACTAGTCCACTACGACAGACACACGAGCACGTAGAAGGCTACTTAACTGCGCCCAAAATAAGCGCAAGCAGAGCCATTCTCACCACGATTCCATTGCCCACTTGTTGGAAATACCTCGCAAAAGGCGTTCCATCCACCTCGGCTGCAATCTCATCCACACGAGGCAATGGATGTAACACAATCAAGTCCTTCTTAGCCTCGCTCAGGCTCTGAAGGTCAACCCGATAGGAACCCTTGACCTTAGCATACTCAGCCGGGTCGGGAAAACGCTCCTTCTGAATCCGCGTAATATACAAAACATCCACCAGCGGAACAATCTTCTCCAGACTCGACTTCTCCGTCACAGGAATCTTCTCCTTAATCGTCTGCAGAACCTCCCGACGCATACGCAGAGTGTCAGGCGAAACCAAGAACAATTCAATATCATACATGGACAAGGCATACGCAAGCGAGTGCACGGTACGCCCGTAACGCAGGTCGCCCGCAAGAGCAATCTTTAACCCGTCGATCTTGCCCCGTTCTTTCATCATCGTGTACAAGTCCAACATAGCCTGCGTCGGATGTTCCTCCGCACCGCTCCCACCGTTGAGTATGGGCACTTTGGCAAACTCAGCCGCAAGCCGAGCTGCCCCCTCCAACGGATGTCGCAACGCGATGACATCTGCATAGTTCTCAACTGTGCGTACGGTGTCGGCAAGGTTCTCACCCTTCTTCACACTCGCAATCTCGGCCTCTGCAAAACCTATCGCAGATCCGCCTAGTTTGAGCATGGCTGATTCAAAACTCAAACGTGTGCGCGTACTTGCCTCAAAGAACAGTGTCGCCAGAATTTTCCCGCGAAGCATGTCCGAACTCTTCATGGTCAAGGGTTCCATGGATTTCGCAACTTTGAAAATGTGATCGATCTCTTCGCGAGTGAAATCTTTGATCGAGATTATGTCTCTGCCTTCGAACTCCAAACTCCCACCGAACACAAATCCTACTCGACTGCTTAAATAACTTTTTAACGAAGCCCATTCAACAAGCAGCGGCCTCTGCGTGCTGAGGAGTTTAAAGTTTTTTATGTGGGTAGCAGTATAAGGCTCTGTCTGGGGAAGGAATCTAACATGAATGACAAGATGTTGCGCGTTTCAAAAATCAAGTATGGCACGGTCATTGATCACATAACCGCTGGACACGCGTTGGACGTCGTGAAGATCTTGGGGATAACAGGGGAAGAAAAAGGCCCCATCACCGTGGCGATCAACGTGCCCAGCAAACTGTTGAAGGTTAAGGACATTGTTAAGATTGAGGGTCGCGAGTTGAAGCCGCAGGAAGTCGCGAAAATCGCTCTGCTTGCTCCGCATGCGAGCATCAACATTATTCGGGACTACAAGGTCGTGAAGAAGCAGGAGGTCAGGCTGCCGAAGCTGATTGAGAACATTATAAAGTGTGCGAATCCTGCTTGTATCAGCAATAGTAATGAGCCTGTTAAGGCGAAGTTTTATGTTGATAGTGAAGACCCGTTGCTTCTCAAATGTCACTATTGCGGGTTTATCATCGAGAAGAAGGATGTTCTTGGGCAGTTTTAGCGTTTTTCTGGCTTTACGTTTGTAAAGTTACGCGAAATGTTTATATCGTAAGATAGCATATGCTATATTGTGATATGTCTGCAGAGAGACATATTGTATCCCTGCAGAACAAAACTACACATAAGGCGAAAACATGTTCGAACTCATAACAAACAACTTCGTCATAATAATGCCAGCACTGTGGGCAGGATTGGGGACCTACGCCCTATGGTACTTGACGAAAGCCCAATACTATTCGCCAATAACCCGCGAAGAAGCCCGAACACTCTGGTACATACACCACCGGGCCCTCCATTGTGGTGCCAGAAGATGGCGAAAAATCAAACGTGAAGACCAAATAATAGGCTTCCAATGCGAATGCGGATACAAACACGTACAAAAAAAGCCGCTCGTAGCCCATTCACCCTCGACAATCATAAGCACGCAGACAGACACCTTTGACAAGATGCACACAACTCACCATTGAACCCTAAACACCGAAAGTCACAGTCAAAACCCTTGCAAATTGAAAGCCACCCTGCCCCCGAAAAACAAAGCCCTAACAGGCGCAGCCGGTACTTCTGGAATTATTGACTAGCCACAAGACAGACTGTGATGTCAGTTGCTCCCATTACGGATTGTCCAACTGGCCACAAGCCTCATGAAACAGGCGTTCAAAGAACTTTTTTCTCAGCGGTTCGCCTTTGCCCAGGCCGACGCATTCATCTGTCACCGAAAAAATGTATTTCTCGTCTTCATTTGCCCTCAGTTCAAAGGGATAAAAACGACAAACTAAGGGTCTGAGCGCGTAGACCCTGCAGGACTTCTCGTCCAAGAAAACACAGCGCCCGCCTTCAGGCGTCTTTCTCATTTCGTAGGTGTACGGCTCACGGCCTTTGATTTCAAAGGCAAAGTTCCCAACAGGCTGCAGAATCACTCTTGAGATCCGTTCAGCCTCTTGCTTGAGCAACAGAATATGCCGGACATGTGCTTCTGTATCCATGCAACAGACCGCGCAACGTGTGCACTCAAAAAGAAGACCCTCGGGATAGCCGAACAATGTTGTTTTCTCCAACATCATCAAATACTTCTGCCTCGAAGGCTAAAACCGTTGCTGAAGGTCGTAAATGGGTGTGCATTTTAAAAGCAGTCAGGCAGGTAACACAGAACAAGAGTGTTGATTAATGTTAAGACTGGATACACCGCCTAGAAGATGTTGATGGCACTTGGTAATGCTGAAGACTCCGTTGCACTTGGTGAGTGCTGCACAAACGTGTTTTTTTAAATATGTCCAGTTGGGAATTTAGCACCCGAGGCTCACAACGTCCAGAGTTTTCCCAGCTCATTTCTTGAAGAAATACACTGAAAAACAAGGCCCGCCGGCGCACTGTTTTAACGCTCGTTACCGGCATATTTCGTCGGGTTCGTGTCAAAGGTCGCTTTGCACGTTTGGCTGCAGAAGTAGAAAGTCTTGCCCATGTATTCTGACCTGAGCTTGGCAGTTTTCTCATCCACGCTCATCCCGCAGACAGGATCCTTAGCCAAGTGTGTTTTCCCCCATTAACTTCGTTTAGACGTGGTTTTTTCTTCGAACCTTTCGTATTCGAACTTGGACAGCTTTAGCAATGCAGAGTTGCTTACCACTGTTAGTGAACTAATCGCCATCGCCCCTGCCGCAAACATGGGATTTAGCAACCCAACAGCAGCCACTGGAATCATGACAGTGTTGTATATGAATGCCCAGAACAGGTTAGTGTTAATCTTCGTCATTGTTTTCCTGCTCAACTCTACCCCAAGAGCAACATCTCTAAGATCATCCTTGATTAGGACTATGCCGCCTGTCTCCTTGGCGATATCGGTCCCGCTTCCTATTGCTATTCCTATATCGGCCTGAGCTAGAGCTGGAGCATCATTGATGCCGTCGCCAACCATAGCCACAGTCTTTCCTTCACCTTGAAGCTTCTTAATCGCGTTGACCTTTTCCCAAGGCAACACATTGGCTATCACTTGATCTATGCCTGCTTGTTTTGCAATCGCTTTTGCTGTCCTTTCATTGTCACCGGTCAAGATGGCTACTTCCAACCCCATGCTCTTCAACTTGTCAACTGCCTCGATTGCATGCTCCTTCAGAGTATCCATAGCTGCGACTAATCCCGCAGGTTCCCGATTAACGGCCAAGATCATCACTGTCTTGCCCTGCTCCTCTAACCGCTGAATATCTGGTTCCAGTTGCTCAACTGAAACATTTTCACTTTGCATGAGTTTCCGATTTCCAAGAAAAATAGTCTTGTTCTCAACGGTGCATTTTACTCCGTACCCTGGAACTGCCTCGAAGGACTCTGCGTCAGGAATGTTAGGCACAATTTGTTGCGCTTTGTCAAGTATTGCCTCGGCAAGCGGATGCTCTGAGCCTTTCTCAGCTACAGCTGCAAGTCTCAGAACTTCTTTCTCTGTATAGGCATTGTAGACTAGGACATCAGTGACTGAGGGCTCTCCTTTAGTCAGTGTTCCCGTCTTGTCAAACACAACTGTCTTCAGTTTTCTAGCTCTCTCCACATATTCGCCGCTACGCAGCAATACGCCATATTCAGCGCCTTTGCCTACCCCTGCGAGAATCGCTGTGGGAGTGGCAATGCCCAGGGCGCAAGGGCAGGCGATCAGCAGAACAGCCAGCAAAGCGAAGAAGGCGGCCGAGAATCCACTTGCAACATACCAGTACGCAAAGGAAATCGCCGCAACAGAGAAAACTATGGGAACGAATTTCTCAACTACTCGGTCTGCAAACTTTTGAACGGGCGCGCTTGAAGCCTGTGCTTCCTCTACCAGATGCACGATCTGTGCGAGAGCTGTCTCTTCTCCGACTTTCGTTGCTTTGATTCTGAGAAGTCCCATCTTGTTCATTGTGGCACCTATGACTTCGTTTCCAACATCTTTTTCAACAGGTATACTTTCGCCGGTGATGATTTTTTCATCAACCGAAGAGTACCCTGAGATCACGACTCCATCTGTAGGAATTTTCTCGCCTGGCTTTACTATCAAAACATCGTCCACTTGTACTTCATCGATGGGAAGTTCTACTTCTTTTCCGTCTTTGAGAACTCGCGCAATTGTGGGTTGAAGTTCGAGCAGCTTCCTTATGGAAGCGGCTGACCTTCTGCGTATGCTTTCTTCGATATACTTCCCCAGCAGGACAAAAGCTAGTATGCCAACAGCTATCTCTAGGTATCCTTCTCCACCACTTGCTATCGTGGGGAAAAAGGCATATGCTGCGCCAAAAGTCCAGCCTGCAACTACCCCGGCGGATACCAAGACATCCATGTTGATCGCACGGTTTCTGAGAGAACGGTAGGCTCCTATGATGATGCTGCGGCCAGCTATCCATACGACAGGCGTTGATATGATGAACAGTACTAGGTTGTAGATTTTGAGTCCACCGACGAGTGTAGAGGACATTAGTACAGCAACGATGCTGAACAAAGCCAGCACTCGCAACCCGGCGACGGCCAATACGCCTGCCAGCGTTATGGCGACTCTGCGTTTCATCGCTTTCAGTTCTTGTTCGGGTTGTTCGTAGACGTCAGCACATGACTGACTGCAGAAATAGTAAGTACGGTCTCCGATCTTTCTCTTAATGGCTTTGTCTTTGTCTACGTCCATTCCACATACAGGATCTCTTGGCATGATTTTATCCCCAACTCATGTATACATTTATCCGTGGTTGTCAAGTATTTAACTATATCTGAAACAGATATATCTTCATAGACATTAATTAGGGGAGTCGACAATGTCGGGTATCAGCTACATAACAGGGTTTTTATGCGGAGATATCCGAAAAATACTGTTCCAAAAAACGAAGCATGTGGCGAGCGTCCATGCAATGCGTAGAAGGACGTCAAGAATCTGAATATGCATTCTATTCAATTCCAGAAATTGTCAGTCTATGCTCGACCAGAGGATTTTCCTGATGTTTCTCGCTTGTATGACTCAGCGCAGTGCACGCAACAGAACATCATTTCTTTGCCTCTGAGTACTTCCTTGTGTCCGCCTTCATATACTTTGCAGCCACAGCTTGCGCATATCTGTAAGCCTGGTTCAATGGCAGCAGATACGAGGACTGAAAAGCGCTTAAACAATTGCCTGCAGAGTTCTCTTCCTTTTTCTGTCAATTCGAATACTTTCTTTTTCTTCTCTCCGACGGGCTCAAGCGAGTGTTTCACAAGGCCTTTTTTCTCAAGTTGACTGAGGAATGGGTAGACTAGACTGGGGCTCACTTCCTTGCCCACCCTTTTTCTGAATTTGCCTATTATGCTGTAGCCGTGGCTTGGTCCTTCATATAGTATTGTGAGTATGTAGAACCGCGAGAAGTCGGAAACTATTGCGTCTATCTCTTTCGTAGACATGCTTGCACCAGATTTGTCTTTGAAAGATATATCTACGAAAGATGTTTAAATACTTCGCGTCACGGCACTGGATCTTCTGCGGTACTGACCAATTCCGCGTGCTCTAGATGTTCACGTTTGCCAGACGCAAGGTGTTTAGCAGCACTAGCAATGTTAGGCCGTCATCGCCGGAGGCTACGGCAAACCACAACGGAATGAAACCCATTAACCCAAGTGCACCTAGGATCAGCTTGACAGCCAACGAAGCCGCTATGTTTTGTTTGGCAATTTTGGTTGTTGTATGGCTTAACTTGATCAGATATGGAATCTGGATTAGCTTGTCTTTGACCAAAACGACATCTGCGGATTCAAGGGCAACATCAACTCCTCTGCTTCCCATAGCCATGCCCACGTCAGAGGCGGCAAGTGCTGGAGCATCGTTAATCCCATCCCCTACCATTGCTACTTGTCCATATCTTGCTTTTATCTGGCCCAAAACTCTCAACTTGTCCTCGGGAAAAAGCTCCGAATGGATCTCAGTCATCCCCAACTTTGTAGAGATCTCCTGAGCGATTTCAGCCTTGTCTCCAGTGAGCATTGCGACGTGAATACCCGCTCTTTTCAATGCTTCAACGGTTTCAACGGCATCTTTTCGAACGTCGTCAGCAACACAGATAGTCGCCACAGCAGACTTGTCGATCGACACACACGTGAACATGTGTTTGTCTTTTTCGTGAATCTCAGTGATTTGGTCACAGTTACAGGCATATTCTTCCATTAGTTTCATGTTTCCAACAACTACGTGAACATCATCAACGTAGCCGATGAGCCCCTTACCAGGAATCTCCTTTATTTCTTTCACATTCAACTTACTAAAATTCAAATTGCGTTCAGTTGCTTTTTTCACCACGGCTTCGGCGAGGGGGTGGTGAGAATACTGCTCCAACGCGGCAGCGTACGTTAAGGCACGGGATTCCGTGGCGTCGACGCTGTTCACATTATGGACTCTGGGTTCGCCCAACGTTAATGTTCCAGTCTTGTCAAAAACAACCGCTTTGACCTTGGCCAGTTTTTCAATGTAAATTCCTCCTTTGATGATGACTCCTCTTCTGGCAGCGATCGTTATCGCCGTAAAAATAGTTGCAGGAACTGAAATAAGAAAAGCGCTTGGGCATGAAATCACTAAGAGTATCAGGGACCTGTAAAGCCACTCTTCAAATGAACCGCCTGTTATTTTGGGAAACACCAGAGCTGTGACAACAGCCAAGGATATTACTATTGGTACGTAGATGCGGGCGAATCTGTCAACCAGTTTTTCGATCGACGCCTTCCTTCTTCTTGACTCAATGACAAGCTTAACAATCCTTGACACCAAAGTATCTTGTACAACACTCTTCGTAACGATCTTAAGAAGACCCCCCAGATTCAGCGTGCCCGCATAAACACAGTCATCCACTGCCTTCGTCACTGGAACGGATTCGCCAGTGACAAGCGATTGATCAACACTAGAATTGCCATTAACCACGATGCCGTCAAGAGGAATTCTTTCTCCAGGTTTGAGAAGAATTGTCATACCTGGCTGAATTTCTTTCACGTCAACGCTTTTCGCAATCCCGTCGACTAGCACGGTTGCCTTGTCGGGCATGAACCGCGATAGCTTCTCAACAGTCTTTCGGGCTCTACCTTCGATGTAACCCTCAAAATACTCTGCCAAAGAATAAAGAAAAAGCACAGTTGCAGCTTCAAAAAGAAAATTTAGGTAAGCCGCACCCAATGCGGCGACTGACATGAGAAATTCAACAGAAAACCTTCTTTCGACAATGAGTTCTTTCAATCCAAGGTAACCGATGTATATACCTATGATGATAACCGTCAGGTGATATATGATTCTGGAAATGCTTGCAGGTTTGTCTAGCAACGGAATAGTGAAGCCCAGCGGAATTCCCTGAAGCAAGAAATCAAGCAGGCTTGCAGCCGCTATCGTCAGGCCTAGTGTTAAGGCCAATATTACCCATGTGTGCCTTTCTTCTCGCTCGTAAGCCCCTTCTTTTCTATCAGCACTACAAACCATCTGCTCCCTGGCCTCGCACTCAGAGAACTCGGGCGGCGGTATTAATCTAATGCTGAATTAATGGAACAAAATATTAATAAGATAATACTCACACGTCACTACATTAATATCAGGGGTTGTTAAACATGACAGTGATTAGCATCACGCTTCCGAGTGACCTTCTTAAAAAGTTCGATGACTTCATGAAGATGCGGGGATACTACAGCAGGTCAGAAGCATTCAGGGACGCTGTGAGAAATCTGATTGCCGAGTCCGAAATCTCAAAACTTGAGACCGGCGATGTGGCTGCTACCATAATGATCACGTGCGATTATGCGCGGAGAGATGTTGACTTGAGAATAACTGAGGTAAGACACGAATTTGACGATGTGATAGTGGAAAATGTGCACAGACACATTGATGATAAGTACTGCTTGGAGATTTTTATTGCACAAGGAAAAAACGAGAGAATACTTGATCTAGTCGGAAGAGTCAGGGGGATGCGTGGCATCCAACAAGTCAAAGCAATGTTCATGTCCTTATAGCTACCTGTAAGCGCGTGTTTAGCAACGAACGTTCTACAAAAAAAGACCGATTTTGAATATGATGGACGAGAACGACTGCCTGAAGTTCTTCAGTCAGAG
>Ga0315296_10005518_pt1 | contig 10109 bp, 12 predicted proteins | sample YL17G14_18_MG_FD_203921 | JGI IMG/M metagenome (GOLD analysis project Ga0315296, IMG submission 203921) | Sediment microbial communities from Yellowstone Lake, YNP, Wyoming, USA - YL17G14_18 | ecosystem: Environmental > Aquatic > Freshwater > Lake > Sediment | place: USA: Wyoming | collected... | reverse complement strand
TTGCCGCCGTCAGGATGGGGATGGAGAAGGTGAAGTGAGCTATCTTGAAATCAATGTTTGTCTGGTCTGGGTTGATGGTTACATCGCCGGGGGCAATTGCCACCTCGTCAAATCCGTAGGAACGCCTCAGTTGCCTGAATTTGGGTGCCGCCATTTTGCCATCCTTCTTAAGCGCAAACTATATCAGAAGCAGCAGACTAAAGTCAAGAAATTATCGTAGCCTATCCCCCTTACCCCCTTCCCTACTTATGAAGGAGACAAACTTAACGGGGCGTTTAAGAGGGGCAAAGCCCCTCTTTTCAAAAACCTTCCCCCTCTCCTTTTCAAGGAGAGGGGGAGTGGATGCAATTGATACAACTTCACAAATTCCACCGGAACCTCTTCGTCTTGTTTTGATAAGACCACTTGCTAGGCGGTCAACCCGCGCAAATCGCTAATCAAGGCATTCGCTTGGTGCCAGGTCCAAGCTTTTTTGCAGCCCATGCTTCTACGCAAAAGCGACAGGAGATTGAACAGCATCGGGTCAGTAAATCCATGCTTTGCCCGATTTTACTCAGCGGAAACTACGCTTTCGCATCAAGCCTCCAACTCATAGGGCTTTGTGAGTCGTTTCTTCAGCCTGTGCCTTCTGGTCTTGATTGTACTTCGTCTCTGCCTATCCCGTGTGATGTCCTTATCTCCATAGATCTTGTCCATTATGCGGTACACATCCCCGCATGCGAGGTGCTCATCAGCTACCCGCAGTTTGTCCGCCATTGTAGCCACGCGTGACGTTCTCAGCCTCTGAGGGATCGAGTAGCCCAGACGCCTTAGAAGTTCCTTAGCCAGCCTTCCAGCTTCTTTATGGAGTTGGCTTGCTGCTTCAGGCGGGTAGCCTGGGGGTGTCTCCACCCTCATGTAAAAAGCTCTGTCGCGGGGAGGCCTCTGTGAGGGCGACAACTGGTTAGAGGGAGCCCCGTTTAGATTGAGCAACGTAGTCTCAACTGAACCGTGCCGTTGGATGACATATAGCCCTAGCCGTTGTGCTTCATATGACAGCCATTGTAAGAAAAGCGGCTCGGTACTTTCAGAGACTACACGGATACGTGGCCACTCCGCTTCCATCACATGGGGTTGCTTCTCTGGTTGGTATCCTCTTAGCAAACAGGCCATTGCCACCACCCAGGGGGCGAGACCAAAGCGCTCTCCTACTATCCGGCATTTGTCGTGCCATGCTCGATATTCTGGCGAGGAGGCACGTTGGCTAAAGGTTTGCCACCACTCTTGAGTTGTGAGTAGCCGCTTCCTTGTTAAGATGCCCAGTCTCTTCATGATATCTTGCCCTTCTGCTCGCAGCTTCTCCAGTTCACCCGATTGCCGTAGGGCAGTAAAGCGCTCATAAACGTGCTTTCTCCATCGCTCCTCAGGAGCGGTTCTAGACATCTCAGTTTCCTTTAAGAGTTGCTTATTGGTAACCAGTCACTTTCACGTACAAATTATAATTCCACTTAGAACTAGCACTCACTAAGCATAACACGGGGCAAAGGGGAAGTCACGTGCCCACAATGGAAAAGGAAGAGGCTACAAATCAGGCAAGTTGAGTTTCGCAGTAACGCTACTGCGGAAATTGGTAAGCTATTCGGGCTTGAAGCCGGGCACAGGATGGCAGAAGAAGCCAATGATGAATTGACTATCAGGCCATTGAAAAGGACCGCGAGCAAGTGTCTAAGAGGCAAAGGGGACAGAATCCCAAACTTATAGTGCGTTTACGCCATATTGATGTTCCTGATGGGGGCGAGAGGCTTCGCCGTGCCATTGAGATTTTGCTCAACGCATCGGCAACAGATAGGTCCCAATCAAAAGAGACGCCGCCGGACGAAGTCGCTGCCGAGCTCCCTCGGCCGCACCGAGCGCAGAGAAAAAGACACGTATGAGGGATTCGACCGCTCTGGAACATCGATTCGAGGTTAAAGAATGCACAAAGCCTATCTAGAAACAGACGAAGTCAGAAGACTGGAAAAAGCGGCCACCAATCTCAGGGATCGCCTGCTTATCAGGTTACTCTCTCACCTGGGATGTCGCATTTCTGAAGCTCTGGGTATCAAGGTAGAGGACATTGACCTGGATAATGGCACTGTCACTATCTTGCATCTGAAGGCACGCATGAAGTTATCTTGCCTTAAGTGTGGTGCCAGACTCGGCAAAGGCCATACCTATTGTCCTAAGTGTGGAGTAAAAGTGGAAAAGGCAATCGCCGAGGAGAAGGAACATCGCCGGGTAAGGACTCTACCCATCGATGGCGAAACACTCAGGATGGTCAAAGAATACATTGAGCGCGGCGGACCGGTGATACGGGACGGAAAACGGTTAATCTTCGGAATCAATCGCCACCGAGGATGGCAAGTCATCCGTGACTGTGCTAAAAGAGCGGGATTACCAAAGCTTATGAATCCCGAAACAGGGAGAGTCCACAACGTTGGCCCCCACAAATTAAGAGATTTCTTTTCTGTCCACGCTGTGAAGAGGGATGATAGTGGTGATGGGCTCAGGATGTTGCAGGAACACCTCGGACATCAAAGCATCGTTACTACCATGCGTTACCGCAAGGTCGCTGGGGAAGAATTAAAGGCATGGTTCGGGAGACTGTGGGAGGAGGAAGATGGTCGTTGAGCCACTAAGACCTGTGAGAGGCGGCTTTCTCCGTCCCTTTGGCTGCGGCTGGTTTATCCAGGAGTTTTTAATGGGCAATGGCCCCTACGGCTCACCAACCATAAATCCTGACGTTGGTGCTCCTCAGGCTGATATCTTCCACCACTACAAGATGGCGTTGATGAGAGCCACGGCACTGGACAGAGCTACCAGGGCAGAAGAGAAGAGAGCAAAGCGAGAGAAACGCTCTATTGAGCCTGATAACATTGAGAGGCTAGCCAGGCAGTATCTTGCCCGCATGCCATACAAGGCTCAAGGTTGCCGGTACCACTCATTCGTCACTTACTTTTCAAACCTTGTCCGATTAGGCTGGGTAGAGGCGACGGGTCAGGAAGAGCCGTCAGCTTTTCAGGAGCACTATCCCGATGGTCAGCCGAGACGGTACTACCGCCTGACACAGGCCGGAAGAGGGGCCGGCGAGACTGCCTGGTCAAACCCCTATCTCGCTCTCTACGGCTGAAAGCCGGTCAAGCACTTCGGGTCGATGGCAGGTGGTTCTGTGGAGTCATCAGTCTACTAAAAATCGAAGGAGCGTTTTTTGTTCACCTTTCGTTCAAATGCTGTTCAAGTCCCTGTTCAAATGTTAGTTCAAATAGCAGTTCACATGTTCATCATATCGTTCAAATGTCCGCCAACTGTCAGGGCATAAATCGTATGTAAAGGAGGCTAAAAATGGAGAGGTTATCAGCAAAGAAAAAGCTCGCTATAGTCAGGCAGTACCTATCTGGCTTATCCTATGATGAAATGGCCGTCAAAAGCGGTGTCAGCAAAGGGACAGTCGCCAACGTCGTCGCTGACCTGAAAGCGGGAAGATTTCCCGAGGCAGCTGATGTTGTTTACCAGATTGAACTACTTCGTGAATTGTCCCTCGACCTCAAACGGTTAAAACTGACTCCTGTGCAGTGTGCTACCGGGCTCATTGTTCTCGCTCGGATCTACGAATGTGGTCTTGATCCAGCCGACATCGGCCGTTGGCCTCTCATTCTCAAGTCAGCAGGGACTGAGGATGGGGCTCAGGAACTCGTCAGGCTGGTTTACAGCATTCAGGAAGTCCAGAGTAGGACAGGCTTGAGTCTCGAAGACCTCGACGATAAGGTCCACGAGCTGGAGAGAAAAGCCGCCGACCTAGAGCCAATGTCAAAGCAGTATGAGGATTACCGAAAGCAACTCGCTAAGCTAACCAAACAGCGGGATGAGCTTGCCAGCGTGGTGGCTAGTCTTGATGAGAAATACAAACTGCTGAGCCCCCGGGTAAAGGATCTGGAAAAGCGCGAGCAGTATTTGTCACGCCGGACCAAGGATATGGAACCGAGGGCTGAGAAAGCTGAGGCAACCCTCGCTACCCTGAGCAAAGAGAGACAAAGGCTTCTGGATATTGGCCTTTCCCCTGAGGCACTGGCTGAATTCAGCGAGAGGGTACAATCTATCGCGCAGCATCACCGTATCGCACCGGCGCAGCTCAGGGGCAGGCTGCTGCAGGAGTTGGAAAAGCTCGATCAGGGGCTTGGGTTGGAAGCACTAATACGGAGTCGGCAGCTAGAATTGGAGAGGCAGGAGCGAGCAGTTGCCCTGACCAGACAGGAGCAGGAAGGCTTAAAAGCGGTTGTTGCCAGTCTCAAACAGGAAAAGGCAGGTCTGGAGGCCAGCATCAAGAATACCAGAGAGAAGGTGAGCAGGGAAATAGCCAAAATCATTCCGGCAGCCATGGATGCGATCAATCGGTTGGTAGACGAACTGCGGCGCGGACATGGCGAGGCTCTGGTAGAAGTGCGCCAGCTCAGGGATGAAGCCCTGGAAGTGGGTAAAGAGGTCGGGCGATACGAGCAAATGCTTCAGGCCAAACAATGGTTGAGTGACTTACTGGCCCTGGTACAGGGAGACGAGAGCATCGAAGGCAAACAGGTCAGGGTCATCGTCCTATCGGTATTACGCGGTGCTGCAGCCTGGTTAAAATGCCATAGCTCAGAATCCTTCTTAGTGTCATCTCTGTCATCTGCCACTGATAGACTGCTGAGAGAGCTGGAACAATGGAAAGTCTGAAGTACTTTCATGACTACCTCGAAAATTTGCAGCATCAGGCGAGGAAACTAGCCTCAGCCGGTCTCTCTTTGAACAATCTATTTGCCGGAGAGGCAAAGCGGCTGAACCAGGAGGATGAAGCATCACGCCTGAGGGCATTATATCGTGCCATCGTAGAACAGTTGGAGCGAGTGAAACGGAACGAGGGTTCAGCAAGCTATGGCCACAGTCAGGCAAAGCTGATAACTTCCTGGGGCGGATTGGTTGTGGGCGCTGTCATCAAAATGACGTCGAAAGATAAACGACTATCGGCTTTTTCAGACCATTTACTTAAAAACCTTGGCGGCAAAGACCCCCCTTTCGGTATGGTTCTGGTCTGTATCGGCTCACAAGGTCTGCCTGATAGCGTGGAAGTTGTCTCTATATCCCGGTTAGCTCGTGAGTCAAACCGAGAGGAATCTGAGGTTATCAACGAGTTGCAACAGGGTGGCTGTCTCTTGTTCAGTGAAAAGGCCTTCTCGCTCCTGATTGATAAGTTAATCAATGATGTTCAAGGGGGACGGTTGCTCTTGCCTATAACTACGGAGAAGCTGTCTCAGCTTAAGCCATCAAGCCGCCTGAAGCTTAAAGCTAAGAACTCAGCATAGGTGCCGCTTTCCTAGCCATGATAATCCCCTCTTTGCCCTCTACAGTGGGAGCTAGAGGGGAGCTTGGCAAGCTAGGCTAAGGCGAGTCCAAATCTTTAATCTGCTGAAATCCCACCTTTTTATTGCTTAACATTTTTTCATGAAAATATAGGTTCATTCCGTTAATGCACAATAGTTCCTTTTGTTGGATGATATAGCTGGAAAATCAAACGCACCTTAACAATTGAATATAGCAAAGCTTTGACCTGAACGCTTGCCCCTGAAAGGGGGTAAGTAATGAAGCAAGCGGAACTAACACAGGAACTACTAGCGGCAGCCGAGCTATCCTATGACCAGCTTGACGGTGAGTGGCTAGATTGGCTACTTATAGCCAAACGGTATGAGCATAAAGTCCCTAGCCAAGACCGATACGACATTAGACATACGATAATCCTAGAGCTGGCAAAGGCTAGGCGAAGAGACGGTAAGCCCATACCCTTATTAAGAGGCTATCGGATAGCCAGCCTTGTGGTAGCACTCTACTGGCGGGAACAAGTAAAGCATCAAGTCAAGGTTTGTATCTATGATGGAGTAGCCAAAGAGCTTCACTGTCAACAGTGCCGATACCGGAGCGGAGCAGCAAAACAATGCCCTTATCTAGCCTTAAGACCAGTCCAGAGCCTTGATGATGATACTACTGACCAAGAGGGTAATGGGGTTAGACTAATTGAGACGGTAGCCGATGACCACGCAATTGACCTTGACGCTTGGCTAGACGATAAAAAATGGCTACTCGGTTGCCCAACAAGGCTAGTCCAGATAGCCTATAAGAGGCTTGGGGGGATACCGTTAAACAGTAAAGACCAAAGGTATTTTACTAGGCAAAGGCAAAAAGAACTAAAAAGATACCAGTTAGCTTTGCCTTGATGTCCGATTTTACCCCCCTTTGACAGTATATATAGTGGCAGCACCGTATAGGCTAGCGGGTAGCAGCTAGACGGTAGCTGACTACTAGGCGAAGCCGATAGTCTTGCCCACTATCGGATAGCCCAAAAGGGGGGTTGTTTTTGGAACAACTTAATATCGTGGGCAAGCGTTCAGGCGATGGCTTTGTAGCTCATAAGCCTATGCTGGTAAACGCCTTGTCCAGAGCATCAGCCGATAGGGTGATGCTGATGGACTTTACCATTGGGCGTAAAGGCTTTGTTGGCTACCTTAAGGCTTTGGCAGGCTCAAACATTGTCAAGGTAGTGCCTGCCAGCGGTAGTGCTAGCGAGACGCAGGCTACAGGAAAGAGGCTTAAGGTAATCTGCGGAGCTAATACCAGCTACCTAGCCGATAGTGAGTGGATTGGTGACAAAACGCCTCTTACCCTTTGCGAAGTTAGGGTAAGCCCTAATAACACCGTCAAGCCCAATACCGGAGCGGGTGAGCTAGCCGAAGCACTAAAAAGAGTGCTACCCTTTACTGCCAAAGATGACGCTAGACCAGTTCTCAATTGTGTCCTCTTTGTGGCAAAGGATGGCAAGCTCACTCTAATTAGTGCCGATGGCTTTAGGCTAGCGGTAGTCACTCTAGACTGTGACGGAGAGGGGCAAGCCCTAGTCAACCGTGATGAGTTAAGAGGCATAGCCAATGCCCTACGGAGAGCAAAGCGGGCTAGGATTAGTTTTGAGCCTAGCGGGGAAAGCCTTGACGGTATGAGCCTAATTATAGATACCGAGCTAATCCGCTATAAGTGGACTAGCACTCAGGGTAGTTATCCCGATTGGCAAAAGCTAATCCCTACCGAGTTTAACACCATAGCCCACTTTGACACGGTAGAGGCAATCAAGGCAATCAATTCACTCAAGGTGCTAGCCGATAGCAAAGCCTACCTGATAGACTTGACCATAGGTGACGGTAAGATAGTAATGGCTAATCCCGACGACAAAGGGCAAGCCGATATTCCAGCCGATACCGATGGTCAAGGCTTTATCAGGATAGACGGCGGATACCTAGCCAATGCTCTAAAGGCTTGTGGCGGTATGGTAGACTTTAAGCTCACCAATTCCTACTCGCCAACACTCTTTACCACTGACGGTTATCAACTGGTAGTAATGCCAATGGTAACCGACAAGGCTAATGAGCAAGCCAAAGCCGATAGAGAGGCAAAGGCTAAAGCCGAGCCAGTAGCCGAGCCAGCTACCGAGCCGAAAGGCAAGCGTAGCCGAGCAAAAGAGCCAGTAACAGCCTAAAACGCTTACAGCCCAAACAGAACGCCACGCAAAGAAGCGGGAGAGCATCCCGCTTTTTTGCTTTTTTCAGGGGGTTTCGCTCCCCAAGCGTGGGAGTGATACCCCCTTTTTTGTGGCTAGAAAGGAACAGAATATGGACATAGTTTACCGGTGCAAAAACACAAGGCAGTGTTATTGGCTTTGCCGAGATTGTCTTAAAGGGCATACTCACCGGTGCTCTCCAAGGTGTCCCGATTACCTCTCTATAGCCAAAGTTAAGAAACAGAGGAGATAGCCAGCTTAGGGGGAACCGAACGGGTAACTATGCCTAGAAAGGAGGTGAAACTGTGCCTATCAAGTGGAGCGCGGTCAAGGTGAATGATGCTATGGATATGGCTGAGGAGTTTGTCAATCAGGTAGCCGAGCCACTAGAACAGGCTAAGATTGTCGCCCGGGAAGCCAAAAAGATGGCTAACCTGCCCCAGTATATTGACCAGGGGCTGAACCGTCTCATTGGCCAGATTGAGCGGATGGACAATGTTAGGGGAGCTATTAAGTCAGTCCGAGCATCTATTCCCGATGGAGCGATGGAGGCAGAGCGCAATATCCTGAAGCACGGCACCACGCAGTCACTAATGTAAAGTGCCTCAAAGTGCATCACTGAAAGGGTAACCATGTCCAAAATCAGAGAGAAAGGAGGTGTCACCAGTGACAACACAACTTGACCTCTTTGGCGGGGTCAAGTTAGAAAAGCCAGAGCCAACAACTGAGGTCAGGCTAGGACGGCGGGCTGCCCGAATCCCCCTCCGCAAGCAGCGAAGGGAAACCATAGCCAAGCTAGTAGAAATCCTGAAAGAGCTGGAGGGTAAGGATATCTACATCGGCTCCTATGATGCCGGCGGCAAACACTACTGGCTTGATAACCTGAAGCTCCCCAGACTCCAGCTGGACTTTCACCCATATCTAACCACCGGACCAGGTGATTATACACCAGGGGTGATTGTGCTATGGGGCAGCAGGTCAGCTCAGGTCAGGATATTCACCAACTTCCTAGTGAATGTCCGGGTACAGGAATACCAGGGCTACTGGCACTATCTTCTTGACTTCCGCAATGGCTTCTACGAGAGCAGGATAGATGACTATTACTCCCACTATGCCTGCCTCACCATAACCAGGTTTAAGGACTAGAGAGGGCTAAGCCCCCTCTTTGAAAGGATAACTACGCCCAGAAAGGAGGTGATAAGTTGACAACTGAAAAGCAGGTTGAAAAGGGCATCTCCGACATTGTTGGTGCTCTTACAGACCCCATACTTGTCTTTCCCGGGGGCTGGGGGGATACCCTTCCCGACTGGCTCAAGGAAGCCATCACCCTGGAGAGGCTGACAATGAATATGAAGGCACTCAAGGGGGAGGAGATGACCGGAACCGATACCGAAGCCTGTGCCTATCTCTACACGGTTTCCTTGACTCAGCCGATGGACAGCGACTGGACCCAAATCTACCTCTACATCGCTACTAAGGTCTACCGACAGTGGGGTAAGAACGAGATGCCAAGCGACATTGCCGTGGACAAACTAGATGATGAGCAAATGCGGGAGCTCTATCGGCTTAAAGCGTGGCTCTACCACAAGCGCACCCCAATAAGGCTTGACCAAGACCGAGCTGAGAGAAGGCAGAAGAGGGAGGAGGAGGCAGCCAAGAGAGAGGCAGAGCAACCGGCATTGTTTGACTTCTAGTATATTACTAGCGGTATATTACTAAGGGGGTCGGGGGTCAAATCCCGATCCCCTTTTTTGTCCTTTTTCCCAGACAATGTCCGATTTTGCCTCCGTTCTACAGTATATATGGTAGGAGGTGATTTCGTGAATGATAGACTAAGACGGCAGCTCGAGGAGATTCTGAAACAGGCAGGGATAGAGGAGCGGTCCGAGACTCTATTGAGACAGGCACTGACTCTTGATATAGCCCGGGAGGATGGCACCTGGCTTAAGTCCATGTTTCAGCTGGCAGCCAATTTCCTGGAACTGGCCTATGGTAGTAAAGAGAAAGCAAACCGTGCCCTCCCTTGGCTCCTGTTCTCCCTGGGCATGGCTTACGAGCGGTACCACACCAACCACTCAAGGTAAACCCATTGAGAGAGAAGACCACCCCCCCAGAACCGCCCAGATTTTGATTACAGGGCCTCTCTCGCTGTAAAGTAGAGGACTTTGGGCAAAGTCAGCAGCTCGGAGTCCCCCTTTTTGTACTGTGACTCAACAAATCAAGCTTTCCTGACCTATGACACAAAAGCCTCCATTGTGATATCTGATAACCTAGCATGTTTATAATCTCCCCGGAGGGATGATGAGTAAAACAGCGAAAAAGAAAAGAGCCTCTCATACGAGAGGCTCTGAGAGAGGCCTAGATACCTATGGTAAGTATTCTACGGTCTTGAGGCTAGGTTGAACAAAGCAAGCTTTTGTCCAATTGTGCCCAAGGCTTTGGGCTATCTAATCCCACTAGAGCAGCGACAAGAAAATCAAGGGAAGGAGGTTTTGTGTCACTAATGTACTGGACGAGT